>Ga0209254_10005676_pt1 | contig 11467 bp, 5 predicted proteins | sample FrelakmetDIP11DI_FD_187148 | JGI IMG/M metagenome (GOLD analysis project Ga0209254, IMG submission 187148) | Freshwater lake sediment microbial communities from the University of Notre Dame, USA, for methane emissions studies - DIP11 DI (SPAdes)... | ecosystem: Environmental > Aquatic >... | reverse complement strand
GGCGGGGCCCGACGCTGCCCCGGAGTGGGCGCGGGTGCAGCGCGCGGGGGCGGGGCATGACGACCCCCATGGGGCGGACCGGCGCGGCGGAGGCGGGGGGAGGGGAGTGCGCTCGCTACGGCCGCGGTTCTATTCTGTCGCGGGCTGTCCGAGTTCCATTGGAAATAGATTGGGCACTGTTAGGCTCCGTCAGAAATGGAGTACCTAATCCCTGCGCGACGTTAATTACCAGGTCACGCGCCATCAGGTTTTGGACCTCGATTTGATCGAGCTGCGTGGCTCGTTCACCAGCGAGGATTTGTACTTGGCGGTTGGGAGGGAGCAGTTCGTCTGTACGTTTGCGTTTCGAGACGGGTCCGACGCGCAAAAGGCGTTGGGCCGAGAAGTAACAGGGACCGTCGCATACTCACCCACGCAAAGAGATGCTCTAGAGCATTCGCGGCCGATTGAAGGCGAGACCATGCTGAGGATTCATCTGCTGAATCCCGAGCTTTCGAGGAAGATCACCGACAATCTCAAGTACGGCGGCGTGGCCATCTCAGACGTCGAAGCGGTCTCATATATGCCTTTCAAGACGAAGGGCGAGACGCATGAAGATGGTACGAAAAAAGTCCCTGGGATTCTCTACGTTGATCTCGAGCACGCTGAAGCTTTCGACATCGATGTCTTGTTTCAGAATTTCATGATTCAAAAGAACAACGCTGAAGTGGCGTTAATTCCATACGAGCGTGAACGGCTAATCGGGACCATCTTGGCGCTCAACGAAGGTCGAATAGATAGCCGAATTTTGAATCACTTCGGCTTTGAAGCCGAGACAGTCTCTAAAAACAATGAGATTAGTTACCACCGCCTGATGACCATTAGGCGGCGTAGTTCCCTCAAATCGGAGCAAGCTGAGCAACTGGCGGTGCTTCAGCTTCTGCGATCGATGCGTCGCGTCCAATGCCTCATCGCAGAAGTTAAGCGAAGCGGATTAACTGACAGTAAGTTTGTTGAGCACAGACAGCAACTTGAGGCAATCTCCGAGACGATCAAAGACTTCGAGCCGCACGTGCTGCTAAATGGGAAGACGCAGATTTACTGGGACTTCGAGGGGTATCTACATGTTGCCCTCCGTCACGTCAAAGAAATGCAGGTCGGCTCTTTTCAACGGAAGACACCATTTCCGTACCGGCACGAAGAATTGAAAGTTCTGGTTGAGCAAGTTTTGGCGCAGATTAAGCAGGAAATTCGTGAGCACTTTGATAAACCAGCCAACAATTCCCCGTTCACTCGGCACGGGAGAATGGCCGTCTATTTCAACGATGATTACTATCACGTGAGAATTGATCCGATGGGACGACTGGAATCGTTCCACGTCGTCGACCCACCTGCCCCCTAAGGCTGCTTGCTACAGGTCTTGCCTCGACACTCCCGCGCTTAGCCAATCGAAATAGAACTGACCAGGGACCATGGCGCTAAAGAAATCCGACCTCTATTCCTCCCTCTGGGCTTCCTGCGATGAACTGCGCGGCGGTATGGATGCCAGCCAGTACAAGGACTACGTCCTGTTCATGCTGTTCATCAAGTACATCAGCGACAAGTACGGGAACAGCAAAGACTTCGCTCCTCCGGTGACGATCCCGAAGGGCGCGAGCTTCAAAGACATGATCGCCCTCAAGGGCAAGCCCGACATCGGCGACAAGATCAACACGCAGATCATCCAGCCGCTGATCGACGCCAACGCGCGGCTCGCCCGCAGCGACTTCCCCGACTTCAACGACCCCAACAAGCTCGGTGAAGGGCAGGCGATGGTGGATCGCCTCACCAATCTGGTCGGCATCTTCCAGAAGCCCGAGCTCGATTTTTCGCAGAACCGTGCCGAGCACGACGACATTCTCGGCGACGCCTATGAGTACCTGATGCGGCACTTCGCCACCGAGAGTGGGAAGAGTAAGGGGCAGTTCTACACCCCTTCCGAAGTCAGCCGCATCATCGCCAAGGTCATTGGCATCTCACCGGAGAACACGAAAGCCTCGACCACTGCCTACGACCCCACTTGCGGCTCGGGATCATTGCTCCTAAAGGTCGCCGCCGAGGCTGGCAAGCACATCACGCTCGAGGGACAGGAGAAGGACGTGACCACGGCGGGTCTCGCCCGCATGAACATGATCCTGCACGACTTCCCGACCGCCAACATCCTGTCGGGCAATACCCTAGCCGCGCCCAAGTTTAAGGACGGTGAACAGCTACGTACCTACGACTACGTCGTCGCCAATCCGCCGTTCTCCGACAAGACCTGGAGCACCGGCCTGACGCCGGCCAATGACCCCTTCCAGCGTTTCACGTGGGGCGAACCGCCGACCAAGCAAGGCGACTACGCCTATCTGCTGCACATCATCCGTTCGATGAAGGTCGCGGGAAAAGCCGCCTGCATCCTTCCGCACGGCGTCCTCTTCCGAGGCGGCGCAGAAGCAGTCATCCGAAAGCAGTTGGTCCGCTCAGGCTATCTCAAGGGCATCATCGGGCTACCCGCCAACCTCTTCTACGGCACCGGCATCCCCGCCTGCATCGTGGTGCTCGACAAGGAGAACGCCGCCGGCCGCAGGGGCGTGTTCATGATCGACGCGTCTAAGGGATTCAAAAAGGACGGCCCCAAGAACCGCTTGCGAGAGCAGGACATCCATCGCATCGTGGACACGTTCACTCGCCAGGCCGAAGTGCCGCGATATGCGCGCCTTGTGCCGTTCGACGACATCGCGGACCCGAAGAACGACTTCAACCTCAATCTGGCGCGCTACATCGACACGAGCGAACCGGAGGACCTGCAGGACATCGAGGGTCATTTGCGCGGCGGCATTCCGGAGCGCGACCTCGACGCACTCGCCGACTACTGGCAGGTGCTCCCCGCCGTGCGCGCCGCGCTGTTCGAGTCTGCGGGCCGCCCTGGATACGCGCGGCTCAAGCTGCCGCTCCTTGAAGTGAAGACCGCGATCCTGGGTCACGCCGAATTCGCCGCCTTCGACGTAGCGGCGCGGAAGCGCTTCGCGACGTGGCGGGCCACCACCACCCCGCAGCTCATCGCCTTCGGCAATAACGGCCATCCCAAGACTCTCATCGAGACCATCGCTGAAAGCCTGCTCGACAACTTTAAGACTACACCGCTGCTCGACCCCTACGACGTCTATCAGCACCTGATGGACTACTGGGCCGAGGCCATGCAGGACGATTGCTATCTCATCGCCGCCGACGGTTGGGCGGCGCGCACCACGCGGATCCTGGAGACCGACAAGAGGGGCAAGCAGAAGGACAAGGGCTGGACCTGCGACCTCATCCCCAAGCCGCTGATGGTTGCGCGCTACTTCGCGAAGGAGCAGGCCGAGCTTGATGCCAAGCAGGCCGAGCTTGAAGCCGTCACCTCCAACCTCGCTGAGATGGAGGAAGAGCACGGTGGCGAGGAGGGCTTTCTCGGCGCGCTCGACAAGATCGCCAAGGCCGAGGTCAACGCCCAGCTTAAGGAGATTAACGGCGACAAGGAGGCGAGGGAAGAGGCCGTCGTGCTCAGGCGCTGGCTGGAGCTCGCCGAGAGCGAGACCGGGCTCAAGCGCGTCGTGAAGGAGCAGGAGGCGGCGCTCGACAAGCTCGCCTACGACAAGTATCCCAAGCTCACCGAGGCGGAGATCAAGTCGCTGGTGGTGGACGAAAAATGGATGGCACGCCTATCGCTCGCAATGCAAGGCGAGCTCGACCGCGTCTCGCAGACATTGACATCCCGAATCCGCGAACTGGCCGAACGCTACGCCTCGCCTTTGCCAAAGATCACCGACGAGGTGGCGACGCTCGCCCAGCGCGTGGAGGAACACCTCGCGAAGATGGGGGCGTCATGGAAGTGAGGGCCGGATACAAGCAGACGGAGGCGGGTGTCATCCCGGATGATTGGGATTGCGCAAGCATCGCGAGCGTTGCTCGGCTTGAGAGTGGCCATACGCCAAGCAAGCGAAAGCCAGATTATTGGGGCGGATCTGTTCAATGGGTGTCGTTGCACGACACGGCGGCACTAGAAGGCCGGGAAATCGCAGCAACGGCGAAGACGATAACCGAGGATGGTCTCAATCACTCATCGGCGAGACTCTTGCCGCCGGGAACGGTTGTCTTTTCGAGGACAGCTACCGTAGGCAAGTCCACCGTCATGGCTACATCGATGGCTACAAGCCAAGACTTTGCCAACTACATCTGCGGGCCGGACCTAGATAACCACTTCTTGGTCTATCTCTTTCGCAGTATGGGGCGCACTTGGCGGCGCCTTATGGCGGGAAGCATTCACAACACGATCTATATGCCCGTCTTCAAGGCATTGAAGATAGTCTTGCCGCCCGTCCCCGAACAACGTGCGATAGCAGCGGCGTTGAGCGATGTGGATTCGCTGCTGGATGGGTTAAACCGGCTTATCGCCAAGAAGCGCGATCTCAAACAGGCCACCACGCAGCAGCTCCTGACCGGCCATACCCGCCTTCCTGGTTTCCATGTCGAGTGGGAGACGAAGCGGCTGGGGGAGATGGGAGTCTTCTTGAAGGGAAGCGGCGTCAGGAAGGACGAAGCCAATAGCGGCGATCTTGCCTGTGTTCGGTACGGCGAAATCTACACGTACCACAATGACTACATCAGGTCGTTCAACTCATTGATTTCCTCCAAAGTCGCAGCAACGGCGACCAGACTGCATCAGGGGGACCTGTTGTTTGCCGGATCCGGTGAAACAAAAGAGGATATCGGCAAGTGCGTAGCCGTCGTTGATGACCGGGAGGCTTATGCGGGCGGCGACATCGTGATCCTCCGGCTAGCATGCGCGAACCCGATGTTCATGGGGTACTACTGCAACACTGCGCCCATCAACGCCCAGAAGGCGAGCAGGGGACAGGGTGACGCCGTGGTACACATTGGCGCGACTGCATTGTCCAACATCGAGGTGACACTTCCGTCGCACGATGAACAAACCGCCATCGCCGCGGTTCTGTCCGACATGGACTCGGAGCTTGCGGCACTGGAAGCCCGCCGCGACAAGACCCGCGACCTCAAGCAGGCCATGATGCAGGAACTGCTCACCGGCAAGACGCGGCTCGTATGAAGGATCAGCACATTCGCTTGAAGGCCGTTTACGAGCTGCGCCTTGATGAGACGGGTCAGCCGACCCGCTATTTCATCCCGGCTTACCAGCGTGGCTACAGGTGGAGCGCCACCCAAGTCACGCAGCTTCTCGAAGACATCCACGAATTCGCGCGACGTAAGAATCCCCAACCGGACGAGTTCTACTGCCTTCAGCCGCTCGTGCTGCTGGCCGGACAGGATGGCAGCTACGAAGTGGTCGACGGCCAGCAGAGACTCACCACACTGCTGCTTGTCTTGCGTCACTTCAATGATCGTGCCGCGAAGAAGTACCAACAGCCGCTTTACACCCTCACGTACGCGACGCGGCCGGACCTGCTTCCCTTTCTGGAGAGTCCGAGCGACGCGCTGGCAGACAAGAACATCGACTTTTTTCACATCGCACAGGCCATAAAGGTGATCGAAGCGTGGTTCACCGAGCGGGAAAACGATGTGGAGGTTATCAAGGACACGTTTCTCAACAAGGCGAAGGTCATCTGGTTTCAGCTCGCAGCTGGCGAAGACCCAGTGGCGGCGTTTACACGGCTGAATGTCGGCAAGATTCCACTGACCAACGGCGAGCTGATTCGAGCCCTCTTGCTTCGCAGCGTCCCCGGGGGAGCGGACGAGGGTCGACGTCTCCGGATTGCCTACGAATGGGACCTGGTGGAGAAGGCTCTCCAAGACTCGGCCTTCTGGTCGTTCCTGAGCAATGAGACCGGAACCGGCGGCAGCCGGATCGATTTTCTCTTCGCCCTTGCGGCCAGGCAGCAAGGAATGAAGCCAGGGAATGACGACTATGCGACTTTCAATCACTTCAGCGAGCACCTCAACGGTAAGGACGCCGACCCGGCAGAGGCATGGCTTGAAGTAAAGAAAATTCACATGCTGCTGTCGGAATGGTTTGAGGACCGCCGCCTCTACCACCTGGTGGGCTTCCTGATCTGGGACGGGATGGATGTGAACGAACTGGGCGCCCTGGCGGCGGGGAGCAGGAAGGGAGAGCTGAAGGCGAAGTTGAGGGCGAGGATCGTGGAGCGCGCCTTCGGAGCATCAGCCCCGGAGTCACCCGATGCCGTAAGGGTCTGGCTTGCGGACTGGCTCGACAGCGTGACGTATCCGCAGCACCGCAGCCGCATCAGGTCGATCTTGCTGCTTTTCAATTTAGCAACCCTGCTTCAGCACCCGCAGTCAAACATCCGCTTCCACTTCGAGAGCTTCAAGACAGCGCGTTGGGATATCGAGCATGTGCGTTCGATCGCGTCGGCGGAATTGGGCAGTCCTGCGCTGCAGGCGGCTTGGCTTAAGCAAGCCCTGAGGTATCTTGAGATCGCTGCACAGGACCCGGCTTCGGTGGCGTTGCAGGCGAAGATACAGGCACACCTCGTATTGCCGCCAAAGGAAGGGTTGGCAGCCTTCGAGTCGCTCTATGCGGAGTTGCTGAAATACTTTCACGAGGACGACAGCGGGGAGCCGGACAACAGTATCGCCAATCTGGCGCTGCTCGATCAGGAGACTAACCGCAGCTACCAAAACGCGGTCTTCCCTGTAAAGCGGCAACGGGTACTTGAACTCGACGAACACGGGGTCTTCGTCCCTCACTGCACCCGCAACGTCTTCCTTAAGTGCTACAGCCCACAGGTCGACCACACAATGTATTGGACGCAGCAGGATCGCGATGGATATCGGGCGGAGCTGATCGATACGTTGCACACCTTTGTCACGGGCGGATGGATCGATGTCTGAGTTCAATCGTCCCGTCAGCTTCCGTCAGCTAGTAGGGCAGTGCCAGCGGATCGAGGTGCCGCTGATTCAGAGAGACTATGCGCAAGGACGCGAGGCACAGAAGGATGTGAGAAGCGAATTCCTAGGCGCGCTCTATTCGGCCTTGGCGCCACCGGCCGGCGGCGAGGCGTCGCCGCTGAATCTGGACTTTGTGTACGGGAGCATGGAAGACGGGATTACCCCCCGCTTTCTACCTCTGGACGGACAGCAACGACTGACTACGCTCTTTCTGCTGCATTGGTACTTAGCGTGGCGTGACGGTCGTTTGGCCGAATTCAAAGCGACGCTCTGGGACGGGAAGCACTCGCGATTCACCTATAAGGTACGGCCAAGTAGCGCTGAGTTCTTTGATGAATTGGTGGAATTCTCCCCGGCAGGCTCGCCGGTCGATGTGCCATCGGTCAGGCGGATGCTTGAGGACGAGCCGTGGTTCTTCCTGCACTGGCGGTCGGATCCAACGATCCAGGGCGTCTTGACCATGCTGGATGCCATCCACCTGCGCTTCCAAAACTCAGAAGGTCTCTACGCACGCCTCGTGGACGACAAGCAACCGGCAATTACATTTCACTTGCTGCCACTGGAGCATTTCGGGCTGTCAGACGACCTTTATATCAAGATGAATGCCCGGGGGAAGCCACTCACCGCATTCGAGACATTCAAGGCGCGATTCGAGGAACTCCTAAAAGAGCTGTTTCCCACCGGTACAAGGCGAATCGAAGACACCGAATTTTCGGTGCCGACGTTTTTCGAGCGCCGAATGGACACGCGGTGGACAGACTTCTTCTGGACTCACGAGCGCGCCACGTTCGACGCCGCCGCAATGAACCTCGTTTGGGCACTGATCAGGATCAGCCTTGATCCGGCAAGCCCGAAGTTCGCGATGGATACGACGGCGCTTGGTGAAAAGACACTGGGGGCGGGTTTCACGACGTTCCACGATAGGCGTTGGCTGACTCGTCGTCTTGCAGATCATCTGATGGACTTGCTGGAAGCGTGGAGCGCGGACGGCGGCCAATTCACACCACAACTGCCAGGCGCGAGCCGCTTTGACGAAGCGTCGTTCTTTCGGCGCGCCATCGCGGCGCCAGCAGCCTTGAAGTATCTGGAACTGGTTCAGTTTGCGGCCTTGACGTTCTACCTCACGCATCACAGGGGTGCCGTGCAGAAGGACGCGCTTCAGGAATGGATGCGGGTCGTCACCAACCTTGCATCCAACAGCGACATCGAGCGCCCTGAGGAATTCAGGCGAACTCTCGTCGGCTTGCAAGATCTGGTCCCTCGCGGAGATCGAATTCTCCAGCGGTTTGCTGAGTCGAAAGTCGAGGCTTCTGGTTTCAGCCCGCAACAGGTTCGCGAGGAAGCGCTCAAAGCAAGGCTGATCCTCTCGCGCCCTGGTTGGCGAGAGCGCATCGTCGCCGCCGAGGCGCATGGCTACTTCCAAGGCCAAGTCGAGTTCCTGTTGAAGTTCTCTGGGGTGCTCGACCGATGGCTGGCAGACAACTCGACTGATTGGAGCGATGCCGAGGATGCGGAGTATCAGAGGAAGTTCTCGGAGTACTTCGCGAAAGCCTCGGCAGTATTCTCGGCCGATGGGTTAAACGAGTTTGGCGAGCATCGTTGGGAGCGTGCGCTCTTAGCAAAGGGGAACTACTTGGTCCCTAGAGGGCTGAACTTCTCCTTTCTTGACAGCCGAGAAAGTGAAGCAAACTGGAAGCGCCTTCTCCGCGGGTCATTCAAGTCCGACGAGCTTCTTAGTCAGAAGCGCCAATACGTGTGCGACCTGCTTGATCAGATCGATCTGGGCAAGGGGGTTAGGGACTCACTTGACGTCGTGCTGGCAGAGCCGTTGCCAGAGGAGCCGTGGCGCCGCGCCATCATCGAGCAGCCGGAGGTCATACAGTACTGCCGTGGCCGGAACATTCGGTGGCACAACGATGGGCAGATCTACTTGATGCGAAAGGTTCAGATGAATGGCGAGCATGCGGAACTATTTAGTTTTGAGCTGAAAGCCGGTTTGCTGACAAGAAAGCACCAGAGCGGTGAACTGACCCCCTTCGGTGCGCCGTTGTATATATCCGTAAACAACGATGGATACGCTCCCTACGCATATCTTCCTTGGACGCGTGGGGGCGATGTCATCTGGCTAATGTTCATTGGGGTGGGCGAAACGTTTCGGCTTGAGGTGCGCAATATCGACGGGCCGCTGCCCAGTGACCTGAAGGAATCTTTGGTAATGGATGCCGCGTTCGAGAGCGACGACAACGGACTCCTCTCGCGAAAGGTGGCACGAACGTCAATCGAGACCGTGTTAGACGAGATTGTCACGATAGCTCGGCGCCCATCTTCGGCCGTCGCCCATGACTGAGCAACCACGTTCCGAGCGCAAAACACAGAACCGCGTCATCGCGCTGTTCACGGACAAGGCGCGACGCGACTGGCTCGGCTACCGATACCTTGGCGAGTGGAACAAGCGCGACAGCAACCGAGCCATCGAGACAGGACTCCTCCGTGACAACCTGACGTCCCGGGGATACTCGCCCGCCGAAATCTCAGCCGCACTGCAGAAGTTGGAGACCGCCGCCGATTCGACCGGTATCACGCTCTACCAGGCCAACCTGCGCACCTACCAGCTCCTGCGCTACGGCGTGCCGGTGCAGATCGCGGCCGGCCAGGCTCACGAGACGGTCCACCTGGTCGACTGGGAGCACCCGGAGAAGAACGACTTCGCACTGGCCGAGGAGGTCACGCTCAAGGGCGGCTATGAACGGCGGCCGGACATCGTTCTGTACGTAAATGGCCTCGCAATCGCTGTGATTGAGCTCAAGCGCAGCTCGGTAGAGATTGCGGACGGGGTCCGGCAGCTCATCACCAACCAAGAAGAGATATTCAACAAAGGATTCTTCAGCACGGTCCAGCTCGTGTTTGCGGGCAGCGACTCACAGGGGGTGCGCTACGGCACCATTGGCACGCCGGAGCAGTTCTTCGTACATTGGAAGGACGAGGCTGCTGATGTGGGTGAGGCGCTGGCTGCAGGAGCATTGCTCGATCGGCCGCTGGCCCAGATGTGCAGCAAGGCACGACTGCTGGACCTGATTCGCAACTTCATCATTTTTGACGCGGGCCAAAAGAAGGTACCCCGACCGCACCAGTTTTTCGGCGTCAAGGCCGCGCAGGAGAGGATCGCCAAGCGCGAGGGTGGTGTCATCTGGCACACCCAGGGCAGCGGCAAGAGCATCCTGATGGTGCTGATCGCCAAGTGGCTCCTGGAGCACGATCCCGACGCACGCATCCTGGTCATCACCGACCGCGATGAGCTGGACAAGCAGATTGTCGGTGTGATGCGGAATGCGGGCGTGATCGGCGAGAACTCACCTTCGCCACGGATTACCTCGCGGGCGGATTTCGTCGCGAAGCTCGGAGCGGCCACGCCGCGCCTGCTGTGCGCACTGATTCACAAGTTCGATGCGGCCGATTTGAATGGTCCGCCCCCGGCGGTGCACGGCCGCTTCTATGTGTTCGTGGATGAGTGTCACCGCACCCAGGGCGGCGACATGAACAAGCAGATGAAGCGCTGGCTGGAGGGCGCCATCTTCATCGGCTTCACCGGCACGCCCTTGCTGCGTAAAGACCGGCTGATGACGCGCGATGTCTTCGGTACCTACATCCATACCTACAAGTTCCACCAGGCGGTGGCCGACAAAGTCGTGTTGGACTTGAAGTACGAGGCGCGCGACGTGCCCCAGCGGCTGACCTCGCAGGCCGCCATCGACAAGTGGTTTGAGCAGAAGACAAAGAACCTCAATGGCTTTCAGAAGGCCATCCTGCGCAAGCGATGGGCGACGATGGAGGAGCTGATGAGTTCCGGCGAGCGCAAGCAGCGCATCATCGCCAACATCATCGATGACTTCAGTCTTAAGCCGCGTCTGAACAATGATCGTGGCACGGCCCTCCTGGTTGCGGCGTCGATCTATGACGCCTGCCACTACTTCCGGCTGTTCCAGAACACGATCTTCGGACCCTACTGCGGGATCATCACGTCCTACGAGCCGAACCATAACGCGATTTCCCGCGAGCCGGCCAACAGCGACGAGCGCTACAAGTTCGACACCTACACGCAGCACGTTCTCAACAAGGGTCAGTCAACCAAGCAGTACGAGGACGAGGTCAAGCGCCGCTTCATCGAGGAGCCAGCCAATCTGAAGCTGCTCATCGTGGTGAGCAAGTTGCTGACCGGATTCGACGCACCGAGCTGCACATATATATATCTGGACAATGAGTTGCGCGATCACAACCTGTTCCAGGCCATCTGCCGGACGAACCGGCTGGACGGAGACGACAAGGACTACGGCCACATCGTCGATTTCAAGGAGCTGTTCGGGGACGTTCAGCAGGCGATCGCGGTGTATAGCTCAGACGAGCTCGACATCGAGGAGGGTGGCGGTGGTGAGAACAACGTTCACCTCAAGAATTGGCTGGAGGAAGGCAGGAAGCAGCTGGAAGCGGCACGTGAGGCGCTGATGTACCTCTGCGAGCCAGTTCTAGCGCCGCGCGAGGTCGAACAGTT
>Ga0209254_10005675_pt1 | contig 11467 bp, 7 predicted proteins | sample FrelakmetDIP11DI_FD_187148 | JGI IMG/M metagenome (GOLD analysis project Ga0209254, IMG submission 187148) | Freshwater lake sediment microbial communities from the University of Notre Dame, USA, for methane emissions studies - DIP11 DI (SPAdes)... | ecosystem: Environmental > Aquatic >... | reverse complement strand
CGTTGAAGTTGGGATTGATTATTTATACCTGGGCATAGGCCCGCGCCTGTATATCCTGGATGCAACCATCCCGGCGGATCCCATCCTGGTAGGAACTTCAGACCTGCTGCCGGACATCATCCGGGGTGTGTCGATTGTTGGGACCCGTGCCTATGTAACCTTAGGAGAAAGCGGGCTGGGGGTTGTTAACATCTCCAACCCGGCTGCACCCGCAGTACTGGGGACCTACGACACGCCGGGCTTTGCCCGGGGTCTGTGGATGACCGCTGAATACGCTTATGTTGCTGATGGGAGCAGCGGGCTGCTCATCCTCAATATCACTGATCCCACGGCTATCGAAGAAGTGGGCTCTTACGACACACCGGGCGTGGCGAGAGGCGTGGTCGTTACGAGCGACCCTCCCCTGACCTACGTGGCAGACGGCCCAAGCGGATTGCGCATGATCGATACGGCAGAGTTAAGCAATCCGGTTGAGATCAATTTCCTTGATACCCCTGGCACTGCCGAAGCGGTAAAAATCCAGAGCAAATACGCTTATCTGGCGGCGGGAGAGGCGGGTTTGCAAATTATCAAAATACCCAACCCCGAAACACCGCCAACCCTGGAAGGAGCGATTGACACACCCGGATACGCTCAAGACCTCATGTTTTTTCAAGCCGTGTATGTTGCAGACCACGAGGGCGGGCTACGCATCATCAGTCGCATAGATCCGGCAAACCCCCAAGAAATTGGTTCCTACGACACCCCGGGGTTGGCTTATAACCTGGCCTGGGCTGAGGATATAGTATTAATAGCCGATTTCAGTGGGCTGAGGGTCATCAATGCCCTTGTCCAGACGAACCCGAGCGAGCTGGCATCCTACGAAAGCCCGGCTGTCCCCGCCAATTTAGATGTGGCCGGTGATGATGTATATCTCGCCGATCACTGGCAAGGGCTGCGGATTATCGACGCGTCCGACCCGGCGCTGATGGCGCTAGCTGGAACGTTCGACACGCCAGGCACAGCCTATGGTGTTAAGGTTGCCGCGGATACCGCCTACATTGCGGATGGTGCCGAGGGTTTGCGCATCGTGGCCGTTTCTGATCCCAGCCTGCCGGTCGAAACCGGCGCAATTGACTACGTGGATGATGCCATCGCGGTAACCGTGGATGGAGATTATGCCTATCTGGCGGATGGGGTCGGTGGATTGATGGGCATTCGATTCATTGATGAGCTGACACCCCCCGAAATTGGTGTTTTCGATACGCCCGGCTATGCCTGGGATATTGCAGTGGCGGGAGATTACGCCTACATCGCCGATGGTGAGTACGGATTATCGATCATCGATCGTTTTCCCCTGAACGGCATGACCGGTACCGGCTCGATCGACACTCCGGGCAGTGCTTCAGCCGTGGTAGTGAGCGGGAATTATGCCTATCTCGCCGATGGGGACGGCGGGCTGCGGATCATCGATGTCTCGAACCCGAGCGCGCCGGTAGAAGCGGGCTTCTACGCAACAATTGGGGATGCGGTGGATGTTGCAGTGGTGGGAAACCTGGCGTATGTGGCTGAGGAGGACAACGGGGTCCACGCAATCAACGTAGCCAACCCGGCAGCGCCTGCATTGGTGTCCTTCTATGATACGCCAGGGGCTGCCAGCGGGGTGGCGGTGACCGACAGTGGGGTGTATGTGGCAGATGCTCAGGGCGGGCTGCTGATCTTCAGCCTGCGACCGGCGTCTTTTACTATCTCACTGCCGCTGGTGATCAAATAGAGAACGAGCAGCCCTTCTGGAGTGGACAAGATACTGTATGAGTCCAGGTCAATTATCTGATCTCAGACGATAACCAACACCGGCTTCAGTGCGGATGTACCGAGGGCGCGATGGATCGGGTTCGATTTTTTGGCGAAGATTGCTGATATTGACCCGCAGGAGGTGTATGTCCTCATCGGATGTATGCCCCCAAACATTTCGTAGCAGCTGGCGATGAGTTAATACCTTTCCTAAATTTTGAGCCAGCAGTCGAAGGATATCGTATTCGGTTGGTGTGAGCAATATTTCTTGATCAGCCAGCATGACCTGGCGGCGCTCCAGATCGATTTTAAGCTGGTTCACCACAATAACGGGTTCGTTATCTATACGAATCGATCGCCGGAGGGCAGCCCGAATGCGCGCCATTAATTCGCCAGTACCGAAGGGTTTAGTTAGATAGTCATCAGCACCCGAGTCCAGGGCGGCAATCTTCTCGTTTTCCTGTTCCCTGACCGACAGAATAATGATCGGCACATCTGTCCATTCCCGGATCCGGCGGGTTACCTCTGTTCCCTCCATGTCTGGCAAACCCAAATCGAGGATCACTACATCCGGCCGATCTACTGCCACCGCTCGCAAAGCTTCTTCGCCACTGGAGGCTTCCATTACCGTCATTTCCTGCGCACTGAGCGCAACGCGTAGATAGCGTCGGATTGCCTTTTCGTCATCAACAACTAAAACCCGCAAACCAGCGTTGCTCACTTTTCTGCCTCTCGTCCATCGATCAATGGCAGGGAAAAAGTGATGGTCGTTCCCCCGCCTGGACGGTTCTCTGCCCAGATCCGTCCATTGTGAGCTTCAATAATGCCCCTGCTGATCGAAAGCCCCAATCCTGTGCCGCTGATCTTTTCCGGCCTTTCTACCCGATAAAACTTATCGAATATGTGCGCCAGATCATCGGTCGGTATCCCTACGCCACGATCACTAACACTGACATAAATCTCTTTGCCGCCTTGACGCGCTTGAATTTCGACAGGTGAATCAGGTTTGGAGAACTTCAAGGCGTTATCAACCAGGTTGATCAAGACCTGAACAACTAAAACGAAGTCCATGGGAACCAAGGATATATTCTCTTCAACTTCAACGGAAACCTTACGCTCCCGTAAAGATTCATCTAAACTTTCTAAAGTTGTCCCGATGGCATCCTGAATATCGCCTGGTTGCTTGGTCACCCGCATCGCGCCTGCTTCCAGGCGGGTCATGTTGAGTAGATTCCCAACCAACCGGTTCATACGATCTGCTTCATCACGGGCAGTTTCAACCAAGTCCTGATGGATTTGGGGATCCATTGCCGAACCACCATCAGCCAGGCTGCTGAGGGCGCCAGTGATGGATACAAGAGGAGTGCGCAGGTCGTGGGAGATCGAATTGAGCAAAGCTGTCTGGAGCCTTTCGGTAGCCTGTAGTAATTGCGCCTCCTGGGCTTGCTCGGCTAGCTGAGCCCGTTCAATTGCCAGAGCCGCCTGCCTGGAAAATGTTTCCAGAAGCCGGCGTTGGTCAGGGGTCATTTGGTTCCTCTCTTCTTTCGGTTTTACACCCAACACACCAACAACACCTCTGGGTGTTCTTAGCGGGATATATCTACCCATGGATCCCGAAAGGGTATCAGTCCCTCTTCCCGCGATCTGATCGAACTTAAATGACCAGGCAGCCACAGCAATTTCATTTTCATCCAGTGCAAAGTCAGAAGACTTGTTGATCATCCTCAAGGATTCTTTTCCTATGGAATCGGGCAGGAAAAGGACCACTTCGCGCCCAAACGTCTGGCTGACATTATCAGTGATTGCTCGAACGATCGCATCCAATCCCTCAGCGGTGGAAAGATCTCGGCTGAGTGTATATAGTATGGATGTTTCCGCTTCCCGGCGCTGCGCTGCCTCCGCCTGGTCGCGCACGCGTGCGGTTAATTCACTGATGACCAATCCGACCCCAAGCAGACCGATAAAAGTCAGGATATATTCGGTATCAGAAACGGCAAAAGTATAAAAAGGTGGCACGAAGATAAAATCGAACGCTAATATACTGAGTAATGATACCAGGATGGAGGGGCCACGCCCCAGATTCACTGCCGCAACCACCACAGCAAGTAAATAAACCATCACCAGGTTGGTGGGGGTGACATTCCGCTGGAACAGAGCGCCAATCACTGTTGCAACCAGCACCAGGATTATGGCCCACAAGTAACTACTCCAGGAAAGCTTATGCTGCCAGGTGACCTCTCGACGAACAGGTTCTGACCTTCCCTGGACGCTGATAATATTGATGTCAATATTGCCACTCATTCGAACGAGCTCATCAACAACCGAGCCAAACAGAATCTCCTTCCAGCGTGGGCGCAAAGGTTTACCCAGGATGATCTTGGTAACGTTGTGCTCCCGGGAATACTGAAGCAGTGCTTCAGGAACGGAACGACCTGGCAAAGGAAGCGAACGTCCTCCCAACTCCTCCGCTAGGAGCAGAGTCCTGGCAACCCGCTCTCGTTGCTCTGGTGATAATCGGGAATGTCCCGGCGTTTCCACGTATACCGCCAGCCACTCAGTATTCAATTCGTCAGCCAGGCGATATGTCGAGCGTACGAGCCGTTCTGCCAAGGGATGCGGGCTGATTCCAACCAACAATCGCTCTGCGGCTGGCCAGGGACCAGGAATGGCCTTGGTCTTCATGTATTCTCGCATCTGATCGTCCACACGCTTGGCTGCCAGGCGCATTGTCAGCTCGCGCAAGGCCGTTAAATTGCCTTTGCGGAAGAAATTGCGGATTGCTTGGGCTGCCTGTTCCGGGACGTAGACCTTTCCTTCCTGCAAGCGGATGAGCAGCTCATCAGGCGGTAGATCGGTCAACTCAATCTCTGTTACTTGGTCGAGCACACTATCTGGGATAGTTTCATGAACGGTGATGCCTGTGATTTGGGCGATAACATCATTAAGGCTTTCCAAATGCTGGATGTTCAATGTGGTATAGACATCAATCCCAGCGATCAACAACTCTTCGACATCCTGATAGCGCTTGGGATGCCGTGATCCAGGCGCATTGGTATGAGCGAGCTCATCCACCAGTACAAGCTGCGGCTGACGCGTCAGCACCGCATCCACATCTAGCTCGGTCAAAGAGATTCCCTGATAGGCTTCTTGTTTCCTTGGCAACACCTCCAATCCCACTAGTCTCTCTTCGGTTTCGATCCGTCCATGAGTTTCAATATATCCAACCACCACATCAATGCCTTCATGCTTGCGCTGGTGAGCAGCTTCCAGCATAGCATAGGTCTTGCCCACGCCAGCCGCGTAGCCGAGGAATATTTTCAACCTGCCGCGGGGTTCTAGCTGCGCGTCTCGTTGGACGCGCGACAAGAGCTCATCGGGATCGGGTCTGGAATCGCGAGACGTTTTCACAAGATTATTGTAATCCATCTAGTGCCAGGTTAAGCTTTAATACGTTTACGCGCGGCTCACCTAGAAAACCTAACTGGCGACCTTCGGTATTTTGTTCCACTAAACGGTGAACCAATTCTTCGCTCAGGCCACGTTCACGAGCGACACGGGGCAGTTGGTAAAGTGCAGCAGCTACTGAGATGTGTGGATCAAGACCGCTGGCAGAAGCTGTGACCAGGTCGACTGGAATCGGCGAGGTATTCCCAGGATCGGCGGATTGCAAGACCTCGATACGTGCATGAACAGCCTGTCCAAGCGCCGGGTTTGTCGGTCCCAGATTCGATCCTGAAGATGCGGCCGCATTATATGGGAAAGGTGAGGTAGCCGAGGGACGGCTCCAAAAATATCCCGGATCAGTGAAAGATTGGCCAATCAGATCTGAGCCAATTACCGTTCCATCCTGTATCATCAAGCTGCCATTTGACTGGTATGGAAATAATAATTGAGCAATGCCGGTGACTGCCAGTGGATATACCACCCCGGTCAGAAAAGTAAAAAACGCCAGAATAACAACGCTGGCACGAAATTGTGTGCGCATATATTTTTATCGATCCTGAATACTGAATATTTTAGAGATGATTGCTGCCAGAGAAATTAGACTGGCTGGCAAAATCCGTCCTGCAAGGGGGTTTTCCCGACCAGGAAGGCGACCATTCTCGTTTCTGCTGGCGTGATTGCTACTTTTGGGCTGAGATAATTCAAATGTTTCTTGGATAGTATTTTTCCTGAACTTTTCACGCTCTTCGTGTAACAGCACAGCTTCGCTTGCTCTCAGCCAAACAGTTACTACGCCATAGAGGATAAAAACCAGGCCAATTTCTGTCCAGGTATGACCCAGCTTAGAAAACGGAGCCTTTACTTCTAGCCAGAACAAGCCAAGTACAAAGGCAACAGACAGGTATAAAAGCCACCATTTGGGACGAATGAAACCCTTCTTCATAGGATTACCTCCGCAAGGGAGACCCGAGCATAATCATCACACCGAACCACACCATAAGAATACCCACCAAAGCCTGCTGCACGATTGGCTGTAAAGGAAAAAGTACACTCGTCAACAAGATCCCTATGGGTACACTAAGTGATATGATATTGAGGTGCCTCAAGAATTCAATCAATCTGTGACCAGACATTTCAACCTCCTAAGCCAGATTCAAGGCAACTAATAACAGATCGATAAGCTTGATCCCGATAAACGGGGCTATCAACCCACCCAGGCCATAAACCAACAGGTTATCCCGCAGAAGTTGGTCAGCCGGCTTGGGCTTATACGGGACACCTTTAAGCGCCAACGGGATCAACGCGATAATGATCAGGGCGTTGAAAATAACTGCTGACAGGATCGCGCTCTCCGGGGTCGCCAGGTGCATGAAGTTCAGGGTTCCCAAAGCCGGATAGGTGCTTGCAAACGCTGCCGGGATGATAGTGAAGTATTTCGCCACGTCGTTGGCAATGCTGAATGTGGTCAGCGAGCCGCGGGTCATCAGAAGCTGCTTGCCAATCTCCACGATCTCGATCAGCTTGGTTGGGTTGCTGTCAAGGTCTACCATATTGGCCGCCTCACGTGCCGGCTGCGTGCCAGTGTTCATCGCTACGGCCACATCCGCTTGGGCTAAGGCTGGCGCATCGTTCGTCCCATCGCCGGTCATGGCGACCAACCGCCCTCCTGCCTGGTATTCACGGATCAGTCTCAACTTGGCTTCTGGCGTGGCCTGGGCCAGGAAATCGTCCACACCAGCCTCGGCGGCAATGGCAGCTGCGGTAAGCGGGTTATCGCCGGTAATCATCACGGTCTTGATGCCCATCTTGCGAAGCTGCGCAAAGCGCTCCTTGATTCCACCCTTGACAACGTCTTTCAAATGGATAACGCCAAGCGCCTCCCCATTCCGAGCAACCACCAGCGGCGTCCCTCCATTTTGGGCAATCTGATCGACCATTTTACGCAGTTCACGTGGAATGGTTCGTCCTTCACTCTCAATCATCTCAATCATTGTGTCCGGCGCACCTTTACGAATACGGATCACTCGTCCGTCCACTGATCCGTTCATCGGGATATCCACACCGCTTATGCGGGTCTGGGCAGAGAAGGGGATGAAGCGCATTCCATTCGGAGGCTGTAATCCGTCTTGCGACCCTCCTCTTCCCTTACCTCCGACGTGCCGCCCGCGAAGACCATATTTCTCTTTCGTCAACACCACAATGCTGCGTCCTTCAGGGGTTTCGTCTGCCAGAGAGGAAAGCTGGGTAACTTCAGCTAAATCTCGCTGGTCAATACCGGGAACAGGTAGGATCTCAACTGCCTGCCGGTTGCCGAGTGTGATCGTGCCGGTCTTATCCAGCAGCAGCACATCCACATCACCCGCGGCTTCCACTGCCCGGCCTGACATGGCGATTACATTGCGCTGAATCATGCGATCCATCCCGGCAATCCCAATGGCTGAAAGCAGCCCACCGATGGTGGTTGGGATCAGGCAGATCAGCAAGGCGACCAGGACAGTTAGAGTAATTGGCGTTCCCTGATTGGCAGCTTCAACGCTGTAGATTGAATAAGGCAATAAAGTAACACAAACCACCAGGAAAATAATGGTGAAGGCTGCCAACAAGATGTTTAGGGCGATTTCGTTGGGGGTTTTCTGGCGCTTTGAGCCTTCTATCAGACTGATCATGCGGTCTAAAAACCCCTCGCCGGGGTTAGCCGTTACCTGGATGATGAGCCAATCCGAGAGGATACGCGTCCCACCCGTCACCGCACTGCGATCACCGCCCGATTCGCGGATCACCGGAGCGCTCTCACCGGTGACTGCGCTCTCATCAACCGAGGCAATGCCTTCAATCACCTCGCCATCCGACGGGATGATATCCCCCGCTTCTACCAGAACCAGATTTCCCTGGCGCAGCGCGGTGGAGGCGATCCGCTCGAACGGGGCATCTTTTTGATGGCTCTTCAACCGTTTTGCCTGGGTTTCATGCTTGGTGCGCCGTAAAGCATCCGCCTGCGCCTTACCGCGCCCCTCCGCGATGGCCTCTGAGAAATTGGCAAACAGCACGGTGAACCACAGCCAGACAGCCACAGAGCCAATAAATCCAGGAACAGCTTCACCTTGTCCCAGCAAAGCCTGGATCCAAAGCGCTGTAGTCAGCAGGCTGCCTATTTCCACCACAAACATAACCGGGTTGCGCACCATCGAGCGCGGATCGAGTTTCTTAACGGCATCGAGCGCGGCGCGCTGGTAGATTTTTCGGCCAGCTACTGCCGGTTCCTTCTCAGGGTGAGGGAGTATCGACTTGGTTATCATTGTTATACACCGGTTATCCTGCCATTAAGTGTTCCACAATCGGTCCTAAAGCCAGGGCGGGGATGAAATTCAACGCGCCAACAATCAGGATGATTCCAATAAGCCAGGCGACAAAGAGAGGCGTATGAGTCGGCAAGGTGCCCGCGCTAACGGGGATTTTTTTCTTGCCCACCAGTGAGCCAGCCAATGCCAGGATAGGCAGGGCCAGCCAGTAACGGGCAATTAGCATTGCCAGACCGCCGGTCAAGTTATAGAAAGGATTGTTAGCACTCAATCCTGCAAAGGCGCTGCCGTTGTTGTTACCTTGCGAGGTGAAGGTGTACAAGATCTCACTGAACCCGTGCGGGCCAGGATTGGAGACTGCAGACCGACCTGCCTCGGTGACGACTGCCAGGGCGGTGAACCCCAGTACGACTAATGGCATGATCAGGATGACCAGCGACGCCATTTTCATCTCGTACGCCTCGATCTTCTTGCCCAAATATTCAGGGGTTCGGCCGACCATCAATCCGGAAACGAAAACCGCTACGATGACGAAAGCCAGCATCCCGTAAAGCCCCGACCCGACGCCTCCAAAAACGACTTCACCCAACTGCATCATGACCAGAGTCACCAGACCGCCCAGCGGCATGTAAGAGTCGTGCATAGAATTCACCGAACCATTGGAAGCGGCAGTGGTGGCTGTCCCCCATAGGGCAGAATTGGTGACGCCGAATCGAACCTCTTTGCCTTCCATGTTGCCGCCGGGGTTGAGGTCTGTAGCAGTTTGATCCAGGCCCAACGCCGATAGAGCCGGATTGCCCCTGTATTCTGCCCAGACCGCTAATCCCAGGAAGGCGATGAAGATGACTATCATCACGACAAGCAAAGACCACCCCTGGCGAGTATCGTTCACCATTATCCCAAAGGTGTAGCACAGAGCTGCTGGGATCAGCAGGATAGACAGCATCTCAAGAAAGTTCGCAATGGGCGTTGGATTCTCGTATGGGTGGGAGGAGTTTGTGTTGAAAAATCCGCCTCCATTCGTACCTAATTGCTTGATAGCAATTTGCGAAGCAGCCGGGCCAACGGCCAGGGTATGTTGATCAACAACCTGTCCGTTGATATCTGTGAAAGGTTGGAGCAGGGTTACTATTTGCGATTCTTGAAAGGTCTGCACCACACCTTGCGAAACCAGAGCCAGCGACAGGAACAATGAGAGCGGCAGAAAAACGTATAGAATGCTGCGGGTCAGGTCAACCCAAAAATTCCCAATCGTCCTGGCAGAATTCCGGACAATGCCTCGGATCAGAGCAACCAGGATGGCTATCCCGGTTGCAGCTGAGACAAAGTTCTGCACCGTCAAGCCGAGCATTTGGGTCAGGTAGCTCAGGGTAGTCTCACCGCCGTAGCTCTGCCAGTTGGTGTTCGAGCCGAAGCTGACCGCTGTATTAAATGCCAGGTCAGACGAGACAGCAGCGAGTCTCATCGGATTAAGAGGTAAGATATTCTGCAAACGCTGCAAACCATACAGCAAAAGGATGCCCAGCACGTTGAATAAAAGCATGGCAAGTGCATAGATCTTCCAATTCATCTCCTGACCTGCGTCGATACCCGCTGCCCTGTAAATCAGACGCTCAATCGGCTGCAGAAAGCGACCCAAGAGAGTCGGTTTGCCCTCATAAACGCGCGCCATATACCCGCCCAGCGGCTTGACCAGCAAGATCAAGACAACAAGGTAGATAAAAATCTGAAGAATTCCGTTAATCGTCATATTCTTCTCGATAATTGCCTTATCCAAAACGTTCTGGCCAAAGTAAAGCCAGGAACAGGTAGATTAGCAAACCCAAGGACAGCACTCCAGCAATCCAAAACATCGTCAATCCTCCATTAAGCGATGGCAGACCGCCAGCAGTCCATAGGTAGTCAGAAAAAACAAAATCACGATCAAGATGAATATTGCATCATTCATGATCCTTCTCGCTCCACAATATGAGTGGAGGATATTTCATTACAGATCAATTTTGGATACAGAAATTGAGAAGAAAGGTCTAGAAAAGGTCAAAATCGGGGTTATTCACCCCGATCTACAGGCTTCCACATGGCAACAGGTCGAGATTCACAGCCTATTACGGCGGGCAGGCACCTTCTACTGCGCCGATCAACCGGTCTTGCAGCATATCGAAATTGAGGTCTATCACCTGGCGGGCAGGATCGGCGTCATACCAGGCGATGATCTCTTGCGCTCCTTGCCAGAAGGGGATGCGTGGCTGGAAATCCGGCACCAAGCGGCGGATCTTGCTATTGTCGAAGATCATGCTGTGAGCTTTATCACCTAACAACGAAGCTCCCCATCCAGGATCAAATGCCGCAATCAGGTCGGAGGGGACATGCACCAGCTGCGGCTCAGCTCCCGCGGCGTGCGCTACAATCTCATAAATCTGGTTCCAGCTCAGCCACTCATCCGATGTGATATGGAAGGTGTCTCCCACCGCATGCGGGTTCCCCAACAAGCCCACCAACCCCACGGCAAAATCGCGGTGGTGGGTCAGTGTCCATAAGGATGTCCCGTCGCCGTGGACGACAACCTTCTTCCCAGCCCGCATGCGCGCGACGCTGGTATAGCCGCCGTGGAAAGGAAAGAGTGTTTGATCGTAGGTGTGCGAGGGGCGCACGATCGTCGCCGGGAATCCTTCTCCCCGGTAAGCCTCCCGCAGCAGCACCTCGCAAGCTGCTTTATCCCGCGAATATTGCCAGAATGGGTTGTGCAGCGGTGTGCTCTCAGTCACCGGAAGAAACAGGGGCGGTGTGTGATAAGCCGAGGCAGAGCTGATGAAGATATATTGCCCGGTCCGGCCGCGAAATAGATCCACATCGGTCTGCACCTGCCCGGGCGTGTAAGCGACCCAATCGACCACTGCGTCGAAGCTCAGCTCCCCCAGCGCTGCCCGGACCGATTCAGGCTGGCGAATATC
>Ga0209254_10005674_pt1 | contig 11470 bp, 10 predicted proteins | sample FrelakmetDIP11DI_FD_187148 | JGI IMG/M metagenome (GOLD analysis project Ga0209254, IMG submission 187148) | Freshwater lake sediment microbial communities from the University of Notre Dame, USA, for methane emissions studies - DIP11 DI (SPAdes)... | ecosystem: Environmental > Aquatic >... | reverse complement strand
GGCGTGACCGTTTTGAAAGTCTGTGGAGAGATTTATTACAAGAAGGAGTGACAACGGGAGTTTTCCATTGTGAGCACCCAGCTTTAACGTCTCGTGCGCTCTTAGGTGTTATGAATTGGGCCATAACCTGGTATCGTCCAGATGGTGCTCTATCGGGTGAGATGATCGCTGATCAATTCTGTGATCTATTCCTACGTGGATTATTGATCCGACCGGAAAAATGTTAACCAACACACTGGTCAAAGAAGTAAAGCACTTTGAGACTCACAAGGGAGGAGAGATTTTTCAGATTCCTTTACTTGTGTTTCCTCATTTGTGGGGTTATGCATATCTGGTCTTGACCGAGGATATCGAGGAAAATCCATACCGGGTTTTGATTGATACAGGATCAGGATTTGGTGACTCAAATATGTATTTAGAGTCTGGTTTTGAGTCCATTTCTAAGCGATTAGGTTACTCGATCAACCTGGCTGACTTGACCCATGTTTTAATTACCCATGGTCATATTGATCATATAGGTGGATTAACATACGTACGTCCAAGAACGAAAGCACTTATCGGTGTGCATGAACTTGATTTACGAATCCTGACAAATTTCGAAGAGCGCTTGATAGTGGTAGCTCGTCGATTGGAAGAATATTTCTTAGAGGCTGGGGTTCCTCCAGACCAATGTGACCACTTGATTAAGTTATATATGATCCCCAAAGCCATGTACCATTCAGTGCGTGTGGATTTTATGTATGAATCGATAGGGATGGGTTTAGGTCCATTCGAGATGTTACACATACCTGGTCACTGCGCAGGGCATGTGGCAATCCGTTTGCATGATGTTTTATTTATTGGAGATCATGTCTTAAGCGACATCAGCCCACATCAATCTCCAGAGCAATTAACACTTTCGACCGGCCTGGAGCATTATTTACACTCTCTAAATACTTTAAATGGCTGGATTGACACGATAAATTTGACATTACCAGGTCACGAAGAACCAATTTTAGATATTAAGACACGTATCGAAGAAATCCAGCAGATTCATAAAGAGCGGCTGGAGTGTGTACTAGGATTTCTAGAAAAATCGTGCACAATGCAAGAAGTATCTAATGCTTTATTTGGGGAGGTGGATGGATACAATGAATTACTAGCTTTAGAGGAAACTGGTGCGCATATTGAATATTTATACCAACGAGGTATGCTCAGTATTGAGAACCTTGAAGAACTGGAATCCTGCGCTAAACCAATTCCAATTCGATATCGTTCTCTTTTGAGGAAAGTAAATGATTAATTTGAAGGAGAGATGAACATGTATTCTTTTGATCCAACAGATGAGCAGCAAATGTTAATCGACGCTATTCAACGTTATGCTATCAATGATTTGCGAGCAAAGGCACACGATGCTGATGAAGAAGGGGAGTTACCACCCAGTTTAATTGAGAAAGGTTGGGAGTTGGGTTTCCTCCAAGCATCGATTCCAGAACAATACGGTGGTTTTGGAGAACGATCTGCCGTAACTGGAGTTCTTGCAGCTGAGGAGATGGCATATGGGGACATGGCTGGTACCTTGGCAGTCATGGTGCCGGGTTTATTTGCTCTACCAATCTCCATGGTCGGTAGTGAAGCGCAGAAAAACGAATTCTTGCCCAAGATTGCCGAGGCCGAATGGATGCCTTATACAGCGGCAATAATTGAGCCACATTTCGATTTTGATCCGAATGCTTTATGGACAATCGCCAAATTGGACGGTGATGGTTATATTATTTCTGGCGAGAAAACCTATGTTCCCTTCGCTCCTGAAGCTGAAGCGTTGCTTATCTATGCCCAATTGGACGGCCAAACCCAAGGCTTCATTGTTAAGAAAGCTACTCCAGGATTGGAAATTGTAGAACGGCAAAAAACCCTTGGTCTTTACTCTTTACCGATCTATAAAGTCAATCTCAAGGATGTTCGCATTCCCAAGGAAAATCGATTGGGAGGTGTAGAAGGACATGACTTTGCTCCACTTCTGGCTTCCATGCAACTGGCTTTGGCGGCTGTAGCAATTGGTATGTCTCGCGCCGCTTTAGATTATGCTATCGAATACGCAAAAGACCGAGAGGTATTTGGTGTAAAAGTAGCCCAAAAACAAGCCATAGCCTTCATGTTGGCGGAAATGGCCACTGAAATCGAAGCTATTCGTCTTCTCACCTGGGAGGCAGCCTGGATGATGGACACTGGTAAACCAGAAGCAATTAACCATGCCTATCTCTCTTGGACCGGTACAATTGATATGGCTATGATGGTTACCGACAGAGCGGTGCAAACTCTTGGTGGACATGGATATATCCGTGAACATCCGGTAGAGCTTTGGATGCGCAATGGTCGTGGCATTGCTATGCTGAACGGCTTAGCGATAATTTAATATTGAGACACTAACAATCGAGGAGATGACAAAATGATTGAATTTGAGACTCCCAAACCTATCCAGATGGCGAATACAGCATTAGAGACAGTGGCTATAAACATGATGCGCACCAAATCGCGCTATTTTGACGAGCATGAGCATGAGATTCCTTGGGATTACATCAATTTTATGCACATGGCGATGCGTCAAACTGGTGCTGGATCATTGGCTCCTGAAGAGAAGAAGAAAGAAACCCCGGACGGGAAAGAACGTCCTCGCATCGGTTACCAGCAATTAGCATTCATGTTGGAGATGCTCTCTTGGGGTGACACTGGAATGTATCTTGTTACACCTGGTGGAGGCTTAGGTGCCGCTGCAGTTGAAGCAGCTGGTACTCCAGAGCAGAAACTAAAGTTCCTAGCACGCTTTCGAACTGAAAAGCCCACTTTTGGTGCGATGGCAATGACCGAATCTAATGCTGGATCGGATACTGCTTCTATTCGTGCTACAGCCGTACTTGATAAAGAAAAGAATGAATGGATTCTCAATGGTGAAAAAATCTTCGTAACCGCTGGCCATAAATCCCTGATGGAGAGTGATGGTTTTGTAGTAGTGTGGGCTTCGATTGATACATCTGCGGGTCGAGCAGGTATGCGTTCCTTTGTTGTCCCAGCAAAAACACCTGGAGTGACTGTTTCGAAGCTCGAACATAAGTTGGGTATACGCGCCAGTGATACAGCTTCTATAGTATTGCAGGATGCTCGGGTTCCATTCGATCACATTCTGGGTAGTACAGAAGTAATCAAAGAACCTACTACTAAGGGGTTTAAAGGTGCCATGGCAACTTTCGATGCGACTCGTCCCTTAGTAGCAGCAATGGCGATTGGTGTAGCGCGTGCAGCTCTCGAAACCCTGAAGGAGATGCTGGAGTCCCAGGGTGTTGAGCTTCGATATGGTTTACCTCGCCAGAAAATGACTGCTATCGAACGAGAAGTGATTGATATGGAAGTGCTACTTCGCTCAGCCTGGCTGCTGGTCATCAAAGCCGTCTGGATGGCAGATAACCGGCGAGCTAATTCTAAAGAAGCTTCCATGTGTAAGCTTCGTGCTGGAGATATTGTCACTAAAATTACACAACGGACTGTAGAAATTCTAGGACCGCTGGGATTCAGTCGGGAATATCTACTCGAAAAGTGGTTCCGCGATGCAAAAATCAGCGATATCTACGAAGGTACAGGCCAAATTAACCGTTTGGTAGTTGCTCGGCAGATTCTCGGTTATTCGGGTCGAGATTTGCGATAATTTTTCACTTCGATTCGTGCTTTTCAGAGATATCTATAGCACCTTAACAATTACACACGTCAGTTTGTTCTATTACTAAGATTGTGGATATATACTAAAAGTATGGTCGGAGAATCAGGACGCAAATTCTCTGAAGAAGCGAAATTGGGCTTGACCTTTAGGTGATTGGTGTTAAACTATTGGTAGTTATTCTTGAATTAGGGATCTAAACTACGTCAACAAAATTCTACCAATATTAAAGATCATACTTTAAGGTTATGATAAGCTAAGGAGAGGAAGCCATGCGCGGTCATGTAAAGAATATCTTAGTTATTGGAGTAGTTTCTCTAGCGCTTACAATCGGTGGATGCCAGTTAAAAGCAACTGATCAGGCATCTGAGCAAATTACCAACGACTCATTTACCCAAGCTGCTCAAACAATTGTAGCAGAGCTCACTCAAAATGCTCCCCAAGCTTCTGAACCGACTGTAATACCGGCTACCACTGAGCCAATTGAACAGGCTCCAACCTCAACTGATGAGCCTCTTCCTCCTACCAGCACACCTGTCCCAACTAACACCCCACTACCTACTGTGATGTTGCCACCTACTGACATTCCCACGGAGACTATTCCACCAACTGCAACGACACCTCCCGAACCAGAATACACACTGGTTTTTCAAGATGATTTTACATCGGGTATGTATTGGCCAGTTGAAACAGAAACGGATATGAAATTCTACTATTCAGCCGGCGGATATGTAATGGAGAATCCAATTAAGGATGTTGTTGCTTTCAGTGTACGAGGTGATCAATACGCCGATGTAAGGATCGAAGTGGTAGGTACTCGTATTGAAGGTCCATATGATGGATATTATGGTGTGATCTGCCACTTTTCAGATGCTTCCCATTACTACTTGCTTGCGGTTGGTAACGACGGTTGGTATGGGATCGCAAAAAGGCAACCAGGAAATCTCGTATTCCTCCAGGAAGGTAACGATACAAGTGCCATCTACACTGGTAGCGCTCCTAATATCATCCGTGGTGATTGTGTCAGTGGAGCTTTGACGCTTTGGGCAAATGGTCACAAACTGCTAAAGGTTGAAGATTCGAGCTATTCAGCTGGCGCAGTAGGTATGGCGTTGGTCACGCGCACCGATGAGACTTTTGTGATAGTCTTTGACGATTTTCAGGTGTACGTACCCGAATAATTCTCCGGTCTGGTTTCCTTATTTTTCCACCATCAATCATTTTCTTGGATGATTGTGTTGATTTGTATTCATCATAACCATCCACTATTTCTCGAATAATCATCATTATCAATGATTATAGAATGTGAGGTGATTTCTCTACTTCTAAATATCTCTCAATAATTTTGGACATCTATATAAGTATACTTCTGACTATTAAAGAACTGATTGTGTTACTTTGGTTTGTTAGCTCAGAAAACATTTGTTGATTACAGGAGGCGACATGAAGTACAAGATCAATAGGGCAGTGATAATTGGTGCCGGCACCATGGGTGGTGGTATTGCAGCTCATCTGGCTAATATCGGCATTCCATCCACATTATTGGATATCGTTCCAAATAAGCTTACTCCTGAAGAGGAGAAGCAAAACTTGACATTAATGGACTCGATTGTACGTAACCGGATTGTACGTGAGGGATTGGATCGAGTAATAAAATCTCGACCTGCAAGTTTTTTTGCCAAAGAACTGGCATCCTTAGTCAGTATTGGTAACCTGGAAGATGATTTCGATGTAATTGCTGGTGCAGATTGGGTGATTGAAGTGATTGTGGAAAACCTGGATATTAAGCGTCAATTGATGGCGCGGATCGACAAAATTCGAAATCCAAAGACGATCATATCTACCAATACTTCTGGTATACCAGTAGCGTCTATTGCCGAAGGTCTCTCAGAGGGATTTCGTCAACACTTTTTAGGAACCCATTTCTTTAATCCACCACGCTACCTGAAACTCCTCGAGGTGATCCCGACCGCTGATACTTTACCTGAAGTCATCGAAGCGATCAACCACTTTGGTGAATATTACCTGGGAAAAGGAATCGTTCCAGCTAAAGATACGCCTAACTTCATCGCCAATCGAATAGCATTTGGTAGTGCAGCTTTCGCGCTTGATTATTTCCTTGCGAATAATTACACAGTGGATGAAGTGGATGCAATCACTGGACCTCCTATTGGCAACCCCAAGACTGCGACCTTTCGATTGATCGATCTGGTTGGTATCGATGTTTGGGAACATGTTGGAAAGAACCTGGCCCCAGCTATACCTCACGATGAACACGCTTTACGCTACCTGAAATCAGAGAGAGTGAACAATCTGGTCTCCACACTCGTGAAGAGGGGTTCATTAGGTAATAAAACCAAGGAAGGATTCTATAAAGAAGTTCGTACTGAAGAGGGCGGTAAGGAATTTTGGGCTTTAGATCTTAATTCCCTGAATTATGCCCCCTCTCAAAAAATTCGCTTTGATTCAATTGGTAAAGTGAAGGATAAGGAGATCCTAGCAGATCGGTTTAAAATCCTTCTTACAGCTGATGATCGAGCAGGTCAACTTGTGCGAGTACTTACATATCAGAGTCTGGCTTACGCTTCGGAAAGGATTCCGGAAGTTGCTGATACACCTAAGCCAATTGACGACGCTATGCGATGGGGTTTTGGAAGAGAAGCAGGTCCGTTTGAAACCTGGGATGCCATTGGCGTTGGTGAGACTTGTAAGGCGATGGAAAGTGCCGGTTTCCCTCCAGCTCCTTGGGTTCAGAAAATGCTCGATAGTGGTTTTAGTACCTTCTATCAATACAAGGATGATAACAAAATCGGTGCTTATAATCCAACCAAAGGGAAATACGAATCCATCACGCGTCCAGAATCGCTCATTCTTCTAAAAGGATTGAAAGCTACCGGTAAAGTAGTAAAGAAGAATGCCGGGGCTACCTTGATAGATTTGGGTGACAGGGTGGCTTGTGTTGAATTCCACACGAAGATGAATGCCTTAGATGTGGATATTTTTGACATGATGCAAGCAGGTCTCGACAAAGTAGAAACTGATTTTGATGGTCTTGTTATCGGTAATGAAGGGGACAACTTTAGTGCGGGTGCGAATCTGTTTTTGGTTGTCATGGGTGCCCAATCCGGTGAATGGGGTCAATTGGAAGCCTCTATAAAGAAGATGCAGGATGTACTTATGCGGATCCGTTACTTTCCTAAGCCGGTTGTGGTTGCTCCCGCAGGTTTGGCGCTAGGTGGAGGTGCCGAGGTAATTATGAGTGCCAGTAGGGTAGTAGCTGCTGGAGAGTTGTACGCTGGATTAGTGGAAGTGGGCGCGGGTGTTATCCCCTCTGGAAGTGGCACAAAAGAAATGATGCGTCGTATCTTGAATCCACCCATGAGAACTAACGGTGTGGAGCCTTTACCTTTTCTACAGAGACTTTTTGAGCAAATAGGAATGGGAAAAGTCGCCACAAGCTCAGAAGAAGCACGCCAATTTGGGATTCTTAGTCCATCGGATAGGGTAGTCTTGAACCGCGACCATTTATTGATGGAAGCCAAGAAAGAAGTACTTCACATGGTTTCAACTAACCATACACCACCTGCACCTGAGAAGATTTATGCTGCTGGACGTGATGCGTTAAGCGCCATGAAAGTTGGATTGCATATGATGATGAAAGGCGGTTATGTTACCGAGCATGAACAGGTTATTGCTGGGAAATTAGCATATATCCTAACTGGTGGTAACCTTAGCAGCCCTACTTGGGTGGAGGAACAGTACATCCTCGATTTAGAGCGTGAAGCGTTTCTCTTCTTATGTGGAACTGAGAAGACTCAGCAACGCATGTGGAACTTATTAAACACTGGTAAAGTATTAAGGAATTAATGACCTCAGGAGGTAAAATGATTTCCTATTCAGATCCAACACGTGAACCTGTTATTGTAGCTGCAGCACGTACTCCAGTTGGGAAAGCCAAGCGAGGGAGTCTGGCAAGTTTCAGACCGGATGATATGGCTGTTGCAGTGGTTCAGGAGTTATTAAAACGCGCTGAAGCTCTTAACCCTGCGGACGTAGATGATGTTATATTAGGATGCGCATTTCCAGAAGGTGAGCAAGGGATGAACATGGCTCGTATGGTGTCATTACGAGCTGGATTACCAGTTTCTGTCCCTGGAGAAACCATCAACAGGTTCTGTTCATCAGGATTGCAGAGTATTACTCATGGAGCTTTTGCAATCATGGCAGGGCAGGCAGAAGTTTTCATTGCTGGTGGTACCGAATCAATGAGCATGGTGCCGATGACCGGTTTTAAATTTTCTCCCATGGCATATCTAGCTGATAATATGCCGGAAGCTTTCACGAGCATGGGATTAACCGCAGAAAACGTCGCAGAAAAATATAATATAAACCGTCAAGACCAGGATGCCTTTGCTTTACGCAGCAACCAGCTTGCAAGTGCTGCTGTGGAGAGTGGTCGTTTCGATCCCGAGATTGTTCCCCTGAATGTATCAATCACAGAATTGAAGAATGGTAAAGGAGTTACTAGATCTTTCGTCTTCAGTCGGGATGAAGGACCTCGGGGAGATACAAGCCTGGAAGCTTTAGCAAAATTACGCCCTGCGTTTAAGGAAGGTGGTACAGTCACTGCCGGTAATTCTTCTCAGATGTCGGATGGAGCAGCAGGTGTGATTATCATGTCACGGGCTAAGGCGGATGCTTTAGGATTGAAACCTCTGGTGCGTTTTGTCGGATATGCAGTGGGTGGGGTTCCGCCAGAAATCATGGGCATCGGACCAGTAGTTGCAATTCCGAAAGTTCTCAAGTTGACTGGTCTATCCCTGAAAGACATCAGTTTGATTGAGCTGAACGAGGCTTTTGCAACCCAAAGTCTGGCTGTGATGCGGGAACTCAATCTGGATCCAGAGATCACCAATGTCAATGGGGGAGCCATTGCATTGGGTCATCCTCTAGGATGCACTGGTGCCAAACTCACCACTCAATTAATTTATGAGATGAAACGCAGGAATGTTCATTTCGGCATGGTTAGCATGTGTATTGGTGGTGGTATGGGTGCTGCAGGCATCTTTGAAAACTTGAATTAGCAGATTTAAACTCGATCACAATTAGCGAAACCTGTTGACCATTGATTAACTCAACAATTTGATTCATAGATCGTAGCTACACCATATCTAATGATAAACTCAATTATCTAGGAGAATTGAAAATGAGTGAAATTTCCGTCAAACAAATGGTTTTCAATCATGAGAAAGCCTTTCGACCAGAGGTTGCCGAGGGGGTAGATGCTATCATTCAATATCGGTTAACTGGAGAGGAAGGTGGTGATTACGTCATTACGATCAAGGATGGAAAATGTTCCGTCGCTGAAGGAATCGCGGAGAGTCCCACTATGACTCTTACAGCTGATGGACGTGATTTTGGTGATGTTCTATTGGGAAAAGCCAACGGAATGCAGTACTTCATGCAAGGTAAGCTGAAATTAGCGGGTGACCTCAATCTCGCAATGAAGCTTACTACTTTCTTTAAGATGGCAGGTTAGAAAGTAAGGTTTTTCTATCGGGGTGGAATATCCAATCCACCCCGATAATCATATTCTAGTACTGTATCGAATAAAAACAGTGAGGGTATAATTTTTAAATGTTCATTGATCAGGTAGAAATACAAATAGAGTCTGGCAAAGGTGGGGATGGGATAATTCACTTTCGAAGGGAGAAGTATGTTCCACGAGGAGGTCCGGATGGAGGAGATGGAGGCAAAGGAGGGAGTGTGATCTTTGAAGTGTCTCCTACTCTAAATACATTGTTTTCATTCCAGAATCGTACCAAGCATAAAGCGCAAGATGGTGCTCGAGGGGGTCGGAGCAATATGACTGGGAAATCTGCGGAGAACTTGATAATTCCAGTTCCACCTGGAACTGTGATTTATGATAAAACCAGTGGGGATGTAATAGGGGATATGGTTGAGACAGGTCAACGATTAGTAGTCGCGAAGGGTGGTCGAGGAGGGCGCGGAAATGCTAGATTTGCGACCTCTACCAACCAAGTACCGCGAATAGCTGAGCACGGAGAACTGGGTGAAGCTCGTGTTTTACGATTAGAGTTAAAACTTATTGCTGACGTTGGTATTGTCGGAGTCCCCAATGCAGGTAAGTCTACTTTATTAGCTGCTGTAACTAATGCTAAACCGAAAATTGCCGATTATCCTTTCACTACTTTAGAGCCCAATTTGGGAGTTGTGAATCTTGACGATAAGACAAATCTTGTGCTCGCAGATATACCGGGTTTGATTGAAGGAGCACATCTTGGTATTGGTTTAGGACATACTTTTCTCCGTCATATCCAACGGACAAGGGTGATAATTCACCTTCTCAATGGATTGTCAGATAACCCCTTACTTGATTTCATTCAAATCAACAGTGAACTAGCCCTTTTTGATCCAGAAATGGCAAAGAAATCCCAAGTAATCGCGTTCAACAAGATTGATTTGCCAGAAGCTCAAGAGAATTGGAAAAAATGTGAAGATGAATTGAAGAAATATGTGACTAATAACGCTGATAAAATGAGAATTCATCCAGATCCATTTGCGATATCAGCCATTGCAGGGATAAATGTAAAACAACTCTTATACCAGGTAGCAATATCGCTTTCAGAAACTCCTATCCTGGCTCCGCTTCACACTATTCCAATTTATAGATCTGAAGATGATCCAAATGAATTTACTATTCAAGAGACTCCTACAGGTTGGCGAGTTTCAGGGAAAGCAATCGAGCGTGCAGCAGATATGACGTACTGGGAGCATTACCAATCAATTCGAAGGTTTCAGCGTATTCTGGAAACTCTAGGAGTAGAAAAGGTTTTGAAAGATGCTGGTGTCCAACCCGGTGACACAGTCTTTGTGGGCAATCATGAACTCGAATGGCAAGATTGATTTCTATACCTTTATGGTAACTTTTGAAAATTCTTGGGATAAAATTCAACCATGAGATTGGGTATTTTTGGAGGTACTTTTGACCCTCCCCATATTGGGCATCTGATCCTGGCTTCAGAAGCCTATTCTCAGCTTCAGTTGGACAAGGTTCTATGGGTTCTGACGCATTTCCCCCCGCATAAAGAGGAAATGCCCGTGACGCCACTGAGTGATCGACTGGATTTACTTCAAGCAGCACTGGATAAGAATTCTACATTCGAGATTTCCCGAATAGACATTGATCGACCACCACCTCATTATGCAATAGACACAATGCGGCTGCTTCGTGATAAATTTCCAAAGAATGTCCTGGTATATTTAATGGGAGGTGATTCTCTTGTTGATTTACCAACTTGGCACAATCCCAAGGAATTTATCCTGACTTGTGATGAGATCGGGGTTATGCGTCGTCCAGGTTGGTCAGAGAATTTGGAGATACTCAACCAATTTTTTCCAAGTTTTCAGAAGCGTTTACGGTTCGTGGAAACACCTTTATTGGAAATATCTTCTACTTATATAAGAAGCAAAATATGCGAAGGCGGTCCTTTCCGTTATTATCTACCCTTAAAAGTCTACTCAATTATTACCGAGAGAGGATTATATAGGTGAGCAAATCAATTTCCATTAAGATAAATTGAGGGGTGAACTTAACATCAAAGTGATGCAGTCTATATCATTTTCGATTCCACAATTGATTTTTACTCTGTGATATAAACGAGAATAATACTCTCTTTATGCAAGTTATCTAAGATAATATGTAATCCAGTCCGCGGAGAATGCTGGTTTCGTAAGGGGATGAAAGATCGTGTCCCGCAT
>Ga0209254_10005673_pt1 | contig 11471 bp, 3 predicted proteins | sample FrelakmetDIP11DI_FD_187148 | JGI IMG/M metagenome (GOLD analysis project Ga0209254, IMG submission 187148) | Freshwater lake sediment microbial communities from the University of Notre Dame, USA, for methane emissions studies - DIP11 DI (SPAdes)... | ecosystem: Environmental > Aquatic >... | reverse complement strand
GAATCGCCCTCCTCCATTCCAACTGCCCCCATCCACAACCTGCCCGCATCCTTGACGTCCTTTCATGGACGAGAGCAAGAGCTGCTTGACCTGGACCGGCTCATGGCCAACCCAGAGTGCCGGTGCATTAGCCTGGTAGGTCCGGGCGGCATCGGCAAGACGCGCCTGGCGCTGCAGGCAGCCCAGCAGCACCGGGATGACCTGGCTCATGGTGTCGTCTTCATTCCCCTGGCTTCTGTCGGTTCCGTCGAAGCAGCCATTGCAGCCATTGCCGGCGCCCTCCGTCTTTCCTTCTATGGCCAGAACGATCCCAAGGTCCAGCTCCTCAACTACCTGTCCGAAAAGCAGATGCTGTTGATTTTGGACAACGTAGAGCAACTCCTAATCGAAGGGCCGCTTCAGGCGAATATCGTGGGGCTCATGGTCGACATACTCCAGCGCGCCCCGGGGGTCAAGCTGTTGGTCACCTCGCGAGAAGTGCTCACCCTCCAGGGGGAATGGGTCTTCGAAGTCCGGGGATTGGACTTCCCTGGGGTGGAACAAACGGGAAGATTCGACGAATACGCTGCGGTCGCGCTGTTCATTCAGCGCGCCAGGCGCGCCTCGCCCGGGCTCGCCTTCGATGAGGCAGACCTGGAAGCGATAGCCCACATCTGCCGCCTGGTGGAGGGAATGCCCCTGGCCATCGAGCTGGCGGCCACCTGGTTGAGGGTACTATCGCCTGAGGAAATCGCTCAAGAGATCGAAGGCAGCCTGGATGCTCTGAGCGCTTCTGTGCGTGACCTTCCGGAGCGGCATCGCAGCATGCGGGTGGTTTTCGACCATTCCTGGCAAAGGCTTCCGGCAAAGGAGCAGCAGGTGCTGTCCCGGCTCTCGGTCTTTCGGGGCGGGTTCAGCCGCCAGGCGGCCGAGCAGGTGGCAGGTGCCTCGCTGCCTGTCCTGTCCACTTTGGTAAACCGGACGCTGCTGAGGCGAGCCGCAGCCGGTCGCTACGAAATGCACGAGCTGGTCCGCCAGTACAGCGCCACCCACCTGGCGGCCGATCCCCAGGCGCATGCGGCGGCGCAGAAGCGTCATTATGACTGCTTCCTGGCCCTGGCCGAGGCTGCCGAGCAGGAACTGAAGGGACGCAATCAATTGGAATGGCTGGGGCGGTTGGAGCAGGAACATGGCAACCTGCGAGCCGCGCTGGCATGGGCTCTCGAGAGCGATCATACGACGCCGGGTGGGGATGAATTGGCGCTGCGACTGTCGGGAGCATTGCGTTGGTTTTGGCGGATGCGCGGGCATTTTCATGAAGGGCTGAGCTGGCTCACGAAATCGCTTCAGCAACACCCGGAAGGGCGCACAGCGGCCCTGGCCGCTGCTCTGTTAGGAAAAAGCGTGCTCACGTACGAGTTGGGAGACCTCGGCGCAACGCGACTATCGGCAGAGGAGAGCGCGGCGATCTACCGGGAGCTGGGCGTTCAGCATGGCCTTGCCGAGGCGCTTACGTTTATCGGGATCGCGTTGATCTGGGGAGGTGAAGCAAGCCTGGGCCAGGCCCGGCTGGAGGAGGCACTGGCCATCTGCCGCAAAGCAGGCGACCGGTGGGGGGAGGCTCGGGCATTGTACAGGTTAGGAAGCTGCCTGGCGGATTGCGCCGGCGATCCCACAGGGCGGGCCATGCTTGAAGAAAGCGTCGCGATCCTGAACGACTTGAACGAAAAGTGCTTCCTCACCAGTGTGCTGCTTTCATTAGGAGTTGTCGACGTGGGCTTGGGGGATTACGCAGCCGCTCGCGCACGTTTTGAGCATGGCCTGGCTATTGCCCGAGAGAACGAACACCCGCTGCTAATGGCGGACGCGCTCACCAATCTCGGCTCTGTTTACGGGATTCTGGGGGAACATTCGACTGCTCAGGCCCACCTCGAACAGGCTCTCCAGGTGTATCAAGAGCATGGGTGCAGCATATGGCAGACCGATGTGTGGTGCACCCTGGCGGAAAACGCTATCTCGCAAGGGGACTTGCCCGCGGCGCGGTTCTGCCTCCAGGCAGCCTCCAATCTCCTGGAGACATCCGAGAACAAATGGCTCCAGACGCTGGTGTGTTACTTCCGGGGTTTGCTGGCGCATTATGAAGGCGATGGCGTGGCAGCTATGATGTTGCTGGACGAGACGACGGCGCTGGCGCGGGAACTTCAATACAAACCCGATCTGGCCCGGTTGCTCGTAGCCCTGGGTCGCGTGAGGCGCACGCTGGGCCAGGTCTTGCCGGCATCCGAGCTGCTCATGGAAGGATTGGAGCTGTTCCGAGCGCTTGGCCACAAACTGGGCATTGCCAACGCGATCGAGGAGCTGGGCGCCGTGAGCGCGGTCCAGGGCGACGGCGCGCAAGCAGCGATGCTGTTCAGCACGGCGCACGCCTTGCGCGAGGGGATGGGCGCACCCCTCCCCCCAGTGGATCGCGCCGCCTATGATTCTGTGGTCTCCGTCTGCCGCGCACAGCTTGGAGACACCGCTTTCGCCGAAGCCTGGGCACACGCAGCAGCCAGACCGTTTCAAGAGGTGGTCGAAGAAGTCTTGAAACGGCGCCAAGATTAGCTCAGAAAGTCTAGGGTATGTCCGATTCCGAGCTCAAGTTCACAGCCTCCATCGGCGCTGCCTGGAAGGATCTCCTCTCATTCCTCGCGGCAGTCACCTGTCCTGGCCGAAAAACACCATCTACTCAGGGAGCGGCCTAGAATCGCCGCGTCAGTCGCTCGATCCTCTCTACGTGCTCCTGCTCATAGGCATCGCCAAATCGCGTCTTGGGCAGCGCCGCCTTGCGGGCCATCATCTCCTCGTATTCGCCATCCTCCACCATCGCCACGCACCGGCCGATGCACGACTCACCGTCGACAAAGCGCCATGGGAAGAAGCCGATAGTCGCCCGCCGGTTGCACAGCAGGTCCACATCCCCGCCGATGCACTCGGCGTGGATGATGTGGTGGGGGAACATCTCGATGTGCATCAATTGGTACTTGTCGGGCGTGAACCGCTCCTCCAGCGTCGTGCCATACATCTCCCGGAACAGCTTGTCCGCCTCGGCCGCCTGCCTCGGCATCCAGTTCCGGATGATCGTGTTCATCGGGTGATCGGCGCTGCCACAGTCTACCCCGATCCACTTGATCCTCTTTTCCTTGGCCCACTCGGCAAACTCGCGGTCAGGGCCGGGATGCTGGACCATGTAGCGGATCTCGTCGGCGAAGGGCTGATCCCAGCCAAAGTGGTGGTAGCCAGTGTGGATGATCAATATGTCGCCCTCGCGGACCTCCACCCGCTCCTCGATCATCTGCGGGGTGTAGATCTGATAGTCGCCGGTCGCATCCGAGAGATCCACGACAACACCTGGACCCACGAGAAAGCCGTTGAGCTCCAGGGCCGCAATGTCCTTGCCAGCGGTGAAGAAATGGATCTCCCCATCCAGGTGGGTACCCAGATGGTTGGAATGGGTAAGGAGCTGGCCATTTGCCCCATTCGGCGACAGGCGCTTAAAGTATTTCACTTGTAGTGGTTCGTACGTGGGCCACGGCGGTGTGCCGATGCCCAGGGGGATTGTCAGATCGATTAGCTTCATTGCCTTGTTCCTTTCTGTGAAGATTCTGGCAGATGCCTACCAGTTGCCATTTGCTGCAAGAAACCATCCTCTTGACGACATACTCTGGATGGAGTGCTGCAGCCGAATAAGGCAATTGTAGCATGGGTGAGCTTGCCGCGCAAGTTGTTTCTGCGCCGCACTTGGGGTGTGTGTCAGGGTTGTGGGGGACGGCCCCGGGACGGGGGCTTGAGCCCAGAGCTGAAGGTTGGTGGGGGTTGCTTCGGGCGCTGTGCGCCCTCGCAACGACAGGGGGCAGGCGGCTCGCAACGACGGGCGCCAGGCCGCTGGCAGGTCGGACGCAGAGCGTCGGGAGGGACGTTCCCACGGTCCCCCGTGGGAACGACGGCAAACCTGCATCAGGTGCGTCGCACCAACAGCAGGTGCAACGCACCGGCGCGGGGGGTTCACTTGGGCCTCGCTTTAGAAGCCGACAGCACACCCGTCGCGCCGTGGGTCCGACCCACCCCACAGCGCCCCGGTGTCGGCGTCCACGGCGATGATCTGGCCGCCGCCAAAGCCGGGGGAAAAGGTCGGCTCGGGCTGCAGGTCGTGGCCGAGCGCTGCCAACGCCCGCCGGGTCCTGAGCGGGACGCCGGCCTCGACGGCGACCCAAGGGCTGCCCAGCTCGTCTACGCGGAATCGGGGGGCGTCGAGGGCCGCCTGCGGGTCCAGCCCGTAATCGACCAGGTTGACCAGCACCTGGAGATGGCCCTGCGGCTGCATAAAGCCGCCCATCACGCCAAAGCTGAGCCACAGCCGGCCGCCGCGCAGGGCCATGGCCGGGATGATGGTGTGGTAGGGCCGCTTGCCGCCGGCCAGGACGTTGGGGTGGCCCGGCTCCAGGCTAAAGCAGGCTCCCCGATTCTGCAGGCAGATGCCGGTACCCGGCACGACCAGCCCTGAGCCAAAGCCGTAGTACAGGCTGTTGATGAATGACACTGCGTTGCCCTGGCCGTCTGCGACGGTGAGATAGACGGTATCTCGGTGTTCCGGCTGGCCGGGTGCAGCCAGCTCCAGCGCCCGGTCAGGACGGATGAGGGCGCGGCGCTGAGCGGCATACTCCTTCGACAGCAAGCCCGCAACCGGCACATCTGTGACCGCCGGGTCGGCCACGTAGCGGCCGGCGTCGGCCATACCCAGGCGCATGGCCTCGATCATCAGGTGCAAACGCGCCGGGTCGAAATAGCCCATGCCGGCCAGGTCATAGCCCTCGACGATGTTGAGCGCGATCAGCGCGGCCAGACCCTGGCCGTTGGGCGGGTGCTCAAGCATTTCGACGCCTCGGTAGGTCGTGCGGATCGGCGTCTCCCACGTAGCAGTGTGGGCTGCCAGGTCGGCGGCGGTCAGATAGCCGCCCCACGACTGGACGCAGGCGGCGATCCGCTCGGCCAGAGGCCCGCGATAGAACGTCTCCGGCCCACCCTCGGCGATGGTGCGCAGGGTGCAAGCCAGGTCGGGCTGGCGGTGGATCTGGCCCGGTTTGGGCGCAGGCAGGTAGACGCGGGCGGCTTCCGGGTCCTTCGACAGCTTTTCGGTCGACCGCTGCCAGCCGGCGCTGATCAGCTCGCTGGCCGGAAAGCCCTCTTCCGCCGCGGCGATGGCCGGCGCCAGGCAGTCGGCCAGGGTCATCGTGCCAAACCGGTCGAGCAGCGCCGACCAGCCGCTCACCGTGCCGGGCACCGTCACCGGCAGCGGCCCGGTGAGGGGGATACCCCGTTCAGGGGTCAGGCCGCGCCGCTGCGCCTCCTCCAGCGTAAAGGCGGCCGGCGCGCGTCCACTGCCGTTCAGAGCAGTGACCTGGCCGGTCTTGGCCTCGAAAATGAGGGCAAAGCAGTCGCCGCCGATGCCGGTAGACATCGGCTCGACGACGTTTAGCATGGCCGCGACCGTCACGGCGGCGTCGGCGGCGTTGCCGCCGTTCAGCAACGCGCGCAGGCCGGCCATAGCCGCCAGCGGCTGGCTGGTGGCCACCATGCCGTGGCGGGCCAGCACCGCCGAGCGGCGAGAGGGAAGAGACAGTTCAGCCATGCTATCCTCCGCTGCCGAGACCAGGATCTGTCTTCGGCCATACCCGGACTATAGCACAGCTTGGGGAGATATGTCAAAAAGGGGCAAATGGCTAGGGCACAGGCCCCCAGGAAATGCGCTCTTCCACCCAGCCGTGGGTATCGTGCGGAGCGGCGTTGCTTATCTGCCCATCCAACGCACCGCCGAGGGGAAAGAGCAACCGCTGGCCGCTGCCATCTGGCCGCATGACCCAGATTGCCCACTCACTACCTCGGTTCGAGACAAAGGCGATGTACTGTCCGTCGGGCGACCAGGCTGGCAGCCCATCGTCAGCAGGATCCTTGGTCAGCCGCCGCAGATTGCCGCCGTCTACGTTGACCACGTAAACTTCCCAGTTGCCGTCCCGCCGCGACATAAAAGCCACCTGCCGGCCGTCAGGTGAGGCTTCGGGGTTCGTCTCGGTGCCCCCAGCCGCCACTTGACGGGGGTACGACCCATCGGCGTTCGTGACGATGATACCGCAGTCATTTCCCGCGCAACCGCTGTACACAATCCGCCCGTTCGGCAACCATGAAGGCGAATGCCCGGCTATCGGGCTGGCCTCGCGCAGGACCAACCCGGTCTCTGAACCGTAGGTGCGGTACAGGCGCGGTAGACGATCGACCTCCTGTCGGGAGTGGTATACATACACCTTGCCCTGGGAATCGACGCTAGGCCGGGCAGCTTCCGCCTGTTCCGTGATCTGCCATATCCGTTGGCCGCCTACCGTCCAAAGCGCCAGGCCCACGTCGTCCGGTCCCCAGGAATGGACCACAACCTGCGATCCGCCTGGCAGCAGATCGGGCTGGCTGGCTTCAGAGACCAAACGCCGGCAACCTGATCCGTCCACACGGCAGGCATACACATCGTACGTGCCACGGATCGAATCGAACCGGGGAAAGGCGATCTGTCCGACCAGCGCCGACCCGCCCCTGGTCACGGCCAACTTGGTAGGCAGCGCAGTCAGGACAGAAGCAAGAGTCGCCGTTGGCTCATGCGTCGCCGATGGGCTGGCCGTCACACTGGGCCGGGCTGGCTCTGGGAGTGAGGAGGCATGAGTCGCAGCCGGCGCCACAGTGGCCACAGGCGTATCGGTGGTGGTTGGGCGTGGGGTACGGCTCGGCCTGGAGGTAGGAGGTCGGGTCGCCGCAGCAGCCGTCGTGGCAGGTCTGGTCTCCGGGGTCGAAGGCGAGTTAGGCGTCGGCTCAGCGCCGGCGAGAACTGTTTCCTCTCCCCCCTCAGAAGGAAAGGGCGGCACCCTGAGAAACTGCGGCACAGCTTGAGCGACAAAGGTCGGATCAGAGCTGGCCGCTGCCACCCGCGGCTGGTGGGACTGGTAGAAGAAATAGGTCTCTACGACCAAAGCCACGATCAACACGGCGACGATCCCCCACAACAGGCTGCGGCGATGGGGCTGGTCCGATCGATCGCCCACTGCCCTGCGCCGGTTGGCAGAATTCAGCGGCTGCTGCTGCCGTGCCAGCTCGGTGCGGGCCGAGGCCAGCAGCTCGGCGGCTTGGGCATGGCTGGGATCCCGTTCGTGAACCTGCGCCAGGCACTCGATGGCAGATGCCCATTCACCCGCCTCCAGGTGCCGGATGCCCCGGCGGTACAGTTGGTCGATCTCGTTTTTTTGTCTGACCCACACGCGCAGATCTCTCACGTCCTGGTAATCGGGCTCTGTGGCGGCGATCTCGTCCAGATGGGCGAGCGCATCGGCCCACCTGCTTGCCTTGAGCGCCCGCCGGGCAGCGACATACAGGGCAGACAGGCGGGCCTGTTTGCCAGCCTCTGCCAGTTGGTCGATCACGTCTCGATAGCTCGGATCCAGTATCAGGATCTGGCTAAACAGATCTACCGCTTCCTGCCACCGATCCGCTTCGACGGCAAGCTGGGCCCGCTGATAAAGCCCTTCCAACAACGGAGCCAACACACCCGGCTCGGTAGCCGGCGCCTCCAGCGGCAGGTCCACGCCCAACAACATGGCTTCGATGGCCTGCACCGCCTCAGCCGGTGTCTGAAACCGGTCTTCAGGCCGCTTGGCCATCATCCTGCGCACCAGGCGCGCCACCGGCGCCGGCAGATTGGGACAGGTCTCCTCCAACAAAGGCGGCGGCGTGGCGATGTGATGGGCAATGACGCCCCATGGAGTGTCGGCTTCGAACGGCAGCCTGGCAGTGAGCATCTCGCACAGCACGACGCCCAACGAATAGAGGTCGGCGCGGATATCCACCGGACGGCCCATGGCCTGTTCTGGGGCAGCATAGTCGGGCGAGCCGACAAAACCGGAATGGGTCAATGATGGCGAGGTCCGCGCCCGGGCGACGCCGAAATCCAGCACCCGGGCGGTGCCGTCGGGAAGGATCATGATGTTTTCCGATTTGATGTCGCGGTGGACGATGCCATGCCGGTGGGCATGGGTCAGCGCCAGGGCCACCTGGCGAGCGATATCCAACGCTTCCTGCCACGGCAGGGCGCCATCCTCGGCCAGAAGGCGGCGCAGGTCCCGCCCTGCCACGTACTCCATGACCAGGTAGTGGGTGTCGCGATCAGAGCCATAGTCCAGCACGCAGGCGACGTGCATCTCTGGATCGGACTGGGATAGGCTCATGGCCAGCCTGGCTTCCTGGGCAAAGCGCTGCAAGAAGCCGATGTCCTGGCTGAGCTGCGGATAGAGGACCTTGACCGCCACCTGGCGCACTTCGCGCAGGTCTTCGGCCAGGTAGACCCAGGCCATGCCGCCGTTGCCCAGCTCGGCTATCAGTTTGTAGCGATTGCTCAGGATAGTACCGATCATAACCCATCAGGAACCCGATTTCTGCACAACAAGAAACCAGGCCGCCCCGTCAAACTGAGACCATTATAACCTGATTTGACGCGCAGGACAATGGGCCACAGGGCTTAACTGTAGGGTAGACCGGTCTACCCCAAGGGGTCCAAAAGGTCCTCCCTTCCCCCCGCTCGTTGCGGGGGGAAGGGGCAGTGGAAAGGAGCCCTAGGGCGTTACTTGGATCGCGGCCGGCGCCGACGTGGCACTCACGCTGGGGTTGTAATAGTCGTAGGCGCTGGAGGGCGGCGTCTGGGCCCTGATCGGGTAGCGGGCGCGGATGCGGTAGCTGAAATCGAGCGGCTGGCCGGCCTTCAGCCCCTCCAGGTAGACGATGATTTGCCGCCCGGTCAGGTCAAAATGGGAAAACTTGACCCCCGAATAGTCGGCCGGCCGGTCCGAGTCGCGGGCCACCAGGCCGGCCAGGTCCTCGCTCTGCACCTCGAAACCGGGAGGGACGCCCAGGTCGACGATCGCCTGGCGAGCCGCGCCCTCTGTTAGCTCGACGTGAACCGACACCTCGACCGTGTCGTTCACAGCCAGCTCGGTGCGGTCGTAGCTGACCGCAATGTTCATCAGCGGCTGCCCCATTTCTACCACCGGCACCTTGTCCCAAGGCAGATAATAGCTGGCACTGATCTGGTACATCAGGTTGCCTTTGCCCTTGACCTCGATCCGCACCTTGTTGTCGCCGGGGACCGGCTTGTCGGTGAAACTCACCATCTGCACCACGTCAAAGCTGTCCTCGGTGATCCGGATCGGATCGGTCTCTTCGCCGTTTAGGCTGACCATCACTGTGGCATCGGCGCCCTCGCCCCCCTTGTGCACCGACAGGAGCAGCGCTTTCAGGGTCAGGACGGTGGCCTGGGTTGTGCTCCAGGTGCCATAGCCGTCCTTCTGCTGGATCAGGTAGGTGAGCGCCTGGTTGGCCAGGTCGGTGTGCTGCTCGGCGCGAAGAAAGGCATAGGCAGCCAGGGCCGTGGTCTCGATCGAGCCGGTCTGGCCGGTGGCGCCCATGAAAGTGGCGATATCGCTCTTCCAGTGCGCGCCGTTGCCTTCGACGACGGCCATGCCGGCCAGGCGATCGAGGGCCGCCTGGGTGGCGCTGTCCTGGGGATCGGCCGCGGCCAGGGCGTTGGCCACCAGGGCCAGAGCATAGGCGTCTGTGGCTTCGGCCTGGAACTCGCGGACGTAATCCAGCCCCTTCTGCATGCCCGATTCGTCCCCATAGCCGGCCTCGGTCAGAGCCCAGACGATGTAGGCGGTCACCGGCAGGCGCTCGTTGCCCAGCGACTGCCACGACGACTCGTGAACCAGCCCCTGGTCGTTCTCCCAACTGCCATCGCCCTGTTGTTGGGACAGGAGCCAGTGCGCCGCGCGGTCGATCATCGCCTGGTCGACGGGGTGGACGCGGGCCATGTCGCTGAACTCCATCAGGCCATAGGCGGTCAGCATCCGGTCGGGCGGGTTCTCGCCAAAGAGGGAAAAGCCGCCGCCCGCCACCTCGAAGGTGGTCAGCCGCTGGTAGCCCAGGTTGATATACTGCTCGGCCTTCAACTGCGCCTCAGGAGCGGCCTGCCCGGTGCTTTTCAAATAATCGAGGACCAGCACGTTGGGGTAGGTTGTGCTGCTGGTCTGCTCAAAGCAGCCGTACGGCATGCGCAGCAGCGCATCCAGCCCTTCCACCACCTGGCTCAGGATGCCGGGGTAGACCTTGACCAGGATTTTGGCCGTGCCGGCAATCGCCTCGCCGGGGATGGTGACCGTCTGTTCGGCATTGCCGGTCAGCCGGTCCGAGATCGCCTGGTCGAAACGCTTGCCGTTGGGGATCACCTGCACGTCGTGGCGCAGGGTCGTCGCGTCGGACATCTTTTCGCCGATGGCTGTGACCACCGGGCGGAAACGCCCTTCGGTCGCCGTGACCTTGATCGGGAAATAGACGACGCTGACGTCGCCCGGCGCCACCTCCACGGCCTGGCTCGGCTCGCCCAGGCTGTCGAACCAGTCCTGCTGCTCCAGCGCCAGCTCGACCCGCTGGCCGGTCTGCAGATAGTTATAGACCGCCACCGGCATGGCCACCTCGTCCCCCTGGGTGAGGGCCACCGGCAGGTCGATGTCCACAAAGAAATCCTGAAAGACGCGGAGCGGCGCCGTAGTCGAGCCGAGCCGCCCGTCCTGGGCGCTGGCCAGGGCGGTCAGGCGCCAGGTGGTGATGGTGTGAGCCAGGTCCAGTTCGGCCTGCCAGTGGCCGTCCGCGTCGGTGACGGCATCCGGGTTCCAGTACATCGTCTCGGGGAAGAACTGGCGCAGCAGGGGCGCCGCCTGCGTCTGCGCACCGCCACCGGTTCCAGACGACGGCCCGTCCGCGGCGGATGGTGCAGCCGTGGGCTGCGGCGCCATCTCTTTAGCCCCTGCGGCCTCCACCAGTACCACTTCATCGAACATGACCCCTTCAGGGCCACCCCACTGTGCCCCACCAACCCCGGTATTGGCCAGCATTGGTCGGGCAGCGGAAATGACCGCGACCGGGGCGGCCAGCGCGAGCAGGGCGAGCACGGCGACAAATGCCGCGGCCGCGAAGGCCCAGCCTTGCCGCTTGAAGCCAAAACCGGCCGCCCGCGCGCCAAAGGCCAGGGGGATGGACAGGTAGGCAGCGGCAAAGGCGACGATAGTTAGCGGGCGAGGCTCGTCCGGGTTGATGGCGGCCAGGACCAGGGCAAACAGCGGCAGCAGGACCAGGTAGGAGCCCAACATCAGCAGTGCCACGCCCAGAGGCAGGTCCCGTTGGCGGACGGCCCGCACCGCCAGGCCCATCGCGCCGATCACCCCGGCCAACAGCGCTGGCCCGGCCAGGCAGGTCAGCGCCAGGCCAAGCTCCTGGATCAGATAGGACAGCTTGTCCAGTGGCGTATCTGCCCATGGCGCATTCGGCAACGGGATCACCGCCAGAGAGACAATCGCCCAGGCGATCAGCAACAG
>Ga0209254_10005672_pt1 | contig 11472 bp, 10 predicted proteins | sample FrelakmetDIP11DI_FD_187148 | JGI IMG/M metagenome (GOLD analysis project Ga0209254, IMG submission 187148) | Freshwater lake sediment microbial communities from the University of Notre Dame, USA, for methane emissions studies - DIP11 DI (SPAdes)... | ecosystem: Environmental > Aquatic >... | reverse complement strand
CGCAGTTGAGGCGCTGCATGGCCATGTGGCACAACTCCTCGTGGGCGAGGTGCATCGGGTTGCGGGTCTGAAAGGCGACGACGCGCCTCCAGCCGCGCTCGGCGATCTCGTTGCGGATCTCCACCGCCGTGCGGAACGTATCCGGGAAGTCGTCCTGAAAGTAGGAGAAGTGCAGGACCTGGATGGGCCCGGAAACGGCGAATCGGCCCTGGGAGTTAAAGGTGACCACGCCCGGGTGCTCGGGGTCGCTGGTGCGGTAGACCTTCTCGGTCATGAGCGCCATCTGGGCATCGCTGACCTCCTCGATGGCCTCGACGTCCATGATCGCCAGGACCGGAGTCCCCTCCATGTTGGGGTCGCGCAGGGCGATGCGCTTGGCGCCGCGGATGGCCGAGACGTCCGGAAGCAGGCACAGGACCGGTACCGGGAAGAACATCCCGCTGGTGGTCTTCATGGTCTCGGCGATGCTGACGGCGTCCGCCACGTTCATGAAACCCGGTAGGGGGCTGAAGTAGCCGCCGCCCATCATCACCGCGTTGCCGGCGCTCTGAGAGCTGATTACGACCGAGGGCAGACCCTCAGCCTCGTGCATCAGCTGGTGGTGCTTGTCCGGGTCGTAGACAAACAGGGGTTTGAGCTCGTCGGAACCGACTGGTTTGATCATCTCTTGCCTCTCCGTTCGGCCCGATCCGGCACCCCGAGCCCCACGCCCGCGGCCTAGATGAGCCATGTTTTCAGTATCTGGCGCCCGTGCACCGGGTGGTCGCGCCCCTGGGGGCTGACGCTGCGAGGCGGCGCAGGCCCGGGCCCCTAACCTTATCACGACGCGGTATTTCAGCCTCCAAGGTAATCTTTATGGCCGCAACAGATTTTGCGGGCAGTCCCTCGCGCCGGGTCGGCCCTCCGGGTTTCCGCGTCCAGGGCAAGACCCCAAAGCCACTGGCGATGACCTTCCGGAAGCATGCCCGGCGGGGATCCGCAATACCCCGCCATGTAACAATGATGTGCCCGCCATCCCGGCGCCGCCGGGAAGCGCCTGATGCCCTCCTGGGCCGGTAGCGGTGGGCACATCCCAGGGGGGAAAGGATCACAGACCCGAATCGGGGCCGTATTCCGCAGTTACCGTACCCCCGGCTTTCCGATAGAATCGCGCGAACGGGGCCCGCCGGCCCGTTGACCAGCGTGCCGACGGGGCACTGTGACGGTGCCGGTCCGGTCGAGCACCAGGCCATCACGGCGGACCGGGATTTCTCAAGTTTCTCGATCGCGGTGCTCCACCCCATGCCCTACTTTGTCTACCGAATCTCCGACCCTTTGAGGCTGACCCACATGGATACCAAGGAGCGCTACCAAGACGCCAGGGCGCTCGTGCGGTCCCTGCGGGAGACAGAGACCCAGGAGACGGGGGACCAGTACCGAATGGTGTTTGCCAAGCATCAGTCCGAGGCCGAGAAGCTCTTATCGACTCCGCGCGACGAGCGGGTCATTGGAGAAGACTAGGCGTCGCCCCGCCGGATACCCCGTCGAGACCATGACCGCTTCAAGGATCTGGGGGAGCGCAATCGACTCCCGTTATGGGACTCACCTTGAGCAGTGCCGCGACCTCGTCTCGAATTTCGTCAGTACCCGCTTCCCCGATCTCTTCGAGCAAGCCAACACGGCTTTTCTTGAATTTGCCGAGCGCGCGGAGAGCAACGCCGTTCAAGGGCGCTTCTTCGAGGCCATGGGGCAGCTGCAACGGCGCCGCTCCGACATCGAGTTTGTCTTTCACGAGGAGCTAAACGCTGGGTTCCAGACCTTCGGCGCTGCCGGCGCCGGCGCCCCGGACAGCGATCAAGGCATCGACCTCGCGGCGGGCATCGAGCTGTCCCTCGTCGAGCCAGAGGACATGGAAGAGTCCGTCGCGACGGAGAACCTGATCTCCCGCGCAAACGCCAACTACTTCCCCGATCTCTACGCCCTCAGCCAGCGTTTGTCTGTCATCGCTGGCGGCCGAAAGCTGAAGGACCATGACATCCCGGCCGCGCCGTATCACCTGGTGCACTCCTTCCAACGGGCGATGGAGGGGCTGGACGTCGAGATCAAAGCCAAGGTCATTCTCTACGCTCTGTTCGACAAGGTCATCATCAGGCAATGCGGGAGTGTTTACGACCAGTACAATGAGATCCTGAAGTCCGCAGGTATCCTCCCGAAACTCAAACCGGCTTACGTCCGATCAAGCCAGGCGCGGTTCAAGGCAGCCCAACAGGCAGCCGAACAGGCGGCTCAAGAGGCAGCTCAAGCGGCGGCACAACAGGCGGCGGAAACTCCGCCCGACGCGGCGGGGGGTGACCATGCCCCCTCCGGCGCTGCGGGGTCCGACGGCGGCGCGCCAGCCACCAACCTGGGGAGCGAGCTGTTCGACTCGATCCTCGACCTCATGGCCGCCCGCCGCCCCGCCGGACAGCGAGGGACCGCCCGCGTCGATGACCCGAGCGTTGGGCGCCGCAGCCGTCCCACGGGCACAGGCGAGATCGCGGCCGCTGCGAAGGCCGAGATTCTGGCTGCCCTCAGCCAGGCCCAGGCCCGCACCGCCGCGGAGGTCAGGGCACGCGTCGGCGTCGCAATGCCCGGCGCAGCAACGGCCATGAGTGCCAGTGCCAGCGCCAGCGGCAGCGCGGAACTGACGGGCTATGCGGACATGGAGATCGACGCCACCTCCTTGGATCGCGTCCGACAGGCCCTCACCCAGGACCGCCAGCAGATCCTAGAGAAGATCAAGGGCGACGATCTATCGCCGGTCGATGCCAACCTGATCGACCTCATCGGCATGCTCTTCGAGTACATGCTCAACGACCCGGTCCTGCCGAACGCGGCCAAGGCCCTGTTGAGCCACCTGCATACTCCCTACCTCAAGGTCGCCCTGATCGACCGCCGGCTGCTGGAGGACAGCGGTCACCCGGCCCGACGCCTGCTCGACGAGATGGTCGAGGCGGGGAGCCTGTTGATCGACGAGGGCAGCCCGACCAAAGGCATCTTTCCGGTCATGCAGCAAACCGTCGAGCGTGTCCTGCAGGAATTCACCGACGACGTTGGCCTCTTCGAGGAATTGCTGCGGAGCTTCAGGCAGGCCGCCCAGGACCAGCTTCGCCGAACCGACACCGTGGAGCAGCGGTCCCAGGCGGCAGCGCGCGGGCGCGAGAAGCTGCAGTTGGCGAAGCAGCACGCCTCCCGACACATCGACGCCCTGACCACGCGTCATCCCATACCTGAGGCCCTGGCAAGCTTCCTCAGCACGACCTGGCTCGATCAGCTGGTCTTCGTTCTGCTGCGGGAAAAGGACGGAGATGGGTCCGTCGCTTGGCGCCGCGCGATTGCGACAGGAGAGGAGCTAGTCGCCCTATTCGACCCCAGCGCAACCCCGGCGGACCGCCGCACACGCATCGACCGCATCCCTGAATTGCGAGACGGCGTCCTGCGCGAGGTCCAGCGCATGGGTAGCTTCAGCCGCACAACGGTCGAAGCCTTGGGGACACTGTTGGACAACCCGCTGGCATGGAAGCCAGACGTGCAGTCGCCAAACGAGGCCCGAGTGGGAAGGGACAAGTCAAGCGAAACGCCGCTCGGGAGACCGGCCGCACAGCCGCAGGCCGAGGTGCACCCCGATTCGCCCCTTGCCGAGCGGGAAAAGGAGTTGATCGAGCGCCTGCGCCAGACGCGCGTCGGAACTTGGTTCGAGTTCGCCCCTCAGCAGGGCAACCCGCCGCGCCGTGTGAAGTTATCGTGGATAAGTCCACTCACGTCCAGCTGCATGTTCGTCGATCGTTCCGGAACGCAGGCCATGGTCAAGACCCTAAGGGAACTGGCAAACGAGATTCAATCGGGACGTGCCAAGGCCATCCCGCGCCCCAAGCACCCCTTCATCGAGCGTGCCCTACTCTCGATCCGCAAGCTCCTACAAAGCGACGGCGGCGATGGTAAGGAACCCGTCACCAACTGATCCCCGGCGCGGGCCGAAGGGCGCCCCTCGGGGGCGCGGCTAGCGTACCTTGGTCATCGCTACGGGGGACTGCTCCGCCCAGAGAAATTGGAGTACCTTGCGGACATATTGCTGGGTCTCCGCGTAGGGCGGAATCTGCCTGCCGTATTTGATGACAGCATTCTCGCCGGCGTTATACCCCGCCAAGGCTAGGCGCAAGTCCTGATCGAACATGTCGAGGAGATCCCGCAGGTAGGCAGCCCCGCCGCGCACATTCTCCACCGGGTCCCAAATGTCGCCTACCTTGTAGCGCGCCGCGGTCCCCGGCATAAGCTGCATCAGTCCGATAGCACCGGCGGATGACACGGCCGAGGGGTCATAACCCGATTCAGTGCGAATCACCGCGTGCAACAGCTCGGGGATCAACCGGTATTGGCTCGCTGTGGTGCCAATCAGGCCAGAATAGCGGTTGCGCTGCTTCGCCGTCGTCTTGCTCGGCACCTGCACCCGCCCCGCCGAGATGAGCTTCTTCTTATTCTCGTCGATCAACTTGGCGGCAGGGCGCTGCCATTCGAGCCGCAACTTCGCCCCGCTGAGCGGCACGTCCGTAAAGTAGACCTTGCCGGCCGCATCGACGTACTTAAACACATCGGCCTGGATCGGACCTCCGGCCACCGCCCCCAGCACAAGTGCCAAGTGCATCGCCCCGAGCCCCAGCTTGCGCAGATTCACCATAAGGGCCGCTCGATTGACATGTCAGAGATCTTGAACAAAGACCAGCTGTCGCAATGACGGCAACGAGCAGCGGCCATCCAAGCCTTCGATGCGGGACACCGGGGCGACGACCACCCTCAGGTGCCAGGACGACTAAAGATCGCGCGAAGCGGAAGGCGTCTTTACTGGCTGCAACCAAACAGGTCGCCCGAACACCCGATCTGTCGCCGTCTCTTCATGGCGTCGGCAAGGGGTCCCCGCCAGCCCGCAGCCGCCGCCTGTTCAAGGCCAGCCACTGGAGCGTAATGATAGCGGGCATGGTGTCCAGCCGGCCAGCGCCAATGGCCGCAATTGCGTGACCGGCATCAAGTACCAGGACGCGGATATCCTCACCCTCCCCGCTGAGGCCGTGCACCCCGCCCGCCTGAGAGGCATCGATGCGCGCGCAGAACAGATGGAGCCGCTGAGCCGCCACACCCGGACTCACATGGACGCTGGCGATGGGCTCGATGCCCCAGGCGGCACACCCCGTCTCCTCCCGCGCCTCACGCAGCGCCACCTCGGCCGGATCCGACCCGGGGTCGACGACACCACCGGGAGGCTCAACCAGCCAGGCGCCTCGGCCGAGCTCCAGGGCTCCGATGCGGAATTGTTCCACCATCACCACCTGGTCGCGCGCCGGATCATAGAGCAGTACCGCCGCAGCATTCAGATGCTCAATGCGCTCTCTTTCGACGACCGCGCTCCAGTCGCCGCGATAGAGACTGTGACGCAAGCGATAGCGCGCAAGAGTAAGGAATCCAGCGTGGCACGGCTGCCGCTCCAACAATTGAATGCCGTATTTCATCTGCAGCCGCCGAGCCACAACGGCACACACCCGGTATTGCGCAGTACTCACGCACCCCGGGATGAGCGCTGACCGTTGGATTATTTATTACCGATTACTTATGAACAATCGCATCGCGCAACAACGCCATCAGAGTAACTCACTGGGTTGTATTCTGTCGTGCGATCAATATAATGCCCACATCCTGCGAATAGCCAAGCGCTGAGGTGCCAATGAAAAGACGCCACTTTCTCGGACTTGCACTGTCGATCGCCGCTGCACCAGCCGTTGCCAGGACATCCCTGGACAAGCCCCGCTCCATCTCCCTGCGCCACCTGCACACCGACGAAAAAATCAAGATCACATACCGCATAGGCGATCGCTATCAACGCCCAGCATTGCACAAGCTAAATTGGTTCTTGCGGGACTTCCGCACTGGAGACGTCACCGTCATCGACCCCAAGCTCTTCGACATCCTCTATGACATCAATGTCCGACTCGGCAACCCGGAAGGTACATTCGAGATCCTCAGCGGCTATCGTAGCGCCCAGACCAACGCCATGTTGAGACGCAGTTCGAACGGCGTCGCCAGAAACAGTCTCCACTTGACTGGGCAAGCCCTGGACATTCGTCTTGGGTATGCGAGCAGTGGAAGTATCTGCGAATGCGCCGTCGCCCTCTCCCGCGGCGGCGTCGGTCATTACCGGGGCGCCGACTTCGTGCACATCGACACGGGTGAAGTGCGCCGCTGGGGGGCATAGTATCCGGCATCACCAACTTCCTGGCCCAAGCTTATCCCGGCTTGGGCCAGGGGGTCAGCTCGCTCCGCCGGCAGTGCGCGTCGCCCCACGACCGCCTTCGCCACCGGCGACCCGATCGCAGGCTACCACGGCCCCAACCCCTGCGGTCGCCGAGCGGATCGTCCCAGCCCCGGGACGCCAAGATCCACCCCTGACGTCGCCAAGCATAGTCAGACACCCCGTGGATTTCAAGCCTAACACGAGAGATCAACTCCTCATAATTGTTTTAAATAGCTTTTCATATTCCAGACCAACCTGGAATCTGGCCCAACCCCGGAGGCGATGCCGGCTACGCTGGATTTGTGCCACGCGGAAAGACAGCGGTCAACGAGGCGGTCACTCGGACCCCAGGCAGGACGGAGACCGGGGAGGCAAGCACCCATCCCAGGGACTGTCAGCCCATCGCACAGCGCCAAGAAAACCGCAGGGCGGCGATCCGCAGCGACGGCGCCCCCAGCCCACTCACTCAACCACTCGAAAATAACAGTCCAGCTCAGGCAGGTCGATCTCGCGGGGGACCAACCTCAGCCGGCCATTCAAAGCGGCCCCCCCGGGTGCGCGCACCTTTGCGTCGAGGGCCAGGGCCGGGATCAGAACCACGACCTTGCGCTCCTCAACCTCGACCACCACGCCTTCGCCTACCCACTGCGGATGACGACGCAGGTAGACCAGCTTCCAATGGTGGTTGGATAGTCGCTCCGCCCGACGAACTGCCACGCCGGCCGCCTCCGACTCCCCGACCCGCTCGGCGACCTGCTGCGCATCGAGTGCGAGCCCGCCGGAGAGGCCCGACCGGATCTGTTGGTGGACGAGCAGGTCGGAATAGCGGCGCAGCGGGCTGGTGGCCCTGGTGTAAAGGGCGAGCCCAAGGCCTGAGTGCTCGGCCGGTTCAACCGACAGTCGGGTGGGTTTGAAGCGCCGCCGATAGGCGTACATACCAGCCAGATCCTGGGGCACCTCGGCCTTGTCCGGCGGGGCCTGACCCGCAAAGGGGATGGCGATCCCCCGCTCGATGCACCAGCGGGCGCAGGCCTCCCCGGCCATTAGCATGGCGTCCATGACCAGGCTGCGGCTGCGGGAGCGCTCCAAGGGGCGGATGACAACCTCGCCGTCGCAGACCCGTACGCTGACCTCCGGCAGATCGATGCCGGCGGCCCCCCGGGCCTCCCGGCGGGCGCGAAAGGGTCTCAGAAAGGCATCGATGGCCGCGAAGGGGGCCGCGTCCAGGTCTACATCCACCTGTGCATAGGTCAACCGCTGGGCCCGAATCAGAGTCGGGCGTATCTCGATATCGGCTGGTTCGCCGTCGGACCTGCAGCACAGTCCGATGGACAGGGCGGGGGAGACCGGCTGCAGACCCAGCCCCAGGCGTTCGGTAATCGCTTGGGGCAACATGTTGACGATACCCTCCGGGAGGTACAGGTTCGCTCCGCGCGAGCGGGCCTCTCGGTCCATGTCGCTGTCCGGCGGCACCAGGGCCGCCACATCGGCCACGTGGACCCAAAGCCGGTCCCCGTCCAGGCTGATGGCGTCGTCCGGATCCTGATTGCCTTCGTCGTCAATGGCGTAGGCGGCAAGTCCGGTCAGATCCAGCCGCGCTTCCTCCGGCAGGTCGCCCACCGGCAGCTGCGGGTCCCCGCGGGCGATGCCGCAGCGGGCTGGGTAGGGGTTGTGGTCGGGCAGCCAGTAGCCGACCTTGACCAACATCCGGTGGGCATTGGCCGGGGTCTCCTGATGCCCCAAGGAGACCAGGATGCGGCTGTAGCCGGTCTGACCGTTGGCCAGGCGCTCGACCTCCGCCAGACGCTCCCGGTCCTCGGGCGCCGCTCGCCCCTGTTCCATGCGCGCCAGGAAGGCGCCCCAGTCGCGCTCCGCCGCCGCTTTGGCCTCACGCTGGGCCCGGTCCTGCTCCACCGCCTCGCGTGGACGCACCTTGATGGCGCTGGGCGTTCCGGAAAAGTAGAGGCCATCGGCCACGCCCTGCCAGGCGGCCCAGGCACTGGCCGGCGAAAAGTCCCCGTAGAGGATCTCCGCCAGTTCTTTGAGATCCGTGTCACCGCCTTCCAGCAGTTCCCATGCCTCACCAAGAGATCCTTGCCGAGGCGTGAGCTCGGCGAGTCTGGCAAGGGGCCCCGGGTGCAGGAGCTCGATATCCTTGGCCCGCACGCGCTTGGTCTGGCCTCCCTCCAACTCGATCTCGATCTTCTCGCCCAAGGCCAGTACGCGTGCCGGACGGACCTTGTAGAGAACCAGGCCATTGACCTGGGGTCTGGTTTCTAGGATCGACAAGGCCTGTTTACCCCCGCTTCGGGCCGCCACGGCCCCCTGATTGGCGGCGCCGGCGGGCTGCAACCCCCCAACGCGAATTGGGTATCATACCGCGCATCCGCCGCCAGCCCCGGGGCAGTCGTTAACCTCGGCCCGGCCACAACCTGCGAGACCGACCAGAATGAACAACGAGTGGAAGCACTTTATCGAGGCCCATGCGGGCGTGATCGATGCCGGGGACCAGGTTCGGTTTCCGGCGGCCCCGCGCGAGGCCGGCTGCGCCCTGATGGACCTCTCCCACCTGGGGCTCATCCGTGTGGCCGGAGCGGACGCCCTGTCCTTCCTCCAGGGCCAACTCACCAACGACGTGCGCGAGGTCTCTGGGACGCACACCCAGCTCGCTGGGCACTGCAGCCCCAAGGGACGGATGCTGGCCAGCTTCCGCGTCGTCCTCCTGGACGACGCCTTCTACCTGCAGTTACCGCGCGTCGCGCTGCCCACCGCGCTCAGACGCCTGCGCATGTTCGTCCTGCGGGCCAAGGTTACCGTGGAGGACGCAAGCGACGCGCTGGCCTGCATCGGATTGGCTGGAGTCTGCGCCCCGTTGCTGCTGGCCGAACACCTTGCCAACCTCCCGGATGCCGACCACGGCATGACGCACTCGGGCGGGCTCACCGCCATCCGCATCCCCGGGCCCAGCCCGCGCTTCGAAGTCCTTGGCCCGACCGAGACCGTCAAGCCCCTTTGGGACGCCCTGGCGACCCAGGCGACGCCCATGGACGGGACCTATTGGGCCCTATTGGACATCCGTGCCGGCATCCCGACGGTCTACCCCGAGACCGCCGACGCCTTCGTGCCGCAGATGACCAATATGCAGCTCATCGACGGCGTGAGCTTCACCAAGGGATGCTACACGGGGCAGGAGGTCGTGGCACGCATGCAGTACCTCGGCAAGCTCAAGCGCCGCATGTACCACGCCGAGGTCGAGAGCGTCACCGCCCCCAAGCCCGGGGACGAGTTGCACGCCCCGGGCAGCACCTCAGAGCAAGCCAGCGGTCGGGTCGTGGACGCTCGCCCGAGTGGTGACGGTCGCTACGAGCTGCTCGCCGTCGTGGAGGTCGGAGCCGCGGAGGCCGGCGCGGTCCGCTTGGGTGCGGACGGCCCGCTGCTCACCTTCAAGGCACCGCCCTATGGGCTCCCGTCGGGGGATGCCGCCCCATGAAGTTTCCCCAGCTCCCGGTCGGTCAGCGATTCGAGTACCAGGGGGAGACCCTGGTTAAGGTCGGACCCATGACCGCCTGCAACGAGCGGGGCGGGAACTCCAGGCTGATCCCCCGCTCTGCCGCGGTCGCCCCCCTCACTGCCCAGACGGGCCCGACAGCGGCCCCCGCTCCCCCTGTCCACCCCTTGGCCACCGAGCGGCTACAAACTGCGCTGATCGGCTTTGAGACGCGGTGGAGGGGCCTTTTGGAAGACCTGGACGAGGCGACCCGCGGCCGCGTCGAGGAGGCCATGACCAATGCCCACGCAGAGCTGCGGGACGCCCTTGGGCTCAGCAGGCCGCCGACCCCCTGAGGGTCGCGCCGCACGCACCCCTCAGCCTGGCGGGGACTGGCGAGGCCCGTCGGCTTTGGGTCAGTAGATCCAAGGGATGAGCTTGCGCACACCCCTTGCATACTCGGCATAGTCCGGATGGCGCTCGGTCAGCCAGCCCTCCTCCTTGCTCGCTTTGAAATCGAAAAAGACGAACCCGACCGCCAGCAGGGCCAGGTGGGGCAGGCTCAGGCTGAAGGCGACCCAGCCCAGGGCGGCGAAAAGCTGGCTGCTGTAGAGTGGGTGGCGGACGACCTTATAGGCGCCGTGGCGCACCAGCCGGCTGTGGTCCACTGGGTACGGCAGGGGCGTCAGATAGTCCCGGATGTTCAGGACCCCGAGGCCGCCCAGGAGCAGTGCCACCGCAGCGCCACCCAGGCCCAGAACCCAGCGTATCGGGGCCAGGCCGGCAACCGTCTCCGGCGTGACCCAGGGGTTCCAGGCCGGGGTCAGGATGAAAGCGAACATCAGGACGAACTGAATGACAACCAGGTACTCTCCGCGCCTCCCTGGGCGGGCCTTGCCGTTTTGGCTGGCCGGGTTGCTCATGGCGTCTCCGCAAGGCAGGGGTACCCCTGCAGGTTGTAGTGGCCGGCGCCCGCAAGCCGGCGAGCCAACTCGACGCGCCGGCATCTGACACGACCTGAGCCCCTCCGCCCCCTGCCCCGCCGGGAGAGGTGAGCCAGTGGAGCCGGCATCCTGCCGGCCAGGGGCCGGAACCGGAGATACAGAGGCCATGCCCGAATTCCAGATTCACCCCCGCCTCCTGGACGACTGCCATCGGCTGGGGCGACTCCCGGACTGCCACCTGCTGCTTCACCGCAACGCGGCCCTGCCCTGGTTCATCCTCGTACCCGAGACACCGGTGCTCGACCTGCTCGATGTCGATTTCGGGCAGCGCGGGCGCCTCCTGGCAGAGTGTGCCCAGGTCTCGGCCTATATCAAAGCGGACCTGGGCCTACCCAAGGTCAACTTCGCCGCCATCGGCAACCTGGTCCCGCAACTGCACCTGCACGTGGTCGGGCGCGCGCCGGGCGACGCCTGCTGGCCGGCGCCGGTCTGGGGGCACCTCCCGCCCGGTCCAGAATACCGCCAAGAGCGGCTCGGCAGGATCGTGGCCGGATTGGTCCGGCACTGCGCCCTGACGCCGGCACTCCGCGGGTGAGGGGTCGTCTGTCGCCTGAAGGCCGACAGGCCCAGCCCTTCCGCCCTGATGCGAGTTGGGACCGAGCCGCGCGCGTTGGGTATACTGCGCGGCCCACGCCAGCCAGGCCCCCGAGCTGGCGCCGTCCGCCCACCGGAGACCCGCCGGA
>Ga0209254_10005671_pt1 | contig 11474 bp, 9 predicted proteins | sample FrelakmetDIP11DI_FD_187148 | JGI IMG/M metagenome (GOLD analysis project Ga0209254, IMG submission 187148) | Freshwater lake sediment microbial communities from the University of Notre Dame, USA, for methane emissions studies - DIP11 DI (SPAdes)... | ecosystem: Environmental > Aquatic >... | reverse complement strand
CCCTTAATCCGGTTCATACGGCTCAGTTAATGACCTATTTAAAATTATCAGGATGCAGGGTCGGATTCCTGATTAACTTCAATGTACAAGCATTATAAGAAGGCATAAAAAGAGTAATTATGTAGAATCATGTAATTCTGATGACTAATTTACTCCTTGTTGAACTCTGTGAACCTCCGTGCGACACCGTGGTATAAAACATTCATTATCTGTTAAATAATTAATTGCCTTTCAAACTATTAATATTAGACGTGTACAAAGACTAGTTCAGGGGGGCAGGGGGGGTAAAGTCAGAGGTTGAAAATTTTTTGAATCAATCCAAAAATAGATTAATATTTTTTATACCTTAGGAGTATATTTTGAAACAGTTTGTACTCGCTGCACAAAATACCTGTTTCGGTTTTATTTATTTTCCTCTTTTCGCCGGCCGCCGCCAATGATCCCTTTATCATTACAGCCGGCGCGGCAGAAGCAGGAATGAGCTACTCATGTGTAATGAAATCTGGTTTCTGGTCATCCTTCCATAATCAGGCATTACTAACACAGAACAAATGTATTTCATTTGGACTTTCCTACCTTAACAGATTCAATATAAGCGAACTCGGAACACGATCGGCAGGGCTGGTGATCCCATCCGGAAAAGCATGCTTTGGAGCATATTACAGTAATTTTGGATACAAAGATTTTTTCAGACACTCGGCAGGTATTGCGTGTGGAATAAGGCTTTCGGAAAAAATTTCAGCAGGTGTACAGACTGACCTCTTTGCTGAAAAAACTTCCGGAGAATACAATGAAAGACTTGCACTTTCATTTGAAGCCGGACTTTTAATAGTACCGTCCGAAAAAGTCAGGATCGGACTGCATCTTTTTAACCCGGTACCCGGCTCGCTCCGGAGAGACTACCTTCCATCTGCTCTCAGGGCAGGCGCAGGAATCCAGTTGAACAAGTCACTTTTTGCCGGTGCTGAACTGGAAATGACTACTGGTAAGAATCCGGTATTAAAAACAGGTTTTGAATATGAACCTGTCAGGAATTTCAGGCTCAGGGGAGGATTCTCAAGTGAAAATACATCGTTCAGTTTCGGAGTGGGGTACCTTTTGAACTCATTTCAAATCGATCTTGGTTTCTTAACTCATGACAGGCTGGGAGTAACCTCCTCTGTTTCAATAATATTCCAAAAAAACAGCAATCGAAAGTGAAGTTAATATAGAAATCCCTTAACCGCAAAGGATGCAAAGCCATCGCAGAGAACGCAAAGAAAGAAGTGAGAAAAACTAGTTATATAAAGTCCTATGAATGAGAATGAGCTTTCGGGCAGGATTATTGGATTAGCAATCGAGATACATAAATCTTTGGGGCCTGGTTTACTTGAAAGTGCCTATAAAGAATGTTTTTACTACATCCTAAAAAAAGAAGGTTTCTCTGTTGAGAAAGAAAAGCCTATGCCATTAATTTTTAATGATGTAAAACTTGAATGTGGTTATAGAATTGATCTTTTGGTTAATAATAAGGTAGTAATAGAAATTAAAAGTGTTGAAGATTTAAACGAAGTACATTTTGCGCAAACCTTAACCTATATGAAACTAGGTAATTATAAACTTGGATTGCTTATTAATTTTAATGTTGCATTATTAAAGTTGGGGATAAAAAGAATAGTTAACAAATTATGAACGGTCACTTAGCCCCTCTAATATACTCTATTACATCATCATACTGCTTAGAGTACTTTGCGAATACTTTTGCGCACTTTGCGGTTGGACAGCAATTCACTAGATATTTTAAAATTATTTATTTTATTTTGAACCTTTCTTTAATCTTTTTTGATATATCTGGACAGGATGGTACGGTTTCAGATATCATATCCTCCACAGCTGAAGCATTGGCGGAAGATGAAACAGATCCTGAAGCAGTAACATCATTTATTGAAAAACTTAATGACCTCTACGAAAAACCGGTCAGGATTAATTCAGTTGATGAAACCGAGATATCCCGCCTTTTTTTTCTTACCGATTTCCAGGTAAAAGCTTTAAAGGATTATGTCAGGTCATCCGGAAGAATATATTCATTTTACGAGATTGCAAACATACCGGGTTTCGGCCGGGAGCTCACAACTCTCCTTTTACCGTTTGTCATTCTTGATCCGGAAAAACCGGAACACTCCGACTCCCTTAGATTCAGGCACAATATCCTTTCCAACATGTCAGTCAGATATCCGATATCTGAACCCGCTGCACCAGGTTCACCCTGGAAAATACTGACCAGATATAAATTAACAGCTGGTGGATTTTCTGGCGGTATTTTGTTTGAAAAAGATGGTGGCGAAAAACTGATAACAGGAAATCCTCCCCTGCCCGACTTCCTTTCCGGATATTTATGCTGGTCAGGAAAAGGTCTGCTAAGGAAAGTTATTGCCGGGGACTTCAGCGCACGCTTTGGTATGGGAACAAATATCAATACCGGTCTCAGAACCGGAATCTCACTTACCCAGACGGGATATCTGTCAGGAAATGATGAGATAAAACCATACACCTCTGCCGATGAAAATAGTTTTTTCAGGGGAATGGCCCTGCATCTGCAGCTAAAAAAGACCGGCCTGTGCATGTTCTGTTCCCGTAAAGGCATCGACGCATCACTCGATACTGCATCGGACAATCGGGACCTTTATATAGTCTCATTCTACAAATCAGGACTTCACAATACACTATCATCTATTGAAAAAAAGGATGCTGTAACAGAATATTCCTACGGGGTAAATATAACCGAGGATTTAAAAAACCTCAAAATCGGATTCCTGTTTTCAGAAAGCAGGCTCTCTCTTCCTGTGAACAATTTCGATCCCGTCCCGGAATATTTATATGACTTCAGGGGCAATAGAAATTCAACATTATCAACTTTTTACAGAGCTGTTTATGGCAAATTGGTCTTTTATGGGGAGGTTTCTTCAAACCTGAACGGGAAGTCAGCTTTTGTACAGGGTTTCTCTTTCAGGCCTGCCGACAGGCTTACAATGAATCTGATTTACAGGAATTATTTCCCGGGGTTTACTTGTTTCCATGGCAAAGGACTTTTCAGCAGCTCATCAGGGGATAATTTAAAGGGAGTGTTCGGGAATTTTACACTCGAGGCTGCCAGACGCCTCTTTTTAACGGCAGGATGCGACCTCCGATATTATCCATGGCTGAAATACAGGTGCAGTGCCCCATCTGTGGGCGTGACTAGAGAAATCCGGATTAAATACCTTCCAACTGATAAATTGACTTTTGAAACAGTGTATAACTATCACCGCTCATGTCTGAACAGGCCTGAAAAATCCGGCATAGAAAAACAGGAAGAGGTTGAAAGCCGCCTGATAAAAGTGGCTGTAAGGTACTCTCCGGTCGATAAACTGACATTCTCCACACGGTTTGACTATAAAGTTGTTCAACCGGGTTCAGAAAGGGGAATGATGGTTCTGCAGGATATAAATTACAGGTTTGGAAGAATACCGGTTTCAGTATGGTTCAGATATTGCATTTTCAATACCGATGGCTGGAATCCAAGGCTTTACACGTATGAAAATGATCTTGTTTACAGTTTCAGCATCCCTGCACTATCAGGGAAAGGTAACCGGAGTTATATTTTGATTGCCTGGAAGGCAGGAGGATTTGCAGATATCAGAATAAAGTATTCTTTTACGGGATTTGCCCAGGTGAAAGAATCCTTTGAAGAAACAAGAGAATTGAAATTTCAGGTCAGGATGTGGTTTTAGTCATGAGATACCTGAAATTTGAATCTCTTTTGCAACTTTCGGCTGGCTGACTGTTTTTCAGATAAACCACTATCGGGTGACCAGGAAACAGATTCTTTAGTTATTCAGATTCCCTGCTTATCTTTATATCCTTTATATTTAACTGAAGGTTTTTATTTCCCCTGAACTCATTCATCTCTATTGAATAGCAGATATCAATAGGATTTCCTCCCCTGATATATTCGAAATATTCTGCCTGGCTGAAGGCGATTGCAGAAAAGATCCTCTGACCTGTTGCCTTATGGCAAAGATCCAGTTTAAGGTGTTCTCCGCTCGATCCTACCATTCTTCCTGTTCCTGTATCAGAAACATTTTTTGATACAAATACAGGAGACATATTTTCTGGTCCAAAAGGTTGAAATTTGTTTAGAAAAGTGAAGAACTCCACATTTATTTCAGAAAAGGAAAGCTCAGAGTCGATGAATACTCTTGGAACAAGCTGTTCCTCTTTTATTGTATTGTTTACATGTTGTTCAAATCGTTCCATAAAAGGTTGGATGTTCTCCTTTTTCAGAGTTAATCCTGCAGCGAACATATGTCCGCCAAAGCTTTCAAGAAGATCGCTGCATGCCTCAATAGCCTGATAAAGGTCATATCCCTGTACAGACCTTGCCGATCCTGTTGCAAAACCGTTAGACTCAGTCAGGATCACAGTCGGACGGTAATAAGTCTCAATAAGTCTTGAAGCCACAATTCCTATCACTCCTTTTTTCCATGAAGGATTGAAAAGCACAGTTGTTTTTGCATTAACATTTCTCTTATCCTCGGAGATCATTCGCATTGCTTCCGTTGTAATGGAGCGATCGACATTTCTTCTTTCAATATTAAAATTATTTATCTCCTTGCTTATCCCCGTGGCAAGTTTTTGATCGTTTGATACCAGCAGTTCCACAGCTTTGCTTCCGGTCTCCATCCGTCCAGCAGCATTTATTCTTGGCCCTATCTTGAAGACTACATCCTCGACAGATAAGACACGGCTGACATCAGCTTCCCGGATAATCTCCCTGAGCCCTGTACGGGGTGATTCATTAAGTTGTTTTAGTCCGTAATAAGCTAGCACCCTGTTTTCGCCGGTTAGCGGAACAATATCGGATGCAATGCTTACTGCCACGAGATCAAGGTACCCTGCTATCCGGTTAAATGGGATGCCATGGACCCTGGAATAGGCATGAACAAGTTTAAATCCCACTCCGCATCCAGATAATTCTTTATAGGGATAGCTGCACCCGGGCTGTTTAGGGTCAAGGACAGCTAGTGCCTTTGGTATTTCATCCCCCGGATAATGGTGATCACAAACAATTACATCAATGCCTTTTGTTCTTGCATATTTTACTTTCTCGACCGATTTTATCCCGCAATCGAGAGTGATAATAACCCGGCAGTTGCTTTGATATGCAAAATCTATACCCTGGAATGAGACGCCGTAACCTTCTTTATACCTGTCAGGTATATAATATTCGACATTTGAAAACTGTTCTTTTAAGAATGAGTACATCAAAGCTACCGCAGTAGTTCCGTCCACATCATAATCGCCATAGACAAGAATCCTTTCATTCTTTTTGACTGCCGTTGAGATCCTCTCAACCGCAATATTCATATCCTTCATGAGAAAAGGATCATGAAGATATCCAAGATTGGGTTCAAAGAAGTTCAGAGCTTCCGCAGGTGTTGTAATACTTCTTTGAACCATCAGGTTAGCCAGAGCTTCTGATATTCCAAGGTCAAAGGCAAGCTGTTTCACAACAGCAGTGTCTCCCTTCTCCTTAATTACCCATTTCTTTTCCATCCTCACTTAATCCATTTAAGGTCAAAAACTTTCCCCAGATTATCCTTTACCATCAATTTTATATCTTCAAAATTCTCTCTTCTGCCAAGTTCTCTTTCAAGCGATGTTACACTTTTATCAGCAAATCCGCAAGGATTAATATAGCTGAAATATGTCAGATCAGTATTAATATTAAACGCAAAACCGTGCATTGTAATATATCTGCTCGATTTAACCCCGATTGCACAAATTTTCCTGACCAATCCGATTTTTTCCGGGTCAAGCCATACTCCTGATGCTCCGCTTAATCTGGATCCCCGGATTCCAAAAACTGATAATGTAACAATCACTGCCTCCTCAAGCCTGTAAATGTACTCCTTCAGACTTATGTTGATCTTCTCCAGGTCAAAGATGGGGTATCCTACAATCTGACCCGGACCGTGATAGGTGATGTCTCCTCCCCTGTCGGTCTTGTAGAATTTTGCATCCTTATTCTGAAGCTGGATGAAGTCGATGAGGAGGTTGTTCTCCGAACCACTTTTGCCAAGCGTATAAACATGCGGATGCTCAACGAAAATCAATGTTCCGGCATCAGAATTTTCATCTCCGGAAATAGTTTGATAATTATTAAGCTTACTGTCGATAAGCTTTTTAAAGATCTTCTCCTGCAAACTCCAGGTTTCTTTATAATCGCTTACTCCAATATCTTGATATACTACATTATAACTCAATATAAGACTTTTTCTTAAGCCCTTACAATATAGTGATTTTTATCGAGCAGAAAGATGTCTCTCAGCGTGAAAAGAGGAACGGACAAGAGGATGACATTCAACAAAATCAAAACCTGTTTCAACAGCAAACATTCTATACTCATCGAATTTGTCAGGGGTTATGTACTCAACAGGTTTCATGTGATTTAATCCTGGTTGCAGATACTGTCCAACCGTAAGGATTCTGCAACCAGCATTAAATAAATCTGTAATTGTTTCTTTTACCTCTTCTTCATATTCCCCCAGACCGACCATAAATCCTGATTTAGCCCTTTTCTTTTTTTCGGATATTGTTTTCAGAACAGTCAGACTTGTACTGTATTTTGCCTTTGTCCTTATATAAGGAGTCAGACGTCTTACAGTCTCTATATTATGTGAGATGATATCAGGTTCAGCAATAATTATACTCATAATATTTGCGGAAGATCCGTCGAAATCAGGTATTAAGGTTTCAACAGTAATTCCCGGATTTACCTTTTTTATTGTTTTGATGGTTTCGGCCCAGAATTCCGAACCCCGGTCAGGCAGGTCATCCCTGTCGACCGAAGTAATGACACAATGCTTAAGCTTAAGTATTTTGATTGATTCAGCAACTCTTGCCGGTTCATCATGATCAGGGGGAAAAGGCTTTCCGGTTTTTGTGGCACAGAACTTACATGATCTTGTACATATATCTCCAAGTATCATAAAAGTAGCAGTTCCGGAACTCCAGCATTCACCTATATTCGGACAGTTTCCGCTTGTGCATATTGTATGAAGGTGGTTCTCTCTGATCAACCGTTTTACCCTGGAATAATCCTCCCCACTCGCCCTCTGCATTTTAAGCCATTCCGGCAGCCTTCTTTCTGTTTGCATATAATATTTAAAGGAGTGACAAAGTTAAAAAAATATAGAACTCAGTATTCGCTCACTTCACACGGTTAAACAGAATTGTCTGGGGTAAGTCAGCAGAAACTGAGTAACTACATACATATAAACCACAGAAAGAAGCTTTAGGAGAAAGAGCCTGCCACACTTTGTTCCCGGGTACCCGGGATTTGTGGTTCAATGAATTATGCTTAACCTCAAAGTCGCTCAAAGGTCATACTAAGGTTCACTAAGGAATTTTGATGCACTCTTTTCTTATCAGCTTAAAATAACAGAGCATTTATGTTCAGTTTTAATTTGTTACTTTTATCAAAATAAAACCCTTTTGATTTACCAAATTATTAATTTAGAGTTCTCATATTGTGTTTCAATAAATCAAATTCAATGGAAAATATTCAGGATAAGAGTAAAATCGAAATTGGAACAGATTCTCTAAACAATCTGAACGCAGCCCGGAGATGGACAATGTTCCTTTCGGTGCTTGGTTTTATTTTTCTCGGACTTCTGGTTGTTGCGGGTCTTGCTGCCAGCCTGTTTCTTACAGCTTTTAAATCACGGGAAGCAAATCTTGGTATCCCGGAATCATTGATGATAATCATCTTCATAATCATCGCCGCAATCTATTTCTTTCCTGTGTTTTTTCTTTTCAGGTTTTCCAAAAATATCCGCGATGCAATTCAGAATCTTGATCCGGGGAAACTTTCAAAAGGATTCCGGAATTTAAGGTTATACTTCACCTATATTGGTGTTATGGTGATAGTGGTTCTGTCGATATATATTGTACTTCTCTTTTTTGCCGGTGCCTCAATGTCGTTTCTGAAAGGCATCTGATTCATGACAAAAGATATTGTAATAGTTTTTGACTGCGGAGCGACCAATGTCAGGGTTATAGCTATAAACAGAAAAGGTGAGATCCTGGCTTCTGAATCATACTCCAATAATACCCGGCCTGATCCGTATTACCCATCGTACAGAATCTGGGACATTAACGAGATATGGGGTAAAATGTGCCTGGCCTGCAGGAGAATAACCGGCAAAATAAATCAGGAGGAAATTCTTGGAATAACGGTAACAACCTTCGGTGTCGATGGCACTCTTTTTGACAAGGATGGACAAATGCTTTATCCTGTTATTTCATGGCAATGTGAAAGAACAAACAGGATAATGCCGGAAATTGGAAAATATGCTGAACTGTCCGAACTCTATAAAGAGACAGGGGTCCTCCCTTTTAATTTCAATACAATCAATAAGCTGATATGGTTCCTTGAAAATAAACCGGAAATTATTGGCAAAAGTCACATGTTTCTTTTTATGCCTTCCATCTTCACATTTCTTCTCACAGGTGAGATGGTGAATGATGCAACTATGGCAGGGACATCAATGATGACAAATCTTGTCTCAAGAGGATTTTCTGACAAGATAATTGGAAAGCTGGGCCTGCCCGGAAAACTAATGGGTCAACCGGTTGAGGCAGGGACGATAATCGGGAATGTGACATCTAAAGCTTCCGTGGAAACCTCAATACCTGTAAACACACCAGTTATTGCAACAGGGCATGATACCCAGTTTGCCATTTTCGGTTCAGGTGCTGAGAAAAATCAACCGGTACTGAGTTCAGGTACCTGGGAGATACTTATGGTGAGAGCGGAAGAGTACAAAACAGGGACTGAACAGCTCAGATCAGGCATCACTACTGAACTGGATTCAAAACCCGGATTATATAATATAGGTAATCAATGGATTGCTTCCGGCATTATCGAATGGGCACGCAGAATTCTTTTCAGCGATTTGAAAACTGATGTTTATAACAGGATGATAGCAGGAGCTGAGCGCATTCCTCCAGGTAGCAATGGTATCAAAGTTATTCCGAAGTTCTTTGAAGAACCTGGCGGCGTACCCGGAGGACAGATCGTTGGTCTGACAATGGGATCGACGCGTGAAGGAATATTCAGGGCAATTCTGGAAGCACTCTCCGAAAGGCTTGCTGAGGGGAAACAAGTCCTCGAAAATGCCGGAGGGTTTAAAGCAGAAACCATTTATTGTGTCGGAGGTGGGTCAAAAAACAGGTTGTGGAACCAGCTGCGGGCAAATGCAACAAAGGTGCCTTTGAAATTGATAAGTCATAAGGAGACAACAGTTCTGGGTGCCTCATTTTTTGTCCAGGCAGCATGCGGTAACTTTTCATCCCCAGAGGAAGCAAGATCAGTTATAGATTACAAAACTGAAATTATCGAGCCTGAGGAATCCCCTCCCGGTTCCCCCTTAAAGTATTAATCACCCCCCATCCCGTTAAAAATGAAGGATTGAACCCCCTTTAGGCCTGTACTGACCGAAGCGTCAGTGGGGCTGGGGGTGAAAAAAACCAGCGGTGTAAAACATTAGATACTTAATATCTGTTACTACTGAAACAAATTCTTTTACAATGGAAATAGCATATTTTAATGGCAGATACCTGCCGAAAGAAAACGTTAATATCAGTCCTGACGATCGCGGATTCCTTTTTGCAGAAGGAATATATGAAGTGATAAGGTGGTATGAAGGATTTTTTTATGATATGGATGGACATCTTGCAAGGTTGAAACGGGGTCTGAAGGAAATACTCATCACCTGGACTGAAGAGGATTCCTTTCCTGTAATTGCCAGGGAACTTGTGAAGCTGAATAAGCTCGAAAAATCATCAGCTCTTGTTTACTTCCAGGTCACCCGGGGTTCTGCAAAAAGGACACACGCTTTTCCTGCACCACCCGTTATACCTACTGTTTATGCATTTGCCAGGGAGTTTGTTCCTGAAAATAAAGGAAAAGAATCAGGTGTTGGTGTCATGCTTAAGGAAGATATCAGATGGAGCAGGTGTGATATAAAATCTGTTGCACTTCTTGCAAATACGCTATGTTATCAGGAGGCACTCGACAAGGGATTCTTTGAATGCGCGTTCGTACGAAATGGAATAATCACAGAATGTTCACATTCGAATATTTTTTTCGTAACCAGGGGAATTCTTTTTACACATCCTGAATCGGTTTATATCCTGCCGGGTATTACAAGAAAAAATATTATAAGGGTTGCTAGAAAAGCAGGGATCCCGGTGATTGAAGAACCAGTCTCCGAAAAAATGCTGCGCGATATGCAGGAGGCTTTTATAACCAATACCTCTGGTGAGATAACACCGGTGACAACTATTGATTCAATGGTTGTAGGCGAAGGAATACCCGGACCCGTGACCAGGATAATAAAGGAACGGTTTAATGATGAAATATGTTCTATCAAACATTCCTGATCGATCTGTAGCCAATGCCTTAATTTTCCTATATTTGCAAAAATTTTTTATACCGTTTATATGATTTTAAGCGAACAGGAGCAGATAAGAAGGGATTCATTGGCTGAACTTCGTAAACTTGGAATAAATCCCTATCCTGCTGCTGAATACAAAACCAATGTATTCGCCACGGAAATACTTGAGAAATTCAATCCGGATAAAAATAACTACCAGGATGTTTGTCTTGCCGGCCGGATTATGAGCCGGCGTATAATGGGAAATGCATCATTCGCAGAAATCATGGACTCCTCCGGAAGGATACAGATTTATGTGAGAAGGGATGATATATGCAGTGGTGAGGATAAGACAATTTACAATACTGTTTTCAGGCATCTTCTGGATATCGGAGATATTATTGGAGTTAAAGGGCACGTGTTTAAAACCCAGACAGGTGAAACTACAGTTCATGTAAGAGAGTTTTCCTTACTGTGCAAATCGATCAGGCCCCTGCCAATAGTTAAAGAAAAGGACGGGGTACTTTTTGATGCAGTCACTGATCCTGAAATGCGGTACCGACAGAGATATGTCGACCTGATAGTCAGCCCGCACGTCCGTGATGTATTCAGGCAAAGGACACAGATAATCCAGTCGATGCGCGGATTATTCAACTCCCGGGGATATCTCGAAGTTGAAACGCCCATACTGCAGCCAATACCCGGGGGAGCATCTGCACGACCATTTATAACTCATCATAATACTCTCGATATACCTTTGTACCTCAGGATTGCCAATGAACTATATTTAAAGAGACTTATTGTCGGCGGTTTTGAAGGCGTTTATGAGTTTGCAAAGGATTTTCGTAATGAAGGGATGGATCGTACTCATAATCCGGAATTTACCGTAATGGAAATTTATGTGGCCTATAAAGACTACAACTGGATGATGAATTTTACCGAGGAGATTGTGAAAAAAGCTGTTCTGGACCTTCATGGTACAACTGAAATCACCTATGGCGACAAGACCATCAA
>Ga0209254_10005670_pt1 | contig 11475 bp, 10 predicted proteins | sample FrelakmetDIP11DI_FD_187148 | JGI IMG/M metagenome (GOLD analysis project Ga0209254, IMG submission 187148) | Freshwater lake sediment microbial communities from the University of Notre Dame, USA, for methane emissions studies - DIP11 DI (SPAdes)... | ecosystem: Environmental > Aquatic >... | reverse complement strand
AACACCTGCTTACCCTGAGATGGACGTGCCGGCAATGCAATGGAAGGCTGGAGCTTCGGCGGACCTGAACCGCCGTGCAGTTGCGCTGCAGGGCCTGCGGCGCTCATTACCCGCTGTCGGACTACCGCGAACGGCTTGACGACGGCCTCGAAGAGGAACTGGCCGATATCCGCTGCGACCGCTTTTAGCCGCCATGATCATTGACACCGGTTCCCCCTTCCGCAATTCGATCACCCGCAGCAATGCCGTGCGGCGCTGGACATTCACGGCCGAAGATTGCCTTGCCCGTTTCACCGCCCATTTCATGTGAAGGCCCCATCCGGCGCGTGCATGCTGAATTTCAAACTCACCATCGAATACGACGGAACAGTCTATAGGGGCTGGCAGCGTCAGGCCGAGGGCCCGACCGTGCAGGCTGAGATCGAACGCGCTCTAAATCAGATGACCCGGGCGACCATCACCCTGACCGGCGCCGGCCGGACCGACGCCGGGGTCCACGCATTGGGTCAGGTAGCCAACTTCCGTTGCGACACGCGCCTGACACCCAATGCCATCCTTAAGGGCCTGAACAGCCTTCTGCCCAAGGACATCGCCATCCGCGACTGCTGCCGGGTGCCGGAGGAGTTTCATGCCCGGTTTGCAGCCAAGAGCAAGCGCTACCAATACTGCATCTTGAACCGGACGGCACGAGCGGCCGTCGGTCGCGACTACGCCTGGTTTATTCACCACCCGCTGAATACCAGAGCCATGGAACAGGCAACCGAGCACCTGGTCGGCCGGCAGGACTTCAAGGCCTTCGAAAGCGCCGGAAGCCCGCGGGCCCATACCGAACGGCACGTCATGCATGCCGGCTGGACGGCAGGGGAAGACCGGCGGCTGACCTTCCGGATCGAAGCGGACGGGTTCCTGCGTGGCATGGTGCGCAACATCGTGGGCACGCTCGTAGCTGTGGGTCTTGGGAAGGTTGCCCCTCAGGAGGTCGGAGAGATCCTCGCCAGCCGGGACCGCCGCCGCGCCGGTGTTACGGCCCCGGCTCGGGGGCTGTTTCTGGTTGAGGTTCAGTACTGAGGCTTTCCCGGCTGCTGGCCGCGTACATCCACCCGCCTGCTCAAACGGCCAAGTTCGCGCTTGAAGACCGCAATGACCGGTGGTATAGGCTGGCAGCATTACTCTGTAAAGGTTGAAAGGATGGCTACGGCATGGAACCATTGACCCGCATTGATCCCAAGCAGATATCCCGACGCCGGCAGGAACTTCTGGAGCGCTACCAGCAATTCCGGGATCGGAAGATCACTCTGGACATGACCCGCGGCAAGCCCTGCCCCGAGCAACTGGACCTGTCCGCTGGCCTGATCGACTGCCTGCGCCCCAAGGACATCAGGGCCACGGACGGGTCCGACTGCCGCAATTACGGCGGGCTCGACGGTATCCCCGAGGCCAAGGCCCTGTTTGCCGAGTACATGGGGGTCGCGCCCGATGAGATCATCATCGGCGGCAACTCCAGCCTCAGCCTGATGCATGACGCCATGACCTGGGCCTGGGCTTTCGGGACCGGCCCCGGGTCGCCCTCCTGGTCGCGGCAGCCCTCCGTCAAGTTCTTGTGCCCCAGCCCCGGATACGACCGCCACTTCGCCATCTGCGAGCACTTGGGCATCGAGATGATTCCGGTGCAAATGCATGGAAGCGGCCCGGACATGGAGACCGTGGAAGCCCTCGCGGCTGCGGATGCGGGCATCAAGGGCATCTGGTGCGTTCCTAAATACAGCAACCCTACGGGCGAGGTCTATTCAGATGAGGTCGTTGAGCGTCTGGCCCGCATGCCGGCCCAGGCCTCGGATTTCCGTATCTTCTGGGACAACGCCTATGCCTACCACCACCTGGGAGACGGACCGGCGCGGCTCGTAGATATTCTGCAGGCCTGCCGTAGGGCCGGTCACCCGGACCGGGTGCTCCTCTTTGGATCCACCTCCAAGATCTCCTTTGCCGGCAGCGGCTTGGCCTTCATAGCCGGCAGCAAGGCGAACATGGGTTGGGCCAAAAGCCATTTGGGCTTTCAGACCATCGGTCCGGACAAACTCAATCAGCTGCGGCATATGATTTTTTTTAAGGACATGGCCGGCATCGAGCGCCATATGCAGAACCACGCCGCCGTCCTGAAACCGAAATTCAACGCGGTTCAGGAAGTGCTCGACCGCGAGCTGGCGGGCAAAGGGATCGCAGAGTGGACCCGGCCCACAGGCGGGTACTTCATCAGCATCAATACCCGCGACGGGTGCGCACGCCGCGTCGTGCAGCTGGCGGCCGGAGCAGGCGTCAAGCTCACTCCGGCGGGGTCCACCTATCCGCTGGGCAAGGACCCCTGCGATCGCAACATCCGCATCGCACCGTCGTTTCCGTCGATGGCAGACATACACACCGCAATGGAGGTGCTCGCGCTCAGCCTGGAGCTGGCAGTTTTGGAGAAACACCAATAAAACACCCCGCCCGGAGCCGGGCGGGGTGTTTCGGCGGATGGCCGCGCGCTACTTTCCGGCCGCGCGTTTGGAGGCTTTGAGTGGGTTGATTTTCTGTTTGGTTTCGGGCGCCGGCACGGATGCCGATACATGGGTGGCAAGGTTGCAGATGCCGCTGCGCCATTTGGACGAGGGCTCAGGGCACGCGGTGCAATACCAGCCGGGACCGTACTGACCTTGGCGGCCGCAGCCGTTGCATTGTTCCACGATTTGTTGGCAAATCCCGCCTTTGTAGCCACAGCCCTTGGCGGTCATGAAGGCGCATTCAATTCCGGGTTTAACGCTGGTGCATCGCATAGACATGATCCCCTTTCTACTTTCAATAGATAGTATTTGGTGGTTATTGCCTCTGGGTTCAGATTCGATAAAAAAATGACCGGACCCACCTTCATCCGGTCACATAATTTAAATATTAAAAATATGACATGAAATATAATTTGTCAATTATTTTTTGCTGCTTTTTCCACCCCAACCGACCAAGGACCACGCATGCAACCCGAACCACCCCACACCCTCATCACCACCCTCGGCGAGTGCCGCATCCCAAGTCCGGTCAGCAAACGCGGGCAGGGGACGCATAGCATCAGTTTCGTGTCCGACGAGGATCGCATCCTCATTGACGTCAATGTCAACCGCGCCTGCCTCCAGAGGGCCGATGGATCAATACCCCCCTCGTATGAGCAGGCCGGTCCGCGGAGTCACATCTTCTTCGATCCCAGCAAGCTTAAATGTGCCCTGGTGATGTGCGGCGGGCTTTGCCCCGGCCTGAACGACCTGATTCGATCCATCGTCCTGGAACTTCACTATGGCTACGGGGTTCGCAACATATTCGGGGTCCGCTACGGGCTGCGCGGCTTCATCCCGCGCTACGGGTACGACTTAATGGAATTGACGCCCAATGCCGTGCTCAACATACACGAACGCGGCGGCACGCTCATCGGTTCAAGCCGCGGGCCCCAGGACATCGAGGAGATCGTCGACACGCTGGAACGTACAGGCATTGGAATTCTTTTCATGATCGGCGGCGACGGAACCCTTCAAGCGGCCACGTCCATTGCCGATACCGCCCTGAAACGCGGCCTGCGGATCAGCGTGGTGGGACTGCCCAAAACCATCGACAACGACATCTTCATGGTCTCGCGGTCCTTCGGTTTCGACACGGCCGTGGACGTTTCGACTCGGGCCATCGTCAGCGCCAGCAACGAAGCCGAAGGGTACCCCAACGGCATCGGGCTCATCAAGCTGATGGGCCGGCATTCCGGTTTCATCGCCGCGACCGCCACCTTGGCCCAGCAGGACGTCAACTACGTTCTGATTCCCGAGGTGGACTTCGACCTCGACGGCCCCAAAGGCCTCTTGAGCACCTTGGAGATCCGGCTGGCCGAAAGAGGGCACGCGGTCATCGTGGTGGCGGAAGGCGCCGGGCAGAAGTTCTTCGGGCACGAGGAAAGCGAATTGGACCTCTCAGGCAACATCAAGCTGAAGGATATCGGCATGTTCTTAAAGCAAAAAATCCAGGCGCATTTTGAAGCGCGGCAGATCCAGATTGCGATCAAGTATATCGATCCGAGCTACATGATCCGCAGCCTGCCGGCCAATGCGAACGACAGGGTATTTTGCAATTTCCTCGGCCGCAACGCCGTGCATGCGGGGATGGCCGGCAAGACAGACCTTCTGATCGGCAACTGGAACAACCACTTCGTGCATGTGCCCATGAAGCTACTGGCTGGGAAACGCAAGCACGTGGACCCCCGCGGCATGCTCTGGCGCAGCGCCCTGGAGGCCACCGGCCAGGGGTCTCTTAAAAACGCCCCGGATTGGCAGGCCGGGACCGAGAGCGCGACCCAGTGCACCAGAACTTAAACCGACGGCTGGCCTGCGCCCCAGATGCCCTCTCTGCCCGCCGCGATATCCGGCCGCAAGGGGCCGAGAGAGCCTATTTCAGCTCGACGAACTTCCTGCCCCTCACTTCCAGAATGCGCAGGTCTTTGTCGCAATCCCCGTTGGGCTGGAAGCGGGTGAACCCCGTGGCACCGGGGAACCCCTCGGCCGCGTGCAGCCGGGCGGCCACATCGCTTCGAAACCGCACCCCCGGCCGGCCGACCACGTCGAAAAGTATCCGGGCCGTATCGTAGGCCATGGCCTCGATGGCGCCGGGCTTTAGCTGGTAGGTCTGCTCGAAGGCGTCGACGAATCGCCTGGCCGTCGGCTCCGTGCTGTCGGCCCAAAAGGCATCGGACATGATGGCGCCCTGGACATAGGGGCCGGCTTGTTGAAGCAGTGTATCGGAGTGCCAGAGATTGGTGCCCAGCAGATGGACATCCTTTACATCGTGGTAGACCAACTGCGGTACCAGCATGCCGGCCTTGGCGGGCTCGTCAGGAATGAAGATCGCCTGAAAATCGAACCCCAGCTCGTAGTCCTTATCGTCGGTCCGTCCGCGACGGCCGCTGATGCGCGACTCGGTCGGGTCGGAACGCGATTCCTTGGGGATTCTTCGCGCGAACCGCAAGAGCTTCTTGATGGAACCCGAGAAATCGGTGGCGGAGGGATTGTAGGCCACGGCAGTGAGCACCTCGCCGCCGCTGGACTGGAACTCATCGCGGAAGAGCCCCATAAAAGTCCGGCCGTAGAGTTCGTCCGGATACAGGATCACTGCCTGGGTGGTTCCCAGCTTCCCGATGGCGTATGCGACCAGGGAACGCACCTGCGCGGCCGGCGTGATGAAATTGCGGAAGACGTGGTCGCCCGCCCCCACCACTCCCTCCTTCTGGGTAATGGTTATGATGGGCAGGCCCATGGCCTGAGCCTCCTGCACCACCGCTTCCGCATGCACCAGCGGGCCGATGACTGCGGACACGCCTTCACGCTCCAATTCCCGCAGCGCCTGAAGGGTAGCCGGGGCTTCCGAAGCGGTGTCCTTTACAAGGACCTGCATTGGTGGTGCTGCACCGTCGGAGTTGTGCAGGCTGACAGCCAGTTCGACTCCGCGCAGGGCACGTTGGCCAATGGCCTGGTAGGCGCCGCTCAACGGAAGCAGGCAACCCACCACTCGGCGCTCCGGCCGCTGGGTTTTGTCCATTTCCGCTATCGCTTGCTGTGCGCGCTCGACATTTTCGTGCGCCGGGTAGCGCTGAGCAAACGAGCGGAAAAGTACCAGCGCTTCCGCATTTCGCCCCTCGCGTCCCATGACCATTCCGGCCTGGAACAGGAGATAGTCCATGGGAATATCGTCCGCAGGCCTTTCTGCAAGGGTTTGGGTTTCCTGAGTGTTCAATCGCAGAATGGCTGCCCGCAGCTTCGGGACGATCAGGTCTTGCTCGCTCGGTGCCGCCAGTCTTAGTGCGCGGGTATAGGCCTCGACCGCCTTCAGGTGCGCGCCCAGAGCGGAGTGGGCGTCTCCAGCCAATGCAAGGGCGCGTGCCTGTTGAGCGCCAGCGCTGGCGGTTTTTAGAACTTCGGCGCTCTGGGAAATCGCCTCGGTGTATTTCCCCTCGCGCAAGAGCAGGCTGAGAATCTCAAGCATAGCCTCCGACCGCTGGGGGCTTCCCGGATAGTCGGAAACCAACTGCGAATAAGCCTTGCGCGCCTGGGCCAGATTCCCCTGCTGGGCCTGGATGCCGCCGATTCGCATGAGGGCCGCCGGCGCCAGCGGCTCGTCCGGGTAGCGAGACAGGTAATCGGAATAAAACGTCAACGCCTCGGGAAAGGCGCTTGCCTGATATTTTTTCTCAGCCTGCTGAAAAAGCTGGTCCGCTGCCGCCCGGGTCTTGGGGATCGGCGCCAAGCCCGGCTTTGGCCTTGGAGCACAGGCCGAGCAGACCAATACCGCCAGCATTATGCCGAGGAGGGTATACCGGCCCAATCGAATCTGCATTTATTCCTCTTTTCGCACCCTTGAATACGATTCCCAGTGGCGCCTGGGGATTATTTGGAATCGTGAACAATTTACACGAGAATTTGGCTTTGTCAAAAATATTTTGATAATCGCCGCTGGCCCCTTGATCGGGTTTCACGGATCGCAGCGCTAAAGTTTCGCGCTAAACGGCGGATAGCAGGTCAAAGGAGATAGCTTTTAGAAAAACTAAGGAGAAAGACCATGAAGCGGTTGGCAGTTGCAGTCCTGGTGGTCAGCCTGGCGGGCACCGCACCGGCGTTGGCACAATTCTACAAGTATCTGGACAAACAAGGCCAAGTGCGATTTACGGACGATATCAACCAGGTTCCTGAAAACCAGAGAAAGAGCGTCCGCAGTTATGAATCCTCTATGGCCAATACCCCTGAGGCCTCCATTTCCGGGGGAGGGGTGGAAAACAAGGCTGCGGCATCCGATACGGTGGCGAACACCAACCCCGAAACCGCCGATTCGACCGCCCCTGAAGGGGAATCGATCGACAACGAGAAAATGCGCCTTGAAGCGCTAAAAAAGCAGATTGATGCCGACTACCAGGCCCTCGTTAAGGAAAAAGAGACATTAAGCAAGGAAAAAGAACAGGCCAAGAGCCGCGAACAAGTCGTCGATTACAATAAGCGTGCCGAATCTTTTAATAAAAAATCCGGAGAGTTAGAAGCTCGCAGCAATGAGTTGCGCAAGCAGGTCGAAACATATAATGCGCACGTAATCGAAGAAAATGCCAAAATGATCCAGTCGGCAAAAAAATAGCCGCTCACCAGCCGGGCGGGGCGAACCTTGCCCCGCCCCGATTCGCTCCGCAATAGGACAATTATCATATTTCCCGCCGTTATTCCCCCGCCGGACTTGTGTTTCTCCCTGAACAAGTTTAATATATTAAATTAATTTCACTTTTGCATCAGGAGAGAGAAGCGATGACCGCGCGCAAACGCGTCATATTCATCCCTCGATAGGCTATGTCAATCGATCTTGAACAGAGCCTTGTTCGCTACAATTATTACCAGGTTGCACTGAGCCAACAGTCAACTGCAGTCCAACAGCCGGCGGCCTCTCGCAATTCCGCGCCCGCCAGGCGCTTCCCCTCGACAGCCGACGCTTCCCTGTATGCGAGACCTCTCCGCCAGAGTCGACCGCCTTTGACCTATTCGCTTCAAAGGACCGCAGAGGCCCCGCCAGTCGCCAACGGACAGGTGGTTGACATTTTCGTCTGATACCCGTTAAGGTGCCGCATCCTTACGGGCGCCCATGAAGACCGGAAGCTATCTGTGGTGCATCTGGATACCGGCCGAGGGATTCGCCTCAGCGATCTTTATCTACTGGTATTCTCCATCGCACGTTCAACCGAAATGGAAAAGGAGGTGCTACTATGCCTGCAACCAAGACACAGATCCCGAAAGGCTTCAAGAAAGCGCTGGCCGTCGGTCGACCGCCGAACATCATCAAGCTCTTTCCCCATTCGCAGGCCCTCATTGTCAGCGGCAAATACATTGATCGGGCGATGCTCATGAAGGGCCAGGCCATTGCTATGGCCGCCAACGGCCGCAACGCCTTCGTCATTCGCGGCGCGCTGAGAGCAGCTCAAAGGGCCAACGCTGCGCTGATCATTGAAATCGCGAAGTCCGAGGGCGGGTCCGGCGCATATTGCGCAGTAAATTTTTGGAACATGGCGCAGCTCGTCGATACCTTTTGCAACGAGATGGGCATCACCGTCCCCGTCGCCGTTCATGCCGACCATTACGGCATCAAGGGCGCCAAAGACACCGAGACCGCCAAAACCGAGATCCCCTCGATGTTCGACGCGGGGATCACTTCGATCGCAATCGACGCCTCCCATCTTCCCGACGACCAGAACCTGCTGGCGAGCATCGAACTCAACCCTTACGTGCCGAAATGGGCCGGATTGGAAACGGAAGTCGGAGAGATTAAAGGCAAGGAAGGGCTCTCGACACCCGAAGAGGCGGTTTTTCTGATCCAGGGGTTAAATGCCCATGGCATTTTCCCGGATTGGATTGCTCTGAACAACGGCACGACGCACGGCATTGAAGCGAGCGACTCCGGGATCCAGGTGGATCTCACGCAAAGGATTCACGAGTCGATCGCGAAGTACAAAGTGTCCGGAGCCCAGCACGGCACCTCCGGCAATAGCTCGGAACGGCTGAGAGAAATCGCATCCAAGACCCGCACGACGAAGGCCAATGTCGCCACTGCTTTGCAGATGATTTCCTGGGGCCTGGAAGTGAACGATTATGGCAATGCGTTTCTCGACGCCCAAGGGCAATTCGTTAAACGCGCGGAATGCGGCGTCACCGATGCGCTGTGGGCGGAAATGGTGGCCTATGCGCAGGCGCGCAACCTGAAAGCCGGAGACTACAAGAAGCTCAATCTGCCTTTCGAAAACAAGATGCTCGGCCTGCCGAGAGAAGTTCGGCATCGAATGGCTCAGGCCGTGGAGGAGTTCGCCTACCACATGATGGTCCAGGTCTTCAATGCCAAGGACACGGCCCCCCTGGCGGTCGATGCGATCTTGAAGGCCGGCTCCTACACGCCGGGACCGAAAGCTCGGCGCATCGAGAAGGCTGCCGATTGGACCCCCGAGAAGATAACGGCCCGGGCGGCCGCTCTGCAACCGGACAAGGGCCCTCAGGGGAACTTCGAAGACTGAGCCAGCCGGGTTCCCACGTGTAAAGGTACGAAAGCCCGCCGGGCGGTCTCATGGACGGCGATCATAAGATCCTGATAGCCGCCCGGCGTGCTATTTGCGCTTCGAAAAAATACTTGCCTGTCAGCGCTTTTTCGAAGCTTTCCCAAGCAGGATCTGCATTTTCCCCTAAAGTCTTCCTCCCTCCCGGCCGATAATGTCCCACAGGAGGGTTCCGTCATGCAGGTCACCCGCTATCAGATGCACAATGTACTGGAGTGCTACAGCAAAAAACTGAGCCGCGCCCGCGGAAAGGAAAACGTTGGCACCGGATCTGGAAGAAAATCCGCGGAAGAGATCACGCTGTCTTCGGACACCAGCCGCCTGGCCGCCATGGACAAAATATCGCGGCAGGTTCTAAATAAAGTCTTGGATGTAGTGGCGCTTTCAAGCACCGGTGTATTGAGTCGATATTCTACACGCGGAAGCGATGCCGTTGTCGGAGGCGCAGGGGGAATGGAATTTCATTCAAATGGGATGGATCCCGTTGACCGCTAACGCGATAGCCGTTTGGCTACAGGCGACCTAATGGAATGAGGAGGACGCCGTGTTTGACATCGTCGGAGAATCCGTTGTGCACCAAATGACCCGAGTGGCAGTGCCTGCCGGCGGGATGGGGCGGGACACCCGCGCGCAGAAAGTCGAAGCAGCCCGGGAAGTGCGCCCGGTAGAAGATTCCAGCCAAAGTGAAAAACCGCGCGCAGAAGCTGAAACGGACGAGCAAACCAAGACCCGCAACCGCATAGAAGACGGCAAGGTTATCGTGGAGAAATACGATGAAGACGGTCGTCTGATGCGGCGGACGCCGCCGGGCTTCTTGCCTTTCGGCGAAATCGCCTGAGGCGGGCACTCAATCGCACGGCCGCACCCGGATCCCGCAACGGTTGAGGTAGGCCTTGATTTCAGAAATCGCGTAGCTCCCGTAGTGGACCATTGAGGCGATCAGGGCGGCATCCGCATGGCCGTCCGTGAGAACATCCCGCAAGTGTTCCGGCCTGCCGGCTCCCCCCGAGGCAATCACTGGAATCCCTACTTGGGTGGAAATCAGTGAGGTCAGATTCAGTTCATATCCCTCTTGAGTCCCATCCGCATCGATCGAGTTTAGGCATATCTCCCCTGCTCCGAGTTTTTCGGCACGCTGCGCCCATTCCAGGGCGTCGATCCCCATGAGTTTGCGGCCGCCGTCGATCACCACCTCGTAGCCGCTTGGGATGACGGCGCTCGGCACCACCTGCTTGACATCCATGCCCAGCACAATGCATTGGCTGCCGAACGCATCGGCGCCGGCAGTGATAATAGCTGGGTCGCGCACCGCCGCCGAGTTGACGCTGACTTTCTCGGCCCCTGCCAGCAGCACCTCGCGCATGTCCTCCAGCGTCCGAATTCCACCACCGACCGAGAACGGAATAAAAATGGTTTCAGCCACCCGCCGCACGACATCGATCATGATGCCGCGCCTTTCATGCGAGGCTGTGATGTCATAGAAGACGATTTCGTCGGCCCCCTCCTCGTAATATAAGCGGGCCATCGCCACGGGGTCCCCGATGTCCACATTGTCTTTGAACCGAATTCCCTTGGTGGTGCGTCCGTCACGCACATCCAGGCAGGGAATGATGCGTTTGCTCAGCATGGAGGCTTCCTGATCAGGCGGGGTCCCAGACGCAGAAGTTCTTCAGCATCCGCAGGCCCGGCCGGCCGCTTTTTTCAAGGTGGAACTGAGTGGCCACCAGATGGTCTCGGGCGATGACTGCGGCAAAGCTCAGGCCGTAATCCGCGGTCGCCAGCACGGCGGCCGGCTCCTCCGGCACCGGATAGTAGCTGTGCACGAAGTAAAACTCGTCCTCCGGGCGGATCCCGGCCAGAAAGGGATGCCCGGCAGTCTGCCGGATGCGGTTCCATCCCATGTGCGGGATCTTGAGGCGTCGGCCGCTGGCATCCGTCAGCCCCGCCGGAAACGCCGCGACCCGCCCGCGGACCAGACCCATGCAGCGGGTATCGTTTTCTTCACTGTGGTCCAGGATCACTTGAGAGCCGATGCAAATGCCGAGAATGGGCGTTCCCGCCGCGGATTGCTCCTTCAAGGCCTCTTCCAGGCCGAGCTCTCTGAGGCTGCTCATGGCGGCACCGGCGGCGCCAACGCCCGGAAAGATAATGCGCCGTGCCCGCCGGATGGCGGCGATGTCATGCGTGACTTCGCAGGCGAAGCCCAGATGATTCACGGCGCGCGCCACGCTGGTGAGATTTCCGGCTCTGTAGTCGATGATCGCAATCATACGCTCAGCTACCCGTGGGATCGCAGCGTCCCATCCGTTGGCCCGACCGGTCTCCAATCCATCTTCGCCGCCATTTAA
>Ga0209254_10005669_pt1 | contig 11477 bp, 16 predicted proteins | sample FrelakmetDIP11DI_FD_187148 | JGI IMG/M metagenome (GOLD analysis project Ga0209254, IMG submission 187148) | Freshwater lake sediment microbial communities from the University of Notre Dame, USA, for methane emissions studies - DIP11 DI (SPAdes)... | ecosystem: Environmental > Aquatic >... | reverse complement strand
AGCACTTCACCGGCGGTGGGGTGCAGAAGTCCGTCGATCAGATCGATCAAGGTGGACTTGCCGCTGCCGTTGGGCCCCACGATGCCGACGAACTCGCCGTTCCGCAGATCGAACGAGATGCGTCGCAGGACGGGGCGCACGTCGTAGGCGAAGTCGACGTCGCGAAGGGTGACGAGCGCCATCAGCCCTTCCTCCCGCGCCGCAAGAGGTAGACGAACAGCGGCGCGCCGACGAACGTGGTCACTACGCCCACCGGGATCTCGTTGGGGGCGATCACGGTGCGCGAGAGCAGGTCGGCGATGCCCATCATGGAGGCGCCCAGGAGCAGCGACACCGGCAGGAGGCTGCGATGGCCGGGGCCGACGAGCAGCCGCACGATGTGCGGCACCACGAGGCCCACGAAACCGATGATCCCGCTCACCGAGACGGCGATGGCCGTCAGCACGCCTGCCGTGACGAGCAGGACTCGTTTGGTGCGCTCGACCTCGACGCCCAGCTCGAGGGCGCGCTTCTCGCCCTGCAGCAGGATGTCCATCTCGCGAGCGAAGAACAGCGGCGCGATCATGAACGGCACCGCGACGAGCGCGATCTCCACGTCGGGCCAGCCGCGCCCCGAGAAGCTGCCCATGAGCCAGTAGACGATGGCGTACATGTCCTGGTTGGCGCGGATCATGAGGACGGTGACGACGGCACTCGCCAGGTAGGAGATGGTGACCCCGGCGAGCAGCAGGACGAAGATGTCGATCCGGCCGCGCCGGCGCGCCGCCATCCACACGATGCCCAAGGTGGCGAAGCCGCCGACGAGCGCAAGGACGGTCATCCAAGGCAGATTGGACAGATGAAGCACGATGCCGATGGTGGCGCCGAGCGCGGCCCCCGACGACACGCCGGTGACGTAGGGATCGGTGAGCGGGTTCAGGAACAGGTCCTGCAGGATCACGCCGGCCACCGCCAGCTCCGCCCCCACGAGGCAGGCGACGAGCACGCGCGGCAGGCGGATCTGCCAGAAGATGGCATTGGGCAGGTCGCCCTGGACCGGCCCCGTCGTCACGAAGTGCCAGACTTCTCCGAGCGACAACGAGGCCGGTCCGAAGGCGAGCGAGACGAGAAGGCACGCGACGAAGACACCTGCGGACAAGGCGATGCCCGGCCAGACGCTTGTGCGCGCCAGACGCGTCACGGCGCGGCTGCAGCCTCGGGATGGATCATCTTGACCAACTCCCGCAGACCCTGAGCCAGACGCGGGCCGGGCCGGGCGATGAGGTTGTCGTCGATCACGTACACGTGGCCTTCATTGACGGCCGTCAGATCGGCGAACCCGGCGCGCTTGGAGATGTCGCCGGGCTTACTCATGGACCCGGAATCGGCGATGTACACGGGCGGATCGTTCTCGAACAGCACCTCGGTGCTGAAGGTGGGGAAGCCGGGGCCCGCGGTGGCGCCCAGGTTCGTGCCGCCGGCCAGTGTGATCATGTCGTCGATGAACGTCTCACTGCCGGCAGTCATGAGCGGCTTGCTGTAGATCTCGAGGAAGGTCGCGACCTTGGCCGCGGATGCGACCTGGGCCTGCACGTCGTCCTTGGCCTTCTGCATCGTGTCGGCGACCTGCTGCGCCTGCTCCGTGGAACCGGTGAGCTGCCCCAGGTTGGTGATGTCGGTCATCACGCCGTCGTAGGTCTTGGGATCGACGACGTACACCTTCATGCCGAGCTTCTCGAGCTTGCTGCGCAGCTTGTCCTGGATGCCGCCGGCGGCGAGCACGAGATCGGGTTCGAACGAGGCGATCTTCTCGACGTTGGGGTTGGCGAAGTCGCCGATCTTGGGCAGGCTCGTGGCCTCTTCGGGGTAGTCGTCGTAGCTGGTGCCGGCGACCATCTTGTCGCCGGCGCCGACGGCGTAGGCGATCTCGGTGTTGGCCGGGGCGAGGCTCACGATGCGGGCGGCCGGCTGGTCCATGGTGACCGTGGTGCCGGTACCGTCGGTGACGGTGATGGGGCCGGCGGAGGCGGCCGGCGAAGCCTCGCCGCCGGCACCGGCATCGGAGCCGCAGCCGGCAAGGACGAGCGCGCCGGCGACGGTCAGGATCAGAGCGGTGAGGATGGTGGCCGCGGCGAGGCCGTGACGCGTGCGGTTGGTGCTCATTGCGGTTGGTGCTCCCTTCATGACGTTACTTCGCGTGCGAAGTGCTGAACTTCAAGACCCAGTGGCCGTCGCGCTCCTCACGGCCGTCCCAGGAGAGACGGACGGGCGCCGAGAAGAGCGGCGCGGCGGTGACCATCGTGTGGTACTCGCCCTCTTCGCCGCAGGCATCGGCGCCGGCGGCCTCGAGCTCCGCGACGAGCTCCGGCGTGATCTCGCGGCCCAAGAACCCGGCGTCGAGCTTGGCGGCGTCGACGGCGACCACAGTCGCCCGAACGCCGCCCGCCAGCAGCTCGTCGATCAGCCGGCGCCGCGGCTCCTGCCAGAGAGGCAGGTGGCACGACAGGTCTGCGACACCGCAGACTCCCTCGACCCAGACGCGGTGCCCCTCGAGGTCGATGTCGCCGAACACACCGGCCTCGACGCCCTGCCGCCGCAGCTCGTGGAGGACGTCGACGAACGTGGCCTCGTAGTCGTCCCACGTGGTGGCGCCGGTGACGAGCGGGACGCCGAGCGACGCGGCCTGCGCCTCGAGATGCGCCACGGGCAGGCCGTGCCCGCGGCTGCGCTCGCCGTCCTCGTGCAGCATGCACACCAGCGCTTCGGGCCGGCCGCCTGCGGCGGCGGCCCGCGCGAACGCGAGGTAGGCGTCCTTGCCGCCGCTCCACGAGCAGAAGAAGCGACGGCCGGCCAGGGTGGGGGTGCAGTCCACCTGACCGGTCGCCGCAGCTCTGTCGCCGCCCTCGGCGGCGGGGTTCGCGTTCATGCCTCTGCCCCTCCTTCGCGACGGCAGTCGGGGCAGATCCCGTACACCTCGAGGTGGTGACCGTAGATCGAGAAGCCCGTCGCGGCCGAAAGCTGCGCCTCCAGATCCCTCACGTCGCCGTCGCCGTCGAAGCGCACCACGCGGCGGCACACGCCGCAGATCAGCGGGTGGCTGTGCCCGATGGGCGGCGCGGTGAAGCAGATCTCGCCGCGCCGGTCCTGCACGCGGGCGAGCAGGCCGAGGTCACTTAACAGAGTCACCGTGCGGTAGACGGTGGCTTGGCCGACGCCGTCACTGTGCAGGGCGGTGGCGGCCTCGCCGATGGTCGCCGCACGGTCCGCGCCGGCGAAGTAGTCCCAGACCAACCGGCGCTGGCGGGTGAACGGGATCCCCTTCGCACGGAAGACAGACTCGATATCGTGCGTCGGCTGAGGATCGGTCATGGACGGTGCACTCCAAGCGTCAGTTGAGAACGGTTCTCATCACACTTGAGAAAACCTATCAACCGAAGCCGGGACCGTCAAGCGCCGTCGCGCCGCCTGTGGTGCCGCCGTAGCGACTGGTCAAACGGCGGCGTCGCTCTCGAGCTGCGCCAGGTAGCGCGAAGCTTCTTCGAGCTGCGCTTCGCTGAAGACGCGGATCCCCGCGTCCCGCAGGCGCGCCGCAGTGACGCCCGGCGCAGCGATGCGGCGGCCGCTGAACGACCCGTCGTAGATGTAGCTCGCGCCGCATGACGGACTGCCGTCCTTGAGGACGGCGAGGCGAACGCCCCTCTCCGCGGCGACGGCGAGTGCGTGGTCCGCCCCTTTGACGAACGAGGCGGTGACGTCCCGTCCCGTCGCATCCAGGACCGTGACCCGTCCTTCCGGCACGAGCAACTCGCCTCCTACACGCGAGATCTCGGCCGGCGGCCGCGGGGTGGGCAGGCCTCCGTCGACTTCTGGACACACGGCGACGAATCGACCCTCCGCTGCCCACCGACGAAGAACGTGAGACTCAAGCTCGGCACCACCGCCGTCGTAGCGCACGGGATGGCCCAGCAGGCACGCGCTGACGAGGATCGCGTGCACCGTGCGCTTCACTCGCCTTGGGCCCGCGCTTGCAGCTCGACGATGTTCCCCTCTGGGTCGGTCATGTAGCACCACGTCACCTGCGTACCCGCCGACGTGGTGAGCGTCACGACCTCGCCGACGGATCCGCCGCCTGCCGTCAGTATCTCGCGGCGCGCGTCCTCGACCGAGGCGACCTCGAACGCCAGGTGAGCCAGCCCCGGGCGGTTCACCGCCGGAGGTGGACAGTCGGCGCAAGGAGAGTACGTGAAGATCTCGAGGGTCGGACCACCGGAGCCGTGGCCGGGGAGACGAAGGTGGATCCCGGTCAATGCAGCGCCGTCGATACCGGTTCCGGCCTCGAGCACCGGGCCGGCGTAGTCGCGTTCGGGCGGGACGGGCACGCAGCCGAAGACAGACTGATAGAAGCCCGCGAGCGCTCTCCAGTCGCGGGCGATCAGGTTCGTGTGGGCGTAGCGTGCGCCCTCGATCACCGTCGACTCCTCTCGGCGGATCGCCTCAGTCCAGTTGTGTGCCCGGCGTTGCCAGGCGAAACACATCCCGAAGATGCTTGACTCTCACGTTGCGTCAGGCTCTATCCTTCGCCCACGGAGGTGAAGGCCGCGGCACACAAGGTCGGGCAGGTCGCGCGGCTCGCGCACGCAAGTGCGCGCATGATCGATCTGATCGACATGTCGCTGGCGGCTCAGGACGAGGGGATCCCGATGGGACGAGAGGAGATGTTCGGGGTGTTCGGCGACTTCGACCCGTCGGAGCATGAGGACGAAGTCAAGGATCTCTGGGGCGAGACAGACGCCTACGGGGAGTCGGCGCGCCGCACCCGGAGATACGCGAAAGAGGACTTGGCGCGCTTCAAAGCGGAGAGCGACGCCGTCATCGGCGCGTGGTTCTACCCGTGTTCGAAGGAGATGCACGCTCAGCTCGGGCAGATGCACGTCGCCGACCCGCGATTCGCGATCACCTGCGAGAGCATCCATCTGGGGATGGCGCAGTATATGTGCGACGCCATCATCGCCAACGCGGCGCGCGGCGCAGGGGAGCCCGGCTAGACCAGGTGAGTCGGGTCCGCCAGCGGCAGCGTCATGAGTTGGCGGTCGACCGCCTCGAACCCGACACGCCGGTACACGGCTTGGGCGATGGCGTTGTCGCGTCCGACCTCGACCCTCAGCGCACGAATCCCAAGCTCGGCGCAGACCCGGCGCACCTCCTCGAGGGCGGCCGTGCCGAGGCCGACGCCGCGCGCAGGCAGCCGCACGTAGAAGTCGTCGACGACCGCCGTGAGCCCGCCGTACTCCATGGCGAACACGAAGGTGACGACGACATGGCCGACTGCTTCGTCGCCCTGCTCGATGAGCCAGACCCGCCCGAGGCGGGCGTCGGCGAGCAGGGCCGCAGAAGCCTCCTCGGCGTGCGGCCGGTCCAGAGAGTAGCCGGCCTCCGCGTAGAAGTCGGTCATCAGGTCGATGAGCTTTGGCAGATCGTCGGTCTTGGCCGGTCTCATCCGGGGAGCCTAAGCCGTTGTCGCCCCGTCGGGCAGGTAGTCCTCGCGCACGGGAGAGAAGACTTCGACGGCCACCGAGTCCTGCAGCACTTCTGCCCCGTGCTCCACGCCACCGGCGATGCACCAGCTGTCGCCGGGCACGACGTCGTGCGCCTCGCCGCCGATCGTCAGGGTGATGTGTCCACTGACGAGGTAGCCGGTCTGCTCCTGCGGATGCGAATGCATCGGCAGGGTGTGGTCGTGGAGTAGCCGAAACTCGGTCATGAGCGTGGTGCTGCCGTAGCAGAGCGTCCTCATGCTGATGCCGGGCGCCGCTGCCCGGTAGTCCTCCGCGTCGGATCTCGTGAACACGCCGCCTCCTCGCCGCCGTTCCATTCTGTCGCGCTGGTCCGCGCTCGCCGCTGCCCGCACCTACGCCGCGTCGTAAGCGGCGATCGCCGCCGGAAGCACCTGCGTGACGCCGAGGCCCGCGGCGGGCAGCCCCACAAGCACGGCGCTGATGACCTCATCGCGTGAGGCGCCCGAGTCTCTCGCCACCTGCACGTGGAACGGGATGCCGCCCTCGAGACGCTGGGCGGCGAGCACCGCGAGGTAGGCAAGAGCGGATGTCTTCTTGTCGAGTGCGCTCGCCTTCGCAAGGCCGCTCACTGCCGCGCCCCACGCCTGCGCGTGTTCAGGTGCCTCACGCATGAATGCCTGGAAGGCCTCGCTGACGAGAGATGACGGATCTGTCATTTCGTGTCCCCTTGTGGTCGTGAACTCCGCGGCGTCCGCGGCGCGTGCGCTGGCGGCGCGGCCGCCGGTAGTCTACCGCTCACCGCGCGGTGTATGACCGCCGCGTCTGTTCGCAGCTGCGCTTCGCGATCCCCCCGCCTCACCGAGGCGTTACTTGGCGACGGCGGGTATCGCGGGGACGTCGGCGGTGCAGCTCATCACGGCAAGCCGAGCCAGAGACGCTCGTGCCCCGCGAGCTCGTCACGAGCCCGTCCGAGGGGGCAAGGGGATCAGCACCGGGGTGCGTGCCTTGTAGGCCTCGTAGTCCTCCCGGCCGCCCCACTTCTCGTCGGCCCTCTTCTCCAGAAGTGGCACGCCGCTGACGCGGGTGAGCAGCAGGATGACGAACAGCGGGGAGATCAGCGTCACGTACTGCCAGCCCCGCAGGGCGGGCAAGGCGATCACCGCCACGCCGATCCAGAGCACGATCTCGCCGAAGTAGTTGGGGTGGCGCGACCACGCCCACAGACCGGTATGGATGAAGGCGCCTTTGTTCCTTGGGTCCGCCCGGAAACGGCTCTTCTGGACGTCGGCCGCCGCTTCGATGGCGAACCCGGCGGCCCAGATCAGCGACCCGATCAGCGCGACGACGCCCAGGTCCTTGCGGACGGTGGACGTGATGGCAGCCAGAGCGGCGGCCAGCGTCAAGGTCACCCAGAGACCCTGCAGCGTCCACGCGTTGAGGAAGCGGATGAAGGACGGCTTGATCGCGTCGAAGCGGGCGTCCTTGCCCGCCCTGCGGATGCGGCGGAACAGGTAGCTGCCCAGGCGCGCCGCCCAGATCACCACCACGGCCAGCAACAGGATCGACCGGCCGTCGGCCGCGGGGCCGAGCAGCACCGCGACCACCGTCACGGAGATGTAGGTGATGCTGCCGGTGAGATCGAAGAACCCCTCGCTCTGCAGCAGGTAGGCCGGGATGAAGGCCAGCCACTGGATCACGAACGCCAGCCCGACCGCGAGGGCGAAGACCGGGACACCGAAGGCCGTGGCGCCGCCCTGGCTGCCGGCCACGGCGATCCCGGCGCCGAGCAGGACGACGATGGGGAACGCCACAAGCGCGTTGCGGTCGGTCTTCTTCACGGCGCGCCTCGCCTCCTCCACGCCATGCGACCGACGACCACGCTGCCCGCAAGAGGGAGCGGAGGTGTTCGCAGGACGATGTGGTCGTCGTCTTCGATGTCGAGGTACCTGACTTGTTCGCCGCCGATCCAGTCGGGGTTCGTGGCGCCATCCACCGCAGTGACCATCGCGCCCCCTTTCTCGTCGAAGCGCACGATGCGACCGTAGTAGCTGAAGTAGTCGTCGTAGGCCCGCGACTTCTCGTCGGGCGTCGGCTGCTCGCCGGCAAGAGGCGCGCGGTCTCCGCGTCCGCCGTGGGCGGAGAGATCCCCCGACGGGGTGACCAGAAGCACGCCGACCGGCGCGGTGCCCCAGGGAGCGCGCGCGGTGCCGTCGCCGGCCGCAAACGTGCATTCGACGAGGTCCCAGCATCCCGCCAGCCAGCGGATCCGTTCGTTCGCCACAGCGTTCACCTCACGTCATGCTCGCCGCTGCAGACTCATGGCGAGGAGTCGACTATCTCACGGCGATCGCTTCGTGTGCGTCCGGGCCTCGAGCCAAGCTCACTGTACCGGCCGACACCACCATGCGACAGGCGCTATCCTGTGCCCAGTCCACCGCACGCACTCTACCCTGGAGTCTGCCTTGTTCATCCTCGAAGAGCCATACGTGTCCGATCTTCTCGCAGCCACAGTCGCCGAACTGGGACTGCCCGTCCTCGACACGCCCATCGCCAGGCGTCGGCTGAACGGGCCGCAGGCCGTGCCCCTCGCCGCGGACGACGCGTTTGCGGCCGCGGCCTCACGACACGGCGCCCGACTCTACTCGAACTCAGAGCACGCCATCGGCTGGATCGCCGAGCATCTCGCCGGATCCGAGCTCCCGAGGAGGATTGCGCTGTTCAAGGACAAGGTCGCGTTCCGCGACCTCGTGGCCGACCTCTATCCGGACTATCGCTACGTCGGAGTGCCCCTGTCCGGACTGCGCGCGTTCGACCCGTCGAGCCTGCGCGCGCCCTTCATCGTCAAGCCGGCCGTGGGCTTCTTCAGCATGGCCGTCCACGTGGTCGAGTCTGCCGACGCGTGGCCGGTCGTGGTCTCCCAGATCGAGCGCGAGGTCCAGGCGATCGGCTCCATCTACCCGGATCAGGTGCTCGGGCTCGACCGGTTCGTGGTCGAGGAGGTCATCGAGGGCGAGGAGTTCGCGATCGACGCCTACTTCGGTGCTGACGGCACGCCAGTGATCCTCGACATCTATGCGCACCTGTTCGTCTCGGCCGACGACGTGAGCGACCGCGTGTATCTCACGAATGCCGAGACGGTCGAGCGTCTGGGTCCGCCGGCGACCGAGTTCCTTGCCGAGGTCGGGCGACGCGCCGGACTCGCCGACTTCCCGGTGCACACCGAGCTGCGCATCGATGGCGACGGGCTCGTCGCGCCGATCGAGGTCAACCCGATGCGCTTCGGCGGGTGGTGCGCCGCCGACCTCGCGCACTTCGCGTACGGCGTGAACCCGTACCGCTGCTACCTGCGCGGCGAGCGTCCGGACTGGGCGCATATCTCCGCGACGACGGCCGGGCGCACCACCGCGCTCATCGTCTCCGACCTGCCGAGCTCCGTCGACCTCGCGGCGATCGACTCAGTCGACTACGAGCGCTTCGCCGCACGCTTCAGCACGGTGCTGGAACTGCGCCCGACCGACTTCAACCGCTACCCCGTCTTCGCGTTCACCTTCGTCGAGGTGCCGACCGGCGACCTGTGCGAGCTGCACGCGGTCCTGGGCGCCGACCTGCGCGAGTACCTGCGGATGCGCCCGCTCTCCGGCGCCGGTGACTCAAGTTGAGATGAGAGGTCGTCCGTCCGTCGCGAGCCGCTCGAGCAACTCCACAGCGTGCTCCGGCCCAGGGAGTGCAGCGATCTCGTCGCGCATGCGCCCGGCCGCCTTTCGATAGCTCGAGTCGTCCAGCGTGCGCGATACGGCTTCCCGGATCATGCGGGGCGTGGTCGCCACGGCGTCGAGCACCGGCGCCACGCCGAGCGCCTCGCAGCGCTCCGCGTTCAGCGGCTGGTCGGCGCCCATCGGAAGCAGCACCATCGGGAGGCCGTGAGCCAACGCTCCCAGCACGCTGCCCGAGCCGCCGTGCGAGACGACCAGGTCGCAGTGAGGCAGGAGCACCGCCTGAGGAACGTACCGCTCCACGTGGACGTTGGCAGGCTGCCGACCGAGCTCACCCGGATCGAGATCGGGTCCGACCGTGACGACGAGCTCCATCGGGAGCTGGCGCAGGCCCTCGACCACACGCTGGAACAAGTCGCCGGATTCCATGTTGTAGATGGTGCCGAGGGTGACGTAGACGGTCGGCGCGCCGTCCAGGCGCATAGGCCACGGCGGCGAGGCGTCGCTTCGTGCGGCGTCACGAGCAGAGAGGCGCACGGTGTGCCCCGTCTGCGGAAGCGGGAAGTCGGGATCGCGCAAGCTGGGCGGGAAGGGTGACAGGACGAGGTAGCGCTTGGGCATCGCGAGGGCGCGATCGGGCGGCAGGCGGTGCTCGGCGCGCACCTCAGTCAGCGGTCCGACCACGTACTCCGGCCGGGCGAAGGAGCCTGCAGCGCTGACGAGCACTGTGACATGAGGCAGTTCGAGCCGCTCGGCGATGACCATGGCGCCGAAGTCCAGCTCCTCACACACGAGGATGTCGGGCCGCCAAGCGGCGCAGAGCGGGAGGACCTCGCCCGCCCGCTCCCACGCAATGCGACGGCCGAAGCCATCGCCCACAGCGCGCATGTCCCGCTCCAAATCGACGGCGGCAAGCGGAAGCCGCTGCGGCGTCAGACCGACGTCTGTTCCTGCCGCGAAGGCGACGAATCCATAAGCCTCGACCTTAGGCACCATCCACGGCCGGCCAGCGAAGGCGACCGTGTGACCCGCGGCCGCAGCAGCGCGGGCCAGCGGAACGAGCGGTTCGAGGTGACCGTGACCACCGGCGAACGTGAAGAGGATACGCATGGCGACGCGCGCAGCTACTCAGCCCGCGCTCTCATAGGCCTGTCTGATCCAGGCCATCAGCTCTCCGTCGACTTCCTTCGCGTCCATCAGACTGACTCGGTACTGGCACATGCCGCCGGCCGGCAGTTCGGTCAAGCGCTCGGTGGCCTGGATGCCTTTCATGTTGAGCCCCACGTCGACCCGTGTCTTGGTCGCCGGGCCGACCGTGGCGAACTGCTTCTTGCGGCGCAGGCTCACGTACCCTTTCTTCGGGGCGATCTCGAACGGCCCCAGCTTGGCGACAGCCGCCATCAGCTTCTCGTGGATCGGGCGCAGATGGGCCTTCGCCCCGGCGTAGAGCTCATCCAGCATGTCGGCGGACGTCCCTCCGGCAACTTGGGACGCACCTTGCCCGGCGGACTTGAGAAACGCGCCGGCGAGCGCATTGGCGTCGCCGTAGCCCAGACCGAGATCACGCTTGAGCAGGTCGCGGATCTCGCCGTGTTTGGTCAAGCCGCTCTTCCGGATGAGGGCGTAGAGCTCGTCCAGCGTTCTTCCCGTTCGCGTCTGGATGTTCTTCAGCTGAGTCTCAGTAGCTTTGTCGACGGTATTCATGTCGCGTCTCCTTGATTGGACGGCGATCCGCAGACTACGCCGGATCGCGGTGCCAGCGCAGTGGCCTCGAGGCTTCCCTGGCGATCACGCCCTTCGCCTCGAGGTCGAGCTGCACCGCGTTGGACCACCAGCCGGCCTTGGCACCGCGGGGAACGTGGTCGCTGGGCAGATGCGGCACGACAGCGTTCGGGCTGCTCGCCGTCTTGCTTGCGCATTTGATCCCCATCGCGTCTGAACGTGAGTCCGGCACGGATGCCCCTCGCCCCTCGCCCCTACCGCGAGGCCTTGCGGGTGTTCTCCCCGGCCCTGAACTCGACGATGCGGCAGATCAGGTCACTGGGCAACGGCTGACCGAGGGGGAACTGCACCGAACCCTTCCCCCTTCTGAAGGCTTTGATCTCTTCCGTGAACGCCTCGATGCCCCTCGCCCCCGGATAGAACCCGACGTGACGCTCGTAGCCGGCGAAGTGCACGAGGTGCCTGCGGTTCAGGTCGAAGGTCGGAATCGCGTAGCTGATCGTCTCTGTCGCGCCGGGCGCCGACGTCTTGATGAGCGCCCGCAGCT
>Ga0209254_10005667_pt1 | contig 11479 bp, 10 predicted proteins | sample FrelakmetDIP11DI_FD_187148 | JGI IMG/M metagenome (GOLD analysis project Ga0209254, IMG submission 187148) | Freshwater lake sediment microbial communities from the University of Notre Dame, USA, for methane emissions studies - DIP11 DI (SPAdes)... | ecosystem: Environmental > Aquatic >... | reverse complement strand
CTGGGTGGTCGTTGCGTAGCCGTTCGCGACGCCGCCGGTCACGTAGAAGCGGTCGCCGGGACGGTAGGAAACGCCGATCGTCGGTCCGTGACCGGGGAATGGCACCGTCGGGTTGGCGGAAAGGTGGCGATTGACGAACAGCGCATTCACGTTCTGCATCGGCTGCTGGCCGACGAAATCGCTCGTGTCGGCGCGCCCGACGAGCACCCGCAGCTTGCCGTCGTAGAAGCGCTGCAGCCAGTACGCGTCGCGCACGACCCAGCCGCGGTCGTTGAAGGCGTTCGTGGTGTTGATCAGCGTGCCGAGCTGCGGCCCGACCCTCGATGCAGGGTCGGTTCCGATCTTGTCGCGGAACTCCCCGGTGACGACCAGCGTTCCGGTGTCCTGCGTGCCGCGGCCCACCAGCGTCCACCCGGACATGAAGTCGAGGTCGTAGGCCGAGCCGCTCGGATCGTCGGCCCCGTAGGCCTTCAGGGCAAGACCGGTCGCAGCGAAACCCAGCCGCAGGCCGGTGTCGCGATAGAGTGAGTCGAACCGGCTCCGGAGCAGGCCCGACAGGCCGGAGTATTCGACCGGATCGAGGATCGGCGTCTCCGGTTCCTGGAGCCGCTTCAGCTCGTCAATGCCGCTCTCACTGCCTTCGCCAGCAGAAAACTCGTCATTGAGGTACGGGTGCGACTCCGCGTAGGCCTCGAACTCGGACTTCTGCGTTGCAGCTTCAGCAGGCGGGTCAGCCGCCGCCGCACGCACGCAGCCGAGGCAAATCGCGGCGCAGATCGGCGCGAACGATAGCGTGCGATGCAACGTGCGACGGTGAGCCATGTAGTCAGGAACCTGGGCTAGCGAAGCAACAGTCGCATAGAAAGAAGCAGAGGGATCGGTGGTCGAACGCACCGATACCGTGCGCCAGCGCGATCGGGATCGACTCAAAGAACGGTACCACATCAACGCGTCAGTTGCGCCATCAAGTGGCCGCCGCCGGGACAGGCTGGTCCTGCGCGGCGCTCACTGCGGACCCCGGGCAAGCAGTAGCCCGCCGAGCAGTGCCGCTGACAGGAGCAAAGCGAGGCTCGCGGACGGCCAGCGCCGCAGGAAGGCATCCGCCTGCTCGAAACTTGTGCCTGCGGCCACAATGGCACGGCGCATCCGACCGACATTCGCGGTGCCGCCGAGCAAGGGCCGGCGCGACAGGCCCAGTGCCAGCAGCGTGCCGCCCATGATCACCAGCAGCGTCGGTCCCAGCTCTTTGGGTAGAAGAGGATTGGAGATGAGGTGGCCCGGCAACGGCCCGAGCGCGGCGAACGCGAGCAGCAACGAGGACATTGCCAGGGCCAGTGCCGCGAACTCGGAGAGCCGGGAGACCCGCTTCACCAGCGGAACTGCCGCAGTGGGGCGGCGCAGGGCACTGGCAAGCACCAGCACCACGTACCCGGCCGTGAACGCCGCGCCGCCCTGCAGTACGATGGTCCACCACCACTGTCCCGAGCTGTCGGCGGATTCGAGCAGGAGTTTTTTCGCGAGATAGGCACCGCTCGGCACGATGCCCATGAGCGCCAGGCCGGCAATGGCAAACGCGAACACGGTGACGGGCAGCGCGCGCGCCACGCCGCCGAGGTCGGCGATCCGGTCGTGACCGAGCGCGGCATAGATGAGTCCGGCCGCCATGAACATGCCGGCCTTGGCGGTGGCGTGCGAGACCGCCTGCAGGAGTCCGCCGGTCAAGGCTCCGCCATGCAACAGCGTGCTGCCGCTGGCGTCGAACGCGAGCGGGAACATCAGGAACAGGTAGCCGATCTGCGCGATCGTCGAATACGCGACCAGCAGCTTCAGGCGCTCCTGGCGCAGTGCCACGATGCTGCCAACGACGATCGCAGCCGCTCCCATGCCCGCGAGCAGCTGCGCGGACGGGAGCGTCACGACGCCGGGCATGACGTCGAACCACAGGCGCACGACCAGGAACCACGAACCCTTGACGACCAGCGCCGACAGCACCGCACTTGCGGCCGCCGGCGCGCCCGCATGGGCGGGCGGCAGCCAGATGTGCAGTGGGAAAAGTGCCGTCTTGGCGAGCAGGCCCACGGTCATCAGCGCAGCCGCGGCCCAGGCGATGGGCTCGGGCTGGATGCGCCCGGCCAGCAGCGCGATGTCCAGCGTGCCGTAGCCGCCGTAAAGCAGCACGGCGCCCAGCAGGTACAGCAACGAGCCGGCCAGTGCGAACAGCAGGTAGCGCAACGCGGCGCGCAGCGTCTCGCCGCGGCCGTCGAGACAGACCAGCGGAACGGCCGAGAAGGTCAGCAGTTCGAGCGCGACGTACAGCGTGAACAGGTCGCCGCTGACGAACACCAGGTTGAGCGAGCCCCAAACCGCCAGCAGCAGCAGCCAGAAGACTAAGGGCGCGCGTTTCTCGGGCGTGCCGGGGGGGCTGCCGAAGTCGGCCAGAGCGTAGACACCGATACCGCAGATGACCACGGCGACGGCAAGCAGCATCACCGCCGAGAGTCCGTCGGCACGCAGCGCAATACCGAGCGGCGGCGCCCAGCCACCCAGCAGGTAAACCATGGTGCCGCCGGAATGCAGCAGCGTCCAGCCGATGCCGCCGGCAACGGCCAGGCCGACCGGCAAGCTCAGGGCTGCCACTCGCTGCGCATTGCGTCCGCCGAGCGCCAGCCCAGCGAGAACGCCGACGAACGGTGCCAGCACCGCAACCAGCAGCAGCCATCCACCGGGCGTCGTCAGCATGGCTTGGGCTGCCCCGTCACGCGCGACTCAAGCGTCACCGGTCTCGGTGCCGGTCCTGGCGGGCGTGTCGTTCGCGAGAGTGACCGAACCGGTCGCGTCGAACATCCGCAACAGCAGCGCGACGGCCAGCGCCGTGGCCGAGAACGCGACCACGATGCCGGTGATCAGCAGGGCCTGCGGCACCGGGTCGCCGCCCATGCCGGCTGCGGCCCCCCGGCGTGCAATGGCGCCGAACAGCAGGAACACACCGCTGCCGATGACGTTGAAGGCCAGGATCTTGCGCAGCGGGTGCGGGTTGACGATCAGCCCGAACAGGCCGACGCCGATCAGCACCGCCGCGCACAAGCCGAACAGCGTCGCGGCGGTCACGGCGGCTCGCTGCGCTGCGGAGCACCCAGCAGCATCAGGCCCAGGACCAGCGTGAGCGTAGGCATCAATGCGAACTCGATGGCCAGGATCAGTGGCTTGGCGAAACCTTGCGGGTAGGCGAGAAACGCACCCGCTGTCACCGCACCGACCATGCCGATGGCGATGAATGCCAGCGGCCCCGCCACCAGCAGCCGGCGCAGCCAGGTGCGGCGGATCGGTGGTGCATCCACCAGGCCCGCCATCATGACCAGCAGCCACATCGCGGCCAGGATGGTGGCACCCTGGAACTTGCCGCCAGGATGGTCGGCGCCGATCCAGAATATGTAGACGCCGGCGACGATGCCGATCGGCGGCAGCACGCGCGCCACGTAGGCCAGCATGCCATTGGGGTCGGCCGGCTGCAGCGGGCCCGGGCGCCCGCCCCAGGCCCCGTCCGGCGCCAGCGACCAGACCCCGATCAGTGCGAACACCAGCACGATCGCCTCGAGCAGGGTGTCCATGGCGCGAAACGCGAGCAGCACCGCGGTGATCGGGTTGCCGACCTCGGTGACGGCGATGTTGGCGACGACTTCGGGCGCCAGCGTGGGTGCAGGCACCGGCAGCACGAGCACGCAAAGCGCGAGCGCCACCGTGACAGCAGCAGATGTGCCGGCCGCGAGCCAGCGTGTCGACCTGCTGGGTCGTTGCGCGCGGGCTGCCGATTCGGTGCTGCGCAGCTTTACAGCCGCACTGATCAGCAGGACGCCGGTGAGTCCGCCGCCAATGGCAGCTTCGGTCAGCGCCACGTCGACACCGTGCAACTGTAGCCAGACCAGCGTCAGCAGCAGCCCGTAGACGATGAAGCCGACGACCGCGGCTGGGGCCTCGCGGGCGATGACGATCCACACCGCCAGGCCGAGGATCAGCGCTGCCAGTCCGAAATTCAGGACCTCGATCATGGACCCGGACCGCTGTGTCGAAGGCTGCGTGCGATCCACTGCGCGGCTGTCGCCCCGGAAACGAGCACCAGCAGCCAGATACACACCAGCTTGAGCCCGCCAGACACGCTTTCCATCTGCGGCAGCAGGCCCAGCACCACGAGGCCGAGGCCGAGATTGTCGGCCTTGGTCAGTGCGTGCAGGCGTGTCAACGAGTCCGGGAATCGCAGCAACCCGACGGTGCCTGCGAAAAAGAAGAACGCACCGGCGACGACGGCGACCACCGTCCACAGGTCAAGAAGGAGATTCATGGCTTGTCCGCGGTCCGGGATTCGCCGGGAAGCTGCGAGAGCTTCGACTTCACGAAAGCGAAGGAAGCGAAGGCCGCCAGCAGAGCCAGCGTCAGAGCGACGTCTAGCATCGCGCGCTCGCCGATCGCCTTACCCACAAGCAGCACCGTCGTGATGCCGCCCGTGCCGAGCAACTGCGCGGCCATGATGCGGTCGGCATTCCCCGGCCCGCGCAGGATGCGGATCAGACCCAACGAGACCATCGCCAGGATGAAAGCGGCTGCCCCCAGCAGGAACTCAGTCATGGCGCCGACCGGCGACCAGCGCACTGGCCAGCAGCCGCTCCTCTTTCCAGAGTTGCTCCACCACCGGCGCCGAGATGTCGAGGCAGTGGTAGACGAGCACGCCTTCCGCCTCGCCGGCAGCCACCGAACCGGCCAGGTTACTGGTGATCGTCGCGAAGGTGTTGCGCGCGAACCCCGGCGGGAAACCCAGCGGACAACTGACGAACCCCGGATTGAGTGGCATGCGCGGGTTGAGTGCGCGACGTGCCACATCGATTCCCGCCAGCACCGACTCCCGCAGGAAGTGGGGCAGAAGCAGCAGCAGCTTGCCGAAGCGCAGGCACCCGCAGGAGGGCGGCAGCAGTCGCATGCTGACCCAGGTTGCGCCGATGCTCGCGAGCGCTCCAATGGCGAGATCGGACGGCTTCACGCTTTGCATCAGCAGCATCCAGAGCAGGAAGAGCGCGGTGCCACGCCACGCTGCAGTGGACAGCGGCGACTCCGGCAGGGCCGTCGCTGTCGACGACGGTGCGGCGCTCATGCCCGAGCCCCTTCGACCCTGTCGCATTCGGCCGCCGTCGCGTTGCTTATGCGCACGTCCATCTGGCTGAGCCGGTCGAACAGCTTCGCTTCGGCACTGATCGGCCACCAGTCGTACAGGAAGATCTCGAGCGGTCGCCACAGCGCGACCCAGGACCCGATGACCAGGCTGTCCTGGATCAGCGAGGCGTAGCGCTCCTTGCTGACCAGGCTGGCGATGGATTCGCCGACGACGATGACCAGCCCGAGGAATACCAGCGCGATCAGCAGGCTGTAGCGACCGACCCGGAACAGCTGCCGCAACTTTCGCCGGGTAGCAGTCGCGCGCCGCTGGAAGTACTCGTGCACGGACTCGCGCACGATCGCCGCATCGGCCTCGGTGGTCGGGCCGCTGCCCAGGTGCAGGACCATTGCGAGCGACTGGCCGGACGGAGCCTCCTCTGCCCAGTCGACGATGTAAGCCTCTGCGTTGGGGTCGAGGTCACGCTGGCGAAACGGCGCGGGATCCAGCGAATTGAACAACTGCCTCGTGTCCGCGAGATACAGGTCCAGCACGTCGCGCCGCCCAGGCCCGCTGTCGGCGGCGGCGGGCGTTGCCGTGGCGGTTGCCTGCTTCGGCGTCAACGGCGCGGCTGTCATGGCGTGTCAGGCGGCTTCGGCCGTCGGGACGGGCACCGTCGTCGCTTTCTCATTGCCGAACACCGCGACGTACACGGTCGGCAGCAGGACGAGCGTCAGCAGCGTGGCTACCATCAGTCCGCCCATGATGGCAAAGGCCATCGGACCCCAGAACACGGTGGGTGCGATCGGGACCAGGCCGAGGATGGTCGAAATCGCTGCGAGGATCATTGGCCGCATGCGCGAGGTCGCCGACGCCATCACGGCCTCGTGCACGCCCTTGCCCTCGGCGCGATCCGTTTCGATCTGCACGATCAGGATGACCGCGTTCTTGGCGATCATGCCGATCAGCGCCAGCACACCGAGGATGGCGACGAAGCCCAGCGGCCGGTTGAACAGCAGCAGCGCCAGCACCACGCCGATCAGGCCGAGCGGCATGATGGCGACCACCATCGCCAGCCGGCGGAAGCTGACCAGCATGACCATCATGACGAGCAGCATGAGCACGATCATCACCGGCACCACCGCGAACACCGACGCGCTGGAGGTCCCGCTCTCTTCGTACAGTCCGCCGGTTGCGACCTTGTAGTGCCTGGGCAACCTGGCCGAGAACTCTTCGATCTTCGGAGTGAGCGCGGTGACCACGGTATCGGGCAGCACTCCAGGCGTCACGTCGGCGCGCACGGTGAGCGTTGGCACACGGTCGCGGCGCCAGACCATCGGGAACTCCTGCTCCTCGGAGAAGGTGGCGAACTGCTTCAATGGCACCATGCGTCCGCCCGGCGTGGCCACCTGCAGCGAACTCAGCGTCTGGAACGAAGCGCGCTCGCTGTCGATGGCGCGCGCCACGACGTTGACCAGGTAGATGTCGTCGCGCACCTGTGTCACGGTCGTGCCGGTGACGGCGGTGTTCAGCATGCCGGACAGCGCCTGGGTGCTGATGCCGAGCTGGCGCGCCTGGTCCTGGTTGACCTCGACGCGCAACTGTCGCGCCGGCTCCATCCAGTCGAAGTTGACGTGCCGGGTACGCTGGTCGGTGCCGAGGACCTTGGCAAGCTCCAGCGCGAGGCGTCGCACCTCGTCCTTGTCCGGCCCGGACACCCGGTACTGCAGCGGCCAGCCGACCGGCGGGCCGAGCTCGAGCGGCGAAACGCGCGCGACCACATCGGGGAACTGCTCGGCAAGTATCTTCTCGAGTTTCACCTGCAGTCGCTCACGGGCGTCGATGTCCTTCGCGACAATCACGAACTGGGCGAAGAACGGGTTGGCGAGCTGGACGTTGAGCGTCAGGATGAAGCGGATCGCGCCGCGCCCGACGTAGGTGCTGTAGTGATCGATATCGGGATCGCCTTTCAACAGCTCTTCAAGGCGCTTGACGTGGGCCTCGGTGGCGTAGATCGACGCGTTCTGCCGCAGCGTCATGTCGACCGTCAGTTCGGGCCGGTCGGAGGCGGGGAAGAACTGCTGCGGCACGAAGCGCAACAGGAACAGCGAGACCACGAACGCCGCGAGCGTGAGACCGATCGTCAGCCACTTCATGCGGATCGCGCCTTCCAGGAAGGCGCCGTACACCGCCAGCAGCTTGCTTGGCTTAGGTGAAGTCTCGACCTTGGGCGGCTTCAGGATGGCCTTGCCGATCAGCGGCGCGAAGATCACGGCCACCAGCCACGAGACGAGCAGCGAGATGCCCACCACCGAGAAGATCGAGAAGGTGTACTCGCCGGCGGAACTCTGCGCGAAGCCGATCGGCACGAAGCTGGCGATCGTCACCAGCGTGCCGATCAGCATCGGCGCGGCGAGGGTGCGGTAGGCGAAGGTTGCCGCCTGGTCTTTGGTATCGCCCGCCCCGAGTCGCCGGATCATCGCATCGACCGTCGTCATCGCGTCGTCGACGAGCAGGCCGAGCGCGATGATCAGCGCACCAAGCGAGATGCGATGGAGATCGATGTTGACCACGTCCATCACGGCGAACACGATCGCCAGCGTCAGCGGGATCGCCAGCGCGACCACCGTGCCGGGCCGTACTCCCAGGCTGACGAAGCTGCAGGCGAGAATGATCACGATCGCCTGCCACAGCGAGGTCATGAAGTCGTTGATCGCCACGTCGACGGTGACTGCTTGGTCGGCCACCAGCACGGGCTCGATGCCCACCGGCAGGTTGGCCGTGAAGTCGGCCATTTCCCTGCGCACGTTTTCGCCCAGCGCCAGGATGTCACCCGCGTCGCGCATGGCGATGGCCAGGCCGATCGCAGGCTGGCCGTTGACGCGGAACATGGGCTGCGGCGGATCGATGTAGCCGCGCCGCACTGTAGCGATGTCGCCGAGCCGGAAGATGCGATCGCCGGAGACGATGTTGACCGATTCGATGTCGACTGCGGAGTCGAAGGCGCCGGTGACGCGCAGGAATACGCGTTCCTGCTCGCCCTGGATCGTGCCGGCCGGGCGGACCAGGTTCTGCGCCTGCAGCGTGGCCAGGATTGCCGCCATGTTGAGCCGCAGTCCCGCCAGGCGCTCGGTGGAGAACTCCAGGTAGATCTGCTCGTCCTGCGCACCGAGCACTTCGATCTTCGAGACGTCGGGCACTTGCAGCAGCCGCGAGCGCGCCGCTTCGACGTAGTCGCGCAGTTCGCGGAAGCTGAAGCCGTCGGCGGTAAAGGCGTAGATGATGCCGAAGGTGCTGCCGAAATCGTCGTTCATGAACGGACCGACGGTGCCGATCGGCAGCGTGTGGCGCATGTCGCCGATGTTCTTGCGCACCTGGTACCAGACATCGGATACCGCGTCCGGCGGGGTGGACTGTTTCAGGTCGACGAAGATCGTCGTCTGCCCGGCCGTGGTGTAGCTGCGCACGCGTTCCAGGTGATCTGTTTCCTGAAGCGCGCGCTCGAGTCTTTCCGTCACCTGCTGCAGCGTCTCTTCCACGGTGGCGCCGGGCCAGCCGGCGCCGACCACCATCGTGCGGAAGGTGAAGGCCGGGTCTTCGCCGCGCCCCAGGCGCGTGAACGACAAGGTGCCCGCGATCACCGCGAGGATCATCAGGAAGACCACGAGCGAGCGCTTCAGCAGCGCCCATTCCGACAGGTTCGGGCCGATCACGACTTCGGGGTCTCCAGCACGCGCACTTTCTGGCCGGGGCGCAGCGCCTGCACGCCTGCGGTGACGACCACGTCACCCGGCTTCAGGCCGGATGCGACCTGCACCGTGGTCGCATTGGAACTCTGTGCCGTGATGCTGCGAATGGAGACGGTACCCGCCGTTGGATCGACGACCCACACGGCCGTGCTGCCGTCGGCACGAACCAGGGCCGCGGCCGGGATTTCGATGCCCGGTGCGGAGTCGAGCTTGACTCGCCCCGTCACGGTGCTGCCCAGCCGCATCGCCGGCGGCGGGTCGATGAGCCGCACGCGCACCGCGAAGGTACCGGTCACCGGGTCGGCGCGGGGTGAAACTTCACGCACCTTGCCCGCGGCAGTGACGTTCGGGTCGCTGCTCAGCACGACCGCGATGTCGGCGTTGCGCGGCGCGCTGTCCTTGATCTGCGCCGGCACGTCGAACACGGCGTCGCGGGACCCTTCGCGCGCGACCTGAACGACCATGCGCCCGGCCGCCACGACTTCACCGGGCTCCGGCCCGCGGGCGGTCACCACACCGGTCACGTCGGCAAAGAGGCGGGTGTAACTGAGGCGGTTCTGTGCCAGGTTGAGGTTCGCCTGCACCGCCTCGACCTGCGACTCGGCGGTCTGCAGGAGCGCCACGGCCTGGTCGAACGACGCCCGCGACACCGCGTTTTCCGCCACCAGGTCGCGCATGCGCTGGTGGTTGTTGCGCGCCTCCACCAGTTGCGCCCGAGCCGCCACCAGCTGGGCCCGTGCCGCCTGCAGGCCGCTTTCCTCGTTCTGCGGGTCCAGTCGTGCCAGGAGCTGGCCGGCGCGGACCGTGTCGCCGACGTCGACCGCGCGCTGCATCAGGCGCCCGTCGATCCGGAACGACTGGTTGATCTCGGTCTGCGCCTGCACCGTGCCGGTCAGGGCGACGGTGTCGCCGATGGTTCGTGTCTCGATGGTCGTTGCGCGGACCGGGCGCACCTCGGCCGCCGGCGCGTCGTCGCCGCCTCGGCAGGCAGACAGCAGTGTCAGCGTGGCGAGAGCGAGGAGGGTGGTCGTTCCAGGCGGACCGGCCGTTTGCTTGGCGGCAGACTTCAATGGCACTAGGCGGCTCCCTTTCAGTACGGCGCTTGCTTGGATGCGGCCGAGATTAGCTCATCCGGGACTGCGCGGGCGAGTCGGACGCGCTGTCAGCCGGTGGCAGGCGCAGCAGTCGGAAGCCAGCTTACGCGAGCGCAACCGTCAGCAGCGGACTGACGTAACTGAAGACCGCATCGGGTGCGTAGCTCCAGGTCGCCACGCCGCGGGTGTCGGGCCGGCGCTCGGCCAAGGCCTGGAACCGCGCGCCGGCATCTACACACCAGTACCCGCGATGAGCCAGGCGATGACGGCGCCCGGGGCCCGTGGCACTGGCGAAGGTTCGTGGCAGGGAGAAGATACTCTGCCCCGATCATTCCACCGACCACCATCGCGGTCAGTTGCATTCGCAACATCTTCTGTTCAGCCATGCCTGTCTCCCCTGGAAAGCCTGATCTGGCCGGGACACACGCGCCTCAGCCACACACGATACTCAGCGAGCCGGTGCCGTAAGCCGTTCATTGGCCGTTGGCAACGACCACACAGCGAGCTTGGAGCGCGCTGATGCGCGCGACACCAACGCCCGGGAACCTCCGTGGCGGGGTCGTAACGGTGCGGTAACATTGCGAGGAAACTGCCCCTCGCCCCCCCCACGTACACGCTGCCCGCCGACGGTTGGGGTCCTGGATTCGGGCGGTGTCGCACCCGGCGGGGCATGGATACTTCTCCACTCGGCGACGGATAGCTGCTATCTTTTGCGTCGCGGCAGGGGTTGCGCGGTGTAGAAGTCGCTTGTTGCCCGGGTATTGTCCGTGCGATGTATCGGACGGGCAGCGGTGCGTGCAGACGCTGACGCCCCGGAGGCAACGACACCTTGCCAGCCGCCTCACATTCGAACCATTCAGGAGTAATGCAATGAACATGCGCTGGAGTCTGGTCGGGTCGATCGCGTTGCTGGGTACGGTCCTCGTGGCGGGTGAAGCCAATGCAACGACGACGGTGACCTATGGTCGTATCACAGCGGTGCGCCAGGTGGACATTCAGAACCAGGGCGCGCAGACCGCCGGAACGCTCGTCGGCGGCGCCCTCGGCGTCGCGTCGGGCTCCGGGCAGTCGCGCAGCAATCGCGCGCTGCGAGGCGTCGGCGGCGCGGCGGTCGGCAGCCGCCTGGCGGGTGCTGCCGGATCATCGACCGGGTTCGAGTACACGGTGCTGATTGGCGGGACCAACACGATCCGGATCACGACCGAGCAGGCCGGCATGCGCGTCGGCGATTGCGTGTCGGTCGAGCGCGGGCAGTTCAATAACCTTCGCCTCGTCGATGACGCGCGTTGCAACGCTGCTGCGAACGCGCCGGTACCGGCGAGCGCCAGGGCGGAAGCGGACGCCTGCGTTGCCGCCAAGGACCAGCTGCTGGCTGCGACGACGGACGCTGACTTTGCCCTCGCCGAGCGCCGGATGCGGCTGCTTTGCGGCGACTGATCCCTGAGCGGATGCCGCGACGCAGCGGTGGCTGAAACCGTTGCGCTCGCGGGCCGTCC
>Ga0209254_10005666_pt1 | contig 11480 bp, 9 predicted proteins | sample FrelakmetDIP11DI_FD_187148 | JGI IMG/M metagenome (GOLD analysis project Ga0209254, IMG submission 187148) | Freshwater lake sediment microbial communities from the University of Notre Dame, USA, for methane emissions studies - DIP11 DI (SPAdes)... | ecosystem: Environmental > Aquatic >... | reverse complement strand
ATGGCTATTGCATGGTTGCCCATAAAGCCGCCGTATGATGCTTTATAGATGCCTCCACCATAATAATAGAAATCCTCATAGACTTGCATTCCTGTCATTACCGCACCGTTGTAGGCAAGGTGGGCTTTAATTTCGTCAATACTTTTTAATTGTTTCCATGTAGATATTTTAATTAAGCGGGATTTTCTATCTGGACAAGCAGGTCCGGATGTGAGGTAGGGCCAGCATTTTTCGTCTGGTATGCCGTTTACTGCGGTGTTAAGAGCGGGTACAAAGGTCCAGCCATTGGAACAGCTTCCACCGTGGGAGAAAAGATCGGATTCAGAGAGGTCAAGATTTTTTCCAGGATCTTTCTTGAACGTGTCATAGGAGCATTCAATCAGGGCACAAGTAGCGAACGCGACACAACTTCCACAATTCTTTTGGTCTCGCATAGGAGTTGTATAGTCTCCTTGGGCATCTCGCCAGTCCCATTTTTCAGGATAGGTGGGAACGGTGATATCTCTTGCTGCTTCTTCCGTGGTTGTTATTCCTTCGGGGGCGATGAGTCCGAGCATTCTTCTTTTATCTTCAATTGATAATGCAGAAATTTTTGCGGCTTTTGGTTTCCATGATAGATTTTTTTCTTTTATTACTTGTTTTATGGCGTCTATGTTTGTCGTCATTGCAGTCATCTCAGCAGAATTTTATCATTTTTGCATGAGCGCAAAGGATCTTAAATAGGTTCCTTATTTCTCATTTTATTGCAACATCTATTATCTTGTTTATCGGATCTTGATATTTGAGATAATTTATCCTTTTATTCGCTTCGAACCGCCCCGCCTCTTAGTCACCTCAGCCATTGGGGGACCATGATTTGAGCTATCGGATCGATCTCCGCTACTATCAGCGCTACAAGGATAGCAAATCATTCGGCGCGATTCATCCGGATCTTTCGGCCTCCACTTCCAGGCGCACCATTTGCACATGAGATCTTCCCTGATCATCCAGAGGATGGTGATCGATATATCCGCCTGCCACCTCCCTTGCAAATTGTGCACGCATGTTCTCGGGCAAGCGCTCCAGGTAGGGAAGCCAGGTGGACCGGATGAAGCCCTCGAGACCCAGTTGTCCCTGATGCACCATGTATTTCGGGACCAATTCCACACGAATCGGCTTAAGCCCAGCCTGTCTCAGCCATCTGTAGTAATCATTTGGACCGAAAAAGTAGTAGGGAAAGCGAAAGCCCTGGAAATAATCCGAGAACGGTTCGCATCTTGTGATCTCCTCGGTGACGTCCAGGAGCTTAGCCGCATTTCCCTTGCCACCGCATTGAAAGAGAATTCGACCTCCTGGCCGAAGGCTGCGACAAACCCCCTTTAAAACGGTTGGAATATCTTTGATCCAGTGCAAACAGGCAAAGGAGACAACCAGGTCGAACTCCTCGCAAAAAGGCAAACATGCACCATCGCCAACTTGAAAATAGAGTGTAGGATAATCCTTTGAAGAGAATTTAGCCTGTGCAAAGCTAATCATCTCTGGAGACAGATCAATGCCCATCACCCTTCCCTGGGGAACGACGGCGGCCAGATGAGCAGTTATTTTGCCGTCTCCGCATCCTATATCGAGAATATGCTTATCCGAAGCGATATCGATGTGAGATATCAGCTCCATCGCCCATTTATATTGGGAAGATGAACTTCTCTCGTATTCAACCGGGTCCCACTTATGCATAGTTGAAATTGGAGACTTTCAGGCAGGAGTCCTGCGTTTGTTAATTCTATGCACTCCTATGCTCTCTTGAATCATGCTTTCGGCTCGTCGATCTCTACATGCCGCTCCATTTTCTTGGGCATATTCTCCGCCAGCTTGGGCACAGCTTCCACCAGCTGCTCCATCAGCGAGGGTTTGGGCGACTTGAGGCTTTCCACTTTTGCACCGTGCTGGTCTATTATTATCACGGCCACAGGCTTCATGCCCATGCCTCCACCTCCCCCCCCTCCCGCAGAGGTCTCCTGCCCTTTCCCTGATCCTGAACCGGCTCCAAAGCCCATGCCTACGCTTACCAGCGGAACTATGGTTTTGCCTTCTATGGTGATAGGATCGCCCACCACGGTCCTGGCGGAGAGCGACTTTTGCATCTCGCCGGTTATTGTCCTAAGAATCTCTGCAAGGGTTTCCATATTATCACTTTCTTAATTGTGTTCGCTGAAAGATGAAAAAGCTTTCTTTTCTTCCTCATAAGGAGAGAACTCCAAAGCCTCCGGCATAGCCAGGCCTTGGTTCTCCGGCTTTTCCTTGAACTTGATAAGAGATGTGAGAAGGTCGTTGTAGGGGGTGTCGATGCCAAGCTCCTGAGCATATCGAGAGATGGCCCCGTTTAGGGCATCGATCTCCGTTCTTCTCCCAATAGTAATATCCTGTAGCATGCTGGCGCGATGGCCAACCGTTAGTGGAAGCTGTCGCTCCATTAAAAATCGATAGTATTCATCGGCATCTTTGCAGTGGGACCTCACTCCTTTTGCTCGCATCACATCGAAGATCTCTCGAATTACGCCTTTGATTATCTCTCTGGTTTGCTCATTTTCACCCAGCTTTCCATAGGGAACTTCCAGAATGGCACCTAAGGGATTGAGGGCACAGTTGTAAATCACTTTTCCCCAAATAGCAGCCCAGATATCATCCTTCGACACCAGCCTGGCCGGTATGCCCGATGAAGTAAGGTCTCTTTGCAGGCTCTGCAAAAGCAAGCGGTTCACAGTCCCAAAGGGTTCTCCGAGCAGGACATCGTCGGCATTGACGGTGACCCTGGCCACACCGGGCACAGGGATCTCGGCTCCAAAGATAACGCGTGCTCCGACAGTGCGGTCTTCACCAACGCTATGGGCAATGGTTTCCCAGTTATCCAGGCCGTTTTGTATGGAAACCATGATTCCTTTCTTTTCCAGAAGGGGTGCAGCCAGGCATGAGGCCTCTTCTGTATCTTTGGATTTAACGCATAGCAAAATGATTGAAAATGCTTTGGGCTGGAAAAGAGACCGACTGCCGGAGAGCCCCACAATATCTTCTGCCAAAATGAAGTGATCTCCCCATATTCCCTTGATCCTCATTCCTTTTTCCAAAATAGCGAAGAAATGCTCCCCTCTGCCGACATAAGCTACGTTTCGGCCTATTTTCTGCAAAAAACCGCCGAGCACGCTGCCTAAAGCACCTGTGCCGTAGATGAGGTAGTTGGGACTTTGGCCGCGGTTCATGGATAGCGGTTAAAGCTGGTCCTTTATGAGATTTTCGAGAAATAGTACCCAAAGTCAAAAAATAATATATGAATCTAATGATGTTTTAAAATATGAAATGCGAAATATGGATTAGTCTCCTGCTCGGTACCAGATCCTTCAACCATGAAATCCATAAAAATCCCGGCCTTTGCCCAAAAAAACGCAATATTTATGCCGTTCCTTGACAATTGTTTTCCCATGTCGAAAGAGCCTTTACATGAAGATGACCCCGGCACATTGCTCAATAAAGGCATTGAATTTCTTCGCGCCGGGCGGCATTCGGAGGCTCTGGAATCCTTCGACCATGGCCTTTTGCTCAGTCCAAAGGATGCGAATGCTTGGAACCTTCGGGGACTGGCACTGGCCGCTCAAAATCGTTTCGAGGATGCCCTAAAATCCTTTGGCAAAGCGGTCTCGATTGATCAAAGACATCCCGACGCCTGGTACAATAAGGGAATGGTTCTATGCGCTTTAAAGCGATACGAAGAGGCGGTCCGTTCTTTTGAAAAGGCACTGGAGATCAATCCTCAGAACGCTCATGCCTGGCATAACAAAGGCGTGGCCCTCTCTCGCCAAGGATTGGACTCCGAGGCTAGGTTTGCCTTTTCCTGCGCGGGATGGATTGGAGTGCATGGCTGGCACTGAGAAAATCAATCTTTAGCTTATGAGGATTGTCTTTCAACCATGGATAGCGGGCTGACATATCGGGGATTGGAGTACTGATTATGGGCGCTCCAGGAGTTCACCCGCAAATCATCATCTCTAACAGTCCTGGCGCCTCCACCAGCCCGTATCCTCCCCGTTTAGCCTCTTCCTCATTAAACCTCTTGACCGGATCGGATTCAATCCCGTCGCCCATGATCGCAAAGGGAACCGGATCGCAGCTGTGCGTCTTGATGGATACGGGGGTGGCATGGTCCGGCATGAGTAGCACTCGCCATTCCTGATCGCTACGGTGCAGTCCATCGATCATGGGACCGACAACCCTCTGGTCAAAGAGCTCAATGGCCCGAATTTTCTGTTCCAGGTCCCCTGCATGAGATGCCTCATCCGGTGCTTCAATGTGCAGGTAAACGAAGTCGAGGCGCTTCAGGGCCTCCAGCGCGGCTTGCACCTTTCCCTCATAGTTGGTGTCTATCGTTCCTGTGGCACCCTGAACATTCACATCATCTAAGCCGGCGTAAACGCCAATGCCTTTGAGCAGGTCCACAGCAGATATCATGGCTCCAGAGATACCATACTTATCGTGAAAGGTGGGCATGGCTGGCGCTCGACCCTGACCCCAAAGCCAGATCATGTTCGCCGGACCCTTGCCTTCCGAGACGCGCAGGACGTTTACAGGATGGTCGGCCAAAATAGGCAAAGCCACCTCCATGAGCTTGATTAACATTTTTGAGTCTTGACCACGTGGCATCCATTCGGCGATGGATTGGTCGGTGATATCGTGCGGCGGAGTGCAGATCGCATCTTCGCCTGCCTTCAGAACCAAGAGATTGCGGTAGCTTACTCCCGCGTATAGCCTTTGAGCGGGCATTAGCGGTTTAAGCGAACGGATAAGTTCGCTGCCCTCCTCGCTGCTGATGTGGCCAGCGCTGTAATCCTTCATAATGCCGTCAACGATTGTGACGAAGTTGCAGCGAAAAGCGATTTCGTCCTCGCCCAGGCTAACGCCCATGGCCGCAGCTTCCAGCGGCGCCCGCCCTGTATAATACTTGGATGGCTCATAGCCCATGATCGACAGATTGGCGACATCGCTTCCAGGGGGCATTCCCTTGGGAACGGTCCGAGCCAGACCATTTCTGCCCTCTCTGGCAATCATATCCATATTGGAGATGCGCGCCGCTTGAAGAGGCGTACGACCCTGCAGTTCTGATAGCGGCAGGTCCGCCATCCCATCGCCCAAGATCACTACATGCTTCATCGGGCTACCCTTATCAAAATAGTATTAATCGCCTTCGTTTAACCATCTCTAATTGAATCACATCTGGCCGAAAGAGGAAGCCTGAAAGACCACGATTATTTCATTTTCTCCCCTTCTTTGATTTCGCCGCCGCCTCGGCTTCATGGGCATTGATCTCTGCCAGATGCTTGTTCAAAACCTTGGCCAAAGCGTTGAGTTTGACGCGAGTACATGTAGTGCCGCGGGTAATGCCCGTGACGATATCCACAACCTCTCCTCTGGTCACAGTGTTTTGCTGCGGCGGCTTGACAACCCTGGTCTTGATGCCTTCGCGGGCGAAATCCTCAAAGTCCATAGGGCACTGGGCAACAACCACCGCGGGGATATCCACCTGCGACAGCACCTCTTTGGTCTTATGGATGACATGAGAGCGAACATTGCCCAAATGGAGAACGGCTATTTTGTGGCGCGCTGCCTGTTCAATCTCCCTTTCATTAAGTCCGAAGGTGGGACCGTAGCCTCGTGATGCCTGGGGAAAGCTTTCCGGGACGCCGGTACCTGCTTCCAGGACCAGAACACTGGTCTGGATGCCTTCTCGACGAAGGCCGTAAGTCATCTCACATACAGGCTTCGTTATGTGCCGCCTCCCCGGCGACATGGCAATTGCGATCACATCCGGCTTAGTGGCCTCCGAAAGCGTGCCCCTTTGCGCCAGGCCGCCGCCTTTGGCGAGACCCATGCTCTCCCTGCAATCCACCACCTGAGTTGCCCTGCCAATCATGCCCTCATCTCTCATGGGAAGGAATATAGATCTACCGAAAATGCACGCGACTTCCAAGAGAGGATGTCGGCTAAACAGCATTCATTTGAGGAAGCTTTTTTAAACAAAGGACCCGGAGGAAATGCATGCTCTTCTTCATCGGTCTTGGCCTTTATGATGAGCGGGATATTTCTGTAAAGGGCCTTGAGGCTGTGCGCGCCGCAGACGTTGTTTACGCCGAATTCTACACATCCAGACTGATGGGCGCCTCTCTGGAGATGCTGGAAGGTTTTTATGGCCGCAAAATTTGCATCCTCTCTCGCCAAGATGTGGAAAGCGATCCATCCTGGTTGGAGGCGGCGCGAGAAAAAGATATAGCGCTCTTAGTGGGCGGCGATCCCATGGTCTCTACCACTCATCTGGACCTTCGGCTCAGAGCCGTGGAGCAGGGCATAAAAACCAGAGTGATTCATTCTTCATCTATTGTAACCGCTGTGTCCGGTCTTACAGGACTTCAGAATTACCGCTTCGGTCGATCTACAACCATCCCGTTCGCTTACGTCTCGCGAGGAAAGCGCGTCGTTGCCGAGACACCTTTCCTGGTTCTAAAGGAGAACCTGACGAGAAACCTTCATACTATGCTTTTCCTGGACATCCAGGATACGAGATACATGACGGCAAATGAAGGTGTGGATTTGCTTTTGGAGATGCAGGCTTCGGACAGGGAAATGATACTCGATGGACGCCTTGGCATAGGGATTGCAAGGGCAGGCTCCGAGGATGCCGTTGTGAAGGCCGATTTCCTGAGAAATCTGGCTCGATATGACTTTGGCGGGCCTTTGCATATCCTGGTTGTGCCTGCACATCTTCACTTCATGGAGGCCGATGCACTCATTGCCCTGGCCGGGGCGCCGGCTGATGCAATAAGAGAAGCAGCCCGATGATTGGGTGAAAAAGCTATTAATAAGGGCAGGGTATTCCTGGGGCCATATCGGAGGAATACATGCCAAAGGTGACCGTGGATATACCTCAGCATATTGTAGATGACATCAACGCCCATGTGGGCGATGGACGGAAGTTCGTGAGCTTTTCCGATGCGGTACGTTCGGCTCTGAGAAAGATGCTCGACCAGCTTGACGAGATAGATCGAAGAAGGGGGAGGGCACAGGAATGAAGCTTGGCATGATAGCGGAATTCGATGCCGCCCACAGCCTTCCCGGCTACCAAGGCAAATGCGCAAATCTGCACGGCCATACCTACAAAGTAGAGATGGTGATAACTGGTCCCGTTGGGGATGATGGTTTCGTCATGGATTTCTATATGCTAAAGGAGATCCTGGGGGCTGCATTAAATGAGCTGGATCACCGCAATTTGAATGACTTGCTGTCCAATCCCACTGCTGAAAAGATCGCCCAATGGATCTCGGATCGGCTAAAGAAAGAGCTGGATGGAACCTCAGTTGAGATCGTCTCCCTGAAGCTTTGGGAAGGAAAAAACAAATGGGTGATGATCGATTGATGCCTATTGAGTCAGTGTTGGGTCCCAGGCTCCTGCAGCCTCTGGATTATCCTTTAGCTCCTTGATTCTTGCCTGGACCTGCTCATCATGGTATTTTTTATATTTTTCTTCCTTTTCTTTTGAATCCCACTCGGCCGTCTTTCTGTCCAGGGCTTCAAACATGTATTTCTCAGCAGCGGTGACCGTCTCCAAGTCCCCTCTTAGCACCAATATTTCCCTATCCATGACCTCCCCTGTCATGTCCATTTTGGCTTCCCTTTTTATCAGATCAAGCTCGAACTTCTCCACCAACTCCCGAATGACTGATACGGGCATACCGAGGGGGATGGCCAGATCGTATAGGCCTGTCAGATCTTCCTTATTCTCTTTTTCAGGGTTATCCATAAAAACCATTCTGCTAATCCTTCCTGCATCGATTTAAGGCTATCGAAGATCATTCTTGAGTATTTGAACGAAAATTCAATGACGCCAAGATGATTGATTAACAGCAAACGCTCTGCATGCATGCGAACTTGCAGAGTTGATTTGTTTGAAGGTCGCTGAAAATCATTTTCGAGAATCGAATGCAAGGAAGTTATATTGGCAGCAAACCTCAGTTACGTAATTGTGAGCGCTTTTTCGTAGCTCAAATGCGAAATTAACAAAGCCACTTGCACTATGGATTCATAATCCAAAAGCCTGGATATGCTCTCAAGCACACCTCTTTTAGAGTAAGCCATGTAGAGTAATGCAGGGAAACAGTTATTAATGGGATCATCAATGCAAATTGCGGATCGGGCCCGTAGCTTAGCCAGGTTGAGCGCACGGCTGATAACCGTGAGGTCACGCGTTCAAATCGCGTCGGGCCCATGATTTTTATAAAATTGGTGTATGATGGATTCGTTGAATTCCTACTTCCGATTCTTACTATCGATTCTAGCCGCTAATTGATAGCGTTTTCTCTCAGTTCTCTTATCATTCGGATAATCCCCGGATTGTGCCTGCTCACGTTTCCCACTTTGATACTCCTCCATTCCATGATCGCATCCATGAGGAATACTATCCGGCATGCCTTTATTCAATTTTCCAATCGGTTCCAGGCTAATTCTATGCTCCTACTGCTCCAATTATGAATAACTTGAAACAAAGCTCGGATCAATTGGCTCCTTAGCAAAAACCAAAAAAATACACGATTGCATTCCCAGCAAGCGACCTTCTATTTTGCAGATTCACCAGTTATAGAAAATCCATTGCCGATCCCAAGCGGCGATGGAATTGACCATCGCATCGGATGATGGCTGCAAAGCCCTTGGGGATTCAAAACGTTTATGAGCATAGAACGGTCTTTGCCCTTTGATGTCTAAGAGATCAGCGGATAAGGGGAACAAAGACAAAAAGACCCAGCCGGGCGCAGATGCCAAGCCGGATGCTGAGTCTCAATTCCCCTTGGAGCAACAGGCCAAGGCAAAAAACGAGGCCAATATCTGGCAGAATAGTGATTTGTACTGGTATGGAGCATTGATACTGGCGGCTCTATTCTCCTTCTACCTGCGCGCCATCTTGCCATGGAAGGCAGTGTTCAGCGGGAACAATGTAATCTTTAGCAGCGAGAGCGATGCATGGTATCACATGATGCTCGCCAAAGGCACGGTGATCAACCTGCAGCGGCTTTGGTTCGATCCCATGACCAACTTCCCTCAAGGGACGCCTCTGCATTTCGGTCCCTTTGTCAGTTGGGCCATAACCGTCTTTTCATATATCTTCGGTTTGGGTCATCCCAGCATGCACACCGTTGAGGTTGTGGGGGCATTTCTTCCTGCCGTTTTGGGGGCTCTTCTCGTATTTCCGGTATTCTTTATTGGAAAGGAAATCGGCGGCAAAAGCTGCGGCCTGATTTCCGCTCTGATGGTAGCTGTGCTTCCAGGCCAGCTATTCTCGCGTACAACGCTTGGATTCACGGATCACCATGGTGCGGAGATCCTTTTCAGCACCCTTACCATGATGTTCTTGATCCTGGCTTTCCGCTCCGGCAGAAGCATGACCTTTAATGCGGTTTTAAAGAGCTGGCCCTCATTTAAGAAGCCACTCGCTTACTCTGCCCTGGCTGGCATATCGCTTGGTCTGTACATCGATGCCTGGTCATCAGGTTTCCTATTCGAAGGCATAATTCTGCTCTTTATTCTCATTCAGAGCGCTGTGGATCATATCAAAGGGAAAAATGTAGAGTATCTGGGCATTAGCGGTGCTATCACCTTCTTCGTAGCCACTCTATTGGTTTTGCCTTTCGTAAAGCCTTACTACGGCTTCAACCATTACATCTACTCTCTATTTCACCCAACCATTTTGCTCCTGGGTGTGGCCGCTGTTCTATTGTTCGCTTTCATGTCTAAATTCATCAGAGAGAAGGGCTATGGCAAATATTACTATCCTGCGGCCTTGCTGGCCGTGGTAGTAGCAGGCATATTGATCTTGACCCTGGCACTCCCCCAGTTCATCAATCCCATTTTCGCCGGACTCAATATCTTCCAGGCCAAAACCGGAGGAGCTGCGACTGTGGGAGAAGCTGCGCCATTACTATCCTTCCAGGGCCAGGTCTCCTTGGCAAATGTTCAGACTAATTTCCCCGGCATCTTGCCAAGAAGCATAATTGGATTCTTCTTCTCCCCCTTTTTCCTGGCATTGATCGGCTTAGCCCTGCTCATGTGGCGATACACAAAGAGCCAGATGCCTGCGGATCTATTGCTGATCACATGGTCCATCATCCTGCTCGTCATGACCTTGGCCCAGAATAGGTTCGCATACTACTATGCAATCAACGTGGCCATACTTTCAGGATATCTAGCAATAGTTGTACTGCAAAAATTCGGTCTGGACGACCTGGAGAGCGGCATCAACAAGGAGAAAAAACAGGAAGAGACTTCGAAAAGCAACAGCATGCACCTGTTGAAGGTCGTCGTGGCTGCGCTTTTGATATTCCTCCTGCTCATCTATCCCGCCCTTAGCACAAGCTTGATCGTGGTCAAGTATGTAGGAGGACCGGATTCGGATTGGTTAACCTCGACAGGCTGGCTGGAGAATAATACGCCAAGCCCGGGAATGAATCTTTATGAGAAGTATCAGCGACCATCCAGCGGGCAGTATGCCTATCCCAACACTGCTTATGGCATCATGTCCTGGTGGGATTATGGCCATCTTATCGAAACCGTAGGTCACAGAATACCAAATGCCAATCCTTTTCAACAAGGCATAGGCAGCGTCACGAAAGGCATACCGGGATCGTCTCCATTCTTCCTTGCTGAAAACGAAACTGAGGCTGAGAAGGTGCTGGCAGGTCTTGATAAGAACCGCTCTCTCTATAATAACACCAAGTATGTGATGATCGACCTGGATATGGCCACAGGCAAGTTCCATGCCATGGCCGCCTGGAGCAGCATTCCTACATCCAAATACATAGCGGCAGTCTACCAGCCCCAGGGCGAACAGCTGGTTCCCGTTCAGATTTGGAGGGAGCCCTATTTCAGGACCATGACCTCGCGCCTTTTCTTTGGCGATGGTAGCGAGGTATCTGAAGGCCAGGGTGTGGCGATTGCCTACCAAGCTATGGAGCTTGAAAACGGCGCAAAATATCCTGTCCTCACCAAGTCACCCATGATCAACAAGAATTACTCTGAGATGACGGCATTCGTCAACCAGAGCCGCAGCGAAGGAGATTTAGCGGAGATAGTAGCCATGAATCCCGCCACCTCTGCCGTTCCTGTAGAGGCATTGCAGCACTACCGCCTGGTGCATGAGTCGGAAACGCCCGTTACCACCAGTGGTCAGAAGTTCGTCAAGACCTTCGAGCACGTTCCAGGAGCGGTAATAAAAGGAGATGCCACCCCCGGGACGAATGTAACCATAGCTGTGCCTGTTATGACCAATAAGGAGCGGGCCTTCATTTACCAGCAGAGCAATGTAACCGACTCCAAAGGCGAGTTCACGTTGGTGGTTCCTTATTCCACAACAGGTCCGAACGCGAGTGGAACCAACTTTGATACCAAGCCCCTGGGATCGTATAGGCTGACCGTGG
>Ga0209254_10005665_pt1 | contig 11480 bp, 9 predicted proteins | sample FrelakmetDIP11DI_FD_187148 | JGI IMG/M metagenome (GOLD analysis project Ga0209254, IMG submission 187148) | Freshwater lake sediment microbial communities from the University of Notre Dame, USA, for methane emissions studies - DIP11 DI (SPAdes)... | ecosystem: Environmental > Aquatic >... | reverse complement strand
CTGCCCCGCTGGGTCCGATGATGGCAACGGGCTCTCCAGGAAAGGCCTCGAGGGTTACGCCCTTGAGCACCTGCTGGCTCGAACCCGGAGGAACGACAATGATATTGGAAACCGAAAGCACTCCCTTCGGTATGGGCAGGGGCATGCCTCTTTCCCGTTCGGGAAAGGCACGAATGATTTCTTCCAGCCTCTTGTAGGAATCGCGGGCCGAGATGAACTGTTTCCAGACGCCGATGGCCATATCGACTGGGCTGAGGGCCCTTCCCATGAGAATGGAAGCCGCGATCATCATCCCCGGGGTGATGATCTGCTGGAGGGCCAGATAGGCTCCCAGTCCCAAGATGGCGGACTGGAAGGTAAGCCTGGCGAACTTGCTGGACGCCTGAATCACGCTTGCCCGTTCACTTGCCTTGGTCTGGAGTCTTAAAAATCGTTCGTGCTTGGGATACCAGTGGTTCCGGACATTGTTGAGCATGCCCATCGCTTCGATGGCCTCTGCGTTGCGGAAGTTGGCGCTGGCAAAGGTGGTGCTCACATTGTTCATTCGACTGGCCTCTAAAAGGGGCTTCCGGGTGGCAAATTCGGTGGCCATGGCCAGGACAAGAAGAATGAAGGCGCTGACCAGAGAAAAGACGCCGAGGATGGGATGGATGATAAAAATCACGACCAGATAGATGGGCATAAAGGGGGCGTCGAAAAAGGCAAAAAGGCCGCTCCCCGTCAGAAACTGGCGCAGATTGGTAAAGTCATTAAAGGGCTGCGAGGCACTGCCCGAACCCGCCTGAAGAGACCTTCCAAAGGCGGCGACAAAGATGCTGCCGCTTAAACGCTTGTCCATCCGGTTGCCGATGCGAATCAACACCTGAGATCGCACCCATTCGAGAAACCCTAAAAAAACGTACATCGCCAGAGCAATGATGGTGAGCATGATCAGGGTAGTCGGATTGCGGCTCGTCAGGACGCGGTCGTAGGTCTGGAGCATATAGATGGCAGGAACTAAGAGCAGAAAATTGATGACGCAACTGAACCCCATCAGGGCGAAAAACTCCTTTTTGAAAGAGAGCAATACGGAAAGCAGTTCTCTCTTTTCGGGGGGGGCGCCCATCACGGGACGCTTGAAGATATTAAACATGGCTTACCTCATTACTTCTGAAACCAGTCATTAACCATGGCCATATCCACTTCGGACAATATGCCGGCGGCCGCTTTGAGTTTGATCAGGTGCAGGATGTAACCATATTTCGTCTGAAGGAGTTTTACCCGGGCATTGTAAAGCTCTCGCTGGGCGTTCAGCACATCAACAGTCGTCCGGATGCCTGCGAGTAATCCCTTTTGATTGGAGTGAAGCGATATCTCGGTAGACTTCACGGCAATTTCAAGGGTATTAATACTGACAATGCTGCTCTGAATCCCAAGGAAGGCTTCGGTCAGCCTCTGCACAATATCAGAAAAGGCGTTTTCATACTCTTTTTTGGCCTGCCCCAGGCGCGCCTTGGACTCCTCCGTTTTTGCCGTAACATAACCGCCGCTGAAGATGGGGAGGGTCACACTCAAGCCGATCGAGCTGTAAGAAATGGTATTGGTCTGGATGTAGTCGCGCGTGTTGCTTCGGGTATAGCCTGCCGATAAATCGACGAAGGGATAATGTTGGGCCCGGACTTTTTTCACCTCTTCTTCCGAAAAATGGATGTTATAAGAAAAATATTTAAGGGTTGGATTGCGCTCTTTCGCCATTTCAATCCATCGGGTGAGGACGCCGGGCTCCGGCGGAATGAGCGGAAGAGTGTCCTTCAGGCGACTCGGGGCGACCGGGTCTGGACCGACGATCTTCTGGAAGGCGGTTGTTTTAACGGCCAGGTTATTCTGGGCCTCCACCTCATGAAAGAGGACGAGGTGATATCGCGCCTCTGCGTCATGAACCTCCGTGATGGTGACCGCCCCGGCCCGAAACAGCTTCTTTGCCTGCTCCAGCTGCTTGGAAACCGCTTCTTTCTCTTCGACGACCAGCTCGAGCGTGTCCTTGGCGGCAAGGAGATTGAAATAAGCCTCGGCGACCCGGATGCCCAGGTTCTGAAGGGCTTCCGCCAATTTCATTTCCCCCAAGGACGGCAAGATGTTGTGCTGGCGGTATTCGGCGAAACGAAAAAAATTGATGAGGGGTTGCCTAAGATTGATGTTGTAGGTGTTGGCAGTATAGTCCTTATAGATATCCGGTGCGGTATCAAAATCATATCGGGAGATCGTCCCGGAGGTTTGAATCTGGGGCAAAAGATAAGACAAACCCTGCTTGGATTTGGTCTGAAGGGCCTTATTTTCATAAACCACCGATCCATAAACCGGGTCATGCTCTTTGGCCCGGGTGTAGGCCTCCATCAAATCCGTGGCGGACAGGGAAGGAGAGATGGCGGTTTGGAGAAGGATAAAAGAAAACAACAATAGGATTAAATAGAAAGAGAGGCCGCGCTTACTTCTGCAATGCATTTCGATTTTCATTTCCGTCCTGCGTGATGTTTGATTTGGTAAGGCTTGTGTCATTTCCAGTTTAAACCCTGTTAGGCCTGCCTGGCAAATTCCATAACTCATTTAGGACTTTATGTTAACCAATTCCTTTTCCTGATTGCAAGAGACATCTCCGTTAGGGCTTATAGCCAATCAATGCAAAATCCATTTCTGAATAGAACCATTTATTTTTAAAATCATCTGCTGCTGCCTGGTCGGTTGGATTAAAATCAGAATACTTGTGAAGCCTTAAAATATTTGTATTGATGAATCCCCTCTGCTGGGCAATAAAATTTAAACTTTCTGGGACGAGCAGAAATTGATGCGTTGGGTCAGAATGAAACGTATACGCACCGACAATTAAATTCTCGGGATTCGGCGTCTCGAATATAATCATTCCCCTGGGTTTTAAGACACGCAAGGACTCATCAAAAAGGGATATTAAATCTTTTAAGGATAAATGCTCAATGAGATGAAACCCTGTAATGGCCCCAAAACTGTTGGCTTTCTGGCTTCCTAAATATTCGATGGCATCCGCTTCTACCACATCAAGACTTCTTTCTCTACATCCATCTAACATCACCCTATTGATCTCAACGCCTTTTGCCACATAGCCTTTTTCTTTAAGTATTTCCAACCATTCCCCGCGTCCGCAACCGATGTCGACGATCGGAGAACTTCCTTCCCCTATTTTGGCCTGCTTGACATAGGTCAAATAAACTCTTAATCTCTCTTTGATGTCCTCTCTTGTGCCTCTAAACCGATCCTCAAAGGCCACGTACATTGCGTCAAGGATATGGTCTTCTTCTTTCAGCAAACTCTTTATCTGCTCATGAGAAAGAGGCTCTGGGAAGCATCTTCTCACCTCCTCAAGAAGGGGGAGGATTCGCCGTTGTTGATCTAAGATGTTTAATCGGTGATCACTGATTTGTCTTAATATATCCTGAGTTGTTGCTGCAGTTGTTGCTGCCAACTCTTCTACGGCCCTGCTGTCTGCCTTACCTGCAAGGATAGGCCGCAACTCCTCTAATGACTCTAATGCCTCACGGTCTGCCTTGCCCGCAAGCCTCGCATCGGTAAAAGCCTGATACGCATTTAATGTCCTTATTATTTGGGGCAGATTTATGATACCGGTCAAAACCCGGATAAAATACCCTGCCACAGGAATTTTGTATGATTTATTGATCAGGAACCGTAACCCTAACCCCTTTATTTTAACATTCCTTTTGCATCCTTCTTCTGACCTGCTGATACCACCCAATATCTCAATCTTATTAAGTTGTCCGGTTCTGAGCCTTGAGAGCCAATCATTAAAACCGTCGCTATCCGGTTCTCGTTTTAATAGGGCCCGGTAGGCGTTTCTTATAAAATCTTCATCTTGATGGGAAAGCAGGTCAGTGAGATTCACAAACTCATATTGTTTCGGTATCCAACCTTTGAATTTTAAGGCAACGCTGTAAAGGATCTGATAGAAAGGAAATTTTTCCAGTTTGTGTTGAACTTTTTTCACAAATTTCCATACCCATGTTTCTTTTGTCTTTGAACCCATCCATGACTGCGGCGGCCTGAATATTTCTATCCCTTGCTCTATCTTTTCCCCGGATAGAGCCGCTTGACGACGCAGGGCTTCTTCCCGTATTTTTTGCTTGATTGTTTCTACATTTATTTTGGGATGGTTCATGCCGTCAACAGCCTTATTATTTTGGGGGTCATAATCATAAAGTTCAGATGGATATTGACCGAACTCTTCACTGACTTTAATTCCACAGTAAAAAATCGTTTGACCGCGCATTGTAGCGTCATCATTCCAACTTAAAAGCAGTTCCTGAATCGAAGTAATATTTGTAGAATAAGGATAGACATCTTTTGTTGTCAATACACCCGTTTGAAAACCGGAACATTCCCCCAATTGAGCGACCTCCCAAGGAATATATTCGCGATTATGGCGACCGTATGCTCCATGTCGGGAATAAACCCCAAAAGTATGGGGAGAGCGACAGCTCAAAAGGGCGGCTACGCTTTCATAACGAGCGATATTGGGTGTTGTTAAAATAAAAGCACCACCGTATTTCAAAACCCTATTTGCTTCCCTGAAAGAGAAACAAGGATCTAAGAACAAATGCTCCAGAATTTCCATGGACAAAACGATGTCAAAGCTATGGTCTTCAAAAGGCCAATGCTCTTTTTCCATATTGAACTGAGCACAAGTAAAGTGCAAACTCGGCAGATCATTTGATAGAGATTTTAACACGGTCTCATAGATCCGAGGTTTGAGTTTCATGCTCTGATCGCCTGCTGTTGTTAACAACGCTTCAAAATTGCGAGTTTCACGGTTTTCAGTCAGGATAATATTCGCATCGGGAAACTGCAATTTAAGCATGAGACTAAATCCAGGATAAGCGCCTAATTCTAAAATCTGAAGATTGTTTCTCTTAGGAATAAAATCAAGGGTTGCTAAATAGCGAGTCAAATGAGTATGGATGTATTCAATTCCTTCACCCTGGTAAAAACCATAAGCTTTAAACAGGGGAAGATAGTGCGATTTTTCTAGATCCTGCATTGATGGATTCCCCCTGTTAGTTTAACGAATTTTTTGTCCTGTTAAGGTTTGGTAAACCCCTCAATCAACTTAATTTTATAATACTCGTAAACTCTTTTGATCAGATCTGAGGTAACACCTACCCCCAATGTCCCATTGGGGGTAGGTGTTAATTTTTGTTGCTGCTGAATTTTCGCCGACAAAATTCCACCCCATTAATGTTCTTGTCCAAATTAGGTTTCTAAAAAACCCATATTTTCAAACGGTGTATATCTGCATCGATAAAGTTTACTTTGTTGCCAGACTGTTTCAAACATAAAGACATCGATAGAATACCCATAGGAGGATACACCGTCATAATAATTTCCTGATGACTGGGAACATTTATAAATGTAATCAGAAACATTTTTCTGTCGGCACCTTTCGGCCTCAGTATCCCAGCACACAGTTCTTTCAAATCTATTAATCATTACCTCATGATTTAAGATAATTTTCTATAACTCTCTTGGGTTCTCCTATCATCTTTACGACATGATGATCTAACCATACCACCCGATCGCAGATACTTATGATATCCCCCATCGAGTGTGAAACAAAGACCATGGTGACCCCGCTTTTTTTGAAAGCCACCATCTTGTCCAAACATTTCTTTTGAAAATTGGTATCGCCCACTGCCAGAATTTCATCTATCAGCAGAATCTCCGGATCGAGGTTTGCCACCACGGAAAAGCCAAGCCTTGCCAGCATTCCGCTTGAGTATATCCTGATGGGTTGATCGATGAAATCGCCGAGTTCGGAGAACTCAATGATTTCGTCCATCTTCTGAAATACTTCGTTCTTCGTCAACCCTAAAAGCACACCCTTCATCACGATGTTTTCTCTTCCCGTGAGCTCGGGATGGAATCCTCCTCCCAACTCAAGGAGAGGTGCAATTCTCCCTTGAACAGTGATCTTCCCTTTTGTTGGTTTGATGATTCCTGCGATGAGTCCTAATAGGGTGCTTTTGCCAACTCCATTTCTGCCTATTATCCCGAGGCTTTCTCCCTTGCTGACCTGAAAGGTAACCTCCCTGAGAACCTCATACCTTGAATTTTTCAAGGTTTTGACCGCTTCCGGGAGGTGGAATAAAAAGCTCTTTATCCCTCCGGTCATGGGGTGATAAAGATGATAACTCTTGCTCACCCTGTCGAAGAGGATCGCTGGCTCGTTCATAGGACCTCGGCAAATTTCCAGCTCAATTTCCGATAGACCAAAGACCCGATAATAAAAAGCAAAACGCTGTAACCGAAGCTGACTATTAGAAATATCGGATTTAATGTCCCATCTAAAAAAAGATGTCTCCAGCTGACCATCAAGGGGGATAAGGGGGTGATGCTGAATAATATTTTATATCTCTCAGGGATCATGCTTTCAGGATAAATGATAGGAGTAAAGTAAAATAGGAATGTCGTGAAGATAAGGGTTAATCGCTCCAGATCTCTAAAGAACAGGTTGATGGAAGAGATCATGAGACTGAGGCTGTAAGTCAGGAGAAATTGGATACCCATTAGAATGGGAATACCGTAGAGCCATGAGATGGAAGGGGTTTGATCATGGAGAAAGAGAAAGAGAACAATGACAGGAATAGAAAGAACAAAATGGATTGCATCCTGAAGCACGGTGGCGATCAGGAGGCTGTTTCGTGGGAAATCTATTTTTTTAATGATGGAGACATTTCCGAGAAACACCGTGGGAGATGCATTCACAGAGTTTGCAAACCACTGCCAGGGGAAAAGCCCTGTAATAAGAAAGAGGGCATAATTTTCGATTTGAATCCTCATGATCACCTTAAAGGCGATAAAAAACACCAGGGCAAAGGCGAGTGGGTAAGCAACGGACCACAAATACCCAAAGAAGGTGCTCTTATATCTGACCTTCATCTCCTTCTGGGTGAGCACGGTAATTAAATCAATAGAGTGTTGAATCTTCGAATTCATTAACTATATCTTTATCTCCCTCCCGTATTCATCATCAAATCGTTCGATGTCATCTTCATCCACGTAATCGCCGTTCTGGACTTCGATGATGTGCAGCGGGATCAAACCCGTGTTTTCCAATCGGTGTTTTGCCGATAGGGGAATAAAGGTGCTTTCGTTGGGGTGGACATCAAACAGCTCCTCGCCTCGTGTCACCCTCGCTGTGCCGGAAATCACCACCCAGTGTTCGCTCCGGTGGTGGTGGAGCTGGAGGCTCAATTTCGCTTTGGGATGGAGCATGATCCTCTTGATCTTATACCGGCTCCCCTTTTCCAGTACGGTGTAATGGCCCCAGGGTCTTTCCACTGTCCGGTGAAGCAGATGTTCTTCCCTCTGATTCTTTTTCAACGTCTCGACAACTTTTCTGACTTCCTGAACTTTTTCTTTTGAGGCGATGAGGGTGGCATCCGGGGTATCCACAACGACCATATTCTTAAGGCCGATGGTCGCAATGACCCGGTCCGAAGCAATGACAATGGAGTCTTCACTGCCAATATCAATCGGATTCCCCTGAAGGATGTTCCCCCTTTCATCCTTGCCGAGAATATCATCCAAAGCGGTCCAGCTCCCCAAATCGGACCAACCGAAATCAGATGGAATCACAAGCACATCCTGGCTCTTCTCTAAAACGCCGTGATCGATGGAGACAGCCTCAAGGGAGGCATAGATTTCGTTAAATGCCTCCCCTGTTAGGCTATTCAGCCCCTCGATCTTTTCCAATCCTGCATGGAGGGAGGGGAGATGGGCTTGGATCTCTTTGAGGATTTTCGAAACTTTCCATACGAAGATGCCACTGTTCCAGTAAAAGTTCCCCTCTTTGATCAAGGCTTTCGCAGTTTTTAGATCGGGTTTTTCAAGAAACCGTTCGGCATGAAATATCCGGCCCTCCGGGCTGTCAAAGGCAGGACCGCACTGGATATACCCATAACCGGTCTCCGGCCTGCTCGGTTTGATCCCGAAGGTGACGAGACACCCCTTCTTCGCAGCCTCAACGGCCCAAAGGAGCCTTTCCTGAAATGGTTTTACATCCCGGATGGCGTGGTCCGATGGCATCACCATCATGATCGAATCAGGGGAGATTTTATTGAGAGTGACTGCAGCAAGACCCACGGCCGGAGCGGTATTTCTGCCAAAGGGTTCGATGATCAATTGAATTTTCTCAGCACCCTTTTCGAACGTCTTTAAATGGAAACGGATGACCTGCGCCAGTGCTTCCGTGGTCACGATCCATAGATGATCGGGGGTAAGAAACCCATCCAATCTCTTGACCGTCTGTTGGAGAAGTGAATTCTCCCCCACAATATTGAGCATCTGCTTGGGAAATGTCTCCCGGCTCAAAGGCCAGAACCGGGTCCCGCTCCCACCCGCCAAAATAACCGCATGGATCAAAGGGTTCCCTCCTCATCCTCCAAACTATCCTAATGTTATGTTTTAGGTTATCCTAAATCTAAAAGGATACCTCTCTTTTAACAAAACCATCCTTCTTTATCAAGCAAAAACAAGAAACTAAGGAATTGAGGAAAGGAGTGTTTCTCATTTAAACATTCTAAGAAGATCACTCCCTGTCCATTCTCATCGAAATAGACAACGAAGGGGGCTATTTCTTCCTTTCGACCATTTCCTTAATGAGATCCGCCGCTATTTTAACTCCATTCCCGTTCCAATGGGTGTCCTCGGTATGATAGAGTAATACCTGGTTCTTCTGGAAAGCCTCCTCAAATGCCTTCTGAGTGTCAATGGTTTCAACCCCGTGTTTTTTTAATTCATCGATCAACGCTTCTAAAAAAACCGGCCTTGGGGTTTGCAAACACTCATAAAAAATATTTTCTTTATTAGGGATGGGCAAAAAAATAAATCGTATACCTCTACTTTTTACGGCGTCATTGTAACTTCTAATGATTTGAATTGCTTTGTGCAATTTTTCTTCTGAAACATCTTCATTGGCTCTCCGGCCTTGGAAGAAAAAAATTGGGCCATATTGGGAAGAAAAAGGCCCAGAACCAAGATATTCAGGAGTAGAAATAGTCCTCCGTAGGCTGGCTCGAAAATAATGGAGCATGATCATTTTAGATGCCCGATCCAATTGTATTGTTAAAGATTGAATCATTCGATTTCTTTGAATTTGCTGTTTTATTTTTGAGGATAATTTACTTTTCCTTATTGGTTTGAGTGAAGGTAAATCCAATAATTCCCGCTCAATTCTTCCAAAAATAACAATGTCAGGTGGATTCTCGATGAATCGTTCATCTTTTAAAAAAGAATTGATCCTACCGACTGGTGCATAGGGATATACACTAACTTTTAGCTGATCTTCTAAAACTTCTGAAAGAATCTCCCCCTGAGTTAAAATGATCCCAGCAATATTTGATTCCCCGATAATGACGATTTTATGTTTCTGAAGATTGGTATTTTGCTTCCGATACCCATATCGGTCAGTTATCCACCTGACTTTCTTCTGAATGGCAAATCTGGTATGGGTGGCTAAATCTCCCTCTTCAACTTTTGTCATCTCCTGATTGGGGTAAAAGGGTCCAGGTAAGATATTTCGAAATTTTCTCACCACGACGGCCTCCCATACCCTAAAAGTAAAATAATCCATTGGCAAAACAGATAATTCGATGAACAGAGCCAAAAGGAATGGGGACAAAAATAAAGTTGATTTGAAGATAAATCTTCTCATCCTATTTCTCTAAAATTGGGAATAGATAAACTGCTTTGTTCCAAAATGCCCAAACAATAAGATTGATAACAAGATGAAATAATAAGCTGGCCAACGGATCCAAATCGGTTTTGCAGAAATCATCTCCACAATGCTCCCGTGCCTCGCGCCCCACTCAATAAGTGTCAGAACTCCGATGGAGGTAAGACCAATGATCCCTTCAAATTTTAAGGAACCCCAAAGTAAATCCTTTATTAAAACATCCGCAGGGAAGATATTCTGCCATCCTGTGAATAAATGCGAAATGATATATAAAGCATCTGAAATGCTGTTTGCCCTAAAAAATATCCAGGCAAAGCAAACCGATGAAAAGGTTATCAAGATCTTAAGATAACTATGGAGTCTCGGTACTCGATCCAAACCGATCATCCGAACAAGATGACCTCTCGCGCTTCGTGTAAGGATTGAAAAAATGAGATAAAATCCATGCAATCCCCCCCAGGCCAAAAAGGTCCAACTGGCTCCATGCCAAAAACCACAGATCAGCATCACCACGAATAGATTCAGATACCATCGTGGAACGGAAACGCGATTGCCGCCCATCGGAATATAAAGATAATCCTTAAACCATGAGGAAAGAGAAATGTGCCACCTTCTCCAAAATTCGGCAATCGATTTGGAAAAATAGGGACGGTTAAAATTCTCCATTGTGGTAAATCCCATGACCTGGGCTGCCCCGATGGCGATATCGGAATACCCTGAGAAATCACAATAAATTTGGAAGGCGAAGAATAAGGTGGCCAGGATGAGGCTGACCCCTTGATGATGGGTTGGATCGTTATAAACAGAATCCACCAAGGGGGCTAAATTGTCCGCAATCACCATTTTTTGAAAAAGTCCCCAGAGCATCAATTTCAAACCCTTGGTCACTCTCGGATAATCAAAATCAATCCTTCCATACAGCTGGGGTAAGAACCTTGTTGCCCTTTCAATAGGCCCGGCCAGCAATTGTGGGAAGAAGGCCACATAGAGTGCAAAGTACCCCAAACGCTTTTCAGGTGATTGGTCACCCCGATAAACATCAATGGTATAACTCAAACTCTTGAAGGTATAGAACGAAATACCTATCGGGAGAATAAAATGAAGAGCGGGAATTTCATAAGATAGGTGATAATGGTCAAAAATGGCTTTAAACGAGTGATTAAAAAAATCATAATATTTATATAGGAACAAGAACCCGATATTGACCAATGCAGCAAGAATGAGAAACTTTTTTCTTTTGGATTTTATTTCCGTTTTACCCATCTGAAGGCCAGCATAATAGCTGACCAAAGTTAAAATGGTAATTAAGACAATGTAGGCGGGTTTTAAACTCATGTAAAAAAAGTAACTGGCGATCAAAAGAAGGACCCATCGAAAACGGTAAGGAATCGCGAAATACATTGCCACCACGATTGCGAAAAAAAATAAAAAATGGATGGAGTTAAACAGCACGATTCCTTACCTCAATTTCTAGTGTTTGAATGGTCTCAAAGAATTACGAGGGGGAGCTGCCGGGAGGAAAATAACGCCTCTTCAATTCGTTGAACTCCAGTTCTAAAAGGGCATGCCGTTGGGCCAGGTCCTTATTTTGACCGGTTAACTTAGAAATCACCACAGACAAATGGAATACGATAAAATACATAAGTGGGGTCAAGTCTTGAAATATCAGTTTGTCTATCACTCATTGCAATTGATGATTTTACTGATTGTAGTGTAGTGAAGACCC
>Ga0209254_10005664_pt1 | contig 11483 bp, 10 predicted proteins | sample FrelakmetDIP11DI_FD_187148 | JGI IMG/M metagenome (GOLD analysis project Ga0209254, IMG submission 187148) | Freshwater lake sediment microbial communities from the University of Notre Dame, USA, for methane emissions studies - DIP11 DI (SPAdes)... | ecosystem: Environmental > Aquatic >... | reverse complement strand
CTCCCGGGGCTATAGCGCCGGGAGAACGAATCCGTCCGCACTAAAATAAATCTGTCCCCATTTCCTCTACCGTGGCTTCGACCGTACCTTGTAGTTGCCCCGCTGCTGGTCGAATTCCAGCTCCAGCATCCCCTGCTTGGCCGCATCCTCCAGCAGTTCCGAGAAGCTGCGGTAGCCGTACACCGTCTCGTTGAAGCCGGGATAGACGCGGCGCACGGTCTGCTTGACCAGCGAGCCCCAGAGCGGGTCGTACTCCTGGGACAGGGATTCCACGGTCGCTGCGACTTTATCGAGGGCGTCCGCCTGCTCGGTGTTCTTCGACGGCTTCGCCCGGGTTCGGGGTCGCTTGGACACGGCGATGAGGTCGTCGTAGAAGATGAACTCGTCACAGTTGGACGCAAGCAGGTCGGACGTCGAATTGCGCACGCCGCAGCCGATCACCCGCTTGTCGTTTTCCTTGAGCTTAGAGGCCAGCGGCGAGAAGTCGCTGTCGCCTGTCAGCAGCACGAAGGTGTCGATGTGGGCTTTCGAGTAGCACATGTCGAGGGCGTCCACGACCATGCGGATGTCGGCGCTGTTCTTGCCGCTGACCTTGGTCTGGGGGATGTCCACCATCTCGAAGCCCTGCATATGGAACTCCTGCATGAAGTTCCGGTAGCGCGTCCAGTCGCAGTAGGCGCGCTTGGCGACGATGCGGCCCTTCTCCAGCAGCCGTTTCAGGACGAGCTCGATGTCGAACCGCTCGCCCTTCCGGTCCTGGACGCCGAGGGCGAGGTTCTCGAAGTCGACGAACACGGCAATTGCGACTTCGCTGTTTCTGGGGACGTCAGTGGCCATCGGGTTTCCTGATTCTGTCAACGCGTTGAATGCCGGCATCATCCCACAGGTGCCGGGAGTGCCTCGGACCTAACGGTCAGTCCCGGGGATTCTACTGGTAACCGGGAATCGTTTTGCTAGGCTTGAGACATGGATCTCCGACAGCTGAAACGGGCGATTGCACTGCTGGTGGCGGCTTGCAGCCTGTCGACGGCCGGCGCGCAAACCACATCGCCGGCCGACGCGCCGTCCGGCTGGGAGCACGTGGGCGGCGACCAGGGCGGCTCACGTTATTCGCCCCTGGCACAGATCGACCGCAAGAATGTCTGGCGGCTCGAGCGGGCCTGGACCTGGCGTCACGGCGATTTCGAAAGGTTTCCCGAGCGTCGTCCCTTCGCCGGCTTCCACGCCACGCCTATCCTGCTGCCCGCCATGGCTGGCGGCAGCCTCGTGCTGTGCACGCCCATCAACCGGCTGGTCGCGCTGGATCCCGCCACCGGCAAGGAGCGCTGGAGCTTCGATCCGCAGATCCAGGTGACGAAGGCGCCCAAGCGCCTGAAATGCCTCGGCGTCACCTACTGGCACGACACCGCAGCGCCCGCCGGCCAGCAGTGCGCGCACCGCATCCTCGCCGGCACCAACGACCGCCGCCTGCTGGCGGTCGACGCAGTGAGCGGCAAGCCCTGCGCCGATTTCGGCACCAACGGGCAGGTGGACGTGAACGCGTTGTTCGCCGCCACGAATCCCGCGCCCGATGATCCGTGGGGCGTGCAGTTCTCGGCGCCGCCGGTGGTCGTGAATGGCGTGCTGGTGATCGGCCACATCAACAACATGAAGAACCAGTACGCGAGTGCCCCGAGCGGTGCGCTGCGGGCCTTCGATGCCCGCACCGGCGAGTTCCGGTGGAGCTTCGACCCGATCCCGCGCAGCAAGGACGAGCCCCAGGCCGGCGACTGGACGCCGGAGAGCATGGCGACGACAGGCGGCGCGAATGCCTGGAGCCTGCTCTCGGTCGACGAGAAGCGGGACCTGGTCTTCATGCCCACGTCGAGCGCCTCGCCCAACTGGTTTGGCGGCACCCGTCCCGGCGACAACCGGTATGCCAACTCCGTCGTGGCCTTGCGGGGCAAGACGGGTGAGGTGGTCTGGAGCTTCCAGACCGTGCACCACGACGTGTGGGACTGGGACACGCCGGCGCAGCCGTTGCTGGTGGACGTGCCCAGGGATGGCCGCAACGTGCCCGCCGTCGTCGTGCTCACCAAGCAGTCGCTGGTGTTCGTGCTGGACCGGGAGACGGGCAGGCCGCTCTTCCCGGTCGAGGAGCGGCCGGTGCCAACGGACGGTGTCGCGGGCGACGTGCTGTCGAAGACGCAGCCCTTCCCCGTCAGGCCGCCGCCGCTGATGAAGACGCGGCTGACGCCCGACGATGCCTGGGGCCTGACCTTCTGGGACCAGAACCGCTGCCGGGACCTGATTGCCGGCGCCCGGCACGGCGACCTCTTCACGCCGCCGAGCGAGAAGGGCTGGATCATGTTTCCCGGCTCGGCCGGCGGCATGAACTGGGGCAGCGGCGCCTGGGACCCGGAACGGAGCCTGCTCGTCACCAACCTCGCGCAGATCGGCCTCTACCTGAAACTGCTACCCCGCGAGTCCGTGCCGAAGGCGGTTGCCTTCGATCCGACCCGCGGGGCACCGATGGGTCCGCCGGGCATCATCGAGGGCACGCCCTGGGCCATCGAGCAGCGCATCCTCCTCGGCCCGACGATGATGCCGTGCACGCGTCCGCCCTGGTCGACGCTCGTCGGCGTGGACCTGGCGGCGGGCGAGATCCGCTGGAGCGTGCCCTTGGGCACCATCGACAAGCTGGCGCCGGTGCCGATTCCTGCGCTGAAGTGGGGTGCGCCCGTGACAGGCGGGCCGATCGTGACCGCCGGCGGACTGGTGTTCATCGGCTCGACGGGCGACGAGCGCCTGCGCGCCTTCGACACGGACACGGGCGCGGAACTCTGGTCCACGCCGCTGCCCACGTCGGCCCACGCGAACCCGATGACCTACGAGCGGGACGGGCGCCAGTTCGTGGTCATCGCAGCCGGCAGCCATATGTTCATCAATGCAAAGACCATCGACGACTATCTCGTGGCCTATGCGTTGCCGATGAAGCTCCTGGAGGCGGCCAAATAGCCTGGAATCAGAGGCTGTTCAGCCTGCGAACGCCAGGCTCCCCCGGCGCCTATGGATTACCCGGAACCCGCGTGCCATTATCGGCGCGCGTCGTCATTCGCAAGCCAACCTGATACCAACACTAATGGCAGGAGAGCCTTAAATCATGAAGTCGAGTCTATTCGCAGCGGTTGCGCTGCTGGCTATCGGCCCGTTGACCGCTTCCGCCCAGGACGGCGCCGGCCATTGCAACTACGTGCAGAAGAACATGTTCGCCGGCCCCTTCAAGGTGTGCGACCAGCCAGCCAGCCCGGAAAAATGCACCGAGCTCGGCAAGACTGACGAGAACAGCGACGCCGTCCACGGCGCCGGTGATTGCGGCACCGACGGCAAGGTCGGCGTCTGCGACATGGGCGACGCCGGCAAGCGCGTGTACTACGAAGGCGACCCGGGCGGCCTCGAGATCGGCTGCGGCTTCCAGGGCGGTGAGTGGAAGATCGGCTGACGCCGACCGCACTGACCAGGCCACGATGATCCAGGGCCGGCTCCGCGAGGAGCCGGCCCTCTTCATTTCAGGCCACGGACGATGATGTTGGGGAGACGGGAGTTGTCCCACCCAGCTTTCAGCGGCGACCTGCCGTTGTGCGGGCCCAGGCGCACGATCACCAGGTCCAGGGCCCGGGACACATAGACGCGCTGGCCGCCCCGGCCGAGCAGCATGAAGATGTCCGGCGCCAGGAACGGCTCGGTCTGGGGCCGCTCCCGGTCATCGGGGCGGAGCTGCCTGTCGCCCATGCCCTGGCCCAGCCAGGTGAAGTAGCCGTACCCCGGATAGGCCGGTGATGGGGTGAGCATCGCGTCGATCCACTCGGCGGGCAGCACCGGAACGCCGCGCACCAGGCCCCGGTCCTTCATCAGCAGGCCCACCCGCACCCAGTCCATGGCGGGCGCGAGCATGCAACACGCCGTCATGGCGGTCGCGCCCTCACCCTCCCGGTCGAGCCAGACCTCGGCCCGCTGCCCGCCCATCGGCCGCCAGATCTTCTGGTCCAGCCACTCGCTCCAGGGGCTGCCCGTGGCCCGCTGCACGATGAGCCCGACGAGCGCCGCGTCCAGGTCGTTGTAGTCGAACTCCCGCGCCGGCGGCATGACGGCCGGCGTGCGCAGGTACACCGCCGCCCGGTCCGAGCTGTTCAGGAAGCGAAACGCGGAATCCTGTGCGAAGGGATTGAGCGTGAAGCGCACCTGGGCAAGTCCACTGGCCATCTGCAGGAGGTCGCGGATGCGGATGGCGCCCCGCGGATCGTCCGCCCACTCGGGCAGGTACGTGGCGACGGGTTCGTCCACCGACTCGATGTACCCGTCCGCTATCGCCGCGCCGAGCGCCAGCGCGGCGAGCGTTTTCATCATGGACTGGGACTGGGTGAGCCGGTTGCGGTCCCACCCGGGCGCGTACCACTCCGTCTGCACCACACCCCAGTGCACAACCACCAGGGCGTAGGAACCGAACTCGGCCGCGTAGCGCTCGGCCTCCCGCAACGCGGCAGGCAAGATGGTGAGCCCATCGGACTTTGCGACGGGCAGCTCGAGGACGGGACCCCCGCCGATCCGCGCCGTGGGCCGGAAGTCCATGTGGTCCGGTTCCAGGTGCGTGAGGATGTTCCACCAGCGGCGCCAGAACGGCGGGTCCTGCCAGTAGGACCAGCTGACGACGCCGGCACAGGCCAGGATCACCAGAAGCGTGCCGCGCAGGATCTTCGAACGCACGTGTTGCTCCATTTTCCAGTGCTGCATCACACACGCAAAGGCAGCGGTAGTCCAGAGGACTGAATCCACCCCGGGAAGCCCCGCGAAGTGCTTAGCGGACCCGATTAGCGGGTCGCGCCTGAAGGCGCTCCTACGCCGGCATCGTGCATTTCACGCGCCGGAACAACAGCCAGCTCCAAGGAGAATTGAGAAATGACTGCTGTCGCTCGTCACTCCGGTTTCCGAAGCCTGCCCGCCCTCGCCGGCCTCTTTGCCCTTTCCGTCGTTGGTCTGGCGGCCATTCCACAAGTGCATGCCGGCGCCCATAACGGTGCAGGGGCCAAGGGTTCCGACATCGTCGACACCGCGGTTGCCGCCGGCTCGTTCAACACCCTGGTCGCTGCCGTCAAGGCCGCCGGCCTGGTGGACGCGCTCAAGGGTCCTGGCCCGCTGACGGTCTTTGCCCCGACCGATGCCGCGTTCGCCAAGCTCCCGGCGGGCACGCTCGACGACCTCCTGAAGCCCGAGAACAAGGAGAAGCTGAAGGGCATCCTGCTGTACCACGTGGTGTCCGGGAAGGTGATGTCCACCGACCTCAAGGGTACCGTGAAGCCCGCCACGCTCCAGGGCGCGACGCTGACCATCGTCGCCGGGGCCTCCGGAGTGACGGTGAACGGCGCCAACGTGACGAAGGCTGACATCGGCGCCAGCAATGGCGTCATCCACGTCATCGACGCCGTCGTCCTGCCGCCCGCGAAGTGACGTAAAGGGCTGTGCGTACCGGCGGTCGGGGCAATGGGCCCCGACCGCCGTCCGGCCAGCCCCCGACACCACCCGCCTGCAAGCCCACGAGCCTGTTGTATGATGACGGTCGCTGAAATCAAGCCCGCCACCCGACGATTGAGCCAGGGCTCCACGACCCGATTGACCACGACCCAATCCATACTCGAGCGCGTTGCAGCTGGCGATACGGCCGCTGTCAGTGAATGCCTGGACCGGTACGGCGATCTCGTCTGGTCACTGGCGCGCCGCTACCTGCGCAATGCGACCGACGCCGAGGATGCCGTCCAGGACATCTTCATCGACATCTGGGGCAGCTCCGCCCGGTACGACCGCAACATTGCGAGCGAAGTCGCCTTCATTTCAACGATTGCCCGCCGCCGCCTGATCGACAAGATCCGGGCCGCCGAACGCCGGCCCCTGATGGATTCCCTCGATGACGACGAGGGCGCCCCCATAGACCCGGGCGTTCCGGCTACGGTGGAAGACGACACGGAAGTGACCATCGTCGAGCGTGTCCTGTCTGAAATGGACCCGGAGCACCAGAAGGTGCTCTCCATGTCCCTTTACGAAGGCTACAGCCACAGCGAGATCGCCGAGCGCCTCTCGCTGCCTCTCGGCACCGTGAAAACCCGCGTCCGCAGGGGACTCATTCATATCCGTGCACAACTGAAGATCACGACGACGGGCGACCCCGCGGAGGAGTTGCTCGGATGAACGCCAGCAACGTGCGCGACATGGACCGGCTGGCCGAACTGCTCGCCGACGAGGCTTCCGCCGCGCTGGATGCCACTGATGCACCGGAGCTCAAGGGCCTCCTCGAACGGAACCCCGGCACGCGTCGCGACGAGCTCATGCAGGCCGCCGCGCTAACCCAGGTTGCGTTCCTGAGGCGGGCGTCAGCAACCCGGATGCCCCCCGGCCTCAAGGAACGCCTGACGAGCCAGGGCGAAGCAGTGGCCATTCGCCGGCGGGCTCAGTCGGCCCCCCTGCGCAGAGTCGAGACGGGCGCCCAGGCGTCCCGCCCGTCCCCGCTGACCAGCCGCGCTTCTCCCGCCGGCTATCTGGGCTGGGCGCTCGCCGCCCTGCTGGCCGTGGCTTTCGTCGTCGTCCGCACGGAGGTGCCGGCGCCAGCAGCGCCTGATGGCGTCGCGGCCCGTGCGAGCCTGGTCGACGAAGCACCCGATGTGGTCACGCTGCCCTGGGCGGTGCCCACGGCAGCGGGCTACGAGGGCGTAACGGGTGACGTGGTGTGGAGCCAGTCGCAGCAGCAGGGCTACCTGCGCCTGGCAAACATGCCGGTGAACGATCCTGCCCGCGTCCAGTACCAGCTGTGGATCGTGGACCCCGAGCGGGATGGCAAGCACCCGGTGGACGGCGGCGTGTTCAACGTCAGTTCGACGGGCGAAGTGATCATTCCCATCCAGGCCAAGCTGCGGATCCGCTCACCCAGGGCTTTCGCCATCACGGCGGAACAGCCCGGTGGAGTCGTGGTCTCCGCCGGGCCGTTGCTGGTAGTCGCCGCGAGCTAGCCGGGATTCCGCGACTGGCGCATCGAGCCTCCGTCAGCTGTTGCGCTCGAACTGCTCCCTGACCGCCTCGCCCATCCACTTCATGAAGTTGGGGTGATTGATCAGGCCCTTGGCGTTGAATTCGTAGTCCAGGCCCTTGAGATCGCTGCGGAGCTTGGCCTGGATTGTCCGGGCGCCGATGAGGTTGGTCACGACCAGCACCCGCTGGCCCTTCTTAGCGGCCGCTTCCACGACTTCCCGCAGCTTCTTCACGTTGGCGTCGCGGATCGCCGGGGGTGCGTCGTCCTGCAGAGTCATGCCGCGGACATCGGCAAACCCGCCGTCCTGCTTCACGATCTTTGCCAGGCCCGCGAGAACGCGGAGTTCCTCGGCATTGTCCTCGGCCGACGAGGGCCCATGACCGGCGATGATCACCACCTCGTTCTTGGGATCCTTGCTGATCTCGGTCGCGTGGTCGAGCAGGACCTCGGCGACCAGGGGATCGTCCCCGGGCGGCTTGACGAACAGCAGCTTTGCGTCGGTCTTCACACGGGGCACGGAGGCAAACTCGGCCTTGTCCTCCTTGCCGAAGATATAGAGCCACTGGCGGTAGAGCTCGTTGGTGCCGGACGAAGTAATGGGCACCACGGCGATCTTCTTCGCGCCAGCCGCCTTGAGGTCGTCGAGAGCCACCTGGATGTGGTCCGACATCATCATGGCCATGCCGACGCCCATGGAGGTCGGGAAGATGTCGCCCATGGGCTGCACCTGCTGCCTGAAGATCTTGTCGCCCTGCTCGCGGAAGCCGTGCATGAGGATCAGGATGCCCTGCTCGCCCTTCACGTCCGGCGGGCTGATGTACCAGGCGTACTCCGGGCCCATCATGTCCATGGACAGGGTGATCTCGGCGTCGCTGTAGTTCTCGTAGAGGGCGACCTTCTCACGCAACTCCTTCGTCATGGCCGGATCCATCTTGTGCTTCATGCCGTAGAGGCTGCGGCCCTCGGCATCCCGGGTGGTATCCATGCTGTGACCGGAATGGTCCATCTGGGCGTGGTCCATGCCGCTCATGTCGCTGCCGGATTTGTCCGCTGCCTTGTCGGCGGCGAAGGCGGTGAGCGCTGCCAGGCAGAGCCCGATGGTCAGGGCTGCGGGCCTGCTGAAACGGCGGGGGCTGCTCGTCGCGGGCATGTTCTTCATCTCCAGCTGGGTCAGTGTTAAGTGAGCGGTTGAATGAGAATCGTCTGCGCTCAGGTGATCCTATGCGGGGTCCCGGCCGCTAAGCAACTGCCGGCGGAAGAAGCGCCAGATCTCTTCTGCTGCAGGTACGTCATGACTGGTGCGCCCGAGAATCCGCGGCATGGCCTTCACGGGGTGCGGGATCGTGTGGCCGCCGCCGTGGATCGTGATCAGATCCACCTCGGGCCGGTCCCCGGCAGACCACACCATGCGGCTGGCCACGGTGCCGTCAACCGGGTCATTGTCGGGGTAGCGGTGCTCGAAGGGCGGCTCCACGAACCCCGCGAGCCTGCTGAAGTACCCGGCCGTGGCCACCGCTGACTGCACGGCGCCACGGCGATTGAAGGAGCCCAGGGACCAGATTTCACCGCCCTCGTAGGGGCTGATCGGGTCAGCGTCGCCGTTCAGCAGCAAGACCGGGACTGCCCTGCCGCTCGGAGTGCACTCGGAGTTGGACTCGACGGGCAGGCTTGCGGCGATGGCGGCCACGCCCGCGACGAAATCCGGCGCCTCGAGTGCGAGCCGCAGCGCCATGTGGCCGCCGTTGGACAGGCCGGCAGCAAACACCTCCTCTGCGTCAATTTGCCGCGCCCCGAGAGCCGGGTCGCCGCTCAAGCGGGCGACCACGGCGCGCAAGAAACTCACGTCATCGACGCCGAGGCGCTTCGCCGCGAAGTCACCCTCCTTGCGGCAGTCGTTCCAGTGTCCCTCGAAGCCTTCGGGGTAGACCACCACCGCGCCTTCGCGGTCGGCGAGCTGCTCGAAGGCCCAGGCCGTGGCGCTGCGCATACGCTCCGCCGAACCGGCCGAACCGTGCAGCACCAGGAGGACGGGCACGGGATCGCTGAGGTGCTGGGGCACGTAGACGAGGAATGAGCGGCTGATGCCGCCGACATCGAGGCGACGCTGTTCGATCTTGCCGGTGAGGGCCGGCTGCGGAATTGGGGGCGTGCGCAAGCCCCAGGCCCAGAACGCGGCACCACCCGCCAGGGTGAGTACCAGCAAGGCTGCTGCTGAGCGTGCAAGCAACGAGCGATTTGGGGACATGCCTAATTCCCCGCGACTGGGTGGGACGCTAACTGCATTGGCGGGGAATTAGGCATGTCCCCAATTCTTCAGGTATTCGTCCCACTTGCCGTCCACGAGAGGGAAGCACTCGGGCGCGCCCTTCACGAGGAGCTCGCGGTTGAGCGGCGCCCAGCTCTTCGGGCCACCCTCGGCCTCGAGCTGGCGGGTGGCATCGATGATCATCTTGCTCGACAGCGCCCAGTGCGTGCGGCTCGGGTCGGGCATCATCATCTGGGTCTGCGGGATCATCAGGCTCGCAGACGGCTGCCAGCGCGCACCCAGCGCGTGAAGTATCTGGCTGGGCTCGAGGATGTTGATGTCCTTGTCCACCACGATCACGACCTTGTTCAGGCCGATGTTGGCGGCCAGGTACTGGCCGGCGGCCATGCCCTCCCCGGGCAGCTTCTTGTCGATGCTGATCACGATCACACCATTCGCTCCCCGGGGCGAGTACAGGCCCGTCAGGTTCGGGATCAGCCTGCGGTACATGAAGTAGTTCGCCGCGATCTGGGGCGAGCGTGGCATGTCGCAGGTGAGGCCGGTGAACGAGTTGACGATCCAGGGCTTCTGCCGGTGGGTGATGCACTGGATATTCATGAAGAAGTTGTTGGGCTTCATGGGCCCCAGGTAGCCGTACATCTCGCCGTAGGGGCCTTCGTCCAGGCCCTCGTCCAGGGGCACCTCGCCCTCGATGATCATCTCGGCGTGGGCGGGCACGCGGATGTCGCTGGTCTCGCACTTCACCACCTCGAGGGGCTTGCCCCGCAGGCCACCGGCGAACTCGAGCTCGTCCTCCTGGAAGCCCGCCATCTTGGTGCTGCTGGCGCAGAAGGTGAACGGGTCCGCACCCACGGCGATGGCGACTTTCGCCACCTTGTCGCCGCGCTTGCGCATGGACGTGAGGATGCGCCAGCCGTGCTGGGTTGGCTCGGGGTTGATGCTGATGCGCCTGCTGTCCCGGACCTGGCAGCGGTAAGTGCCGGTGTTCTTGCCGAACTCCGGGTCGTCCATGATCACGGACGTGATGTTGACGTAGCGGCCGGCATCGGCCGGGTTGTTCTTCAGCCAGGCGAACTTCTCGATATCGACGGCGTCGCCCTTCAGGATCACCTGCTTGCAGGGCGCCATGCGCGGATCGCTGATCTCCGCGGGCGGGATGCGCTTCCAGCCGCCGGAGGGATCCAGCCGCTTCTCCATCTCCTGCATCACGGCGCGGTACATCTGCTGGTAGTCGCTGGTGATGTCCGGCACGCCGAACAGCACGGCCTCATCGGGCCACCGGCCATAGGGGTTCGCCAGCAGCGGGCCGTCCATCCATTGCCCGTTGATCCGGATGCGATCCACCATGAAGGCGGGCGCCTGCTCGATGCCGAACTTGTCGATGAGGCGGTAAGCAAAGGCCGTGACTTCGTACTGGTCCTGGTCCATGGCCTCCACGTGCAACACCCGGCCGCGGGCATCGAGCTCGCGGACGTAGTCGCGGATGGAGTCGAAGGTCGGGGCGGCGGCATTCATGGCAAATCCTTCAGGATCTCAAGCGCCAACCATAAGCCCTGGGCCCCGAAGCAGATAGGGGCAGACCACCAGCCAGGCGTCTTATACTCTCCGACCCCGCCGCCAGATACCGCACATTCCATGTCCGAACGGTCGGCAGGCTATGTCACCGACGTGGGCTACACCTTCGGGTACCACGCCGCGCTGAACCCGATTTCTACCCGCCTCGCGTTCCTGCGGGCGGGGCTCGAACCGCCCCGCATCACCACCGCCTGCGAACTCGGCTTCGGCCAGGGCGTGAGCCTCGCGGTACACGCCGCGGCATCACCCGCGAGCTGGTGGGGCACTGACCTCAACCCGGAGCACGTGCGCTTCGCACAGTCTCTGGACACCGCATCGGGCGCCGGCAGCGTGTTGGTCGAAGCCACCTTCAAGGAGTTCGCGCAGCGCACCACCGATCTCCCGCAGTTCGACTTCATCGGACTGCACGGGGTGCTGAGCTGGATCTCGGCCGACAACCGTGCGTGCATCGCCGACTTCCTGCACGACCGGCTCGCGCCCGGCGGCGTGGTGTACGTGGGCTATAACGCGCTGCCCGGCTGGGGCGACATGGTGCCGCTGCGCCGGCTCATGACGGAGCACGCCGCGTTAGCCAGGACGGGGGCCGGG
>Ga0209254_10005663_pt1 | contig 11483 bp, 10 predicted proteins | sample FrelakmetDIP11DI_FD_187148 | JGI IMG/M metagenome (GOLD analysis project Ga0209254, IMG submission 187148) | Freshwater lake sediment microbial communities from the University of Notre Dame, USA, for methane emissions studies - DIP11 DI (SPAdes)... | ecosystem: Environmental > Aquatic >... | reverse complement strand
ACATCCGGAGCGGGTAGCCCGCCGGCGAAGGAAATGATATCGGCCTGCTCCGTGATTTTTAACAGTTCACGAATCGTGGAACTTTTCATCCTTTGCGTCCGCTGGGCGAAACGATGATCCCATTGAGTCTGCATAAATTCTCCTTAATTCGAAATTTGGTTAATTACCAAGCTCAGAATGAGCCCAAGCAATGCAAGTGATTATTTTGGAAACCTGGTTAGAATAACCGCAGGTGTGGGAAGGGTGACGCGGTCTCCTGTTTGTAAATCCGCCGGGGCGGGCAGGCTGGTCTTCTGAGCGCTCTGGAAGATCATTACCGGGGTTCCCTCCTGGCTTGATTTCACATCGATGAATGCCTGCCCTGTGAGAAAACCTTCACTATCCACCGCGCAGCTAGTCACGTTACCGATTACCCGACCTTTGCTATCCAACACCGGGTCACCGTTATGCGCCATACGAACTGCCTTCTCGGTGAAGCGGAATCGGGCGACGACTTTTGTTCTACTCTTTTCTTTCTCGATGAAGGAATTGCGCCCAATGAACCAGGGTTTATAAGTCTTGACATAGGAACCGAATCCACCCTCTGCAACCCCAAGTGATCCATCCTCGGTGAATTCGTGACCGTATAATGGCAACCCGGCTTCGGTGCGCAAAGAATCGCGGGCACCCAATCCGCAGGGCTTTAATCCTAGAGGCGTACCGACTTTTAGCAACTCCTCCCAGAAAGCCGGGGCTTTTTCAGGGTGGATGAAAAGTTCAAAGGCCATTTTTTCACCGGTATAGCCTGTGCGCGAAACGATCAGGTCAAATTCACCCAACCTGGCTTCGCAGAGTTCGGTACGTTTTAATGCCAGAATCCTATTCCTATCTTCCTTGGCGCAGCTTATCAAGAGTAGGATTTCCCTTGATTTGGGACCCTGCAGGGCGATATCGACCCGCATATCAACTCCCTCGTGGGAATCGCGCAGATTCCGAAGAATCACATTCCGGCCGTAAGCCTTTGCGCTCGGTATTTCAATATCCACAAGGCATTTACCTTCCCGGACAGCATTCAGCCAGGCCCAATCCTTTTCATCGTTGGAAGCGTTGACGACTACCAGGTATTTTTCGTACGCACGCCTGTAAACTAGGCAATCATCGATCACTCTTGCGTGGGGATCAAGGAAATGTGTGTAACAAGATTCACCCACTTCTAGCGCAAGAATATCATTTGCGCAAACACTATCGAGGAATATCCCAGCCCAAGCACCTTCTGCCTGGAATACTCCCATGTGGGAAACATCGAATAAACCAGCCGACTGGCGGGTGGCAAGATGTTCTTCAACGACTGAGGTATACCATACCGGCATATCCCATCCCGCGAAAGGCACCATTTTAGCGCCAAATTTCTGATGAAAAGAATGCAATGGCGTCTTTTTCGTTTCAGTGGATTCTTCTGATCTCCAAAAGAATTCAGGTAATGGTTCAATCGATTCGGTTGTCATTCCGACATAGAAGGGTTTGAAATTTGCGACCCCGGTTTTTGAAGGTTTGTCTGATGGAATAATCGCGGCACTTTCAACCAGTATCGGTCCGGGGAGCCGGCGGGTGATGTCTGGATCAAACGCGGTATATCCATCCGAAAGGTCGCGCAACCAGGAAGCAGCCAGGCTGGCTTTATCTGCAGGAATCCCAACCTGGAAAACTTCCGGGGAAAGGCAGGTAAGAGAGCCTTCAATTTCACCGCGAGGCGTCCAAAAGTTTGTGTTCAAACTTTTTCCGGGAACCAGGTTTTCGGTATCCTCTTTGAAAACGAAGTTAAGGAATTGATGCAACCCTCTCCCTGAAAGATTGAAGGCAACTCTTCCGCTCTCTGATGCAAAATTATCCTCCAGGGAGAAGAAATGGGGATAACCAGTAGCAGGAATAACCAAATCCCCGCAAACTTCCCGAATAATCTTATTTACTCTAATTTTTGCAGATTCCAGGATTTCGAAATCGATCTTCGCACGAACAGCCGATCCCTGGCGTGTTTCGATCGAAAAAGGCTTGATGGCTGAAAGGACATCTGCGATGATGTCAGCGATTTGTATAACTTCTACCTCTTTGAAACCGCGCTGGGTGATCCAGGGAGTGCCCAGCCTGATTCCTGAAGCGAAGAGAGCGGTTTTATCTCCGGGGATGGTGTTTCGATTACAAACGATGCCGGCAAGATCTAGGATCCTGGCAGCCATATCCCCGGAAAGGGGGGTGCCATCTACTCCAATAACTGTCTTACAGTCAATGTTCGTCAGATGGGTATTTGTCCCGCCAAAGGGTATTCTTAGCCCGCGCTTTTTGAGCCGGTCTGTCAAAACAACACAATTCTTGAGGATCTGACGTTGAAGGTCGCGGAATTTTTCAGTTCGGGCTAACTTGAAGGATGCTGCCAGAGCCGCGAAAACATGGACATGCGGGCCGCCCTGTTCTCCAGGAAACACAGCCCGGTCGATTTTCTTCGAAAGCGCAGCATCGGTGGTCAGGATACAGGCTCCTCTCGGACCACAAAGTGTCTTATGTGTGGTGAAGGTGATCACCTGTGCGTATCCGACGGGGGAGGGGATCACCCCTGCGGCGGTCATCCCGGCGATATGGGAGATATCCGCAAGCAGGATAGCACCGACAGAATCTGCGATAGCTCTGAAGCAGGCATAGTCCGGCACCCAGGGATAGGATGAATAACCGGCAATAATAATCTTTGGGGAATTGTCTTTCGCTAATTTTTCAACAGCATCGTAATCTATCTGATCACTTGCCTGGTCGACATTGTAATGGATTACTTTATATAGTTTTCCTGAACGGTTCACTGAAGAACCGTGGGAGAGGTGACCCCCATGAAGAAGATTCATCCCAAGGATGGTATCTCCGGGATTAATGAGGGCAGTGTAGACTGCGTTATTGGCTGGGGCTCCTGATAATGGCTGTACGTTGACAAAGATTGAATCTGCTATTACGGATTCGGTGGCAAAGGCTTCTGCACAACGCCTGCGGGCGAGGGACTCAATAACATCTGCGTATTCAACCCCCTTATAATATCGCGGGTCAGCATAACGACGGTAATGGCTCAACCGGGAAGGATAATCCAGGATGTCCCTCTCCAGCATTCTGCGGGTCTCTTCGTCAGGATAACCTTCTGCGTAAATATTCTGGAATACTGATCCCAAAGCTTCAAGGATCGCATCCGGCGCCTGGCTCTCGGAAGGAATCATGATCAGCTTGCGAAATTGCCGCTCTTTCTCGAATTTTATTAGTTGTTCGACATCGGGATCGATATCCGCAAGAGATCCACGAAAAATGAAGTCATTCATTGATGAGCCTCCACATTAAAGTAATCAAAAAATCCCTTATCCGTAATTGCCAATCATAGGTCGGATAAGCGATTTTATTGGGGATGCCGTACCGGGTGGTATCAGTAAAGGCATTCTAGCCTGCAGTATTCTCAACTGGGATTGTAGCCCAGCGAAACCAATCGGTCAAGGAGATTCTAATGGAGATTCTAATGGTAGTCGAAAAAGATTACGCACATAAAGTGTTCCATTTTTTCCACTACTTTTTTCATCATCATCCGGAAGGGGAGAATGCATACTTAAACCACCATAAAGTTTTATACAAAACTTTCGAAGAGTTTGGTATATTTGAGATTAATATTGAAAAAACCTAGTAACTTCAAAGGTAGCAATGTGTTAATACAGGCAAACCGATGATGGAGGAGCAGAATTTCTCCACCGACCTACCGGATGAGGAAATCATCCAAAAAGCGATCCAGGGAGATAAGGAAGCCTTCAGCCGTCTATACGAACTGCACGTTACTAAAATCTATAACTATATTTATTATAGAACTGGGAACACGAATGATGCAGAGGATCTGACCGCCAGGGTTTTTTACAGGGCAATGGGTTCCATTCAACGTTACCAGCAAAAAGGAGTCCCTTTTTCGGCGTGGTTATACCGGATTGCCCATAATATGGTGGCGAATTGGCATAGGGACAATTCCAGAAAACGAGAGGTACCTCTCGAGGACCAAATCAACCTGCAGTTTAAAGGGGAACAACCGGAAATGACTCTATTGAAAAATCAGGAAACACACAATCTAATGCTCCTCATTCGAAGCCTTCCTGCCGAACGTCAACAACTCGTTATTCTGAAATTTGTCGAAGGTCTGTCCAATTCTGAGATTTCATTAGTTATGAATCGGAGCGAAGGGGCAATTAAAAGTCTATATCACCGGACGTTGGAAACCTTAAGACATAGAATGGACCAAACTGAGAGGTAAATATGCTTAAGATCGTTACGGATGGTGGGGTTGATATGCCAGATGACTGGTATGAAAAGTATCGAATCGATCGCATACCTTTGATGGTCCGCTTTGGCGAGGAAGTCTATACACAGGGTATAAATTTGGATACCAAAACCTTCTATTCCCTGGTTAGAAGGAAGAATATCATTCCGAAATCCTCGCTACCCTCACCGGCACAAATCGTTGAGTTTTACCGCAAAATCGCATCCAGGCAAGATCAAGTTTTATCGATTCATATCGCCAACAAGATGTCAGGTACATTCAGCGCAGTACAAATGGCTGCGAAGGATTTGGTTGGAGAGCTGGATATCTACCCGTTCGATTCCGAGGCAGGATCTGCAGCAATGGGATTCATGTGTCGCGAGGCCCGCCTCCTGGATCAGGCGGGCAAATCTTTAAAAGATATTTTAAACCAGTTGGACATTATCCGAAAATCACTAACAGTAATTTTTACCCTGGATAACCTTGAATACGCCCGGATGAATGGTCGGGTTGGAGCTTTAACCAGCTTGATGTCAGCAATGATCAAAATTAAACCTATCATCAGTTTAAAAGATGGCCTGCTTCAAATAAGCGATAAAGTTCGTACAAGACAAAAGTCCCTTGAGCGGATCCTGGAGAGTGTAAAGGAAAGAGTTGATTCGCAAAAAGTCGATCTAGCAATTGTGCATGCGGATGATATCGCCACAGCGAACCTTCTCGTGGAACGTGCCAAGCAAATATTTAATATCCGCGAGATTATTGTTACCGAATTAAGCATCCCGGTCGCAGCCAACCTTGGGCCGCAAACGGTTGGGATTGTTGCAGTCCCGATTCCAAAGGAGAATTCATGATCCAGACTAGTAATAATTCGTATATTGATATGGAACAAAACCTTCAGAAAGGGCTTTTCCCTGTTGCTCCCAATCCTGGTTTCGTTGAAATCCTCCAACATCGGTTGCGTAGTGAAAAAAATGTGATTATCGAACCGGGCAATTTCCCAAATAAGAAAGTTATGATTGGTTTGGGATTAATCCTTGGTGTAGGAATACTTATAGTATTAAAAAGCACCATTAATAGAGTTAAGCAAAAGTCCATTGATTAAAACGTACAATAATTCTCTGCTTACTGGATATTTAATTTCGATTTCAATTCTGCATCGGATGGTTCCACAAGAATTGAACCATCCGGGAACACGATTGTTGGTACGCTGCGGTTCCCGTGATTGATTCCCATGACAATTTTTCCTGCGGAATCATCTTCATCGATATCTATCCATTGGAATGGGATGTTATTTTTTTCGATAACCCCCCGGGCTCGTTTTGAGGACCAGCACCACGAGGTACCGTAGATAATGATTGTGTCCGCCATTAATAACTCCTTATCATATTAGTACGATAATTTTAGCCTTGTTTTCAGATAATTCCGAAAGATAAAAGAACAGAAATATTTCATATAAATATAAACCCGGTTGGATGTCTTACAGAGGTGAAATCTTTCTATGTTAAAATCACAGCCATGTCGGAACGAATTGTATTCATGGGATCCCCGGGATTCGCTGTACCAATTCTTCAAGCTTTATATGAAGATTTTACAGTCGTGGGTGCTATCACTCAACCGGATCGGCCTGCGGGACGTGGGAAAGCCCTTACCCCACCCCCTGTGAAAGTGCTGGCTGCAGAGTTCAGTCTTCCTGTAATCCAACCTGTGCGACTAAAGGACACAGGAGTTTTAGAACAAATTAAGGGTTGGAACCCGGATGTGATAATCGTAGCTGCATTCGGCCAGATTCTAAGACAAAACGTCCTCGATTTACCCCCGTTTGGTTGTATTAACGTCCATGCATCACTTCTCCCGCGTTGGAGAGGGGCTACTCCGATCCAGGCAGCTCTCCTTGCCGGTGATAATTCCACCGGGATTTCGATCATGAAAATGGATTCGGGTATCGATACTGGAGGAGTTTTTATCCAGGAAGAAGTGCGGATTGAAGGTCAGGATACTGCTGAAACCCTTGGTAACCGCCTTGCTGAACGAGGAGCACATCTGCTGGTGGAAACTTTACCTTTGATTCTGCAAGGTCGAAAAACCGCTAACCTGCAAGATGAAATGCGGGCAACGTATGCCCCAAAGATCGAAAAAGAGGAAGGTTTATTGAGATTTCTTGAAACCGCAGCGGTTTTAGAGCGGAAGGTCCGAGCGTTTCATCCTTGGCCGGGAACCTTTTTTGAACTGGACGGGAAGATGTGCAAAGTGATCAAGGTCAGAGAAGCAAAGCCCGGATCTCTTCTTCCTGGTAAAACAGGGGTTTTGAGTGGATTACCTGCGATTGGAACCCTGGAAGGTGATCTAATCATCGAACAATTACAACCTGCCGGTAAGAAGGTTATGAACGGGGATGTTTTTTTGCATGGATACCGGCAGTGGGATAAGGTTTTCCTAGGAAAATAATTCTTAATGGTAAAGGTGGTTTCCCATGAAGATAATCGTATTTGGAGCAGGGGCGATCGGTTCATATTTTGGTGCCAGTTTATTGCTGAGTGGAAATGATGTGGTTTTCCTCGAGCGGGAGCCAGCTGCCAGTATCCTGAAAAAATCCGGTATCACCTTAAAACGGAAGGGCTTGGTACAGAAAGTAAGCGGTTTAAGAGTGTTTTCATCGTACGGAGACATTGCGGAAAATGGACCGTTCGATTTAGGGATACTTGCAGTCAAATCCTATGATACAAAAATCTTCATAGAGGACATTAAGAGTTACCAGAAAAATCTACCCCCGATTTTATCCCTTCAAAATGGTGTTGATAACGAGGCGAAGCTTGCATCTCTTGTTGGTTGGGAACAGGTTATTGCCGGATCTGTAGCAACTGCGATTGGGAAGGAAGAAACCGGGGTGGTGGTAATTGAAAAGCTTAGAGGTGTGGGAGTTTCAGGATCCTCTTCCAAGGTTCAAGAAATTGTTAAGGTTTTCAATAATGCGGGTTTGGCTGCGAGGCGCTATCCTAGAATCCCGGATATGAAGTGGTCAAAAATGCTGACCAACCTTCCGGCAAATGCGTCCTCGGCCATTCTCAATATGTTGCCGGGAGAAATCTTCGCTGATAAGATGCTTTTTTCAATTGAAATGGAGCTACTCAGAGAAACACTTCAGGTAATGCGGGCACTCGATTACAAAGTTGTTAACCTACCCGGGACACCAGTCAGGTTATTGGCTGCAGGTGCAAGATTTCCGATTTGGCTGGGTCAACCTCTCATTGGCAGGGTGCTCGGGAAAGGGAGGGGGGATAAAAAACCTTCATTTCTGATTGAGGTATTAAATAATTCCGGTAAATCAGAGGTTGAATTCCTCAATGGAGCTGTTGCATGCAACGCTTTAAAATTGAAAATTCCTACCCCGGTGAATTCGATTTTATCAAAAACGTTGCAGGATATTGTTAACGAAAAAATTAACCGGCAGGATTTTGACCACCAGCCGAAAAGACTTCTGGATTTAATACAGGACCAAAAGATCAAATCATGACTGTTCCTGACTGGGTTGAAGACGCAATTTTTTACCAGATTTTTCCGGACAGATTCGCCAACGGTGATCCATCAAATGATCCGGAGAATGTAAAACCTTGGGGTTCCTTTCCGACAAATAATGGTTTCCAGGGAGGAGATCTGCGGGGGATCATTCAGCATTTTGATTACCTGATAGACCTCGGGATCAATGCAATATACTTGAACCCGATATTCCTTTCACCTTCAACCCACAGATATAACACAACCGATTATTTCAAAATCGATCCCAGGTTGGGTGATAAACAAGATTTTAAGAGATTATTGGAGATAGCTCACCAGAATAATGTGCGGATTGTTCTTGATGGTGTATTCAACCATTGCGGCCGGGGTTTCTTCGCATTCAGCGACATCCTAGACAACCAAGATCAATCCCCTTACCGTGACTGGTTCCATTTGAAACATTTTCCTGTGAATGCCTTCGGGTCAGGAGATGCTACAGATTATATGGGTTGGTGGAACCATAAGAGTCTTCCAAAATTCAATACATCCAACAACGAAGTGCGCAAGTATTTATTGAGCGTCGCAAAGTATTGGCTGGAGCAGGGAATCGATGGTTGGCGGTTGGATGTGCCCAATGAGATTGATGACGACACCTTCTGGGCGGAATTCCGCAATGTCGTAAAGGGAGTTAATCCGGATGCATACCTTGTTGGAGAGATCTGGGAAGTCCAACCACGCTGGGTGGGTAAAGACCATTTCGATGGGTTGATGCATTATCCATTCAGGTCCGCAATATTAAATCTTCTCAATCAAAAGATCCGGGTGAAGCAGTTTTCAGAAAACATTGACTACTTATTAAATATCTACAACCGGGAAAATGTGTTTTCTATGTACTTGCCCCTCGGCAGTCACGACACCGAGCGGGTATTCACCCTTTTAGGTGGAAAAATTGAGAAAATAAAAACCGCAATACTTCTCCAACATACTTATCCTGGTGCCCCCGCTATATATTATGGCGATGAAATCGGTTTGGAAGGCGGGAAAGATCCTGATTGCCGCAGGGCATTCCCCTGGGAACAATCTCGATGGAATTATGAGATCCGGAGTTGGGTGCAAAGTATTATTTCGCTCAGAAAAATGCACCCAGCTTTAAGACGAGGTGATTATTTATCGTTGATGACTGAAGATGCAAATGGTGGTTATGCCTTCGCACGGACTCTAAACGAGGAAAAGATAATTATTGCTGTAAATGCAAGTCAGATAGAGAATTCGTTTTGCATTCCAGTAAAAACGTTAAAACTTGATGAAGGTAGTGTTCTTCATCATCTTACCGAGCCCGGAGAAAGCATGGTGGAAAATGGAGTGATCAGGGTTACCATACCTCCATTCTCCGGAAAAATTATTCGATTATGGAAAAATGAATATGAAACTGTCTAAATTCACCCGAAAGATTCTGACGATCACAAGCGGAACGATTCTTGGCATCATACTGGTATTTGGCATTTTCTGGGTACCGTTTATGAAAGTAATCCTCCAACCAAACGCATATTATCAGGCATTCCAGGATCAGGGTTTATATCAAGTTTTCCCCAGGTTGATTTCAGAGTATCTTTCAGAAAATTCGTCAAACCAAATTTTAGGGGATTCTTTCAACCAGGTTACTTCGAAATTGGATCCGGAAATTGTCAATCAGTTTATCCTTGGATTGACTCCTCCCGAGTGGTTCCAGGTCCAGATTGATACCAATCTAGCCTTCCTTTTCGCATTCATCAATGGCGAAACTGATAGCGTAAATTTCTTCATTGACCTGGTGCCGATAAGGAATAATCTGGAAAGCGATGAAAGCATCAAAAACCTGATCATGCTGCTCCCGCCCTGCACTGTTACCGACCTTGCGCAACTGCTTAATACCCTGGGAGGTGAGGTCAGTCTTCCTATTTGCAGATTTCCAGATCAGGTTATGAATATTGTTTTTCCCCTGGTTCAACCTTATCTTCTCGGGTTGGTGAGTACCATTCCGGATCAGATCCCTCTGACTGCAATTTCAAGTCAACAATCCGACTCGGACGGGTGGATCCTTGGATTAATCATTTTCTTGCGAAAGTCGCGCGATTTCTCAACCTTACTAGCAATTCTAGCAGCCATATTTATTGGCCTCCTGATTTTGTTTTCTTATCCTGGATTGAAAAGAATCATGCGGAATATTGGATTTCCCCTCATCACTGCAGGCTCCACAGGCTTGGCTCTAATTGCATTGATTTGGATTGGATTTAATACTTCGGGATTAACTTTTTTCCTGGGAAGCTTTTCAGCTTTTCCTGCGGTCCTCATGGAAGTGATCAGCAGGATCTTTATGCAGATCATGAGTAATTACTTGGCGGTCGCAACTATGATGGGATTCGTGGTCCTGGTCAGTGGGGTGATTTTATACGTATTGTCGCGATCGAAAAAGACGGATTAATCTCCCGGTTTTTTCCCCGAATCTGTATATTTCTGTTTCCATTCGTAAATTCTATTCAAAGCTTCGATGGGAGAAATGGCATTCAAATCCAAATCCTCGATTTCATCAACCAGGGGATTCGATTCCGGGAAGAGGGTCATTTGTTGTGATGTTTCGTGGCTTATTTGAAATGCTTTACCGGCTGAATTTTCCAGTTCTTTAAGGATCTCACTCGCACGGGCTATGACAGGCGAAGGCAAACCGGCCAGCTGCCCAACATGAATTCCATAGGATCTGTCCGTCCCACCCGGGACAATTTTGTGTAGAAAAACCACCTGACCATCCGATTCGGTCACAGCCACATTGTAATTACGAATCCCGGGAAGCAATTCACCCAGTTGAGTAAGTTCATGATAATGGGTGGCAAAAAGGGTCCGCGCCCGCAACGCAGGATGGTTGTGGATATATTCCACAACTGCCCAGGCAATAGATAAACCGTCATAAGTGCTTGTTCCCCGGCCTATCTCATCCAAAATCAACAAGCTACTCGGAGTTGCATGGTTTAGGATGTTGGCAGTTTCAGTCATCTCCACCATAAATGTTGATTGCCCGGCAGAAATCTCATCCTGAGCGCCGATGCGGGTGAAAATCCTATCCACAAGGCCGATCCGCGCATAAGACGCCGGAACATAGCTGCCAATCTGTGCCATCATCGAGATTAAAGCTGCCTGACGCAGGAAGGTGCTTTTCCCACTCATATTTGGCCCGGTGATGATTCGTACAATCTCGCCTGGTTCGAATACGGCATCATTTGGAACAAATCGGTTTCCAGAAAGTGACCGTTCGACAACTGGATGCCTTCCATCCCGAATATCTAAAACCGGTTCAGCGCAAACTTCAGGGCGGATGTATTTCCCGATGGCTGCTGCTTCAGAAAAGGAAGCAAGTGTATCCAGCTCTGCAAAGGCGCGTGCTGTTTCAAGCATGGACTCGCGATAAATTGCCAACTTGTGACAAATTTCTTTATATAACCGGTTTTCGATCTCGTGGATTCGACTCTCTGCATTCAATACGAGAGCCTCATATTCCTTCATCTCCGGGGTGATATATCGTTCTGCATTCACGAGCGTTTGTTTACGGATATATTCCTGTGGAACGGCAGTTATGTTACTGTTTGTCACTTCAATGAAGTAGCCAAACACCTTGTTGTAACCGACCTTCAAATTCTTAATCCCGGTCCGTTCACGTTCGATG
>Ga0209254_10005662_pt1 | contig 11485 bp, 15 predicted proteins | sample FrelakmetDIP11DI_FD_187148 | JGI IMG/M metagenome (GOLD analysis project Ga0209254, IMG submission 187148) | Freshwater lake sediment microbial communities from the University of Notre Dame, USA, for methane emissions studies - DIP11 DI (SPAdes)... | ecosystem: Environmental > Aquatic >... | reverse complement strand
GGTGGCCAGGTGATCCCGAACTCCATCCCGATGGGCGTGCGCGCGGCACCCTTCGACAACCTGAACGGCGTGGTCGGCCCGAAGGGCGAGCGCTGGCTGGCGCTGAACGCGAAGGTGCGGCACGGCGACGCGCCGCGGATCATCGACCGCTTCGGGGCGATGATCGATGGCTACCGGGAGCGCATGGCCCCCGCCCGCGTGACCTGCTCGACCCTCTTCACCGCCATGAACACCCACGCGTTCAGCTTCGAGTCCGTGTATCACTGGCCGGACCGCTGGCTGCCGCTGCACCGTGCGACGGCCGATCCGGCGTTCCTCGCGTCGCTGCCGCCGGACGCGCCGAATCCGGCGGGTGCCGCGCTGGTCGCGGAACTCCGCGAATGCACGCTCGACCTCTTCGACGAGCTTGGCGTGGCCTCCAACCAGCTCGGTCGCACCTACCGCTACTACGACAACCTGGCGCCCGAGACCCGGGCGCTGCTGGACGCGCTGAAGGCGACGCTGGATCCGCAGGGGCTGATGAATCCGGGCGTGCTGGCGCGTCGCGAGCGCGGCCTGAACAGAGGATAGGCTCAACAAAGCCCTTACCCGCCAGCGCGCCCCGAGCGGGCGGTGCCGACCGGCCGCGGCGTCCAGCTGACCGCGCACTCACGCCGTCATCAGGCGACCCAGCGGCGCTCCTGCAGTGCTCATGGCTTATGATGCGAACATGATGCCCATAAGCCCCGACCAGGCGCGCGAATACACCCGTCGCTGGCGCGAGGCCAGCCTGCGGGAGGCCGAGGAGCTGCGCGACGCCAGCCCGGAACTCAAGCTACGGCAGCTCGCTGCACTGGTCGCCTCGCGCGACCTCTTCCCGGCCGACCCGCTGCGCGAGCGGGATGGGCGCGCGACGCGCGAACGCTGGCAAAAACTGCGCCTCGCCGGTGGCTGAACCTGGCCTTTTGCCCCTTCTCGCCGCCCTGCAGGCGGTCACCGACTGGCTGCGACACTGCCAGATTTCCGGCGTCATCGTCGGCGGCGTAGCCGCTTCGGTGCTTGGCCGCCCGCGCCTGACCCGGGACGTCGACGCCCTGATCTCGGCTGACGCATCACAATGGCCGATGCTTCTGCAGGAGGCAGCCCGCTTCGATCTGGCACCGCGCATCGAAGATCCGCTGTCCTTTGCCGCGAAGGCCCGCGTGCTGTTACTCCGTCACGGGGCTTCGGCCATCGACGTGGACATCATCCTCGGCGCACTGCCCATCGAGGCAGCCATCGTCGACCACGCGGTCGCGACGAAAATCGGCTCGCTGACCCTACCGTTACCACGCCCGGCGGACCTGATCCTGATGAAAGCCATCGCCGGGCGATCTCGCGACATGGAAGATATCGAGGGCATCATTCGCGCCAATCCCGCCACCGATCTCTCGGAAGCGAGGAATACCTTGCTGGAATTCGCCACCGCGCTCGACAACAGCGACCTGGTGGCGGAATTCGACAAGCTCGTCAGGCGGGTGCGGGACAGGAAATGAGGCGTCGGGTCAGAGCGGAGCCGCTACACCCGATCCCATTGCAGGAGCAGGACTGGCTGTACCGCGGTCAGCCGCTTCGCCGGAAACCCAAGGACCGGCATCAGGCCGAGATGGTCTGGTCGGCGGTACGCGAGCGAATGCCACACTTCCCGTTGAACGATGCCTTTCGTGCCGGCTTGCCCGACGAGCTGCAGCCAGTCTTCGATCAACTCACCGCGGCAGCGCACGGCTAGACTCAGCCGATGGCCGAAGAACCCGCCCACAGCCTCTCCCGACTCGGCAGCGAACTGGCCGGGCAGGCCCGCCAGTACGCGCGGCTGATGCGCCTCGACAAGCCGGTGGGCATCTGGCTGCTGATGTGGCCGACGCTCTGGGGCCTGTGGATCGCCGGCGACGGCACGCCGCAGCCGGTGAACTTCCTGGTTTTCGTGGCAGGCGTCATCGTCATGCGCTCGGGAGGCTGCGTGATCAATGACTTCGCGGACCGTCGCATCGACGGGTCCGTGGCCCGCACGCGTTCGCGCCCGCTGGCGGCCGGGCAGGTGGCACCGGCCGAGGCGCTGGCCCTGTTCGCGGTACTCGGGCTCATGGCCCTCGCCCTGCTCAGCCTGCTGAATCCCCTCGCGCGGCTGCTGGCCATCGGCGCCGCGGCGCTCACCGTGATCTACCCCTTCAGCAAACGCTGGCTGTCGGCGCCCCAGCTGCTGCTGGGCGCCGCCTTCGGCTGGGGAATTCCGATGGCCTTCGCCGCGGAGACCGAAGCCGTGCCCCGGCTCGCCTGGCTGCTGTGGCTGGTCGTCGTGGTGTGGGCCGTGATCTACGACACCATGTACGCCATGGCCGACCGGGAGGACGACCTGCGTATCGGCGTGCGCTCCACCGCAATCCTGTTCGGTACGGCGGACCTCTTCATCATCTTCCTGCTGCAGGTCGTGCTGGTCATCGGGCTGGTGCTCGCCGGGCGGGAAGGCGGGCTGGGCACCTGGTACCAGGCTGGCGTGGCGGTGGGGGCGCTGCTGCTGGCCGGCCAGCTGTGGACGATACGGCACCGGGAGCCGGCAGCCTGCCTCGACGCCTTCCGGTCGAACCAGCATTTCGGGGCCGCAGTCTTCGCGGGAATCCTGCTCGACTACACCTTTCGTGCCGCGAGCTGATCGGCCGGCGACGGCGTGTGGGCGGCCGCCCACACGGTGAGCTGCGGCACCCCCGCGGCCTGAAACACGCTCGCGAGCGCCGCCACCGTGGCGCCCGTGGTCAGCACATCATCCACCAGCAGCACGTGCCGGCAGCGGGCCAGCGCCCGGGGATTCACCACAGCAAACGCGCCGCGGAGATTCTCCCGCCGCCCTGCCGCTCCGAGGGCCGACTGCTCCGGCGTCGGCCGCACCCGGCGGCACAGATCCACCCGCAGCGGCCAGTTCCGGGCATCACACAGGCCCCGGGCGATTTCCTCAGCCTGGTTGAAGCCCCGGTCCGCCTCTCGGCGCCAGTGCAGCGGCACCGGAACCACCGCGTCGGGCGGCAGCGGCAGCGCCGGCATCGCCGCCGCCAGGAGCTGGCCGAGGCCCCGGGCCACGGGCAGCTGGCGCCCGAACTTGGCCGCCGCCACCAGCCGGTCCACCGGGTACTCATATCTAAGGGCGCACCGGACCTGCACGCCGGGAATTGACCCGGGCCCCGGGGTTCCGGGGTCAATCCAGGGCAGGTCGCCCCGGCAACCCGGGCACACCGGGGCCAGGCCAGGGGTGGCCTGGCCACAGAGCAGGCACCGGATGGGGAACAGGGCGGCCAGGATCTGGTCAACCCGCTTCCAGACCATGAGTTGACAGCCTCCGGAGGCATTCCGATACTGCCGCTCGATTTAGCAGGTTGGGACCGGCCCGGTCGCGCTGCAAAATCCGGGTTTTCACATGGATATGAATGTAGACCGGCTGGTTGCCCGGCTCGGGGCTGCGGGTTCCGTCCGCACCGACTGGACGGTGGCCGAGGTGGCGGAACTCTTCCGGCTGCCGCTGCACGAGCTGCTGTTCCGGGCCCACTCGGTGCACCGGGCAAACTTCGATCCGGCGGAAGTCCAGATCAGCACCCTCATGAGCATCAAGACGGGCGGCTGCCCCGAGGACTGCGGCTATTGCCCCCAGAGCGTGCACTTCAACACCGGCCTGACGCCGGAAGTGCTGGTCCCCCTGGCCGCCGTGGTCGATGCGGCACGGGCGGCCCGGGACCGTGGCGCCACGCGCTTCTGCATGGGTGCCGCCTACCGGAATCCCAAGCCGGGCCAGCTCGCAAAGATCACGGAGATGGTTCGCGCCGTGCACGACCTGGGCCTGGAGACCTGCGCCACGCTGGGGATGCTGACCCGCGACCAGGCGGCGTCTCTGCGCGACGCGGGCCTCGACTACTACAACCACAACCTGGACACGTCGGAGGCCTTCTATCCCCAGGTCATCTCGACCCGGACCTATGCCGACCGGCTCGACACCCTGAAGACGGTGCGCGACGCGGGCCTCAAGGTCTGCTGCGGCGGGATCATCGGCCTTGGCGAGGCTGACCAGGATCGTATCGAGCTGCTGCAGACGCTGGCCACGCTGCCGGAACACCCGGAGAGCGTGCCGGTGAACCAGCTGGTGCAGGTCGAGGGAACGGCTCTCGACGGTCAGGCCCCGGTGGACCCGCTGACCTTCGTCCGGGTGATCGCGGTAGCCCGCATCCTCATGCCCCGGTCCCGCGTCCGCCTTTCCGCCGGCCGCGCCGACATGAGCGACGAGCTGCAGGCCCTGTGCTTCTTCGCCGGCGCCAACTCGATCTTCTACGGCGAGCAGTTGCTGACGACCCCGAATCCCGCCGCGGACCGTGACCTGGAACTGCTGGCCCGGCTGGGCCTCCGGCCGGCGGGTACCCCGCTGCCGGCATGACAGCACCGCCAATCGACCTGCGGCAGGTGCGCCGCTCGTTTGCCCGGGCGGCAGCCAGCTACGATGGCGCCGACATAGTGCAGACCGAGGTCCGGGACCGGCTGCTGGAGCGTCTCCAGTGGATCCAGCTGCAGCCGCGCCGCGTGCTCGATCTGGGCACGGGCACGGGCAAAGCCCTCCCGACGCTGGCGGCACGCTTTCCGGAGGCGGAGATCGTGGGGCTGGATCTCACGCCGGCGATGCTCCGGGTGGCCGGGGGCCGGCAGCCGGACCTCGCCGGTGGCGCGCGTCCCATTCTGGTCTGCGCGGACGCCGCCCGTCTGCCCCTCCCCGACCAGAGCGTGGACCTGGTGTTCTCCAGCCTCGCGATCCACTGGAGCCCGGCACTGGATGACGTCCTCGCCGAAGTCCGCCGCGTACTGCGCTATCCCGGCCTGTTCACGTTCACCACGCCCGGGCCTGACTCCTACCGGGAACTGCGGAGGGCCTGGCGAGCTGTGGACGAAGCGCCCCACGTGATGCCATTTCCCGGGATGCAGGCCCTGGGCGACGGACTGGTGCGCGCCGGGCTCGCGGAGCCGGTGCTGGACACCGACACCGTGACACTGCAGTACCGGGAATTCGGGCAACTGATCGCCGACCTCCGCGCCACGGGGACCACCAACGCCAGCGCCGGGCGGCGCCCCGGCCTGACCGGCCGTCGGGCCTGGTCGCGGCTTAAAGCTGCCTACGAGCAGGAGCGGGGTCCCGACGGCCGGCTGCCGGCCACCGTCGAAGTGGTCTACGGGCAGGCGTGGGCAGCGGGTAACCGGCGCCAGCGGCGTTCGCCGGGGGGCGAAATCGCGGTGCCACTCGACAGCGTCAGCCGCCGGACGGCGCGATAAAGCGCTGTTTCCGCAAGCTTAACGGCATACCGCGGCAGGCTCACGCAAATTGCGCCCGGACTCGTTGTTCAAGTAACATTTCCCGGCTGCGAAGGTGTTCTCCCGTGCATTCGTTCGAGCTGCGGCCGAATTCCTCCCTGACGCCACGCGCTGCCGCCTGGTTTTACGGTTCCCTGGTGGCTGTGTTGCTCTGCGTCGCGGTCGGCTGCATGGCGCTAGGCTTCTGGCCCGTGCTGCCCTTCGCCGGACTGGAGGCGGCGGTGCTGCTCGCGGCGGTGCACTGGGTACAACGCCGGGCTGCCGCCCGGGAGTACATCCGGGTGGACGCCGCGTCGGTGGTGGTCGAGAAGCGGCTGCCGGGCTGGCGCGGACACGACGCCAGCGTGGCCTACGCGTTCCAGAGACCCTGGACCCGGGTGGAACTGCGCCGGGGCGAGCCGGCCCACTGGCCCAGCCGGCTGCTGTTCAGCTCGCGGGGCCGTACCCTGGAAGTTGGCGCCTTCTTGACGGACGGGGAACGCCGGGGACTGAAGAACCGGCTGGCAGAGTTGCTGGCTGACGATGACCTATCAACGGGAAGAAACTGACATGCACCGAGTTGCCTCCAATGCCCGCCGGCTCGTCCCGGGCGCCCTGCTGACCACCCTGGCGGCCCTTCCCGCGCAGGCCGCCTGGCAACTCAACATGACCCAGGGCGTCACCTCCACGGCCCAGGAGGCCTACGACCTGCACATGCTGGTGCTGTGGATCTGCACGATCGTCGGTGTCGCCGTCTTCGCGGTGATGATCTACGCCATCGTGACCTTCCAGAAGGCGAAGGGCGCGACACCTGCCACTTTCACCCACAGTACCCGGGCCGAGGTGATCTGGACCGTCATCCCGACGCTGATCCTGGTCTTCCTGGGCTACCAGTCTGCCCCGGCTCTGGTCCGCATCGCTGACACGCGCAACTCCGAGATGACCATCAAGATCACCGGCTACCAGTGGAAGTGGCAGTACGAGTACATGGGCGAGGACTACTCGTTCTTCAGCACACTGGCCGACACCAGCAACGCCGCCCGCCAGCTGGGTTCCGGCGTCGACCCGAGGAGCGTCGACAACTACCTCCTCGAGGTGGATAACCCGCTGGTCGTGCCGGCCGGCGTGAAGATCCGTTACCTGCTCACTGCCAACGACGTTCTCCATGCCTGGTGGGTGCCCGCGTTCTCCGTGAAGCGCGACGCCATCCCCGGTTTCGTGAACGAAGGCTGGTTCAACGTGGACAAGCCCGGCATCTACCGCGGCCAGTGCGCGGAATTGTGCGGCAAGGACCACGGCTTCATGCCAATCGTCGTCGAGGCCCTGCCGAAGGCGGAGTTCGAGGCCTGGCTTGCCTCGAAGAAGGCCCCGGCGGCCGTTGCCGCCAATTGATCAGCCCCAGTTAACCAGCCAGGCCGAACCCGGAGCACGAACGATGAGCACCAAGACCCCGTCCCACGCCGGCCATGACCATGGGCACGATCACGGCCATGCGCACGATGAGCATGCCGGGCACCACGGTCCCGCCAAGGGCCTGACGCGCTGGCTCTTCACCACCAACCACAAGGACATCGGCACGCTCTACCTGCTGTTCGCACTCGTGATGTTGTTCGTCGGCGGCGCGATGGCCATGGTCATCCGGCTGGAGTTGTTCCAGCCCGGCCTGCAGTTCGTGAACCCGGATTTCTTCAACCAGATGACCACCATGCACGCGCTGATCATGATCTTCGGCATGATCATGCCGGCGTTCGTGGGCTTCGCGAACTGGATGATCCCCCTGATGATCGGCGCGCCGGACATGGCGCTGCCCCGGCTCAACAACTGGTCGTTCTGGATCCTGCCCTTCGCCAGCACCATCCTGGTCTCGACGCTGTTCATGCCGGGCGGCGGTCCTGCCGGCGGCTGGACGCTGTACCCGCCACTGTCCCTGCAGGCCGGCAACTCCTTCCCCTTCACGATCTTCGCCGTGCACCTGCTCGGCATGTCGTCGATCCTGGGCTCGATCAACATCATCGTCACGATCATGAACATGCGCGCACCGGGCATGACCCTGCTCAAGATGCCGCTGTTCGTCTGGACCTGGCTGATCACCGCCTACCTGCTGATCGCCGCGATGCCCGTCCTCGCGGGCGGTGTGACGATGCTGCTCACCGACCAGTTCTTTGGCACCACCTTCTTCCAGGCGGCGGGCGGCGGCGACCCCGTGCTCTTCCAGCACATCTTCTGGTTCTTCGGCCACCCGGAGGTCTACATCATCATCCTGCCGGCCTTCGGCATCGTATCGCAGATCATCCCGACCTTCTCGCGCAAGCCCCTCTTCGGCTACGCCGCCATGGTCTACGCGACCGCCAGCATCGGGTTCCTGTCCTTCATCGTCTGGGCCCACCACATGTTCACGGTGGGCATGCCGCTGGCGGGCGAGATGTTCTTCATGCTCTCCACCATGCTGATCGCCATCCCGACGGCGGTTAAGGTCTTCAACTGGACGGCCACCATGTGGCGGGGCTCGCTGACGTTCGAGACGCCCATGCTGTTCTCGCTGGCGTTCCTGTTCCTGTTCACGATCGGCGGCTTCTCGGGCCTGATGCTCGCCATCGCGCCAGCGGACTTCCAGTACCACGACACCTACTTCGTGGTGGCCCACTTCCATTACGTGCTGGTGCCGGGCGCCCTGTTCGCGGCCATCGCAGGCGCCTATTTCTGGCTGCCCAAGTGGACCGGGCACATGTACGACGAGACGCTCGGCAAGATCCACTTCTGGCTCTCGGCCATCTCCGTCAATGTCACGTTCTTCCCCCAGCACTTCCTGGGCCTGGCGGGCATGCCCCGCCGCATTCCGGACTACGCCACGCAGTTTGCGGACTGGAACATGATCTCCAGCATCGGTTCGTTCGGCTTCGGCCTGTCCCAGCTGCTGTTCCTCTACATCGTGATCAAGACCATCCGGGGCGGCCGCACAGCCACCGCGGAGGTCTGGGATCAGCCCGAGGGCCTCGAATGGACGGTGCCGTCGCCCCCCCCGTACCACACCTTCGATGAGGCACCAGTCATCAAGTGACCGGTACCGTCCACAACAGCGGCGCAGCGGACGGCGGCGGGCATGACCCGGCGCTGCCGGCTCCCGCCCTGCCCGATCCGGTGCTCCTGGCGGCGCAGCGCCGACAGGCCCGCCGGACGGCGCTGGTGCTGGGCGTCGTCGCCGTGTGCGTTTACGTGGGCTTCATCCTGGGCACCGGCCTCCGGAACTGACGCATGGAACGCGGTGGCAACGGTCGCCTGATCTTCCGCCTCGCCGTGATGGCGGTGGGCATGTTTGCCTTCGGCTTCCTGCTGGTGCCGCTCTACGAGGTGATGTGCAGGATCACCGGGATTGGCGGCCGCACCAACGCCGAGGCCGCGACGGTGTCCGCCACCCGGGAAGTGTCCGAGCGGCTGGTCACCGTCGAGTTCGTCGCTGTGCTCAACGAGCAGGCCCCCTGGGAGTTTCGCCCGACGGTCAGCTCCATACAGGTGCATCCCGGCCAGCTCTACGACACCGCATTCTTCGCCCGCAACCTGACCGACGGCGTGCTGGTGGGTTCCGCCGTCCCCAGCGTGGCGCCCGGCCAGGCCGCGAGGCATTTCATCAAGACCGAGTGCTTCTGTTTCACCCAGCAGAACTTCACCGCGGGCGAGGGCCGGGACATGGGCGTGCAGTTCATGATTGACCCCAGGCTGCCCGAGTTCATCGACCGCGTCACGCTTTCCTACACATTCTTCGTCAATCGCCCGGAGACGGCGGAACTCGCCAGCCGCGAGGCCACCACCGGCTCCACCACCTGATCCGTTTCGACCCAGGAAGACACCGTCATGGCTCACGCACAGGACAAGTACTACGTCCCCCACGGCACCCGCTGGCCGCTCATCGGTTCCGTAGGCCTGTTCACGCTTTTCATCGGGGTCTCTACCCTGCTAAACGGCGCATCTACGGCGCCGATCGCCCTGCTGGGGGCGGCGATACTCATCGTGATGATGTTCCTCTGGTTCGGCGAGGTCATCGCCGAGAGCGAGGCGGGCACCTACAATTCCCAGGTCGACCAGTCATTCCGGATGGGCATGATGTGGTTCATCCTGTCCGAGGTGATGTTCTTCGCCTGCTTCTTCGGCGCCCTGTTCTACGCGCGCCAGCTGTCCCTGGCATGGCTGGGCGGCGACGGCAGCAGCCCAATGACGAACAGGATCCTGTGGCCGGAGTTCGAAAACAGCTGGCCGTCGAGCGGGCCGGGAGACCTGGGCGGGGATTACGAGATCATGGGCCCCTGGGGCATCCCGGCGCTGAACACCGCCATCCTGCTGACCAGCGGCGTGACCATCACGATCGCGCACCACGCACTGAAGGCGAACAAGCGCGGGACACTGAACCTGTTCCTCGCGCTCACGGTGCTGCTGGGCTTCACCTTCCTGGGCTTCCAGGCCTACGAGTACGCCCACGCCTACTCCGAACTGAACCTGAAGCTGAATACCGCCGGCATCTACGGCAGCACCTTCTTCATGCTCACCGGCTTCCACGGACTGCACGTGACCATCGGCGCCATCATGCTCACGGTGATCCTGTTCCGCTGCCTGAAGGGCCACTTCACCCCCGCGCGGCACTTCGCCTTCGAGGGCGTGGCCTGGTACTGGCACTTCGTCGACGTCGTGTGGCTGGGGCTGTTCATCTTCGTCTACTGGCTCTGACGGCTGGTAGCGCCGGGAGGTGCCGGCACCTCCCGCGCTCCTACCTCGGCATGACGCCGTGGGGCTGGATGGCGCCCGTCCACCAGGCAATCAGCAGAATCAGAAAGAGCAGCACGGACAGGGTGATGCGCACGGTCAGGGCGCGCACCATGCGGCCGGAGCCGCCCTGGTCCCGATTGAGAAAGAAGAGTCCGGAGAAGAGACTTACGACGATGGCCGCGAGCAACACGAGCACCAGGAACATGATCATTCGCCCATCATACGGGACGGTTGATTGACCCGCCGCTGGCTGGGTCCCTGGTGGGCCACGCTGCTCGCCACCGCCGGTGTGGGCATCGGTGTCACCGCCGGGCTCTGGCAGCTCGACCGCGCCGTTGAAAAGCGGGACCTGGAGGCGCGCTTCGCCACCGGCGGCGCAGCGGGGGCCCTGCAGCAGCTGGTCGCGAGTGCCGACGCGGCGGACTTCCGGTATCGCACCGTCCGGGTCCGCGGACGCTACGATCCGGATCACCAGGTGTTGCTCGACAACATCAGTCATGGGCGGCAGCCGGGGTACCAGGTGCTGACGCCGTTGGCCACGGCCGCGGGTACGGTGCTCGTGAACCGCGGCTGGGTGCCCGCCGACGGCGACCGGCGGATTCTGCCGGACATTGGTGTGGACGGCGAACCGCGGGAGGTCGTCGGCCGCATCGAGTGGCTCCCCCGGCCTGGCATCGAGCTGGCGGCGGTCGCCCCGCCGCCGGAGGCAGCCTGGCCACGACGGCTGCTCTTTCCAACCATCGCACAGGCCAGCGCCCAGCTTCGCATTCCACTGCGGACCTATCAGCTGCTCCTCGATCCGGCGGCGCCGGACGGTTATGTGCGGGACTGGCAGCCCGGGGGGATGGGACCGGAACAGCACGTCGCCTACGCGGTACAATGGTTTGGCCTGGCCCTGACCGTGATCGTCATATACCTCGTGCTCACTATCCGGAACCGAAAGCAGCCTTCGTGACAGACCCGGACGACACTGCCGGCTGGAAGCTGGCCAACCTGCGCATTCCCGCGTGGCTGGCGCTGCTTTTCTTCGGGCCGATCGTCGCCGCGATCGTCATGTACTACGCGGGCGGCGACGCGTGGCGGCCCTCCGGATCCGTGGCCCATGGCGTCCTTCTCACCCAACCGCGCACGCTGCCCACCGGGGCCATGCTCCTGCCGGACGGGGCCACGGCAGACTTCGGCGGCAAGTGGTCGCTGCTCTACGTGGGCCGGGGCGACTGCGACGACGCCTGCAAGGAGGCGCTGTTCCGGACCCGGCAGGTCCGACGCGCGCTTGGCAAGGACATGGCACGCGTCCAGCGGTTCTTCATCTCCACGAGCGGTGCACCCAATCCGGGGTTCCTCGCCGCGGATCATCCCGGCCTCCTCGTCCTGACCGACGGGCAGACGTCCCGCGATA
>Ga0209254_10005661_pt1 | contig 11485 bp, 7 predicted proteins | sample FrelakmetDIP11DI_FD_187148 | JGI IMG/M metagenome (GOLD analysis project Ga0209254, IMG submission 187148) | Freshwater lake sediment microbial communities from the University of Notre Dame, USA, for methane emissions studies - DIP11 DI (SPAdes)... | ecosystem: Environmental > Aquatic >... | reverse complement strand
GAAGCTCCCCGCCAAAAGGGGCGGAGCTTCCGGGAGATGTAAATATCCTTACAGGGTCGGCTTTGACTCCAGTGCTGGGTCCGTTGCCGCCCTCCCCGCCCCTGCCTACCGGCAGGAAGGCGGGGCATCCAGCCGACTTGCCCGTGCTACGAGGGAATGAGAGGACGGAATATGAATTCGACATTTCACCACTTTCGATGGGCCTGCTTTTTACTGCTGTTTTTCTTTACGGCGAGCTGCAGCCGAAATCAGGCTTTCGTAAAATCGACAAGCGAAAGCGAGTCTCTTCAGGAGACCGTCGGTTTAGAAAAAATCAGCCGTGAGCACCCCGACACAGCGGTTCGGGCCCAAGCCCACCTGCAACTTGCTTTCCTCTATGTGAACTACAAGAACCCCCGTCTCAATTACTCGCGAGCCCTCCAGGAAATGGAAGATTACTTCTCTCTGTCTCCGGATAAAACTCAACCCGTCGACTTTCAGAACTGGCTGGCAGCCCTAAGAGAAATGGACCAACTGCGTGAGGATTGGACAGAAATGGCGGAGAAGAATCAAACCCTTCAAGGCCGCATCGACAAACTACAGACCACCCTTGAAAAGACTCAAGAGGCGAATAACAAAATGAGAGAAGCGATCGAAAGGCTAAAGACCCTCGACCGCCAGATGGAAGAAAAAAGGAGACTGATTAAGTGAAAGAGGGTCGACTCCTCCTGTTGGTTTAATCCGCCTGGCTAAATGCCAACATTCGAGACTTAGCTCTCGGCTTGGCTCAGATCCGCCGAGACGATTCTCTGTTGCACCTCACCATGTAATCCGTCAAACCCTTTCTCAACCATTCGGGTATTTCTCTCTTCACAAACGTATCCGTACTAACACACACCGTAACATTTTGCCCTTCTATCACAATCCCTTTTTCACCCACCATTCGTCGCCCCCTATATCCCCAGGTGATGGAGTTTTGACCGATCTTAATGATCCTGACTTCCATGTTGATCTCATCCCCATAGCGTAACCTTCGTCGAAAATCAGCTTCGAGATGAACGGTCGGCAAAGAGACGTTGCGTTTGTGTAACACATCGGCATAATCAACTCCCATTTCGCTGCTGAAAAACTCCTCCATGGCGAGATGGAAGTAATGCATGAAACGGGGATAGTAGACGATTCCCGCATTGTCAATGTCACCAAAACAGACCTTTATCGCCTTTCGAAAAAGCATGGGTCGAATTCCTCCTTCATACAGAGTCTCGACATCCTGGGTGAAAAATAATCGGGTGTTCCAGCTGGTTTTAGCGATTCATTTTTCTTTATCTTTCTAACAGGAAATTGTCAACCCTTCGACCCCCCGGTCAAAAGGCCGGGGCTTGCCTTTCGACGAGCTCAAGGCCCTGAGTGTCGCCGAAGGGCTCAGGGTTGACCCTGAGTCGGGCTCTTTCACCCCGTTTTCAAAGACGGGGCTTGACGCGACCGAACGGGTCAATTCCACATTTCGGATAATACTTCTCATTGCAAACTTGGCTGGCTTAGCAAAGACTTACCGGTGTCGCTGGCTTACGTGCTGACAAGAGAGTATTGTTGGGAAATCCCAATCTACCGAAGCTGCCCTCTTTTGTCATCATCGACTGGGCAAGAGTTAAGCGTGGATAGAAAATTGCCAATCCTCCTATCATTATTGTAACAAAAATCTCAACGACTACAGCTTCAATAATAGAAAAACAAGAAATTACAGATAGTTACACGATAAGCCCATCTGGCATAAAAAATGCTATTTCATCCCAAGATGGTTTCTTAAATCGTGTTCCAAGGAGGCATAGCCCTATGAAATCACGCTTTTTTTTCACGTTTTTCCTCACTCTTTTGTTGATGGCAAGCATAGCTTCTGCTGAAAATGCCATTAAGCAGCTCTATTTCACGAAGAAAACATCTCTGAACTACCCCGCTACCTATACCTTTAGGTTAAGTCTCTGGGATTCAGAGACAGAGGGTAACGAGGCATGGTCGGAAGAAAAACCCATGAGATTGAGCGGGGCTACTCTCAAGACATACCTCGGAGATGTAATCTCTCTCGAAGCGGTCGACTTTTCAGAGCAGTACTGGGTTCAGGTGGAGAGGAGAAAGGGCGACGGCACCTATGTCTTGATAGGGGAAAGGGACATGTTGGAAATGGTTCCCTACGCCTTATGGAGTGCAACCAGTAGCGAGAGTGTCATCCCTGGATCCCACACTCACAGTGCGGACGAGATTACCTCTGACACGTTGGATGACACCCGCTTCTCCGCGTACTCCGACCTTTCCAGTGAAGGGTACCTCGATGACAACGCGAATTCAGATCTTCTCACCCGAGTTCAGGCAGACGGGCGGTATGTAAATGAGGGCCAATCGGATAGTGTTAGCTCCGCCATGATCCAGACTGGGGCCGTGACAGACAGCAAGATCACCGGGCCTATCAGCAGTTCTAAGATTGATGGTACAGGCCTCAATGCCGACACGCTGGATGGGACAGACTCATCAGGGTTTGCCCTTACAGACCACACTCACGATATCTATGCAGACGGGCGGTATGTCAATGAGGACCAATCGGACAGTATCAGCTCCGCCATGATTCAAACTGGAGCGGTGACAGACAGCAAGATTACCGGGCCCATCAGCAGCTCGAAAATAGATGGTATAGACCTCAATGCCGACACACTGGACGGGATAGACTCAACAGGGTATGCCCTCACAGACCATACCCATGATATCTATGTAGACCTGTCAACAAATCAAGCGGTCGGGGGAACTAAGACATTTAGTGACTCCGTCGTCTCAACGGTTGTCACTGGAACTCCGCCATTGCAGGTGGCTTCGTCGACCATGGTGACAAACTTGAACTCCGAAATGGTTGGGGGTTATGCGGTCGCCGACCTCGACGCCCGTTACGGCCAGAAACCTCCTGCCCAAAACTCTCGGGCGAATACTGTCACTTCCGTCGATTCAGGAGGATTCGTAGGTCTCTACACATCGATCGCCATTGGCAGCGACGGCCTGCCCATTATCTCTTACTATGACGCTACGAATTTCGATTTGAAGGTGGCCAAGTGTGGCAATCCCTCCTGTTCATCAGGTAACACCATGACGACCGTTGACTCGGGAGGCCAGGTGGGAACCTACACCTCGATCTTGATGGGCACGGATGAACTCCCGATTATTTCTTATTATGACCCTACCAATGGGGACCTCAAGGTAGTCAAGTGTGGTCATGCTTCCTGCTCCGGATCGAATACCATCACGACGATCGATTCCGCTGGTGATGTAGGCGCTTACAGTTCATTGACGGTCGGTCTCGACGGCCTTCCCGTCATTTCCTATTACGATTTTGGGAATGGCAATCTGAAGGTGGTGAAATGTGGTAACCCCTCTTGCACGGCTGCCAACACGATCACGACCCTCGATTCCACCGGAGATGTGGGTCTTCACACCTCCATTGCCCTTGGTACGGACGGGTTGCCCATCATCTCCTACTACGACCTCACAGGCGCCAATCTGAAGGTGGTCAAGTGCGGCAATCCCTCCTGCTCATCGGGCAACACCGTCACCGCGTTGGATTCCACGGGAGACGTGGGTTCGTACACTTCCATCACGATAGGAACTGATTCGTTTCCCCTGATCTCTTACTATGACACAACCAATGCAAATCTGAAGGTTGTGAAGTGTGGTAATGCAGCGTGCTCCGCCGGTAATACCATCACCGCGTTGGACTCCACAGGCGATGTGGGATCCTATACTTCGATGAGTGTCAGTCTGGACGGATTCCCTGTTATCTCCTATTACGACGGAACGAATTTTGACCTGAAGATTGTTAGGTGTGGCAATACGGCCTGCACCTCAGGGAACACGGTCGCCACCGTCGATTCGGGAGGGTTCGCAGGAACTTATACGTCCATCACGATAGGAACAGACGGACTTCCCATTGTCTCCTTTTATGACGGATCGAACGGGGATCTGAAAGTTGCCAAATGCGGCAATACGTTTTGTTTGAACAATTGGGGGAGGAGATAGGACTCCCCTTGCGGAACTGCGGTGGCCTTTTGTTGGAAGTCCACTCGGGAGGGATCGGCTCAGATTGTGGCCGATCTCTTCTCGATAACAGGTATTCCGTTCGCCACGATCGGTTGGGGGGCTCCGAATTCTCAATTCAGAATTCGGATTTCCCACATCTATCCTCTCGTGCCGTTCTCGTCTTCGGTCTCTATAGCCTCCTCTTTACCTTCACTCGTCATGGCGGGAACAATTTCTCCCCTTTCTTCCCGGCTATAATCAAGGAACGGCGTTCACCATGACATTGTCGAAGGAGGCGTCGATATAACCAAAAAGTCTAGGTTCGTCCGTGCATCTTGGCAGAATATTCTGGATCTGCAACCGTTTCACTCCTCCGTTTGGAGCACCAGGGATGTTGGCGTCGTCATAAGCATAGGCGATATAAAACTCAGCGTCTTTCCCTTTCTGAAAGATGAACCGGTTTAAACCCGGATCCCAGGTTATCCGCAGTTTTACCTTCTTGTTCAATTTCACCGTACCCAGGTCATATGGATCCTCGTAACCAACCCAAGTGGTATTGCTACACGTGGCATCGTCACAGCGCATGACACGGGCATAGGCGTGGAGAGTATCAGGTGGGTCTTCGGTAGGGGGGGTCCGACCGACCCCGATCCACGCAAAAACATCATGGAAGTAGCTATCCGGTGTTGGCGTACCGGTATTGAAAAACGTGCCACCGATCCGAGCCCGTACGAAGGTCTCGAAGGGTTCAACGACATTCAGACTGCACTCGGGCACCTCAATCTTTTTCACCAAAACCGTGGCCACGATGGTCTTGATGTTATTCCCATCGGCGAACACAATTCCATTATGGGCAGTCGAAGCTCCAAGATTGGACTCGGTGTCTACATAAGTTCGGTGGGAAAGGTTCAGGGCTTTCGACTTCAAAAGCGTCTCATTTTTTATCAGTCGGCTCAATTCGAGTGTGACCATTCCCGAGTCCGTGCCTCCGATCCCAAACCATTTTTCCGGGTCCAGGGTCTTGCCTTCAAAATTGTCATAAAGCACCTCCTGTGCTCCGACCAGACTGCCCATCAGCAGCACCCATGCGAACACCAAGCAGAATACTGTCCGCTTCATAAGAATCTCCCCCTTTCTCGAGAATCATTCAAAACAGCATTACCTTATCTAACAAAAACCCAATGCCACTATATCCCTTCTGCAAAAAAAGTCAACCCTTTCGACTCCCTGACCTAAAGGGCTTGCCTCCGATCCGAGCCCTTCGAATGAGCTCAGGGCCTTGAGCCAGTCGAAAGGCTCAGGTCGAGGGACTCAGCCTGCCCGCCGGAAGGCAGAGGTTGACCCTGGTGGAACTCAGCACCCGTACATTTTTTGCTAGATCTGACTTTTTTGCCTGCTTTCGAGTGAGCCATAGGATTGGAAGTGGCTGACTTTTCTAGAGTTTATCATTAAGGGAAATTGGTCCGGTATTTGCATTCATAAGGACGAGAAGTCGCAAGATCAATGGGGAGGGTTCCCTGTCGTGATTGTGAATCAAGGGGCAAGAAAGGTTCTGAGTGATTTAACCGAAAGGAGAACGTCTCCTCGGTATCCAGTCAGCCTGCCCCTTGAATACTGGAAGATAAACGACTCCGAGTGTCGAGGGGGGCTTGCCGGAAATATCAGTGAGACAGGCCTGCTCGTTCTGTCCACTCATAGAATGGGGATCGGGAAGAGTTTGAAAATCACGGTCATGTTTCCAAACGGGTACGAACTAAACAAGTTCGATGTGCTTGGGAGGGTCATTTGGCAGGGCCGTCATACTGAGATGTATTGGACCGGATACAAGTGCGGGGTGAAGTTTGTTCTCATCTCTGAGAAGGATCGAGTCAAACTGGACAATTTTCTCAGCGCCCACCTTTCTGCCCACCTCTCTGCAAATGAAGTTTTAAACGTCGACCCTCCTGCCCCTTCGGCATAACTGCGATTGAACACCGGCTTAGATTGACAACTTCCCTTCCATTTATTGGTTCCCTGATCCCAGTCGGTTCACATCATCTGTTACTTCAAGACACCATTTTCCCTTTCTTTCTGTGCTCACCCGCGAGCAAACCAGCTGAGCGCTGAATCTCAACAGAGCTAGGGCTGGATTTCAAAACCGAAATCGCTCGTATCGCAACCCAGCCCTTTCCCGGCATCACCGATCAATTCGACCTTTACCTTGCATGCTGTCGCGGTCGTTTTCAGAGCGGGAATTTGCCAATCAAAATAGCCTGGATTGTTCCCCTTGATTTTCCCGTTCTTGATCCCTTTCCAGCTCTTCCCACCGTTTGTGGAATAGAACAGTTCTACCCTCTTTAACGGCCCCAAGCTCTCTTGCGTTTCCCATTGGATCGTCCAGGTCGTCCCGGGTTTGAAAACCTCTCCCCCGTTCGGCGAGGTGAGTTTGATCACCTCGATCGTAAAAGGGGCAGCCGAGGTGTCTGATGCCATTCGATTCCCCGAGGCGTCGTATCCGATTACCCTGAGGAGGCATTTGCTTCTATTTCCTGCCAGCTTCGGAACCTGCCAGGGGTAATTTCTTTCTGTAATTCCTTTATCAACCACCGTCCACGTCTTCCCGTTGTCCATTGAGAGAAGCAGTTTGAAACTCTCTGCCTCCGGCGGAGCTCCCCACTGGATGATATAAGGGGACCCGGAAGGCAACACTTCGCCTCCGTTGGGAGTCAGAAGCGTCACGAAAGTGAAGATGTCTGGGACGAACTCATCCGCACCGATATCGGGTGCATCCATGCCATCCTGATCACCGTCCACCCTCCGGGGATCGCCCTCAACGTCGAATGCCGAGAGTCCGGGTGGCTTCGGAACCAGAGCCGTACCAGCATCAATCAAAAGGGAGTCGGGCTGGAGATGAAAATCCCCATCCTCTGGACTAATAAAGAGTGGGTTTGTATTAAGGTTGTTCCCCTGGTTGAAGGTCCCTTTGACATGGTAGATTCCGTTGACATTACTGTAGTAAACATCAGCCCTTGACTGGATTCCCTTAGTGTCAACGGTGAGGTCTGTCCCCGGGTTCGCTGTATTTCCATAGATAATGGTATTGTAGACTTCGAGGATGGACGTCGAGTCAACATCATCATAACCATCGCTCACGACAACACCTCCACCCCCAAGATAGGTGTTGGTTGAGGTATTTCCTGTGATGGTGCTGTTCAGGATGACCACCCTTGTTCTGGCCTTCCCTTCCGCCCAAACGAGTACACCACCTGCCTCCCTTTCTGCAGTGTTTCCTTGGACCACGCTGTTCCTGATGTAGACCTCCGCAGTCGCGAAGCCTGTGAGGTCCGTGTCAGAAAGAACTGATATTCCCCCTCCCGCTACTTTGGTAAAGTTTCTTCTCACCTGAACATTGTCTAAACTGGCCCAAAGAGGGGAATATGCAAGAAACACGATCCCTCCTCCCAGAGATTCTGTGTTGCAGTCTTGAACGATTGCGTCCCGAAGGGTGAAGCGGGTCATCCCAGACTCAGGTCTAACGCATATCCCTGCCCCGAACTGTCCATATCCGGTCTTCCCATTCTGAAACGTAAAATTTTCTACGGTGATATCTGAGGGAGTGCCATAGACATACAGGGCTCTATCCTTCTGGTTTGCGTCAACGATCGTGAGAGAAGGATCCTTCACCTGTGTTGTCACATCGGAGTTCCAACCTCCTGAAATCGTCAGCGCTTTCGAATTCCAAATATAAAGGTTCTCGAAATACGTCCCTTGGGCCACCCTGACTCGATCTCCCCGTCCAGCCGCATCGATGGCGGATTGGATGGTGGTGTAGGTACAAGTAGGGCAGACATCCAGATCCGCTGCATAGACAGGGTATGGGAAAAGAACACTCAGGAATAGAAGAACAGTTAGGTATTTTAACAAGGAGAAAACCTTTTCTGTTGTCTTACGATGTGCCATGATCACCCCTCCTCGCAGCTTGTCTAGAGTGAAACGTTTGAGGCAAAACTCCTCTGAGAAAGAGACTAATATTATGATTAGGAGCAAAAAACCTTTATGGGAAAGGATTGCTGATCCTTAAGAACTCACTGCCCTTTTACTGCTTCGTAGACTTCCCGGGAGCTGTCCACAGGGATATGTCCGTACCAATCATCGCCTCGATAATTGTAATAATTGAAGGGTGGGCCTTCGAAGAGGTATTCTCCGTCGACACTGAGCCCCCAATGATCTGTTTTATACAGTACCCCTCCCTCTAATTTGGTCACCCATTCCTGCTCGCCCCGCATGTAGGTCGAAAATTTATAGCTGGTGTAATCCATGCTTTTCATCCGATTTTGGTGGCTGGCGAGGCTTGATTGGCGCATCTCGTCTGCATAACGAGACATCATCGATGATGTTTTCTTCATCAATTCTCTCACCCTCTCCATTCCCTGACGGACATAATCCGCGGCCCATTGTTCGTTGAGACGGTAGCTCTCAGCGATCTTAATGAGATTGGGAAGCTGCTGTCCGAACTGGGGTGTCGGTGCCCAAATGCCCATCGTAATGATTCCCCATTGACCCGCGTTGTCAGGGGGCGAGCCAAACACATCGTAATAACCGGTACAGGGCACACCGTGATTATTCGTCGCGGAGATCAAGGCGAGCTCTGCGTCAACTCTTTTTTTCAGATAAGCAGAGGCTTGGTTGGCCCATGCTTGATTCGAGTAGCGCTCAATCACCCGGTGGTTGCTCCCACCGGAGTGTTTGCTGGCTGTGATCAGGGCATCGACGGGCGGCATGTATTCGTAGTGAAGGCCCGGAATGTTGGCGCTGTTGAAGTAAGGAATCCGGGATCGGGCGACAAAACCGATCACGGCATACAGGTACCCACTGTCTTCGCGAGGAGACGTGCTGAGAACTTGCCCCTTCCCGGCTGTGAACTTCCAGCCCTCCGGGACCAGAAGCGAGCACGAGCCGTCAGGCGCCGACGTTTTTCTCATCGGCAGTGTCGTGGGTCCTTTTTGTTGCCCCTGGGCAGCACCCTGAGAAGCAAGCTTCTGAACCTTCTGATCGTCAAGAACAGTGATGTTGGTAATGATGGTCAAAAGCGTGGAAACCATTTCCTTATATTGCTTTGAGGGGGCTTCGTATCCAAATACCGAGGCGTTGGGGCGTTTGACATTGAACGTGTATTTCCCTTCGATAGGAGTCTTCTTCAGGCCGGTCCGCTGATATTTTACCACCGTATGCATTCGATCCTTACTGCTTCTGGCTTCGACGATCTTAAGGTCGGGCATCTGCTTGGTCACATTTTTTAACGTCCCTCCTGCAAAGGTCACCGCATCGAGTTTCGGATCGATATTTTCCAGATAGGTCGTACTCGCAAAACAGAGGTCCCTTGGGTCACTGACAAAGACCATCTTGCCGTTGGGGTACTTTTGGGTACTGACCTTCCATCCCTTGGGTCTGTAAAGCCCGAAGGCGCCGTCTTTTGTGACATAGTATTCATATTTCGAGAAATCCGGCTGTCCCTGGGGATGGGAGTATTGTGGGGAAAACGTGATGATCACCAGAACGGCCAAAAGGACGAGGCGCCTGAAAGTCATCGGAAACCCTCCTGTTTGTGAAGCCGCGCCTTAAAGGGCGGGCTTCCAAGTAAGGTCGTCTTTTTATATCGTGCCCCTTAGCTCCGCTCTTCCCGCAAAGGCGGGATGGGGCACTTGCCGGCTGAATGGCTTGAAGAAACAAGCAACGATGATAGAATTCTGCGTTGAAGTGAGTTGAATATATAAAAAGGGAACCCCCTTGTCAAGAAACAAAGATGCTTGGCTATATTGGTGCGTTCTTGTTAGAAAGCAGTCCTATCAGCTCTAAGGGTCGATCGCAAACCAGTTGTCGCTCAAATCGTTCCCCAGGGACTTTCCCTTACCGTCTTTAAGCAAAACCTTCACTTTGCACTTCGGTTTGTCTAGGTCGGGCACTGTCCACTCATGACTCCTGTCCGTACCCGGCAAACTCTCGTCGATTAAACTCCAGATCTTCCCGCCATCGCTGGTGTAAAGCAAGTCTATGGTAGCTACAGGTTTTGCGGTTCCGTTCACTTCCCAACTAATCTCTTGGGTGCTTCCCGAGGTCAAAGGCTCCGGCCCATTCGGAGACGTTAGTTTAACTACTTCAATCGCAAACGGAGCGTCTGAGGTGTCTGATGCTACTTTCTTGTTCTTAGTGCTATACCCTGTCACTTGAATGAGACATTTCTTCTTGTTCCCTGTTGGTAAAGGCACAGTCCAATCATGCCTTGTGCCTGTCAGCTTCTTCCCTATCACGCTCCATGTCTTGCCGTTATCTAATGAATAAGAAAGTGTCACGTTGGATATCCCTGAACCAAGTCCCCACCTTATGATCTCCGTTGACCCAGAAGGCATCACTTCTCCTCCGTTCGGTGTCACCAGAGAAATCTTCGACGTCGCTCCCACTCCCCACAGCGACACCTCGTAGGTCGGGGTATCAGGGTCGTTCGAAGGAATGGACAGTGTTGCCTGTTTTATCCCCTTTGAGGAAGGACTGAACTCAAGTTTGACCGTACAGTTCTCAGATTGGGCCAAGGTTGCTCCTGAGCAATTGTCCTCCGATATTGCGAAGTCTCCTGAGTCGTTCCCATTCAGTGTGATGGTATTTATGATCAAGTCCTCAGTCCCTGTGCTTGAGATGCTGACTATTCTTTCTTTGGATACCTGTTGAGGTCGAACGATCCCAAAGTTCACCTCTGAGGCGTTATCCGGTAACGTCACAGAGATGTTCTCGGCACTTTCCGTCGTAAACTGCCACGAGTAGCCTTCAGTCATGGAGTTTCCAACCTTGTCCTTAATGCCTGGGCCCACTTGGACGGTGTAGGTCGTCAGGAAGCTCAGAGGCGTCGCTGGGATGAAGGCGGCAGTTCGTGTCACCTCATTGTAGCCCACGGTTCCTGTCAAGCCGCCCACTGTAAAGGTTGATGTCGTAATGGTCTCCAAGTCAATCGGCTCTGAGAAGGTGGCTGTGACGATGGGTATGTACGTGAGCGGGTCTGTGGACCGGGGGATGTCACTTACATGAACACTGGCTGCATCTGCCTTGGGGTATGTATCCCTCACCCTGGGTGGTCTTGTGTCGAAAGGATCGGGGCTCACCCTGATAACCACTCTTGCAGGGTCGCTGTCCACGATACCATTGTTCACCACGTAATAGAACTCATCCTGACCGCTGAATTCCTCCATGGAGGTGTAGGTCAGTTTGGGGAGTTTCCCTTCGAGGGTGCCATACGGAGGATCCACGCTAACTTTGTAGGTCAGAGCTTTAGAGCCTGAGTCCCTACCGGTAAGAGTGATGGAGGTTGGCTCCTCAGAAAGGGCCGCGATGATTAGCGGGTCTGCGGCAATCGTTTTGACGATGTTTACGACGGCGTTCGTGGGTGTGATCTCAGGGACGCTGGGGAAGTAAACATCAGCATAGT
>Ga0209254_10005660_pt1 | contig 11486 bp, 10 predicted proteins | sample FrelakmetDIP11DI_FD_187148 | JGI IMG/M metagenome (GOLD analysis project Ga0209254, IMG submission 187148) | Freshwater lake sediment microbial communities from the University of Notre Dame, USA, for methane emissions studies - DIP11 DI (SPAdes)... | ecosystem: Environmental > Aquatic >... | reverse complement strand
GTTGTGATTTGCACCATTTGTTGCAAATTGCTGCAATTTGCGATAGAGAGTGCTTCGATCGATCCCGAGGATGCGCGCCGCCTCACGGCGGTTGCCGTCCACCGAACGCAGCACCCGCTCGATGTGCTGCCGCTCGACGTCGCGCAGCGCCAGCCGGTCCGGGCCTCTCGCCGCCTCGTTCGCCGGCTCGAGCCGGAGATCCTGCTCGGTGATCGAGTCCCCGGGTGCGAGCGCGATCGCCGCCTGGATGATGTTCTCGAGCTCGCGCACGTTGCCGGGGAACGAGTAGGCCATCAGCGCCGCCAGCGCCCGGCGGTCGAGGCTCATCCCGGGCCGGCCGAAGCGCTCTCCGTACTTCTCCAGGAAGTGGCGAGCCAGTAGAGGGATATCGCCGCGCCGCTCGCGCAGCGGCGGGATGTTCACCACCACCACGCGCAACCGGTAGTAGAGGTCGCGGCGGAAGTCTCCCCGCTCCACCATCGCCTCGAGGTCCTGGTTGGTGGCGGTCACCAGATAGAGATCGACCGGGACCCGCTCTCGCCCACCCAGGCGCTCGAACTCACGCTCCTGGACGATCCTCAGCAGCTTGGCCTGGAGGGCGAGGGTAAGGTCGCCCACCTCGTCCAGGAAAAGCGTGCCGCCGTTGGCGAGCTCGATCTTGCCCATCCGGCGCTGCACGCCGGTCGCCACGCCCTCCTCGATCCCGAACAGCTCGGCCTCCAGCAGGCTCTCCGGGAGCGCGGCGCAGTTCAGCGGCACGAACGGCCCGCTGGCGCGGTCGGACGAGCCGTGCAGCAGCCGCGCCACCCGTTCCTTGCCGACGCCCGACTCACCGCGCAGCATCACGTTGGCGCCAGTCGACGCGACCCGCCGCACCAGGTCAAGAAGGTCGCGAATCTGCTGCGACTCCCCGATGAAGCCCTCACGCCGAGCCACACCCCGCAGCGCAAGGTTCTCCTCGCGCAGCCGCTGGCGGTCGCGCTCGATGGCGGTCATCTGGCGCCAGGTCTTCACGGCCGGCGCGACCATGGTCGCCAGCGACAACAGGAATCGAGCGTCGCTGTCCGTGAACGGCGCTCGGCCGCCGCGGGTTTCCTTGTCGCCGATCACCACCACGCCGAGGGTCTCCTGGCCGGCCCGCAGCGGCGCCGCGAGCAGCTCGTAGGGCGGCTCGGGACCTTCGCGCACGGTCCGCACCACTTTGCCTGCTGCCAACTCCTCCAGGAGATCGGGCTCGAACAGCGCCCGCATCGAGGCCAGGCTCGACGGCAGCCGGATCGACCGCACCACCGCCTCGTGGCCCCCGGGGGAATGGGTTGCAACGAAGCCCGAGCCGGCGTCGAGGTTGCCGACCGCGCGCTGCAGCAGCTCTTCGACCAGCTCCTCCTCGGGGCGCACGCCGCCGATGGTGAGCGACATGTCGACCAGCGTCTCGAGCTGGAGCTCGCGCCAGTTGCGATCGAAGGTGCTCACGCCGTCCTCAGTGTAGCGTGGACTGAGCCGGTCGGCAGCGGCGCGATGGCGTCAGATCGTTGCGCAGCCGGGGCCGCCGCCACCGGTTACAATCCACCTGCCGACTGTTGTCTGGGAGGCGGATCGGGAATGCTCCGAAGCGCGCACTTGCCAACCTGGTTCGTCGCCATGCTTGCCGCCGGGATCGCGGCGGGCGGCGCTGCAGGTCCGCTCGAGGCGGCGGATCGTCCTCCGTCGGTGCTAATCATCACGGTCGACACCCTGCGGACCGACCGGCTGTCCGCGTACGGTTACCAACGTCCAACGTCGCCTCACATCGACGACCTGCTGTCGCGCGGCACGAAGTTCACCGACGCGCGCACGATCGAGCCGCTGACCAACCCGGCCCTGGCCTCGATGGTGACCGGCCTCATGCCACACGAGCACGCGGCATCGCGCAACGGGCTCCGCATCGAGGCGGGCCTGGACTCGCTGCCCAAGATCCTCGCGCGCAACGGCTGGGGAACCGCCGCAGTGGTCGCCAACTGGACCCTCAAGGACAACGTCTCGGGGCTCGGTGAGCACTTCGAGGACTACGTCGAGGTGTTTACTCGCCGCCGCTGGTTCGGCATCGTCAACAGCGAGGCGACCGCGGCGGACGTCACCGATGAGGCTGTCGAGTGGCTGGGGCGGCACCTCGACGAACGGGCGCACCAGCCGTTCCTGCTCTGGGTGCACTACGTCGAGCCGCACGCTCCGTACATCTTCCACGAGGAGTTCGCGCAGCGTCTCGGCATCGAGGGCCGCGACCCGCCGCGCAGCGATCGCTACGACACCGAGATCGCCGAGGTCGACCAGCAGATCGGCCGGCTCCTCGATCGGGTCGAGCGCCGGATCCAGGGCGACCGTGTGATCATCGTCTTCACGGCCGACCACGGCGAGAGCCTGGGCGAGCACGACGAGTGGGGGCACGGACGCGAGCTCTACGAGCCCGGTTTGCGAATCCCGATGAGCTTCACCTGGCAGGGCACCGTCGAGCAGCAGGTGGTGGAATCGCCGGCGCACATCATCGACATTCCGTCGACCGTGCTCGAACTCATCGGCCTCACAGTTCCACCTTCGTTCCGCGGGGTCAGCTGGGCCTCAGTCCTGCGCGGACGCACACGGTCGACCGGCAGCGCCGTCTGCTACCAGGCCCACCGCGGCGCGGTCCACGGCGCCAGCGAGTCGGACCGCGCGCGCTCCAAGGGCCTGCTCGACGTTGCCATCATCGACGGCGAACGCAAGGAGATCCTGCACATCAACGGCAACCGGCGCGAGCTGTTCGACCTCGGCGCAGATCCGGGTGAGCTGCAGTCGCTGGTGCCTCCGGACTCCGCGCCGAGCCAGGAGCTGGTCCGATGCATCGGCGAGATCAGCAGCGGTCTCGGCAGCCTCGACCGGCTGACGACGAAGCAGCTCGACGACGAGACCGTCGAGCAGCTGCGCGCGCTCGGTTACCTCGACTGAGGACCAGCGGCAGCGGCATCGCATCTGCTGACGGCGGTGGACGGGCCTGCTGTCGCCACTCCGCGCGGGGCGGCTTCACCCGGTGCCGGGCAGCGCAGCCGCGAACTCAACCTCGGCGGCGAGCGGGAGGTGATCCGAACCTCGGAGGCGCAGCACCTCGCCGGCTGCGCAGGACGCACCGCGGACGAAGACGTGGTCGATCGACGGCGACATCCGACGCTGGTTCCGCGGCACCACGCGCAGCAGACCGACAGCTTCGAGCGCTGCCGCCACTCCCTCGAGCGGCCCGAACAGGGTGTTGAAATCGCCACCGACGATCAGCGGACCCTCGCTCAGCGCCGACGCCAGAGCCATCGCCTGGCGCGCCCGCGCTGAAGGCCGGGCAGTGTTCTCGAGGTGTACGTTCCAGATTTCCGGCGCGAGGCCGCCTGCCCGGCAACGGACTCCCAGCGCGATTCGCTCGACCCGGTGGTTCCGGCCGAGCTTGGGCTGGCTCGCGACCGGAAGCCGCACCGTGCGGTGGCTTTCGGGGAGCGCCCGCACCCCGATCAGCAGACCCGACTCTCGGAAGGGGTAGTAGGCGGTCGGCCGGGCCACCCGGTGGATCGGCGCGAACAGCAGGTGCAGACCCTCCAGGAGCTCCCTTACGTCCGGCTCCAGCCACCACGGGCCGTGCGGGTACACGGGCACCTCCTGGAGCAGCAACACGTGTGGTTCACGATCCACCATCAGCCACCGCAGGCTCTCAACGACGCCTCGAGCGTCGTAGCTGCGGTGGATGTTCCACGACAGCAGCCGCAGCCTCGCCGGCAACGAGCGCACGACTCCGGCGCCGAGGTCCGTTGCGACCGAGGGCACGTCGTGGTGTCGGCCCGGAGTTGCGCTCCCCCGTACCGGCTGCAGCAGCGACCGCAAGAAGTCGCAACCGAGCCTTGTCGTCGCTCGCACCCGGCCGACCTCGAAATGCCATCTGCGGGCCATGACCCCCGTCCGGACGTGCTCCGCGCTTCTGAATATGTGGCGAGGAGGCTACGGCTTCTTCCGCATCCAGATCTCGGTCCCGTTCTTCTCGTAGCGGACCTCGTCCATCAGCTCGGTGATCAGGAAGACGCCGCGGCCGTGGCTGGCGTAGATCCGCTCACCCACCACCGGGCTCGGGATGTTCGCGGGGTCGAATCCCTTGCCGGGATCACGGACGACGATCAACATCCCCTGACCGGGGTCGCACTGGACGCTGATGGTGACCAGTTTGCAGGGGTCGTGACCGCAGCCATGCGCGACCGCATTGGCGAGGGCCTCGGTGATCGCCACCTCGACGTCGAACTCGGCGCCGGCAGCGCAGCCCATTTCGCGCACCAGGCCCATAACATCGCCCACCACCAGAGGTATCGCCTCCACGCTCCCGGGGATGGTCCTTTCGAGACGGAGGGACATCGCCTCCGGATCGAACTCACAGCGGCTCGATGCGTCGATCATCGTGCGTGCCAGTCTTCGGTCGGAACCAGTCAGGGGATCATTGTATTTCCGCGGGGGCACATGGTCCATCCGTGCACCGCCCGTCGTGGAACGGTCGGCGCACAGGCGACTGCGCAAGTGCTCGTCCAGGGGGTGGAGTATTCTGAATGAACCAAGGAGGTCGACGGCCGATGTTCCTGCACATGCTCAATGACGACCAGAAGCGGGCATTTGCGGCGCTGGCGCTGAAGCTGACGGCGGCCGACGGCGCCGTGGTCGGCCGCGAAGCCGCGAAGCTGCGCGCGCTGGCCGGCGAGATGAACCTCACGCTCGAGGGGTGGGACAGCAGCGCCGACGTCGCCACGCTTGCCGCCAGCTTCACCGATCGGCGGTCGAAGGTCGTGGCTCTGCTCGAGCTCCTCGGCTTCGCCTACTCCGACACCTCCTTCCAGTCCGTCGAGGCGTCGATGGTGAACGAGGCCGCCCGCGCCATGAACATCTCCGACGACGATCTCAAGCGTCTCGAGACCTGGGTCGGGCAGCACGTGGACCACGTCCGGGAGGCGTTCGCACTGATGCGGGAGTGACGGTAGTAGTCGCCAGTCGCTCGTGCCTTCCGGCACGGTGGCTCCTCGGAGCCAGCTGGCGGCCGATCGCGGAGTTGAATGTTCCGCCTTCCCGCCCAGCGGGCGCGATGACGTAGCACGCGCGCGGGTGACGATCAGCGTTTGATGCGGGAGAAGGCATACAGCATCTCGCGAGCGATCTCCTGGCAACGCTCGTCGTACGCGGCCGTCTCCCGATCGGTGCCGTCAAAGTCCTGAGGGTCGTCGTAGGGGAGGGAGATCCTCTCGGCGGCACCGAGGACGACTGGGCAGGCCGCGTCGGCAGCCGAGCAGGTCATGACCGCGCAGAAGCCCCGAGCCGGGTTCGAAGCGTGGTCATAGACCTTCGAGAAGCACTCGATTGGCGTCCCGCCTTCGGCGAAGCGCACCCGGTAGAACGGGTTGTCCCCCCAGTCCGGGTCGGCGATCCGGAAGCCCGCGCGCCTCATCGCGGCAACAGCTCGCGGGTTGAAGGCAGTGGCCTCGGTCCCCCCGGAGTAGGCCTCGACCGCCGGCACGCCGAAGTGGGCGGCCGCGGTCTGCGCCCACACCTGTGCGAGCTGGCTGCGCCGGGAGTTGTGAGTGCAGATGAAGCTGAGCATCGATGGCTGGCCGGCGCCGGCGCGCGCACCGATGAACTCGGCGAGCCGGTCGAGCGCCCCCTGCCGATCGGCCGGAATGCGGTCGATCTCGGAGGCCACGACGGAGAGGTACCTCTCGAGCTCCGGGTACAGCTCCACGGCTCGGCTGCTCACAGCGACCTCCATGGTGGATCGCAACGGATCGACAATTGAAGCGTCCTCCCGGTGGGCAGCATGCGGTCAAGCCGCCCCGGAGTCCCGGTCGTCCTCTGCGTGGCCCCAGTACCGCCGCCTCAGGGACAGCGCCACGTTGACCAGGGCGATGAGCACCGGCACCTCGACCAGCGGGCCGATCACTGCCGCGAACGCGACGCCCGAGTCGATGCCGAAGGTGGCGATTGCGACCGCGATGGCGAGCTCGAAGTTGTTCGAGGCGGCTGTGAAGCTCAACGTCGCCGAACGGCTGTAGTCGGCACCGACCTTCCGGGACATGAAGAACGACACCACAAACATGAGCACGAAGTACACCACCAGCGGAATCGCGATACGAACCACGTCGAGCGGAAGCTCGACGATGTACTCGCCCTTGAGGGAGAACATGACCAGGATCGTGAACAGCAGGGCGATCAAGGTGATCGGGCTGATCGTCGGGATGAAGCGGGAGTGGTACCACTGCTTGCCCTTGAGCGCGATCAGGGAGAAGCGGGTGATCACGCCGGCTAGGAACGGGATGCCGAGGTAGATGAAAACGCTCTTCGCGATCTGGCCGATGGTGACGTCGACCGCGGCGCCCGACAGCCCGAACAGCGGTGGCAGCACGGTGATGAACACCCAGGCGTAGACCGAGAAGAAGAGCACCTGGAAGATCGAGTTGAAGGCGACCAGTCCGGCGCAGTACTCGGTGTCGCCGCACGCGAGCTCGTTCCAGACGATCACCATGGCGATGCACCGCGCGAGGCCGATCAAGATCAGCCCAACCATGTACTCGGGCTTGTCGGCGAGGAATGCGATCGCGAGCAGGAACATCAGGATCGGGCCGACCACCCAGTTCTGGACCAGGGACAGCGCCAGCACCTTCCAGTCCCGAAACACCCGCCCGAGCTCCTCGTAGCGCACCTTGGCGAGCGGCGGGTACATCATCAGGATCAGCCCGATGGCGATCGGGATGTTGGTCGTGCCGACCGAGAAGCGGTTCCAGAAGCCGGCGATCTCCGGCCGCAGGTAACCCCAGCCGACGCCGGCGGCCATGGCGAGGAAGATCCACAGCGTCAGGTAGCGGTCGAGGAGCGACAGCCTTCGGGCAACTCCGGAGTGCGCAGTCATCGATCCTCCCTCGCTCGGTGCCGCATCAGGCGGACGCCGCGCCGGCGGCGAGCGCCTTCGCCCGAGCAGCCTCGAGCCCGAGCCGGCACAGATCCTCCACCGGCATCCGGCGCAGCTCGTCGACCACTACCGCATCGCGCGCCAGCTGCGGATCGTGCCGGGCAGCGGCGACCGCGAGCTCGACCCAGGACCTGGCCTCGAGCTCGTCGGACAGGCCGACGTAGACCCAGCGGCCCTGCTTGCGCTCCCTGACGATGCCGGCGCGCCTGAGCTCCCTCAGGTGCAACGACACCGTCGAGGGCGCCAGCCCGAGCACCGCCGTGATCTGGCACACGCAGAGCTCGCCGGAGCGCAACATGGCCACCGCTCGCAGCCGGGCCGGATGGCCGAGGGCGCGGGCGACGGCAACGGCAGAGTCGAGGCGCGAGGACTTCATTTCGTCTTGTCGCGAATTGTAAATTTGGTCTCTCTGGGTGTCAACAGGCCGGGGCCGGCCGGCATGTGCGCGTCCGGGGCGTAGACCACGATCACTCCCGCGTCGCGGGCAGCGTCGAGGAGCCGCTCGGCGGCGTCGAGTTCCAGCCAGTCATGCAGCCGGCTCTTGTTTCATCCTCCCCACCTGAGGCCGATTCCCACCGAGCGCCCGGCCGCCGGCACGGCCAGCTCGTCGGCGGTCGGTAGATAGGTCTCGTCCAGCAGGTTGTTCGCGAAGAGCATGACCGCCAGGCCGTTTCGCAGGGTGTAGCTCAGCGACGCCGAGACGATGTCCGCGCCGTCGATCGCCACCTCGCCTGGCCCGGGATCGTTCTTGTCGAATCGGTACTGCCAGCGCAGCGCAGCGCCCCAGGCGTTGCGGGCGTAGGTGCTGCCGAGCGTGAAGCGGTCGGAAGGGGCTTCGGCGAGGGGGCTGCCGTCATCGGCCTCGCTCTCGGTAGTCTGACCCGCCAGCTCCAGCCTGAGATGCTCCGTGGCCTGGTAGAAGCCCTCGACCTCGATGCCCTCGATGGTGCCGGAGGTCAAGTTGACGAAGGTCTGGACGTCGGGCTCGAGGTCGACCCGCTCGATGTAGTCGTCGATCGCCGTGCGGTAGAGGTAGGCGGCCACGAACAGCCGGCTGCCGAAGAAGCGCACGCCGGCGTCGGTGGTCAGCGAGCGCTCGGGTTCGAGGTCCTCGTTGGCGACGATCTCGCCGCGGCCGGTCGAGCCGCTGAAGTAGCGCTCGGAGAGGCCCGGGAACCGGTAGCCGGTGCCGACGTTGGCCACCAGCTCGAACCCGCTGCCCGCCGGCACCGAGAGACCGATGAATCCGGTCGCCGCGGTGTCATCGGTGGTCGCGGCGCCGGTGTTGGCCTGCCCGATCCAGGTCAGCCGCCCCCCCATCTCGGCCGCGACCGTGCCGAAGTTCCGGCGCAGCGAGCCGTACGCGGCCAGGTCGGTCTCACAGCCATCGAGCGTGGTCACCGTCTCTGTCGTCCCGGTGGCGAGGTCGGTGATCGACTCGGTGGCCTGCACCCCCTGGCGGCCGAAGTAATCGAGGCCGACCCGCGCCGCGAACGAGGCCGGCAGCGTGAGCTCGCGCTGCAGGTTGAAGCCGAAGTCGATGGCCTGGTTCTCGACCAGGCTGCGCTGGCTGGACCGCAGGTTCTCGGTGTCGAGGGTGTTGGGGTGGGCATAGAGGTCGAGATGCCAGACGCCGGGCCGTCGGATGGCCACCCGGCCCACCAGGTGCCGCTCCTCGGGATAGGTGGTGATGCGCGACGGGTAGCGCGTGTTCGGCTTGCCGATGTCGTTGCCCAGCGACGGCGCGAGCAGCAGATCGACCTCGAGGCCCGAGGACAGGGTCCAGAGCTTGTCCACAGTGCCGGAGTACTGCTCGAACTGGCTGGGGAGGTAGAGGCCGTCCGGCGTCTCCGTCGGGTTCGAGGCACGGCGGGCCAGGCCCACCGACCAGCCCGCGAGGTCGAGGCCCACGAGCTGGTAGTTGGCGTCGCCCTGGCTCTCCCAGCCGAGCTCGGCGACGGTACTCTCAAAGGGCCGGGGGACGGCCTCCAACACGCCGCCGAGAGCGCCGGAGCCGTAGTAGGACGAGTAGGGCCCGCGGACGACGTTCACCGTGCCGAGGAGGAGCGGATCGATGAAGGAAGCGGTGGCGCCGGCCCGCCGCTCGGCGACGATCCGGGTGCCGGCAACCAATGTCATTACCCGCTGGCCGCCGGTCCCCCGGATCGAGTAGGCCTGGAAGAGCCCGCCCTGCCCATTCTCGGCCACGCCCGGCATGCCCTCGACGAGCTCGACCACGCTCGGCGCCGGCGCCGGCCGGTCATGCATGGTGATGGAGCTCGTGGCGACCGAGATCGGCTGGATGCCGGCGCTGCCCTCGCGGCTGGCGGTGACGACGATCTCGCCGTATGACGCCTGCTTCGCGAGCAGGACCAGGAACGCCCCGCCCTCGGCGCAGCACTCCGCCTCGAGGGTCTGGAATCGGGGGTGGACCACCCGCACCGTGACCGGTGGAGCGAGCTCGTCGAAGTGGAAGGCGCCGTGGGCGTCGGTGATGCGAAAGGCGCTGCCGTCGGCGAGCTCGACGCGGGCGCCCTCCACGGGCAGGTTTGCGGAGGTGACCACCGTGCCTTCGACGGCGGCCGACACCGGGAGCGCGATGACCGCTCCCGAGAAGAAGAGGATCGCACGGAGGAGCTTCTTCATGGTCACTCCTTGTCAACGCGGCTGACATCGCCCGCAGCGCGAACGGCCTGAAGCGACGTCATCCGCCGTCCTGCGAGGGCGCGATCGGCACACGCCCACGCGCCGCGGCGGATGGTGTGGTGTCCGGTCGTGGTAGCTCGGCCCGCCGCGCCGGATCACTCGTTGCGACGGCAGAGCAGGAGCAGGAGGAGAGCTGCGCGCACCGGCGCGTCCCCGGACAGACAGGCGCGGCCCACGGGCGTCGCCGACACGCATGCCTGCGCTCGGTCGATCGCCCACTCCAGCACGCGCCGCTCGGGTGGGGCGAGGAAGGCCCACAGGGGGAGGCAAGCGTCCGCGCTCGCCCTCAGGCTGCGCGTCGTCCAGCCGGCGGTGCGGACGCTGAGCTGCCGCCCGGCTCTGTCCCCCTCGACCCAGAGCACCACGCCTGGGACTTCCGGCCTCGCTGACTCGCCCGGCCCGCCGGCCGGAGCCGGAGGTGGCGCCCAACACCCGAGGTAGACGACGGATCGCAGGGTCATCGGGAGCACGTAGCCCGACTCCCGGCGCTCGTCGCCGAAGCGCAGCATCAGCCGCACATCGTCCGATGGGAGCGGCGGCACGATGAAATGGAAGGCCGCAACCTCGATGTCGAGGTGCGGGGTGATCCTGACCGGCCAGTGTCGCCCGCCGTCGAACGACAGGAAGGCCTCCCACTCGTGGAAGCCCGCGGCCGCCAGATCGCGCAGCGGGCGCCATGCCACGGTCGCCTCGCGCCCCCCCACCAGCACATCGCCGATCACCGGCCGGATCAGCTCGACGGGCAGTTCGTGCGCGGGCCGGACGTTGATCTCGGGACCGGCCGAGGCGACCCCCGGCAACGCGAGGACCGCTGCCGCCAGTAGGAGCACCGGACACGCGCCCCGGCGACCCCGCGAGACGTCATGCAACGTTAACATCGCCACGCAGAACGATACCACGCCGCGCCGCGCACGCGATGCCGCCGGATCCTCCTCCGCTCGATGGGGCCTGCACCTCGGGTCGTGCCCGCAGCGCGTTGTGATGGCGGCGAGGCCCGGGCAGCGGGAGCTCCCGGGGCGTCAGCCCTGGCTCGGAGCAGGCGGCTCACGGCAGGGCGCCGCCACGCGCCAGTCGGCGATGACCTCGTCGGCCGTCTTCACCTGGGCCGCCGCGTCGCTCGCGTACCACGCCTTGAAGTACTCGAGCCCCTGGGCATGCGCCTCGTCGGTGAACGCCTGCATCGCGTCGGTGATCCACACCAGCTCGTAGCCGCGCTGGAATGCGTCGCCGGAGGTGTGCCGCACGCAGCAGTCGGTGTGCAGCCCGGTGATGTAGAGCCGAGTGATGCCGCGTTGCCTTAGCTGCGCATCGATGTCGGTGCTCACGAACGGGCTGTAGGTGGTCTTCTCGATGACCAGGTCTCCCGCCACCGGCGCGATCGCGTCCGCAATCACGGCCTGCCAGGTGCGCTCCATGGCGTGCGGCGGCCACTTCGTGAGCTCGGCATCTGCCGGCGTGTGTGCGTCGGTCGCGTAGACGACGGTCACGCCCGTTTCACGGGCGGCGGCGAGCAGCTTCGCCAGCATCGGCACGATCGCCTGCGCGCGCGCCTGATACTCCGCACCGCCGGCGTCGGCGATGACGCCGCCCGGCAGGAGAAAGTCGTTGGCGAGATCGATCACGACGATGGCGCTCTTTCGGGGCTTCACTGCGGGGGTTGGGGACATGCACACCTCCCATTGGTAGAGGGGTTCACCGGCGAGGGGCCGCTTGGGTAACGCCTTGGCCCGCTGTGGATGACGGGCCGCTCTCGCCGGGGCGCGGCGTCGACCGCGCGATGTTCGTGCCGGGGCCT
>Ga0209254_10005658_pt1 | contig 11489 bp, 11 predicted proteins | sample FrelakmetDIP11DI_FD_187148 | JGI IMG/M metagenome (GOLD analysis project Ga0209254, IMG submission 187148) | Freshwater lake sediment microbial communities from the University of Notre Dame, USA, for methane emissions studies - DIP11 DI (SPAdes)... | ecosystem: Environmental > Aquatic >... | reverse complement strand
CACCCGGGCGTGAAAAGAGCCCCATTTTACCCTGCCGCCCCCCGCCCCCTTCGACCCGGGCCCGGGCGGCGATCTAGAATGCGGCATGCCCGCGCCGCGCGTCCTTCTCGTCAAGCTCTCGTCGCTGGGCGACGTCATCCACCTGCTGCCCGCCGTCACGGACCTCGCGCGCGCCCGCCCGGAAGTCGAGATCGACTGGGCCGTCGAGGAAGGCTTCGCGCCCATTCCGGCGCTGCACCCGTCCGTCAGGCGCGTGATCCCGGTCAGCCTGCGGCGCCTGCGGGCGAGGCCTCTCTCGCCCTCGAGCTGGGGCGCCCTGGCCGGCGTGCGCAGCGCGCTTCGCGCCGGTGGCGCGTACGACTGGATCGTGGACGCGCAGGGGCTGCTCAAGAGCGTGGCCGTCGGCCGCCTCGCGAAGGGCGCCCTTTTCGGTTTCGACCGCGCAAGCATCCGCGAGAAGGCCGCCGCCCGCTTTTACGACGTGGGCCTCGCCGTGCCGCGCGACCTGCATGCCGTCGAGCGTTGCCGGCGCCTCGTTGCGGCCGTGTTCGGCTACGCGCCCGCAGGCGAGGCCGACTACGGCATCGCGCCGCCCTCCGGGGCGCCCGCCTGGGTGCCCCGCACGGACTACGTCGTGGCGCTGCACGCCTCGAGCAAGCGCGCCAAGCGATGGCCGGACGCCCATTGGCGCGCGCTCGCGGAGCGCCTCGCCCGCGAGGGCATCGGCATCGTGTACCCCGGCGGATCTCCCTCCGAGCGCGAGGACGCTACCCGGCTCTCTGGCGCCTCTCCCGGCGGGCTCGCGGCGCCCGCGATGACGCTTCCCGAAGCGGCCGCCCTCCTCGCCCGCGCGAGCGCCGTCGTCGGCGTCGACACGGGTCTCACGCACCTCGCCGTCGCGCTCGGCTGTCCCACCGTCGGCCTCTACGTCGCCACGAAGCCGGGTCTCACGGGCTTGCACGGGGGGCCACGCGCCGTGAACCTCGGCGGCCCGGGCGCACCTCCCGCCCCTGCCGACGTCGCTCGCGTTCTCTTCGGGGCCGATGCGGCAACGTGATGGCCCGCGCCCTCTACGGCCTCGTCGTCATGCTCCTCCTGCCCTTCGCGCTCGCGCGCCTCGCGTGGCGGGCGCGCCGCCAGCCCGGCTACCTCGAACACCTCGGCGAACGCTTCGGGGCCGCGCCCCTCGCGGACGAGGCGCCCGTCCTCTGGATCCACGCCGTGTCCGTCGGCGAGACGCGCGCGGCCGCACCGCTCGTGACCCGCCTCTCGCGCGATTACCCTCACGCGAGAATCCTCCTCACGCACATGACCCCCACGGGCCGCGCCACCGGCGTCGAGCTCTTCGGCGATCGCGTGACGCGCGCCTGGCTTCCCTGGGACGCGCGATTCGCCGTGCGCCGCTTCCTCGCCCGCACGAGGCCGGCCTTCGGCATTCTGCTCGAGACGGAAATCTGGCCGAACCTCCTGGCCGAATGCCGGGCCCTGCAGATCCCGGTCTTCCTCGTGAACGCGCGGCTCTCGGCACGCTCGGCGGCCGGCTACGCGCGCGTCGCATCCCTTGCCCGCGAGGCACTCGCGAACCTGGCGGGTATCGCGGCACAGACGAAGGACGATGCCGATCGCCTCGAGGCGCTGGGAGCGCGCGAAGTTGCCGTGACGGGCAACATCAAGTTCGATCTCGACGTGCCCGTGGACACCGAGACGAAGGCCGCGACGCTGCGCGCCCTCTTGGGCGAGGGCCGGCGCGTATGGGTGGCCGGCAGCACGCGGGAGGGCGAGGAGGCCCTGCTCATCGAGGCGATCGACACCGCGGGGCTCGATCCGGACATCCTCGTGGTCTTCGTGCCCCGCCACCCGCAGCGCTTCGACGAAGTGGCGGCGCTGCTGGGCACGCGCGGCCGCCCCGTGCCCCGGCGCAGCCTGGGCGAGGCGGTCCCGGCGCAGGCCCGGTACGCGCTCGGCGATTCGATGGGCGAGATGCTCGCCTACTACCGCGCGGCGGACCTCGTGGTGGTGGGCGGCAGCTTCCTGCCGCTCGGGGGCCAGAACCTCATCGAGGCGTGCGCAGTGGGCCGGCCGGTGCTCTTCGGACCGCACACGTTCAACTTCGAGGCGGCGGCCGAGGCGGCGATCGAGCGCGGCGCCGGCCTGCGCGCGCGCGACGCGGCACACGCGGTGGCGATCGCGAAGGAGCTGCTCGGGGATGCGCCCAGGCGTGCGCGGATGGGCGAGGCGGCGCTCGCCTTCGCGCGGGACAACCGCGGGGCGCTCGGCCGGCTCGAGGCCTGGCTCGCGCCCCGGCTGCCGGCTATCCGCGGCCCAGGGCGCGGTTGACCAGCTCGAGGTCGGGCTCGGCGAGCGTGCCGCTCGCGGCCTTCAGCCGCAGCGTGTTGAGGAAGTAGCTGTAGCGGGCCTGCTGCAGGTCGCGGCGTGTCTGGATGACCTGCTGCTGCGCGTTCAGCACGTCCACGCTGGTGCGAACGCCGACGTCGCGGCCGAGGATCGTGGAGTCGAGCTGGCTCTGGGTCGAGGCGAGGGCCTGCTCGAGGGCGCCCCCCAGCGCGACGCCGTTCGTCACGTTGAGGTAGTTCTGCCGCACCGCCTGCGCCACCGTACGCTGCGTGTTCTCGAGGTCCTGCTGCGCGCGCTCCTTGCCGGCGAGCGCCTCGCGCACGCGCGACTGCGTGCCTCCGCCCGCGTAGAGGGGCACGGAGACCGAGACGCCGACCGACCCGGTGTTCTGCGCAAGCGTGCCGATGCCCGAGGTGAGGTTCGGATTCTTGTTGTAGACCCACTGCGCGGACAGGTCCGCGGTCGGGTAGTGGCCGGCCCTGGCGCGGTCGACCTCCTTCTCGGCGATCTCGTAGGCGGCGCGCGAGATGGCGACGGAAAAGCTCGAGGTGCCGGCGGCATTCACCCACTCGTCGATGTTCGCGGGCTTCGGAGGCACGAGCGCCACGGGCTCCCTGAGGGGGACGAGCGGCTCGGCGGGCTTCCCGATCAACTGCGTGAGCGCCTGGCGCTTCACCTCGAGGTCGTTCTTGTCCAGGATCTCCTTGGCGACCGTCTGGTCGTAGCGCGCCTGGGCCTCGAGGGTGTCGACGATGGTGGAGGTGCCCACCTCGAAGTTGCGCTTGGCCTGGGCGAGCTGCTCGGAGAAAGCCTTCTTCTGCGCTTCGGAGAGCGCGACGTTGTCCTGCGCGAGCAGCACGTCGAAGTAGGCCTGTGCGGTGCGCACGATGAGGTCCTGCTGGGCGATGGTGAGGGCCGCCTCCGCCTGCAGTACCTGCTTCTGGGCCTGCGAGATGGCGATCCAGTTCTGCCAGCGGAACAGGGGCTGCGTGAGCGTCACCGCGTAAGTCTGGTTGTTGTAGGTGAAGTCGTCCGCGTAATCGCGGTCGAGCTTGTTCTTGAAGGCGGAGGCCGAGCCCACCACGTTGGGCAGGTACCCGGCGCGGGCCTGCGGCAGGCGTTCGATGCCCGCGTTGTAGGTGGCGCGGGCGCCCTGGTAGACCGGGTCGCTCACCAGCGCGTCCCGGTAGACGCCGATCAGGTCTGCACCCCAGGCGCTCGAGGCGAGGCCGGCGGCGGCGAGGAGGAGGGCGATTCGGGTGGGCTTCATCGTCGGGTCTTTCGGTTCGTTGTCGTAGGGGCTTTGACGCCGCGGGCGGGTCGGGCGGATTCGCGCGCCCCGCGTTCGTTCATGCGATCAGTAGAGGGCCATGGCGGGATCCACGGCGCGGGCCCAGCCATCGATGCCGCCCTGCAGGTTCACCACGTCCGGAAATCCGTGCCGCTCGAGGAAGGCGCCGGCGTGCAGGCTGCGCACGCCGTGGTGGCAGATCACCACCGTGGGGCGGTCCGGGTCGAGCTCTTCCAACCGGGCGCCCAGCTGTCCCATCGGGATGTGCAGCGACCCGTCCAGCCGGCACAGCGAGTATTCCCAAGTCTCCCGGACGTCGAGCAGCGTGACCGGCTGCGGTTGCCGGGAAAGCCACGCCTTGAGCGCCGGCGCCGCGAGCTGGCGCATCAGAACCGGAAACGCGCCGGGGCCTGCGCGTTCACCAGGGGCCGGAGCATCGTCTCGAAGAGCTCCGTGCGGCGCACTTCGCCCGCGCCCGCCTGCTCCACCAGGACGGCCTTCATGACCGGCGCGTCGCCCACCACGGCGATGAGACGTCCGCCGGGGTTCAGCCGCGCGACGAACGCCTCGGGCAGCACCGGCGTCGATCCGGTGAGCACGATCGCGTCGTAGGCCTTCTCGCCCAGGGGCGCGCGGGCGCTGTCGCCTTCGAGCAGCGTCACGTTGCCGATCCCGGCCGCGGCGAGGCTCGCCTTCGCGCCGGAGAGCAGGTCGGGGTGGATCTCGGCGCTCGTCACGTGTCGCGCGAGCTTCGCGAGCAGCGCGGTGAGGTATCCCGAGCCGGTGCCGACCTCGTAGACGGTGTCGCCCGGCTTCACGCCGAGCTCCTGCACGATGCGCGCCTCCAGCTTCGGGCTCATCATCGACTCGCCGTGGGCGAGGGGGATCTCCAGGTCCGCGAAGGCGAGGCCGCGGCATGCCTCCGGGACGAAGCGCTCCCGCTTCACCTCGAAGAGCAGGTCGAGCACGGCGGTGTCCAGGACGTCCCATGGGCGGATCTGCTGCTCCACCATGTTGAAGCGAGCTTGTTCGACGTTCATGGTAAGGGACGGGGCGGGCCGCGAAAAAAGAGAATTGTATCAAAGCGAAACGGCATTTCACGCTGCGCGCGCCATTGATCGCCAAAGGGGCCGCTCGCCCGGTGGCCCGGCATCCTAGTCCAGCGTCTCGCGGTACCGGCGCATCGCCACCGCCACGGCGACCAGCAGGAAGGCGGCCAGGGGCCACACTTCCGGGGCGATGTCCGACCAGCCGTTGCCCTTCAGCAGGATCCCCCGCACGACGCGCAGGAAGTGCGTGAGCGGCAGCAGCTCGCCGATCGCCTGCGCCCATCCCGGCATGCCCCGGAACGGGAACATGAACCCCGAGAGCAGCATCGAGGGCAGGAAGAAGAAGAAGGTCATCTGCATCGCCTGCATCTGGCTGCGGGCGAGCGTGGAGAAGGTGAACCCGATGGCGAGGTTCGCGGCGATGAAGAGCACGAGCACGGCCGAGAGCAGGGCGAGGCTGCCCACCATGGGCACGGCGAACAGCTGCTTCGCGGCAACGAGGATCACCACGACCTGCACGTAGCCGATGAGGATGTAGGGAACGATCTTGCCGAGCATCACCTCGAAGGGCCGCACGGGCGTTGCGAGCAGGTTCTCCATCGTGCCCCGCTCGCGCTCGCGGGTCATGGCGATGGAGGTCATCATCACCATCGTCATGGTGAGCACCACGCCCATGAGGCCCGGCACGATGTTGTACTGGGTGACGACCTCCGGGTTGTAGCGTCGGTGCACGCGGACCTCGAAGGGCGCCGGCGAGGCGCGCAGGCCGGCGAGCGGGCCGGAGAGGTCGCGATCGATCGCGGTGAGGTTGAGGTTCTGCAGCGCCGTCACGGCGTTCCCGGTGGCCGCCGGGTCGGTGGCGTCGGCCTCGACGAGGATCGCGGGGCGCTCGCCACGCTGCAGGCGGCGCGAGAAGTCGGCCGGCACCTGGAGCAGGAACTGGACCTCGCCCCTCGCGAGCATCCGCTCGCCCTCCTCCACGCTCGCCGGCCGGGCGACCACGCGGAAGTACCCGCTGTTCTCCATCGCGCGCACCAGGGAGCGCGAGAAGACGCTCGTCTCGGCGCTCACGACCGCCGTCGGCAGGCCCTTGGGGTCCATGTTGATCGCGAACCCGAAGAGCACGAGCTGCATCACGGGCACGCCCACCATCATCGCGAACGTGAGGCGGTCCCGGCGCATCTGCACGAACTCCTTGACGAGCACCGCGATGAAACGGTTCCAGGAGAACATGGTTCAGCTGCCGGGGGCGGCCGTCGCCGAGACGGGCTCACCCTCCTTCATCAGGTGGATGAAGACGTCTTCGAGTCCCGTCGGGACGCGCGCGAGGCGCACCCCGGGCCTCGCGCGGAGGGTGGCGAGGCTCGCCTCGAGCCGCGCGGCGTCCGGGCCGCTCACGTGCAGCGCGTTGCCGAAGGGCACGACCATGTCGACGCCGGGCCGGCCCCGCAGCTCGAGCGCCACCGCCGCGAGGCCCTCGCCCTCGATCGACCAGGTGGCGAGCCCCGCGCCGCGCACCACCTCGTCCACCGTGCCGTGGGTGAGGAGCTTGCCGTAGGCGATGTAGGCGAGCGCGTGGCAGCGCTCGGCCTCGTCCATGTAGTGCGTGCTCACGAGGACCGTCATGCCGCTGGCCGCCAGTTCGTGCAGGTGTTCCCAGAAGCCCCGTCGCGCGCTGGGGTCCACTCCCGCGGTGGGCTCGTCGAGCAGCAGGAGCTTCGGGTCGTGCAGCAGGCACGCGGCGAGGGCCACGCGCTGCTTCCAGCCTCCGGATAGCGTTCCCGCGAGCTGCCCACGCCGGCTGGTGAGCCCGAGGCGCTCGATCGCCTCGGCCACGCGCGCCTTGCGCCGGTTCATGCCGTACACGCGGGCGATGAAGTCGAGGTTCTCGGCGATCGAGAGATCCTCGTAGAGGCTGAAGCGCTGGGTCATGTAGCCCACCTGCCGCTTGATCTGCGCGGACTGCGTGCGGATGTCCAGGCCCAGGCACGTGCCGCGCCCCTCGTCGGGCGTGAGCAGGCCGCACAGCATGCGGATCGTCGTCGTCTTGCCGCTGCCGTTCGGGCCGAGGAAGCCGTAGATCTGCCCGCGCCGGACCTGCATCGAGAACCGGTCGACGGCGGTCTTGCCGCCGAAGCGCTTGGTGAGCCCCTCGACGTCGATGACGATGTCGGTTGCGCTCACGGGAGCGTCACGTCGAGCGGCTGGCCCGGGTGGAGCTTCGTCGCGTCCTCGCGCGAGGGCCTCGCCTCGACCAGGAAGACGAGCTTGGCGCGGCTGTCCTTGCTGAAGATGACCGGTGGGGTGAACTCCGCCTGCGGCGCGATGTAGGTGACCTTCGCCGCGATCGGCGCGGCGCAGCCGTCGCAGCGCAACTGCACGGGTTGCCCGATCCTCACCGCCCCGAGCTTCGTCTCGGGCACGAAGAAGCGCGCCTTCACGTTCTCGGGCGGCAGTATCGTCACCACGGGCGAGCCCGCGTTGACCCATTCGCCCGCCACGTAAAGGGTCTCGGTGACCGTGCCGGCGACACGGGAGACGGCCTTCTTCTGCCGCAGCCGCCAGTCGGCCTGCGCGAGCGACTGGCGCGCGGCATTGGCCTCGGCCTCGGCCGCGCGGATCTCGTCGGGGCGCGAGGGCAGTTCAGCCGTGGCGAGGGAGGCCTTCAGTTCGGCCACGCGGGCGCGATCGCGATCGTTGGCTGCGCGGGCCTCGTCGAGCGTCTGGCGGCTCTGGAAGCCCCGCTGCACGAGATCCTCGGCGCGGGAGAGCTCGGCGGTGGACAGGCGCAATGCGGCCTCGGCCTGCGCGAGCTGCGCGCGGGCGGCGTCGAGTTCGGTCGGCCGGCGTCCCTTCCTCAGGTTGTCGAGGCGCGCCTGCGCGGTCTGCACGCGTTCCTCGGCCTCGCGGCGCGCGGCGCCTTCGTTTTCGGCCTCCAGCGTGAAGAGCGGCGCCCCCGGCTGCACCTGGGAGCCGCGCTCGACCGCGAGGCTCACCAGCGTGCCGGCGATGGGGCCGGCCACGCGGACGTATTCGCCTTCGGCGTAGCCCTGCAGCGGGGCCTCGCCCGCGCTGCAGGCGGCGAGCAGCAACGCGAGCGGCAGGAGTCGGGTCGCCGTCATGGTTTCGCCTTTCGTTTCCGGGGTGCGGCTGGCGCGGCGCGTGCCGGTGCCGCAAGCGCCTGCAGGATGAGATCGATGCGCTCGTCGATCGCCGCGTCGGACAGCACGGAGCCGGCCAGCCTCCGCGCGCCCGCCTTGGGCAGCGCACCGCTCTCGGCGATCGCACCGCCGGCCAGGATGGGCATGGCGAGCGCGCCGGCGATGATCGCGACGGCCTGCGCGGGAGCGAGCGGGCGCAGCGTGCCGCGCGCCTGGCCTTCGGCGACGAGACCCGCGACGACTCGCGCGTGGCGCGGCAGGTTGTCGCGAACGAATTCCCTCGCGACCGCCTCGCCGGCCAGGGCGTCGGAGAGCAGCCTCGCGATGAAGGCGCGGTTGTCGCGCACGAATCGCCCGAGCACGCGAAGCGCGGCGCGCAGCATTTCCTCGGGCACCGGGGCGGCCGGGCGGGCCGTCACGAGCGTGAACCTCGCGAACATCTCCTCGTAGGCCTGCTGCATCACCGCTCGCAGGAACTTCTCGCGGGTGCCGAAGTGGTAGTTGAACATGCCGGTGTTCACGCCCGCCGCGTCGCAGACCTGGCGGATGGTGAGGCCGGCGCATCCGGTGGCCGGGTACAGGGCCCGGCCGGCGGCGAGCAGGGCGCGGTCGAGGTTGCGGGAGGGTCGGGGCATGCCGGGGTCGGGGATTCGTGGGATCGAGAAACTATACTGCCGAGTAATTACTGGGTCAAGTAATTGCGAACGCGGCCCGGGCCGCCGCCATTTGCCCGCCGCCGGGGGTTGCGGTAGCTTGTGGGCCAGCACGCAGGGGTCCGGGCCACCAGGGCCGGTGAGACAAACCCTTCGAACCTGATCCGGATCATGCCGGCGTAGGGAGCGTGGCGCGGCACCCGCCGCCCGCTCCCCGCCTTCACCGCTGCCTAGGAGCGCTCCCATGAATGCCCACCCGAAGTTCATCGCCTCGTCCGCGCACGTCGACGAGGCCGCCGTCCAGCCGCTGCCGCGCTCGCGCAAGACGTACGTCAAGGGCTCGCGCCCCGACCTGCGCGTGCCGATGCGCGAGATCTCGCAATCGGACACGCCCGCCTCCTTCGGAGCCGAAGCGAACCCGCCCGTTTTCGTGTACGACACGAGCGGCCCGTACACGGATCCCCTCGCGCGCATCGACATCCGCAAGGGCCTCGCGCCCGTTCGCGAGAAGTGGATCGAGGAGCGCGGCGACACCGAGCTTCTCGACGGGCCCACCTCCCGCTACGGCCGCGAGCGCCTCGCCGACCCGAAGCTCGCCGAGCTGCGCTTCGACCTGAAGCGCCTGCCGCGCCGCGCGAGGGCCGGCGCCAACGTGACGCAGATGCACTACGCCCGCCGCGGCATCGTGACGCCCGAGATGCAGTACGTCGCGATTCGCGAGAACCTGCGCCGGCACGAGTACCTCGAGTCGCTGAAGGCCACGGGCCCCGGCGGCGCGCGCCTGGCCGAGCTCATGGGCCGGCAGCACCCGGGCCAATCCTTCGGCGCCGCGATCCCGCGCGAGGTGACGCCCGAATTCGTACGCGACGAGGTGGCGCGCGGGCGCGCCATCATCCCGGCGAACGTGAACCACCCCGAGATCGAGCCGATGGCGATCGGGCGCAACTTCCTCGTGAAGATCAACGCCAACATCGGCAACTCGGCGCTCGGCTCCTCCATCGCCGAGGAGGTCGACAAGATGACCTGGGCCATCCGCTGGGGCGGCGACACGGTGATGGACCTCTCGACCGGCAAGCACATCCACGAGACGCGCGAGTGGATCGTGAGGAACAGCCCCGTGCCCATCGGCACCGTGCCCATCTACCAGGCGCTCGAGAAGGTGGACGGCAGGGCCGAGGAGCTCACCTGGGAGATCTTCCGCGACACGCTCGTCGAGCAGGCCGAGCAGGGCGTCGATTACTTCACGATTCACGCGGGCGTGCGCCTGCCGTACATCCCCATGACCGCGAAGCGCCTGACCGGCATCGTCTCGCGCGGCGGCTCCATCATGGCCAAGTGGTGCCTCGCCCACCACAAGGAGAGCTTCCTCTACGAGCGCTTCGAGGAGATCTGCGACATCATGAAGGCGTACGACGTGTCGTTCTCCCTGGGCGACGGCCTTCGGCCCGGCTCGATCTACGACGCGAACGACGAGGCCCAGCTCGCGGAGCTGCGCACGCTCGGCGAGCTCACCACGATCGCATGGAAGCACGACTGCCAGGTGATGATCGAGGGCCCCGGCCATGTCCCCATGCAGCTCATCAAGGAGAACATGGACCTCGAGCTGGAGCACTGCCACGAGGCGCCCTTCTACACGCTCGGCCCCCTCACCACCGACATCGCGCCCGGCTACGACCACATCACGAGCGGCATCGGCGCCGCGCAGATCGGCTGGTACGGCACGGCGATGCTCTGCTACGTGACACCCAAGGAACACCTGGGCCTGCCGGACAAGAACGACGTGAAGGACGGCATCATCACCTACAAGATCGCCGCCCACGCCGCGGACCTCGCCAAGGGCCACCCGGGCGCGCAGATCCGCGACAACGCCCTGTCCAAGGCGCGCTTCGAGTTCCGCTGGGAGGACCAGTTCAACCTGGGCCTCGACCCGGACAAGGCCAAGCAGTTCCACGACGAGACCCTGCCGCAGGAAGGCGCCAAGCTCGCCCACTTCTGCTCGATGTGCGGCCCGCATTTCTGCTCGATGAAGATCACGCAGGACGTTCGCGACTTCGCCGCGAAGCACGGCGTCTCCGACCAGGAGGCGCTCGCGAAAGGGATGGAGGTGAAGGCGGTGGAATTCGTGAAGGGCGGGGCGGAGCTCTACAAACGCGCCTGAGGCAGGCCGGGGCGATCCGGCTTGCGGAAAATTCCGCATCCGGCGCCGCGGCAAACGGCGTATAAATGCGGACGGCTCCCCGGACGGGGACGCCCCCCCTATCCAACACCCCGACAGACGGAGACATCCACCCATGATCCGATCCATCCGCACGCTTTCCCCGATCGCCGCGGCCCTCGCGCTCACGGCCGCTCCCGCCCTCGCCGGGCCCGAGAAGGTCAATTACCCGGCCGACAAGGGCGTCCTGTACGGCGTCGTCGACCGCGCCGACAACAAGCAGGTGCGCGAGCTCTACGCGCCCAAGGCCGTCGTCGAAGCCGTGAAGGCCGGCAAGCCCATCCCGGCCAAGGCCCCGCTCACCATGCTCCTCTACAAGGCCAAGGTGGACGACAAGGGCGAGCCCGTGAAGGACGCCAACGGCCGCTTCCAGAAGGGCGACCCCATCGCCCACTTTGTGATGGAAAAGGGTGCCGGCTGGGGCTCGGAGTACGGCGCCGACATGCGCAACGGCGAGTGGGAGTACCGCTCGTTCGCGCCGGACGGAAAGGTGAACGAGAAGGCGGACCTCAAGCCCTGCTTCACCTGCCACCTCAAGATGAAGGACGCGGACTACGTCTTCTCCGGCGGCCAGATGAAGTCCGCCTCGAAGTGACGCGATAGCGCTCCTCGCGCGACCAAGCGGCGGCCCTCCCGGGGCCGCCGTTTTTCATTTTGCGAGGCGTATGATCGGCGGGCCGGTGGGAAGCCGGCGACCAGACAGGGAGACGAACATGAAACGGATCGGACTCACCGCCGCTCTCGCGCTCGCCGCGCTGGCGGCCC
>Ga0209254_10005657_pt1 | contig 11491 bp, 12 predicted proteins | sample FrelakmetDIP11DI_FD_187148 | JGI IMG/M metagenome (GOLD analysis project Ga0209254, IMG submission 187148) | Freshwater lake sediment microbial communities from the University of Notre Dame, USA, for methane emissions studies - DIP11 DI (SPAdes)... | ecosystem: Environmental > Aquatic >... | reverse complement strand
AACGGCGGTCAGGTCCTCCAATCGTTTGAAGCGCGGGGCGGCCTCGTGCTTGAGATGATGCAAGACCTCCTTGACCCGGCCGGCTTCCACCCGGAAGGTCGGCATGTCGGAGGGGTGCGGTTCCGCTCGCACGGCCTCGCCGAAGCGCTCGGTCAGGGAATGCGACAATTCGTTCTCGGTGACGTTGAAAACGATTTGGCGGGCCGGCGGGGTCCACATGAGGTCCGAGCGGCTGTCGTCAAAATGCGGCGGGGTGTCGGAGGTGCCGCGGATAACGATGCCGTCCATGCCCGGGCCGCGCGGATCGCGGGATTTGGTCCGGCCGTCGACGAGGATGGGCCGGCGCGTCCCCTGGGTGCCGCCCTCAAGGTTGAGGACCGACCGGGTGGGCCGCTCCTCGCCCATGATCTTTTTCTGGAGCAGGACCAGGCCCTGCAGGATCGCCTCCGGCCGGGGCGGGCAGCCCGGGATGTAGACATCCACGGGCAGGATCTGGTCGATGCCCTGCACGACGCTGTAGGCATCGTACATGCCGCCGCAGTTGGAACAGGAGCCCATGGAGATCACCCACTTGGGCTCGGGCATCTGCTCGTAGAGCCGCAGGATCACCGGTGCGATTTTTTTGAAGATGGTGCCGGAGGTGATGAGCAGGTCGGACTGGCGCGGGGAGGGGCGCAGGACCTCCGCGCCGAAGCGCGCCATGTCGTAGCGGGCGGTGAAAACGGCGGCCTCTTCCACAAAACAGCAGGAAAGCCCGAAGAACATGGGCCACAGGCTGTACTGGCGTGCCCAGTTGATCAGCAGGTCCGTGCCGGAGAGCAGCCGCCCGTCTAAACCCTTTTCCGCATCGGCCCCCACTCGAGCCCCCCCTTTTTCCACACGTAGATCAGCCCCAGCATCTGCATCACGATGAAGAACAGGATTTCAAGCCAGCCCTGCCAGCCCAGGTCGCGGAAGGAGACCGCCCAGGAGAAGATGAAGGCGCCCTCGATGTCGAAGAGGAGAAAAAAAATGGCCACGAGGTAGAACGGCACGGGGTAGCGCAGCCGGGCTGTGCCGGTGGGGATCACGCCGCACTCGTAGGGCCGCATTTTTTCCCTGGAATAGCGCCGTTCCCCTATCCAGGAGGAAACCATCAGCATGGCGACGATGAACCCCAGGCAGAGCACGGTGAAAAGGCCCAGGCTGAAGAGCCCGGCTTCCCAGGGTGAATACCAGAGGGCGGAGGACAGGGGGTGCATCTCGGCTCCGGGCGATCAAAACGGATAGCGGGGCGGCTGGAATCCGGCCGCCCCGCTATACATAGAATCAGAGTCGCATGGTTGTCAACATCCGCTATTTCTTGGGGGGTTTCAATTTCCGGTCCCACCCCCAGTTTTCGTAGTACTCCCAGCTGCTCATGGCGGTGAGGTCTCTGATTTGGGTGTCCTTTTCGAGGAGGCCTGCGCGCATCACGTCGCCGATGGACAGCAGGCCGACCGTCTTGCGCCCCTGGGTGATCAGGATGTGGCGGGTGAAAAGACCCAGGAACATTTCCTGCAACTTAAGAATCGGGGTGTCGACCGGTGCGGTGAAGAGCCGGGTGGTCATGTGGTCCTCGACCTTGGCGGTGTCGATGTTGAAACCGGGTTTGAGGATGTCGCGGGCGAGGTCGCGTTCGGTCCAGATGCCGACGATCTTGTCGGCTCTTTTGACCAGTACGGCGCCGATACGGTTCACCTGCATGCGCTCGAGCGCCTCACGGATGGTCTGCTCCGGCCGCACGCTCACCATGTCCCGCTTCTTATCGCTGAGTATGTCTCCAGCGGTTTTCATACGCCCTCCCTGAGGCTTTTTGTCTTGTCCCAGAAGGTAACCCGCTGCAGAGCGATGTCAATTCCCCCAATCAAAAGCCACGCCGCTAGGCGTGGCTTTTGCGAAGGACCTTCTTGTCGAGCTTGCCGACGCTCGTCTTGGGGATGGCATCGACGAACTCGAAGCGCTCGGGCACCGCGTATTTGGGCAGTTTGCCCTGTTCGGCGAACTTGGCCATGAACTGCTTCAGGTCGTCGTTGCCCACCTTGCCCTTGTGCTCGGGTTTCAGCACCACGAACAGCAGCGGCCGCTCGCCCCATTTTTCATCCTTCACGCCGATGGCGGCCGACTCCAGCACCGCCGGGTGCTGGCTGATGAGGTTTTCGAGGTCGAGGGAGGAGATCCACTCGCCCCCGCTCTTGATCACGTCCTTGATGCGGTCGGTGATCTGCAGGTAGCCCTCCATGTCGATATTGCCGACATCCCCGCTGTGCAGCCAGCCGGAGCGCCACAGCTCGGCCGAGCGCTCGGGGTCCTTGCTGTAGCCGGTCGTGAGCCAGGGGGTGCGCATCACCACTTCGCCCACGGTCTTGCCGTCGTGGGGCAGGGGCGCGTCGAGCGGGTCGACGATCTCGACGTCGGCCAGCGGAATGGGCCGTCCGGTCTTGATCACGACGTCGAGCTGCCGCTCGGGCTCCCAGGCGAGCATGTGCTCCTTGGGGTTGGCCAGGCTGATGACGGGGCAGGTTTCGGACATGCCGTAGCCCACGTTGACCTCGATGCCGCGGTCGCGGGCCATCTTGGCCAGGCCGCGCGGCAGCTGCGATCCGCCGATGATCACCTTCCATTTTGAGAGGTCCGCGTCCTTGGCGGCAGGGCTCGTCAGGAGCATCTGCAGGATGGTGGGCACACAGTGTGAGAAAGTGACCTTTTCGGTCTGGATCAGCTTGAGGATAATGCCCGGCTCGTACATGCCCGGGTAGACCTGCTTTACCCCCAGCAGCGTCGCAATGTAGGGGAAGCCCCACGCATGCACGTGGAACATGGGGGTCAGCGGCATGTAGACGTCATCAGACCGGCAGCGGCACTGGGTGTGGTAGGCGCCCACGGCGGCGGTGACGGACAGGGTGTGCAGCACGAGCTGGCGGTGGGAGAAGAAGACGCCCTTGGGGCTGCCGGTGGTGCCCGTGGTGTAGAAGGTGGTGGCCCGGGTGTTCTCGTCCAGGTCCGGGAAGGCGTAGCGGGTGTCGGAGGCGGCCAGAAGCCCCTCGTACTCCGCGTCGATGGCGAGCGGGGTCTCGGGTTTCTTGCCGTCGTCGCTGATGAGGATCACCTTCTTCACGGTGGTGAGCTTGTCCCGGATCGCCTGGAGCAGCTGCAGGAAAAAGGCGTTGACGATGATCACCTTGGCTTCGGCGTGGTTGACGGTGTAGACGATCTGTTCGGGGGAAAGCCGCCAGTTCACCGTTTGAAGCGTGGCGCCCATGCCGGGCACGGCGAAAAAGCATTCCAGGTAGCGGTGGCTGTCGAACTCGAAGGCGGCCACCACGTCGCCGGGTCCGACCCCCAGCCTCGTCAGCCCGTTGGCCAGGCGGTTGATTCTCTCGTTGAGGGTGCGGTAGGTGATGCGGGTTTTGTCACGGTAGACGATCTCGCGCTCCGGGGAGTAGGTCAGCGGGGTGGTTAGAAGTTTTTTCAGGATCAATGGATACGCGTAAGGCTCTCCCGGTTGATACGCTTTCATCGTCATAGCTCCCTCCTTAAGATGTGCAGGCTGGTGGTTTCTATCGTTTCCCAAAATCCTTTGCAGGGGTAAACGGCAGCTGCGTGGATGAGTCGAAAGGTGAATCAGTTTTCTTTAGGGAAAGACGGTCTCCAAGTCAACAACAATGCTCCCCATCGTCGGACCTGACGGGGTTTTACGAAGATGGATTTCGATTGTAAACCGCAGTGAAAATAGATATGGGCACAGGTGGCATTAACGACATGAAGAAAGAGGATGACCGAATGATTCCGTTTGAAGTAGACCAAAAAAAATGCAATCGGGACGGGCTGTGTGTGGAGGAGTGCCCGGCGCGCATCATCCGCCTGGACACCAAGGGCGGGCTGCCGGTGCCGGAAGGCGATTTCAAATCCTTCTGCATCCAATGCGGCCACTGTGTCGCGGTCTGCCCCACCGGCGCTTTCCGGTTGAACTGGCTGGGTCCCGACCAGTGCCCGCCGGCCGTCAAGGAGCCGCAGTTGACCCGCCAGCAGGCTGAGCAGTTTTTACGCAGCCGGCGCTCCATCCGCACGTTCAAGCAAAAAACGGTTGAGAGAGCCAAGCTGGAGAAGCTTCTGGAAATGGCCTGCTACGCCCCGTCGGCCAAAAACAACCAGCCCTGGCACTGGACCGTGGTGGAGAGCCCGGCCGAGGTGCGGCGCCTGGCCGGCTTGGTGATCGACTACATGCGCAGGTTTATCGCGGAGAAGCCCAAGGTGGCGGCTTTGCTCTCCTTCACGCGGGTGGTCGCCGCCTGGGACATGGGGCTTGAGCGCATTTGCCGGGGCGCCCCGCACGTGATCGTGGCTCACGCCGACAAGAACTGGGGCTTCGGCGCCGAGGACACGGCCCTGGCCCTGAGCTACCTCGAGCTTTATGCCCCGGTGTTGGGGTTAGGCACTTGCTGGGCCGGGTATTTTTACTCGGCCGTCAACACCCATCCGCCCCTGTTCGAGGCACTGAAGCTGCCGGCAAAGCACAAGGCCTTCGGCGCGATGATGGTCGGCTACCCCACGTTCCGTTACCAGCGCCTGGTGCCGCGCAAGCCGCCGAAGGTGGATTGGATATGATTGTCCTATCCAGTGAAGTTGCTCTGAAATGAGGGGGACACATGGCTAAGCAACGCGGGCAATCCGTCTCGGTAACTGGCGGCTGCCTGTGCGGAGCGGTGCGCTATGAGATCCGCGGGCCGCTGCGTAACATCATCAACTGCCACTGCAGCAAGTGCCGGCGGTTTCACGGCCACGCCGGGGCCTACACTTCCGTCAAGCGCGAGCATCTGGTCCTGCTCAAGGCGGACGGATTGAAGTGGTTTCGCTCCGTGACCGATGAGACGCCCCATGTGCACCGTGGGTTCTGCCGCGACTGCGGCTCCAGCCTTTTCTGGGACCCCAGGGGCGGCGGGACGAACATCGCCGTCGCCGCCGGATCGCTGGATGCTCCGGCGGGGTTGAAAACCATCGGCCACGTCTGGGTATCGCAGAAGGCCGACTATTATGACATCACCGACGGCCTGCCGCAATTCGAGCAGTCGCACGGCGGCAGGCTGCCTTGACCACAAGCCTTAGGGGCCTGGAAAAATGGAAGAAAGCCGCTGCATCGCCTCGGATGTGTGTTTCCCGGAAAAACCGATCGACCGCGTGATGGAGCCGCTTGCCCGGTTCCTGCATGTGGAATCCGCCAGCGGTGTCGTGCTGCTGGTGTTCACGGCCGCGGCGCTGGTCCTTGCCAACTCAAATTTTTCAGCGCCGTTTCTTGCGTTCTGGAAAACCCCGCTCGGCCTGACGGCCGGCTCGATTGAATTCCGTTATCCTCTCAAGCACTGGATCAACGACGGCCTGATGGCCATCTTCTTTTTCGTCGTGGGGCTGGAGGTCAAGCGCGAGATCGTCGTTGGGGAACTGCGCGACCTGCGCCTGGCGGCTTTGCCGATTGCGGCCGCGCTGGGCGGCATGCTGGCGCCGGCCATGATATACTTATATTTCCAGTGGGGTGCGGCCGGCCAGGGCGGTTGGGGGATCCCGATGGCGACCGACATCGCCTTCGTGGTCGGCTGCCTGGCGCTGCTGGGGCCGCGCGTGCCGCGCAGCCTGCGCATTCTGCTGCTCTCGCTCGCCATCGCCGACGACATCGGCGCGATCCTGGTCATCGCCATCGGCTACACGAGCGAGCTGCGCCTGCTATCCCTGGCGTGGGGGTTTGCCGGCATCGGTCTGGTTATCGTTCTGACCCGGCTGGGCGTTCGCAGCCGCTTGGTTTATGTCGTGGCCGGGGCGGGGATCTGGCTGGGATTTCACGAGTCCGGGGTGCACGCCACCATTGCCGGTGTCATTCTGGGGTTGCTCACGCCGGCGCGGCCCTTGGTGGGCCGGCGGCTGCTCACGAAGTTCACCGAGGCGCTGGGTGATTTTCTCCAAGGGGACTCCTGGCAGGACCCCCGGCAGCGCCGGCGCATGATGCTGTCGGTCCGGCGTGCCGCCCGCGAGGCCGTGTCCCCATTGGAGCGGGTGGAGACCGTGCTGCACCCGTGGGTCAGTTTCGTGATCATGCCGCTGTTCGCTTTTGCCAATGCCGGGGTGCCGATTCAGCTCAGCGGCTTCAGCGACCCATTGGCGGTGGCGGTCATGGCCGGCCTGGGAATGGGCAAGCCCATCGGTATTTTCCTCTTCAGCTGGCTGGCCGTGCGCTTCGGACTGGCGCGCCTGCCGGAGGGAATCACCTGGGGGCTTCTGTCGGCAGGCGGGGTGCTGGCCGGCATCGGTTTCACCATGTCCTTGTTTATCGCCGGGCTGGCGCTCGGCGACGGCATGATAGAAGCGGCCAAGATCGGCATCCTGGCCGGCTCTATCATTTGCGCGCTGATCGGAGTGACCCTTCTGCGCTGGCTGCTCGCCAAGGCGAGCGTCAAGGGGGAAGTGCCCCTGTGACGTGGGCCTTTTCGACGGACCAGTGAGATTATTGCTCCGGCAATAAATTAGGGCAAATTCCGGCAGCCAACGTACAGGCGCCTCATCAAGATTTGCCATATTTGATTGCCGGTTTAATAAACCATACTGGAGTCTCCCATGAAACAAAAACGGGTGGGGATCGTCATCTTCGACGAGGTCGAGGTTCTCGACTTCTGCGGGCCGTTCGAGGTTTTTTCCGCAGTCCGGCTGGATGAAGACAAGCGGCGGGAGGAGCCCTCGCCCTTCGAGGTGCTGCTGGTCGCCGAGAAGCGCGGAACGGTTTCCGCCAGCGGCGGCATGAAAGTCATCCCCGACCATGCCTTTCACACCTGCCCCAAGCTGGATGTCCTGGTGGTTCCCGGCGGCTGGGGCACGCGCCGGGAGCTCAAGAACCCAGTCATGCTGGATTGGCTGAGAAAACGCGCTGCCGAGGTCGAGACCCTGACCTCGGTGTGCACGGGCTCGATGCTGCTGGGGTTTGCCGGCCTGCTCGACGGCCGGCACGCCACCACCCACTGGAAGGCCCTCGACTGGATGCGGGACTCGTTTCCGTCCGTGACGGTCGAGTACGATCAGCATGTGGTCGAGGACGGCCGGGTGCTGACCTCGGCCGGCATTTCCGCCGGCATCGACATGGCCCTCAAGGCGGTGGCGCGCTACTGCGGGGAGACGGTCGCCCGCGCTACAGCGAAACACATGGAGTATCCGTATCCGAACGCGAACGCGCGCCGCATTTCCATTTGAGCTGAAAAGCGGCGGAGAAGGGCAAGGGGGGCGAGTGCCGGATTCAATCCCAACCAAAGTGCCGGGAATCATCCTGCGGTTTGCGTTGGAATCTGACGTCGAGCTGATCCTCGAGCTGAGCGAGTGGATCGTCTACCGGCTTACCGGCCAAGCGCTCGAAGATCTTTCCAGCCGTCTCTAAACCCACACCCCGTCGGGTCTTTGTTCAAGCTCCTTGAACTCTCTTTGCGTGTGTGATAGGCGATCATCATTCTCATCTAAGTGCAGTGAGGTTGTGTTCTCCGGAAGTCACAGAGACAAATGAAGGCGAAAAACAAACGAAAGGGGGCAGTATGAAAAAAAGGATGACCCGGGTTCTAATTGTGGCAGTCGCAGGACTCCTGGCCGGGACGGCGTTTGCCCAGTTTGCCAAGACCGAGGATGCCGTCAAGTACCGCCAGTCGGTCATGTCCGTCATCGGCACGCATTTCAGCCGCATGGGGGCGGTGGTGAAAGGCGAGGCGCCCTATGCGAAGGAGGCATTCGAGCAGAATGCAAACATCGTGGCCATGCTCATGCCCCTGCCCTGGGATGCCTTCATGGCGGCCGGCAGCGACAAGGGCAGCGGCATGAAGGCGGATGCCCTCGCCAAGAAAGACGATTTCATGAAGTTGGCTGCGGCGAACCAGGCGGAAGTCGCAAAGCTTCTGGCCGTCGCCAAAGGCGGGGATTTGAACGTGATTAAACCCCAGTTCGGGGCGGCCGGCGCAAGCTGCAAGGCTTGCCACGATCTGTATCGCAACAAGTAGGCCGCCTTCAAAAAACCCAGCCGCATTTTGGTGGGCGCGGCTGAAAGCCGCTCCCGCAAAAACCTGCATACAAAAAAGCCGGACGCTGTCCGGCTTTTTTTATCGCACCAGCAGATAAACCGCACCCGCCGCAACAGCTGCCACCAGGGCCGCCAGCCACAAGGGTTGCTGGGTGGTGCCCTCGGCGAGATCCCCCTTCCTCTGCTTAATTCCGGTGATCATCGGCAGGATCAGGTTTTCTTTTTTGTAGGCAAGGTGAAACAGCACCGCGGCGACGTGGACGACAACCAGAATGATGATGACGTCGTGGTTCAGGTGGTGGATGGACGTGAGCCGGTCGCTGGCGGCCTTGCTGACCCACTTGTAAAGGGGGCCTTCCGTGGCGATGTCGTCGTTGGCGAAAAGGCCGGTGCCCGCCTGGATGAGCAGCGCCAGCAGCATGGCCGCCACGGACCATCCGCCCAGCGGGTTGTGGCTCAGGTGATGGTCGGGTTCGTGCCGGAAAAGGGTCAGGGCATATCGCAGCACGGTCGACGGGCCCGCCAGAAACGTGTGGAAACGGGAGGCCGTGCTTCCGATAAAGCCCCACGCCAGCCGGAATATGAGCAGCGCCAGGATCGCCTCGCCGCACCGCTCATGGTAGAGCATCCAGTTGCCGCCGAGCTTCCCGGTCGCAAAGGACGAAACCACTAGAACGACCAGCAGCCAGTGGAACAGGCGGGTAGGGAGGTCCCACAGCCGCACGGGTGCAGCGCCTTGAACTCGGTTCGTGTCGTTTTTCATAACCCGTCGCCCTCTGGGAGTTTTTCAGTCTTGAGCCGATTGGAACCCACGGCGGCCGGCAACCCTTCGGCCGTTCAAAAACTACATGGGATATCGGCCGATGCCAAGTATTTTTTCCGCACGCCCGTCGCTTTGTTGCTCCGGCAATCAAATATGCCAAATTCCAGCATCTCTCAAAGGTTCGGTTGGGAAAGACCTTGATTTTTTTTGGAGACAAAGTATAAGATAGTCGCAATCATTAAATGGCCCTTTAGACAAGCGGCCGGTTTCGACTTAAGGGAAACCCAGTTTCGATGGTGGCACCCTTAGTATGAGACTATGAGAATATTATGAAAGGAGGGTGCAAAAATGGCCAACGGAACTGTGAAGTGGTTCAATGACAAAAAAGGTTACGGCTTCATCCAATCGGAAGACGGTCAGGACATTTTCGTCCATCACACCGGGATCAACGGCAGCGGCTTCAAGTCCTTGAAAGACGGCGACCGCGTTACCTTTGACATCACGCAGGGCCAAAAAGGCCCGGCGGCCGTGAACGTCACGCCGGTCGGCTGACTCCGCTTTAAGCAGAAACCAAAGGAAAGGCCTTTCAACTCGCAGAGCTGAAAGGCCTTTCCTTTGGTTTCATATGGCATGAAGTTTTCCCGCAGCAAGCTGCGGGAAAACTTCATCCGAAGACCCCGCCCATCTTGGTCCCCCCGGCCACCCGGTTGATGACAAAAAGGCAGACCGCCCCCAGGACGATGAGAATCAGGCCCAGGGCCGCGGCCTCGTTCACCGACCCGCCGATGTAGAAGTTGAAGATGCCCACCGTCATCATCTCGTGCCCGGGCACCACGAGCAGCAGCGTGGCCGAGGCTTCCTGCAGCGCCAGGATGAAGGAGTAGAGCGAGCCCACCAGCACCCCCTTCCAGATCAGCGGCAGGGTGATGTCCTTGAAGGTCGTCATCTTGGTTGCGCCAACACTCTCCCCCGCCTCTTCGAAGGACTTGTGCACGATCTGCAGCGAGGCAAAGGTCCCGCGCACCGTGTAGGGCAGACGGCGCACCCCCAGCACCACCGGGATGACGATCCACATGCCGATAAAGGCCACGTCGAAATACGGCAGCGGGTCCCGGAACGCGCGCATGTAAGCGATGCCGATGCCGGTGCCGGGCAGCGCGAGGATCAGGGTGGTCATGGAGTCGAGGAACTCCCGGCCCGGCAGCTTGGTGCGCGCGCCCACCCAGGCGAGCGGCACCCCCACGGCGATGCAGATCAACACCGAGATCCCGGCATAGAGCAGGCTGTTGATGATGAACTTGGGCGTCTCGAAAGCCACGCGCTCAAAATACTGCAGGGTGTATTTCAAGGGAAACGGCGTCAGGGCCCAGCCCTTGCCGAAGGAGTCGAGCGCAATGCCCAGGTAGGGGATGAAGGCCAGGATGAGGATCATCCCCAGAAAAAGCATCACCCCCGCTCTGGCCGCCGGCGAGAGCTTCCGGCGCTCGATCACGGAATAGGACAGCGAGCTGTAATCCTTGATCGCCACGTATTTCTTGGCGACGATCAGAAAAAGGATGGCCAGGATCACCATGATGGCTGAAATCACGATGCCCATCTTGAAGAGCCGCCGGTCGACGAACTGCACGATGTTGAGATAGGCCTGTGAGGCGAGCAGATCGTCGACGCCCACCACGAGCGGGGTGGCGAAATCCGCGAAGGTCCAGATGAAGACGAGGAGAGCGCCGGACACGTACCCGGGGGTGGTGAGCGGGAAGGTGATGTCCCAGAATTTTCGCAACCCCCGCGACCCCACGCTTTCGGCGGCCTCGTCCAGCGAGGGGGAGATCTTGCCCATGGCGTCCACCAGGCTCAACGTCATGAGCGGAAACAGGTGCAGCGTTTCCACGAGCAGCACACCCTGGATGCCGTACATGAAGTTGACGGGCTTGGTGAACCCGAGGAAGTCCATCAGGAGGATGTTGACCGTGCCGGCCCGCCCCAGGATGAAGACAAACCCCATGACCCCGACCAGCGGCGGCATGATCATCGGCAGGATGGACAGATACGAGAAAATCCCCCGGCCCGGGAACTCATAGCGCAGCAGCAGGAAGGCAAAGGTGATGCCGATGATGGAGGTGGTGATGACCGTCCCCACCCCCAGCAGCAGGGAGTTCATCAACGCCTTGAGGTAGTACCGGTCCGTGAAGAAGTCCTGAAAGTTCAGCAGCGTGAAGTCGCCCGCATCCGTGGTGAAGGTGTCATAGAACAGGTGCAGCAGGGGATAAATCAAAAACAGGATCATGAAGGCCCAGATGGCCCCGTAGCCGATGAAGCCGCCGACGTGGATGCCGCTGCCCACCTTGCTCCGGCCCGGTGCTGCGATGGTGGTGGTGTGGGTTGTCATTACGATCTCATTCTTTCGGGATTCCCAGGGAGGAGGCCGCCGCAAAGCGGATGAAGACCTTCGCCCCGACCGACAACAGCGAGTGCTCCCGGGGGTTTTGAATGTCCACCTTGAAAATGATGCCGCCCGCATCCACGTCGTAGCGGATGGTGTTGCCGATGTAGGAAGGGAAGCTGACGATGCCGGTGATGCTGTTGAAGCCTTCCGGGGGCGTCGCAGACAAACTGATCTCTGCGGTTTCGGGCCGGATGCACACCATGCAGTCGTGGCCGGGCTTGAGGCGGCC
>Ga0209254_10005656_pt1 | contig 11491 bp, 8 predicted proteins | sample FrelakmetDIP11DI_FD_187148 | JGI IMG/M metagenome (GOLD analysis project Ga0209254, IMG submission 187148) | Freshwater lake sediment microbial communities from the University of Notre Dame, USA, for methane emissions studies - DIP11 DI (SPAdes)... | ecosystem: Environmental > Aquatic >... | reverse complement strand
AAATGGGCACCTAGCTCGATAACTTTTGGATAGGATGATTCTCCAGAAGCAGGTTTTGTGGCGATTAAATTATAACTGCCAGCACTATTTGGAACACTTTCATAGGTTACTTGATACCCAAGTTCTGAAAAAATACTTTCGACATAGGTTAACGAGCGGAGTAAATTATTCTTATTGTATGTATTTCCACCCAGGTTGCAGGAGTCGTCAATGAAACGGCGATAGTAATCACTATGTCGTGGACTGTACTGGATTACCAAATCATAGGTGTAATCCATAAAACGATCGTAGTTAACAAGATCGATTTGTTGAGCGATATTTAAGTCGTATCCTTCAGGGCGGGGGAAAACTTGTAGAAGAGAAGGAAGATGTAAAACGAATTCAGGATCAACGATTTGAAGATCTTTAAAATTTTTGGTAGAGGCATTTGCCGTGTTAGAGACAGAACTTATTCCTGATGCCAGGATGATAAAAATAGTTAACCCTAATATATATTGCGTTTGTCTTTTCATAATTATTTTAAAGGAGTTTATGGAGACTAAATCCAATTTTTATTAGGTTGAGGAAATATAATCGTCAAATCGTATTTATGAAAATGGGTCTAGTAATGCTTGTTGAAATGCTGCAGAAATTTCAATATTAATTTGTTCTGAGATTTCCTCAAGGATACTTACCTTAATACGAGGAGCATGGATTCGAATAGGATCCCGAGTTTCCATAAAGCGTAGGATTTCTTCAGAAGGTCGGGTGTCATCTCCCTTCGAATGAGGGGCAAATCGAATTGTATTCAAAATCAGTGCTTGCGGATTATTTGTTATTCGGATTTCAGAAATTAATTGCTTTGCGATTGGAGCGATTTCGAGAACGTCACTGCTATCTAATTCACAAAAAGGGATATTAAACGCTTGGAAACGAGCTTTTATTGTGCCTGATAAAGCCTGATCTATTCTTGTTGTTTGGGCGATATGGTTGTTTTCGACGATAAACATGATAGGAGCTTGAAAGAGTGCAGCCAGATTCAAGGATTCATAAACGACTCCTTCACCGAGGGTTCCATCCCCTAAAAATGCTAAGGCCACTGTGTGACTGCCTTTTAATTTCTCTGCCAATGCCATTCCTGTTGCTATCGGCACGATCCCGCCTTGAACTCCATTTGAAAAGAAATTCCGCCAATGTAAATGCTGAGATCCACCCCTGCCTCCACACACACCGGTTGCTTTGCCCATTAATTCTGCGAATAGTTGGTGTGGTTTTCCACCATAAGCAAGAAAATGACCGTGGCAGCGATGGTTGCTGAATACAATATCTTCCTCGTTCAGGCAAGACAGCACACCTACCGCATTGGCTTCCTGTCCAATATAGGCATGAGTTGTTCCGAAGAATACCCCTTTCGAAAAATTATCCATTACAGTTTCTTCGAATCGTCGGATTCTTAGCATAGAACTGAAGAAATCAGCATAGGTCAGGGACATGTAGAAAAGTATAGCACACCTTTTTATGGATCTTTTTAGGATAAAAAAATGAAACCGACACCCACCATCGCTAAAATTGTTCCAAATACCGCTTTCCAACCCAATCGTTCTTTGAAGAAAAAGAATCCGATTGGCAGTAAGAAAATTGGGGTTAAGGCAATTAATGTACTGGCGATCCCAACTACTGCGTGCTGGATGGCGTAAAGTGAGAGTGTCACACCAAGAACGGGTCCAATAATCGCACCAAAAGATAGGTATAGCCAGGATTTTCTGTTCATAATTCTAAAAGTTGGTAATATTTGGCGTTTATATAAGGTTATTCCCCAGATCACTAAAAATGCTGCGGACATCCGGATTAGGGTACCAGAAATCGGTGGGAAGTCTCCAGTTAAACCTGGCCGGGCGAGGATCAATCCTGCCGCCTGGCATACTGAAGCCCCTAAACCGAACAAAATTCCTTGATAATAAATATTCCGCTTAGTGACCGATAGTTTTCCATTTCCCCCATTATGATCAAATATAACCATGAACACCCCACTGATCGCTAATAACATTCCGATAATTTGGATTGAGGCTAATTTCTCCTCCAAAAAAAACCAAGCGAGAATTGCAGCGAAAACCGGTGCCAGGCTCATCAGCAGCATTCCTAACCTGGCTCCAATAAGTACGAATGCCTGGAACAATAAGGCATCGCCCAGAGCTAGCCCAACAATCCCAGACAGACTTAACCACAATAATCGTTCGATTCCTATATTTTCGGGTAAATAAAATCCGCCACAAGAATGAATTATTATGAGAAATGTGATCGCTAACAGAAGTCGAATCCGATTAACGATTACAGAGCCGACCTGTCTTCCTGCCAGTGTATGAAAAACTGAACTGAATGCAAAAGCAAGAGAAGTTAAAAGGGCAGCGATTTCGCCAGCCCTACTCAAGTCTCTTGATCCTCGTTATCAATGTTTATTTTTTGCTGCTTTTCTTCAGAGTCTGGCATGAATTCTCTGGCTGTTGATACACCAGGTTCACTGATCCCTTCTCGTTTGATGACTTTTAAAAATGTTATCAGAAGAATTTTAATATCCAACCAAAGTGACCAATGATCTACATACCAGACATCCAAGGCAAATTTTTCGTCCCATGAAAGGGCATTACGTCCATTCACTTGAGCCCATCCAGTTAATCCAGGGAGTACATCATGGCGACGAAATTGCTCTTGGGAATAGCGTTCCAAGTAATGGGCAAAAAGTGGTCGAGGCCCAACCCAGCTCATTTCACCCCTGAGAATATTCAAGAATTCAGGTAACTCATCCAAACTGGAAGCGCGTAAGAATTTGCCAAATTTCGTTAATCGGTGCGTATCGGACAGCGGTTTTCCTTGGGCATCGTGACTTTCGATCATGGTTCTGAATTTATAAATTTTGAAAATCCGACCTTTGTATCCACCTCTCTCCTGACGGAAAAGAACTGGATGACCATGAAAGTACCAGACCAGGATTGCTAGGATAAAGAAAACAGGGCTGAGTACGAACAATCCAACACTTGTCAAAACCAAATCCAAGAGTCGTTTAAAAAATGGAATGCCTTTTCTGGAGACCATCATCGTTCTATTCGTTGATTTGGGTTAAAAATTTAAGGATCATGGTTCTTACTGGATTCGGTTTTGGTTTTTTGTGAACTCAGTTTAATTAATGTAGACATCAAGTTGTCTTTCCAAATGCCTGGATCTGTGATTGCGATCCATAAAGCGATTTTGCCTATTCGAACAAATGAACCCAGATCAGGCAAATTTTCTGGTAACTCGCCTTCAGGGTAACGTAAAACAATTTGGTTGCTCTCAGTACTAATAGAAGCCAAACCTGCCAATTCCGCCAGGTGTTTAACTTTAAATTGATATAGCAAGTTTGTAACTGTTTCAGGTAATGGACCAAACCGATCGGCAAACTCATCAAGGATTGTATCTAGTTCAACCAAAGAATGTAAATCTGCAATCCGGCGATAAAGACCCAGGCGGATGGCACGATCAGGAACATAATCAGGTGGAATATTTATGGGTAATGGCAATTCAACAGTGACGGTTGGGAGTTGTGCACTTAATGCTTCAAAAGCAGGTTGACGAATGGTTTCTGGAACTAAACTTCCTTCACTTCGCAATCTTCTCACTGCCTCAGCAAGAAGGCGAGTGTATAGATGGAAACCAACAGAAGCAATGTGGCCAGATTGGCGTGTTCCCAGGATATCTCCGGTTCCACGTATTTCCAAGTCGCGCATCGCGATACTGAAACCTGCCCCGAGTTGCGAATTCTCAGCAATGGTTTCTAGTCGTTGCCTTCCTTCGATAGTAGGTGCTTTTTTGTTGTGACGAAAGAAATATGCATAGGCTCGCTGAGCGCCCCTTCCTACCCTACCACGAAGTTGATAAAGCTGTGCCAGGCCAAAAGTATCTGCCCGGTCGATAATTAAGGTGTTTGCATTTGGAATATCCAACCCACTTTCAATAATCGATGTAGAAAGTAAAATATCTACTTCACCTTTTGAAAACTTTTCCATCCTCTCTGAAAGTTCATGTTCGGGCATCTGTCCGTGGGCGACCACCAGGCGCGCTTCAGGAATTACTTTTTCCAGGTGGGCACGCATTGCATTGATTGTTTGAACCCGATTGTGAACGAAAAAAACTTGCCCACCCCGTTCGAGTTCCCTGAGAATGGCCTGACGAACGAGTTTTGGAGAGTAAGGACCCACATGGGTAACGATCGATAGACGTTCTTTTGGAGGTGTATTGATCGTAGAGATATCCCGCACACCGCTTAAAGCCATGTATAAGGTACGAGGAATGGGGGTTGCTGTTAATGTCAGAACATCCACCTCGGTGCGCATTTTCTTCAATGTCTCTTTATGCGTGACACCAAATCGCTGTTCTTCGTCGATCACTAAGAGGCCCAGATCTTTAAATTTTACATCTTGCGACAGCAAACGGTGAGTGCCAATAACGATATCGATAGCGCCTGAAGTGATTCGCTCGATGATTTCTTTTTGTTGAAGCGCAGTGCGAAAACGTGAAAGCATTTCGACTTCAACTGGAAAGGCAGCCAATCGTTGTTGAAATGTATTGTAATGTTGTTGAGCTAAAACAGTCGTAGGAACCAGGATTCCGACCTGTTTCCCATCGTTCACAGCTTTGAATGCAGCTCTTAATGCTACTTCAGTTTTTCCATAACCCACATCTCCGCATATTAACCGGTCCATCGGACGTGGACTCTCCATGTCTCGTTTGACCTCTGCAATCACCCTTGTCTGATCTTCGGTCTCGATGTAAGGGAAGCTGGCTTCCAACTCTTCTTGCCAGGTTGAGTCTGGATCAAATCCAAATCCCTTTACCACACTTCGACGCGCATAGAGGTTTAGAAGATCTTCAGCAACCTCCTGGACTGCTTCTTTCACATGAACCTTAACGTTTTTCCACTCTTGTCCCCCAAGGTGGCTTGGGTTTGGTGCAGAACCTTCTGCACCTACGTATCGGGTTAGCCGGTCAATCTGGTGAACTGGGACGAAAAGCTGAGCCTCGTCAGCATATTCGATACACAAATATTCTCGCTCGAGTCCATCGACCGTTCGGTTAACCAATCCGACAAATTTCCCAATCCCGTGGTCAACATGAACGACCCATTCTCCTGGATTAAGATCGGAATAAGCCGATTCGGGTGCTTCAGCCACAGGTCTGTGACGCTGGCGTGGTTCGGGTCTTTTCCATCCAAATATTTCCCCATCCGTCAGAAGGTTAAGTGGAGAATTGCCTGGGATGGATAAAATCCAGCCTTCTGTGAGGCTGCCTTCTACGAATTGAGGCTCTTGTTTAGTTTTAACCAGGAGGTTTTGTTCTCCTCCTGGCGATTTTTGTTTCATTACCTCCTGCCATAACTCGGATAACCGGGCAGTTTGTCGGGAGACGATCACAATACCCTCTCCGGCCAGGTAATGTTCAGAAAGGTAATCCATCAGGGTTTTTAACCTTCCAGCAAAACGTGATCCGGCTGTAAACCAATCCGATAGAAAAAGAGATAACTTATCGGGTTCTAATTCTTCTGTTTGGTAGGGATAACCAAGCTCGACGGTTTGCCGGGAGGATAATGTATCGTTTAATTCTGGAAGCGTCAGGTATGGAATTGGGAAATCCTTATCAAGGGTGCCATCTTTAATAAAATCCCGGCGAAGACCAACAGACTGTTCTTCCACTTCGGAGACTGTATCCGTGAAGGTCCCACGGTCATCTATGAAAATAATGGTTTCACGAGGCAGGTAGTCTAGCAAACAGGCTGATTGAGAATGAAATAGTGGTATTTGGAATTCACTCGCGTTCTCTAAATCAGGTTCTGTTTTCTGACCCGATGGGATTAAAAATTCACGTGCTGGAGTAATTAATACGCGTTCTTGCTCGTTAGAAAGTGAACGGTTTGTACGCTGAGATGCAGGATCAAATCGCCGTAAAGTCTCGATCTCGTCTCCAAAGAATTCCAACCTGACAGGTTGAAACTCAGCGGGTGGCCAGACATCTAGTAATCCTCCCCTACGGGCGAATTGACCGGATGCGATTACGGTGTTCGTAGACTCGTAACCTAGATTAACCCAATAACGAACCAGATCTTCAATGGATGAACGTTGGCCTTGTTTTATAATCCTGGAAGCTTTTAAGAAATCCCTCCTGGGGAGTGTGCGAGTCATGATCGCTCGAGCAGAAGCAATGATTACCGGTGGAGGTTGAATAACTGACGCACCAGGAATGTGATAGGCAGCGAGGGCTGTCAACGTGGCAAGGCGGTCATGGCGGGTATTTTCACCCCACGATGCATTTTCATAAAACAATGGATTTGGCTCTGGAAACAGGAGCCGAGGCATCTCTGGAGACCACAGGGATAATTCATCCAATAAGGTCAACGCATGATCAGAACGGTCAGTGATAAGGAGAGTCGGTCTGCGAAGGCAGCACCAAAGTGCTGCCAGGATAGGCAACCTGGCGGGGCGCCTGAGGCTTAATGCAGGGATGGATTGATTGGTTTGAATAGCCTCCACCAGTCCCTGGTCAGAATTACAAATGACTTCGATCAGATTTTCAAGCATTGTATTGGTTCATTGCAGTTTCTAATCCGTCGGTGACAAATTTATAGACTGCCTCCACTCCACGATCGAGGGTGACCAGAAGAAATTCACGTTCAGTTTTAGATATTTCCTGCAGTACATAAGATGCTGCATCCATCCTGCCAGGGGGACGACCAATTCCAATCCTCAAGCGTGGAAAATTTTCGGTACCAAGTCTTTCGATGATCGAGATCATCCCCTTTTGACCTGCAGAACCGCCTCCCGGGCGGATCCTGATGGTTTCTTGGGGTAGGTCAACATCATCGTATGCGATGAGTAAGTTCTGGATTGGGATTTTATAAAATTTCATGAGTGAACCCACTGCCTGACCAGATAAATTCATATAAGTCTGAGGTTTTGCCAGGATCACTCGTTTTCCTGAATAATCGAACTTGCATACGAAGGCCTTCATCTCTAGCCGAGAAAAGGTTAATTTTTGCCGTTCTGCCAACCGATCCAAAAGCATAAAGCCAACATTGTGGCGTGTATTCCGATATTCCCGCCCAGGGTTTCCTAGGCCGGCGATTAAGTAAGTTGTTGAGGATGTATCTATCGATGTATCCATACGACGCGTAAACAATCCAGAATGGACGAATATAGTCCTTCCAATGAGAAGAATTCGATAATGATTTTATCACACATAATATTCGATCGATTTTTGCACATAATGGCTTGTTATGGTAAACTGTAATCCCGTGATACAGGATGATTTTCACGGGAATTTCTTTTTAAAGAGGATTCATCGGATCGACTCAGCCTATATCCTGACAATTGGTGTGGGTGCAACATCATTTGTAATTGATCCAAAACCGGAGGAGTAAGGATGACGACAAAATATATATTTTTTAGTGGTGGGGTAGTAAGTTCAGTGGGTAAAGGTGTAACTGCTGCCGCAATCGGTCGCTTATTAAAAGACCGGGGTTTCAAAGTGGCGGTGCAAAAACTAGATCCTTACATCAATGTCGATCCTGGCACCATGAGTCCCTACCAGCATGGAGAAGTTTATGTTCTGGATGATGGTGCCGAAACAGATTTAGACCTGGGTCATTACGAACGCTTTATCGATGTTAGTTTAAACCGGGTGTGTAATGTGACCACCGGGCAGGTTTATGCAGAAGTGATCAGCAAAGAACGGCGTGGTGATTATCTTGGTGGGACAATCCAAGTCATTCCACACATTACGAACGAGATCAAACGCAGAATTGGACTGGTAGCGAAAACAACCGGGGCAGAAATCGTGTTAGTTGAGATTGGTGGAACCGTGGGTGATATCGAATCGCTGCCATTCCTGGAAGCATTGCGTCAAATGCGGAAAGACGTCGGAAGGGAAAACACAATTACTATTCACGTAACCTGGCTGCCCTATATTGAAGCTACGGGTGAATTAAAGACGAAGCCAACCCAACATTCTGTTGCAGAACTTCGTTCAATTGGTATCTCACCCGATATGATAGTCGCTCGTTCGGATCACCCGGTTGACGATGAGATAATCGAAAAGATCGCTCTCTTTTGCGATGTTGATCAACAAGCAGTGGTACCAATGTTCACCACTAATGTACTATATGAGGTTCCTCTTCTCCTTGAAAAACTTGGAGTAGGAGAATATTTAATGAACCGCCTGGGTTTGGTGGCTCGTCAACAACCTGATTGGAGTGAGTGGGAAAAGCTGGTCAGTGAAGTACGTAAGCAAAAACCGATTGTAAGGGTTGCCCTTGTTGGAAAATATGTTGAACTTCACGATGCTTATATGAGTGTTCGCGAAGCACTCAATCACGCTGCCCTGGCCAAAGGGGTGGAGGTAGAGATTGCCTGGGTCCACTCATCGGATTTGGAAAAGAACCGAGGTTGGGAAGAGGTTCAAAATGCCCATGGGATTGTTGTTCCTGGCGGATTTGGCAGTCGAGGAACCGAGGGGAAAATGCAGGCAATCCGCTATGCTCGTGAAAACAAAGTCCCTTACCTTGGACTTTGCCTTGGGATGCAATTAATGGTTGTTGAGCTGGCCCGTCAGGTATTGGGTAATGATTCTATCAATTCTGCAGAATTTGACCGTTCTACTCCTCACCCAGTGATTGATTTAATGCCAGACCAAAAAATGATTTCCGATATGGGGGGTACAATGCGCCTGGGCCTTTATCCTTGCCAGCTTCAACCAGGAACTAAAGCATCAGAAGCTTATAAAAAAGATATGGTGGAAGAGCGACACCGCCACCGTTTTGAGCTCAATAATGCGTATCGGGATGTTCTGAAGCAAGGGGGAATGGTTTTTTCAGGTCTTTCGCCCGATGGGCGCTTAGTTGAAATCGCTGAATTAGCTGATCATCCCTTTATGGTTGCGACCCAATTTCACCCGGAGTTTTTATCAAGGCCAAACCGTCCTCATCCGTTATTCCTTGGTTTTATGGAAGCAGTATGTAAAGCTGCTGGTTTGTGTTGATTTGGTGAACCAAGATTCTACGTTCCCAGAATTTTCGGGTATACTTTGATGTTGGCTAGAAATAATCCCATATGGGAATCGATCGAAACATAAATTAAATGGAGTAAAAGAATGGATACAATTATTGATGATGTCATAGGGCGAGAAATTCTTGACTCGCGCGGCAATCCGACAGTCGAAGTTGAAGTATTTCTTATGGATGGCTCGACAGGTCGAGCTGCGGTACCTTCTGGCGCCTCAACGGGGGTTCATGAAGCCCTTGAATTACGCGATGGCGATAAGAAAAGATATTTAGGGAAAGGCGTCTTGCAGGCTGTCGAAAATGTTAATGGCGAAATCGCTGATGCATTAATTGGTTGGGATGCTATCGAGCAAAAGGCGATCGACAGCACTTTACTTGAATTAGATGGCACTCCTAATAAATCAAAATTAGGTGCGAATGCGATCCTCGGAACCAGCCTTGCTGTCGCAAAGGCGGCTGCGAATGCCCTTGATCTTCCGCTATATCGCTATATTGGCGGGGTATATGCTCACGTTCTCCCAGTTCCAATGATGAATATCCTCAATGGAGGAGCTCACACAGGTTGGCAGTCAACAGATGCTCAAGAATTTATGGTTATGCCATTTGGCGCACAAAGTTTCGCTGAAGGATTACGTTGGGGTGCTGAAATTTATCATTCCTTAAAATCTGTTTTGAAAGCTCGCGGTTATACGGCTTTGGTTGGTGATGAAGGTGGTTATGCTCCAGCTTTAAAAGCAAACTCAGAGGCTGTCGAGGTCATTCTCGAGGCGATTCATAAGGCCGGATACAAGGCAGGTATTGGCGAAGATGTGGCGATTGCACTGGATCCTGCGGCCTCAGAGCTTTATGAAGAAGACACCAAGCTTTATAATCTTCGTAAAGAAGGCAAGAAGCTGACGGGTGAACAAATGGTTGCTTTCTGGAAGTCATGGGTGGATCAATACCCGATCGTGTCCATTGAGGATGGTCTGGCACAGGATGACTGGGAAAGCTGGAAGTTGATGGTTCAAGAAATGGGTGGAAGAATTCAAATCGTAGGAGACGATCTCCTGGTTACCAATCCGGATCGGGTCCGTCGGGCGATTTCCGAAAAAGCTGCAAATGCCTTGCTCGTTAAATTAAACCAGATTGGCAGCCTGACGGAAACGATTGAGGCCGTTGAGACCTGTCAGCGTGCTGGTTGGCGGGCTGTGACATCGCATCGATCTGGCGAAACTGAAGACTCAACGATTGCTGATCTGGCTGTCGCATTAAATATGGGTCAAATTAAAACCGGAGCTCCAGCTCGTTCGGATCGCGTCGCGAAATATAACCAGCTCCTCAGGATTGAAGAGCAATTAGGTGAAACAGCTGCTTACGCGGGTTGGGGTGCAATTCGTAAGTAGAGAATATCATCATTCTTTTTATTTTATAAACCAAAAATGGGTGGGAAGATCAATTTCCCACCCATTTTGTTGTCAATATAAATTGTTTTATTCGGTGCTTGTTTATTAAGATCCGGTTGGTTCTGTGGCAAGAGATCCGCAGAATGGGCATATCTTCCAGGGAAGTTCTAACGCTTTTCCACATTTCTGACAGGACTTCTTTAGTGGGTTATGACAACCTGGACAGGCGATCCAATCGTCTTGGACGCGACGACTACAACCCGGGCATAAAGATACATTTTCAATCGATTGAAGTAGGGATTCTTCCTGAAGGGATTGCGAATATTCTTCTTCTAAGGTATGTGCAGGGCGGAGAATTAAGTATATTAACAAACCTGGTAGGAAGAATAATGTGACCATCAAGAAGGATATAAAACGGACAAAAGTATTTCGCGTCCTTCGACGTATATCCCGTATGACCCAAATCATCAGACTTAACCAAAAGACCACTAGAAAGGTTGTTCCCCAACCGATTAAAAACCATGTTAGTAAAGAAAAAAATACTGGGTCAAAAATCATTAAACTGATTATAGCATGGGGCCTTTCTGTTATGGTATAAATGCCCTCATGAAAGAGAGTAATGCAACCTACCGGATTTTGGATTTTACACCTGAGGAAAGACCTCGCGAACGCCTGGCTCGTTTAGGAGCGCAATCTTTAACCAAGGCAGAACTTCTTGCGATACTATTACGAACAGGGGTACCCGGCGAAAATGCAATCGAAGTAAGTCAACGATTGTTAAATGACCTTGGTGACTTGATTGGCTTAAGAAAGGTCAGTTTTGAAGAGTTGTGCGATCAGCATGGGATAGGTACAGCAAAGGCTGCTCAAATAAAAGCAGCGATGGAACTGGCAAACCGATTAAGCTTTGAAAATCCTGAAGAAAAACCTGTCATCCATAGTCCACAGGATGTATATGCACTGGTGCAATTTGATATGAGTATTCTGGAACAAGAGGAATTACGTGTGATTCTCTTGGATACACGTAACAGAGTCTTAAAAATAG
>Ga0209254_10005655_pt1 | contig 11492 bp, 8 predicted proteins | sample FrelakmetDIP11DI_FD_187148 | JGI IMG/M metagenome (GOLD analysis project Ga0209254, IMG submission 187148) | Freshwater lake sediment microbial communities from the University of Notre Dame, USA, for methane emissions studies - DIP11 DI (SPAdes)... | ecosystem: Environmental > Aquatic >... | reverse complement strand
GGAACGCGGTACAACGTGGGCGTCAGGTACAAGTTCTGAGCTCGACCGGGCTGGCATCGGTACGAAGCTGCCCCTCACGGGGCAGCTTTTTTTCTGGTCGTCGCAACGGGAGGGTGGATGCTTACCCTGCCTCGGGCGTCAGGGGGGATTGAGGCGGTGCAGGACGCGGTACGCAAGATCGTTGTCGTCGGGGGCGGTACAGCCGGGTGGCTCACCGCCAGCCTGATCGCCGCCGAGAACCGCGAGTCCGACCACGCGCCCGAGGTCGTCCTCGTGGAATCGCCCGACATCCCGATCATCGGCGTCGGCGAGGGAACCTGGCCGTCGATGCGCCAGACGCTGCAGAAGATCGGCCTGGCCGAGGCTGACCTGGTGCGCCAGTGCGAGGCGAGTTTCAAGCAGGGAACGCGGTTTACCGGCTGGTCCAGGCAAGCCGACGACTGCCAGTACCTGCACCCCTTCAGCCTGCCGGCGGAGTACGCGACGCTGAACCTGGCCGAGCACTGGCTGGCCGCGGAAGTCGCGGGCCCCTTTGCCGAATTCGTGACGCCGCAGGCGATGATCATCGCGGCCGGGTTGGCACCCAAGCAGTCCGCGACTCCCGAATACGCGTTCAACGTCAACTACGGCTATCACTTCGATGCTGGCAAATTTGCCCGGCTGCTGCATCAGCATGCAGTCACCCGGCTGGGTGTCCAGTACGTCTCCGGCAACGTCGAACGGGTCGAGTCCGCGGCCGACGGCAGCATCGCTGCCGTAGTACTGACCACGGGGCAGCGTCTGGCCGGCGAACTGTTCGTGGATTGCACGGGCCAACGAGCCCTGCTCATCGGTCGGCAGCCTGAGGCCGCATTTGTGTCGGTGAAGGAGATCCTGTTCAACGACACGGCGATTGCGGTGCAGGTCCCGTATGTAGATGCGTCCCAGCCCATTGCCTCGGTGACCTGCGCGACGGCCGTGTCCTCGGGCTGGATCTGGGATATCGGTTTGCAGACCCGGCGCGGGGTTGGCCACGTGTATTCCAGCGCCCACACGAGCGAGTCGGAGGCGCTGGCGACGCTGCGCGACTACATCGCGAGAGTCTCGCCACAGACGGACCTCGACCGGCTGGGTTTCCGCCAGATTCGGTTCGAGCCGGGTTTCCGGCGTCAGTTCTGGGTCGGCAATTGCGTCGCCGTCGGCCTGTCGGGCGGTTTCATCGAGCCCCTGGAGGCCTCGGCGCTGGCCCTGATCGAGCAGGCAGCGACCATCATCAGCCGCCAGCTGCCAGTGAACCGCGAGACGATGACGGTCGTCGCCAGGCGCTTCAACGAGAAGATGGCCTATCACTGGCAGCGCGTCATCGAATTCCTGAAGCTGCATTACGTGCTCAGCCAGCGCGACGACAGCGACTACTGGCGCGCGTGCCGCGACCCCGCGTCCTGCCCCGACTCGCTGCGGGACAAGCTGCTGCTGTGGCAACAGCAAGCCCCCTGGCACGACGATGCGCCGCGGGTGGACGAACTGTTCCCGTCGGCAAGCTATCAGTACGTGCTGTATGGCATGGGCTTTCGTCCGGCGCTGCGGGCGACCCGCGGCGCGGCGCTGCTCCGCGATCGCGAGCGGGTCGGACGCGTGCTGCAGGCCAGCGCCGAGAAGGCTCGCCAGATGCGAAACCTGCTGCCGACCAATCGTGATCTCCTCAATTCCCTGCTGCCGATGCGCGGCGTCGCCTGACCCTGCTGGAGCCGACTTGAGCAACTTCGCAGTGCTGAACAACGTCGACCACAAGGACACCCGGGTCATCACCGAGCGGTCCGCGCAGTATGGCGACGCCGTGATGTTCACCATGATCTTCCCGTTCGAGTTTCGCAGCGTGCAGGCGTTCTACCCGATCCTGTTGCACCGCGACCAGCACGGGGAGCTGTATCCGGTCGCGCTGTTCGGCTTCGAGGCCGGCGAGAATCTTTTCCTCGACGATTCCGGCTGGCACGCGCGCTACGTGCCGGCAATGATCCGCCGGCAGCCGTTCCTGATCGGCTTCGAGGCCTCAGCCAAGCAGGGCGAAGGCGAGAAGCGCAGGTTGCTGTCGCTGGACATGGCGCACCCGCGGGTCAACATGGAGCGCGGCGAACCGCTGTTCCAGCCGCTCGGCGGCCGGACGCCGTTCCTGGAGGAGATGGCAACGCTCCTCGAGACCCTGTACCACGGTGGCGAGCTGAACAGGAAGTTTGTCCAGGCACTGCAGGAGCATGGACTGATCGAAAACGTGACCTTCGACATCGTGCTCGCGGATGGCAGCCGCAACCAGCTCCTGGGCTTCTTCGCGATTGACGAGGAAAAAGTGCGGGGCCTTTCGGACGAGGCACTTGGTCAGCTGAGCAGGAGCGGTTTCCTGATGCCGCTGTTCATGATCCTCGCCTCGACGACGAACGTCCGCACGCTCGTCGAGATGAAGAACGCCAGACTGAAGGGTTGAGGCATGACGGCGCTACCGGTGCCTGCAGCGGTGGAGATACTCGAGGGATGCAGTCCCGGCGAGATTCCCGCACGGGTCTTCGAATCGAATGTCCCGCTGCTGCTGAAGGGCCTGGTCGCAAGCTGGCCGGCGGTTGCGGCCTGCAGCCAGTCGCTGGCAGCGGCGGCGCGGTACCTGTCCGGGTTCTGGGTCGAGCAGCCGGTGACCGTCTATGTCGGCGACGCCGACATCGACGGACGTTTTTTCTACAATGAGGACTTCACGGGCTTCAACTTCAAGAGCGGCTCGGCCCACCTCGGCCAGGTGCTGCAGAAACTGGCCGAGCAGGAGCGTGGCGGAGCAGCCTCTGCGATCTACGTGGGATCGACGCCCGTGGACCGATGGCTGCCGGGGTTCCGCGCACAGAATGACGTGACACTGCCCGCACGCGACGCGCTGGCCAGTTTCTGGCTTGGCAGCCGGACGCGTATCTCCGCGCACTACGATTTCCCCGACAACCTGGCCTGCGTGGTGGCGGGCCGCCGTCGATTCACGCTCTTCCCGCCGGACCAGGTCGGGAACCTCTACGTGGGCCCGCTCGACAGGACGCCCTCCGGCCAGGCAATCAGTCTCGTGGACTTCTCGCAACCCGACCTGGGTCGTTACCCGAGGTTTGCCGAGGCGCTTGCGTCGGCGCAGGTGGCGGAGATGGCGCCGGGCGATGCGCTCTTCGTGCCGAGCATGTGGTGGCACCACGTCGAGTCGATGTCATCGTTCAATCTGTTGGTGAACTACTGGTGGTGCACGTCGCCGCCGGCAATGGGTTCGCCGACGACGGCCCTGATGCACGCGATCCTCGCCCTGCGGGACCTGCCGGACCGGCAGAAGGTCGCCTGGCGCGCGCTGTTCGATCACTACGTGTTCGACGCGGACGAGTCCGTGTACGCGCACATTCCGGAGGCCGGACGCGGTTGCCTGGCACCGCTGGAGGACTCCTCGGCGCGCAAGTTGCGCGCCGAACTGCTGAATCGACTGAACCGCTGAGACGCTGGCAGGAAACTCGGGAGCAAGCTCGTGCAGAACAGGAAGATCCACAGGGTCGTCATTGCCGGCGGTGGCACGGCGGGCTGGATGGCCGCGGCTGGGCTTTCGAAGCTGCTCGGCCGGACGCTGGACATCACCCTGGTCGAGTCCGATGCCATTGGCACCGTCGGCGTCGGCGAGGCCACGATCCCGACGCTGCTGACCTTCCACGAACTCCTCAAGATCAAGGAGCAGGAATTCCTCGCGGCGGTCCAGGGCACCTTCAAGCTGGGCATCTCGTTCGAGAACTGGCGCGATCTCGGCAAGGACTACATCCACTCGTTCGGGTGGACCGGCAAGGACTGCTGGGCCGCGGGCTTCCAGCACTTCTGGCTGAAGGGCCGCAAGATGGGCATCAGCCGCGAGTTCGGCGAGTACTGCAAGGAGTGGGTGGCGGCCAAGCGGAACCGGTTTGCCGTGCTGCCAAACCAGGGCTTGAACTATGCCTACCACATCGATGCATCGTTGTACGCCCAGTTCCTGCGCAAGATGGCCGAGGAGCATGGGGTCCGGCGTCAGGAGGGCCAGATCAGGCAGGTTCTCCGGGACGGGGAGAGCGGCTTCATCACCTCGCTCGAGCTTGATTCCGGCGTGCGGATCGACGGCGACCTGTTCATCGACTGCACGGGCTTTCGCGGTCTACTGATCGAACAGACGCTGAAAGCAGGCTATGAAGACTGGACGCACTGGCTGCCCTGCAACAGCGCGGTGGCGGTGCAGACCGAGTCGGTCGGGCCGCCGATTCCGTACACGCGCTCCATCGCGCACGAGGCGGGCTGGCAGTGGCGCATTCCCCTGCAGCACCGGGTGGGCAACGGCGTCGTATTCAGCCGCGACCACTGGACCGACCAGCAGGCCATCGACAAGCTGCTGGGCAACATCGAAGGCAAGGCGCTCACCGAGCCGCGCGTGATCCGTTTCAGCGCAGGCCAGCGACGCCGGCACTGGTACCGCAATTGCGTGGCCGTGGGGCTGTCGTCCGGCTTCATCGAGCCGCTCGAGTCCACCAGTATCCACCTGATCCAGCGCAGCGTGATCAGGCTCATGCAGATGTTCCCCTACGACGGCATCCGGCAGCCGGACGTGGACGAGTTCAACAAGCAGATGAGCTTCGAGATCGAGAACGTCCGCGACTTCATCATCCTTCACTATCACGTCACCGAGCGCACGGACTCGCCGTTCTGGCGCCACTGTCGTTCGATGGAGATCCCCGATACGCTCAGGCATCGCATCGAGCTGTTCCGGCAGACCGGGCGGGTCTTCAAGGTGCCTACGGAACTGTTCGGCGAGAACTCGTGGATCCAGGTGATGCTGGGCCAGGGAGTCGTGCCCGAACAGTACCACCCCATCGTCAACATGATGGACGACGAGGAACTGGAGCGCTTCCTGGCTGGCATTCACGATGCCGCGCAACGGCTGGTGGAGCAACTGCCGGAGCACCAGCGTTTCATCGATCACTACTGCAGGGCGACGTCTTGACGGCGACCTCCGCTCTCGGCCGGTGCGCTGCGTCGCTGCTGTGCACGATGATCCTGCTGGCATGCGTGAACACGGCCGCGCGCGCCGAGGCGAGCCGTGCTTCGATCGACGCGCGCGTTGAAAAGCTGCTCAGCCAGATGACGGTCGAGGAAAAGATCGGCCAGCTGGCACAGCTGAATGCCGACGAAGGCAAGATGTCGGACAAGCTGCGCGCGGCAGTCAAGGCCGGCATGGTGGGCTCGGTGCTCAATGCGGTCGACGTCGCGACTGTGAACGAGCTGCAGCGCGTCGCGGTGCAGGAGAGCCGCCTCGGCATCCCCTTGCTGATGGGGCGCGACGTCATCCACGGTTTCAAGACTGTGCTGCCGATTCCCCTCGGCCAGGCGGCGGCCTGGAATCCGGAACTCGTCCAGCAGGGCGCGCGCATGGCGGCGCTGGAAGCTGCGGCATCGGGAGTGAACTGGACGTTTGCGCCGATGATCGACGTCTCGCGCGATCCACGCTGGGGACGCATCGCCGAGAGTTTCGGCGAGGATACCTATCTCTCGGTGGTGCTTGGCGTGGCGTCGATCCGCGGCTTCCAGGGCGACGACTTGTCACGGCCGGGTGCGATCGCGGCCTGCGCCAAGCATTTCGTCGGCTACGGCGCGAGCGAAGGCGGGCGTGACTACGGCTACGTCGGGATTCCCGAAATCGACCTGCGCAACGTCTACATGCCGCCCTTCAAGGCGGCGCTGGATGCCGGCGTCGCGACCTTCATGGCCGCGTTCAGCGACGTCAATGGCGTCCCCGCATCGGGTAATCGTTTCCTGATGCAGACCGTGCTGCGTGACGAATGGAAATTCCCCGGCCTCGTCGTGAGCGACTGGGAATCCGTCATCGACATGATCGTGCACGGTTTCGCGGCCAGCGAGAAGGACGCTGCGTTCGAGGCGCTGAGCGCCGGCATCGATATGGAAATGGCGAGCAATACCTACCGCGATCACCTGGCAGCGTTGCTGGCCGAAAAGCGCATCGACCCGGCGACGCTCGACGCTGCCGTGCGCAACGTGCTGCGCGTGAAGTTCCGGTTGGGACTGTTCGAGCGCACGGTCACGGACCCCGCTGCATTCCCGCCGGTGGCGAGCGCGCAGAACCTCGCGCTGGCAAGGGTGCTAACGACCCAGAGCCTGGTGCTGCTGCAGAACCGCAACGCCGTGCTGCCGCTCGAGCGGGCGTCGCTGCGCTCGCTCGCCGTGATCGGGCCCATGGCCGACGATGAGTACGAGCAACTCGGCACGTGGATCTTCGATGGCGATCCAGCGCTGAGCCGGACGCCGTTACAGGCGATCCGCGAAATGGTCGGACCGGCGGTCGCCATCCGCCACGTGCGCGCGATGGAAACGACGCGGAGCCGGACGACGGCGGCGTTTGCAGAGGCCGTGGACGCCGCCAGTCGCTCCGACGCGGCCGTGCTGTTCCTCGGTGAGGAATCGATCCTGTCGGGCGAAGCGCACTCGCGCGCCAACATCGACCTGCCCGGCAACCAGATGGACCTCGTCCGCGCCGTCAAGCGCGCTGGCAAGCCGGTGATCGTCGTGATTCTCGCCGGCCGGCCGCTCACGATCGAGCCGATCCTCGGCGACGCAGACGCAGTCGTGTACGCGTGGCATCCCGGTTCGATGGCAGGGCCTGCGATCGCCGACATCCTGTTCGGTGTCGAGTCGCCTTCCGGCAAGTTGCCGGTGACGTTCCCGCGGGTGGTCGGACAGGTGCCGATCTATTACGCCCATCGTGCCACCGGCAAGCCGCCGACGCCGGAAGCCTTCGTGCACATCGACGACATCAAGGTGCGCACGCCGCAGACCGGCATGAAAAACAAGTCACAGTACCTGGATGCCGGTTTCGAGCCGCTCTATCCCTTCGGCTACGGGCTGTCGTACACGAGCTTCGCCTACGAGAATATCCGGGTCGCGCCGGCGCGTGCGCAGGTGGGCATGCCCGTGACGGTGCGCGCCGTCGTCAAGAACGTGGGCAAGGTTGCCGCGGACGAAGTGGCGCAACTGTACGTCCAGGACGTCGTGGGCAGCGTCACGCGACCCGTCCGCGAGCTCAAGGGATTCCAGCGGGTCCATCTAAAGCCCGGCGAGAGCCGCGAAGTTTCGTTTCAACTGTCGGCAGACGACCTGGCTTTCTATGGCCGGGACATGCGTCGTGCGACCGAGCCAGGGGCGTTCCGCGCGTGGATCGGCGGCAGTTCCAAGGCGGAACTGCGTGCAGATTTCGAGTTGACGGCCGACTGATAATCAGACACCAGCAGGCGGGGGGATTGTGCAAGCAACAACGATCTACACAGTCAGGACGGCGCTGATCGTCGCGCTGGGCGGTTTCCTGATGGGGTTCGACGTCTCGGTCATTTCCGGCGTCGTGCCATTCATCGAGACCGAGATGCAGCTGACGAAAATCCAGCTCGGCTGGGCGGTCGCTTCGCTGACGCTTACGGCAACGCTCGCGATGATGCTCGCAGGTCCGCTCAGCGATCGGATCGGGCGGCTGCCGGTGCTGAAGCTCGCGGCCGTACTGTTCGCCGTGTCGGCCATTGCCTCCGCCATCGCGCCTGATTTCATCACGCTGGTCATCGCGCGCCTCGTGGGCGGTCTCGGCGTCGGTGCTGCGCTCATCATCGCGCCGATGTACATCGCGGAGCTCGCGCCTGCGCACCTGCGCGGCCGCATGGTGTCGTTCAACCAGCTCAATATCGTGATCGGTATCTCAGCGGCATTCTTCAGCAACTACCTGATCCTGAGCCTCGCCGACAGTGACCACGCGTGGGTCGAGTTCCTGGGCCTTGCGCGCTGGAACTGGCGCTGGATGCTCGGCATCGAGGCGCTGCCGTCTATCCTCTATTTATTTGCGCTGTACACCGTCCCAGAAAGCCCGCGCTGGCTCGCCATGCATGGCAAGGATGCAGCGGCCCGCGACGTGCTCGAAAGGGCGATTGGTCCTGCGCAGGCGGACGCTGAGTTGCGAGCCGTCAAGGAAGCCCTGGCGACGCACGAAGAAGAGGCCTCGCTCGGTGAATTGTTCCGGCCGACCATGCGGCGTGTGCTGACGCTCGGCATCCTTGTCGCGGTGCTGCAGCAGATCACCGGCATCAACGCCGTGTTCTTTTATGCGCCGATGATTTTCCAGCAGTCCGGCGTCGGGACCGACGCTGCGTTCATGCAGGCGATTCTCGTCGGCCTGATCAACCTGGTCTTCACCGTGCTGGCAATCAGCCTGATCGATCGTCTGGGCCGTCGTCCCCTGCTGATCGCCGGACTGGCAGGCATTGCCGCGAGCATGCTGCTGCTGGCGTATGGATTCGGCACGGCCAGTTACGCCATTCCGGCAGACGCCGTTGCTGGCTTGTCGCAGAAAATCGACGCGACGGCGCTCGCTCCGCTGGTCGGCCAGACCTTTCCGAGTGACACCGCGTTCCGCGCGGCCGCGGTCGAAGCGTTGGGCAGCGCCTCGTACCAGGCGCACGAGTCCGACCTGCTGACCGCTGCGATCAGTATCAACCCGACCCTCATCCTCGTCGGCATCCTGGCCTTCGTCGCCAGCTTCGCGATGTCGCTGGGGCCCGTGATGTGGGTGCTGTTTTCGGAGCTGTTCTCGAACCGAATGCGCGGCATCGCGATCTCGTTCGTGGGTCTCATCAATTCGGCAGTCAGTTTTGGCGTGCAACTGATCTTCCCGTGGCAGCTGCAGAACCTTGGCAACTCGAAGACTTTCCTGATTTATGCAGTGTTCGCGCTGGTGGGCCTGCCGCTCGTGATGAAGCTGCTGCCAGAGACCAAGGGCAAGAGCCTGGAGGCGATCGAGGCCGAACTCGCAGTAAAATGATGGAGTCCCGCATGAAGACGTCTCGCCTCGCCTGGCTGCTGTTGCTGTTGACCATCAGCGCGGGGGGCGCCTTTGCCAGTGTGCCCGTGGTCGCCGGTGAGGGCGCCGTACCGGTGCGAATTGCGCGCGACGGCACGAAGTTCGTCCTGTTGCGCGACGGCAAGCCATATCAGGTCAAAGGCGCAGGCCTCGAGTTCGGCAGCGTCACGGCATTGGCCGCCCACGGCGGCAATTCCTTCCGCACGTGGCGCACCGAGAACGGCCAGAAGAGCGGCCGCGAGGTGCTTGACGAAGCGGCGCGACACGGCCTGACCGTCGCGATGTGCATCGAGATCGGGCGGGAGCGCCTCAAGTTCGACTACGACGACGAGAAGGCGGTTGCGAGGCAATTGGAGTACGCACGTCGCGAGGTGCTGAAGTACAAGGATCATCCGGCGCTGCTGGCGTGGATCATCGGCAACGAAGCGAACCTGCGCTTCAAGAATCCGAAGGTCTTCGATGCCATCAACGACATCTCGAAGATGATCCACCAGGTCGACCCGAACCATCCGACGGCCACGGCCCTGTCGGGCTTCAGCGCCGAATTGGCCACGCTGATCGAAACGCGCGCGCCGGATCTCGATTTCATCGGCATCCAGATGTACGGGGACATCGTGAACCTGCCCCGCTACCTGGCGGAGGCGAATTTCCGCAAGCCTTACATGGTGACGGAGTGGGGCGCGACGGGGCATTGGGAGGTCGACAGGACCACCTGGGGCGCGCCCATCGAGCACACCAGCAGCGAAAAGGCCGCGTCCTATCGCAAAGCCTGGGAAACGGTCATCGCTTCCGGTGACCAGCGGCTGATCGGCGACTATGTCTTTCTGTGGGGCCAGAAGCAGGAGCGCACGCCGACCTGGTACGGCATGTTCCTCGCCGATGGGTCCGCGACAGAAGCTGTCGATTTCATGCAGTTCGCGTGGACTGGCGCCTGGCCCACCAACCGTGCACCGCGCGTCGAAGCCCTCGAACTCGATTCAAAGCGCGCGACCGACAGCGTGGTTGTCGCTCCGGGGCAGCGGGTAGCCGCAAGCGTCGCGGCGACTGATCCCGAGGGAGGCAAGCTGAGCTACTCCTGGCACGTCACGCGCGAAATCGTCGTGAAGGAGGACGGCGGGGACGACGAGCCGATGCCGCCAACCGTGCGTCTGAGAATGGACGCTGCCGATGGCGCCAAGCCGTCCTTCACGGCTCCTCGCCGGCCCGGTGCCTACCGACTGTTTGTCGATGTGCACGACGGGTCCGGCAGTGCCGGGCACGCGAACATTCCGTTCTATGTCGCGCGGGCGGGGACCGAACCGCCGGTCTGGGTGCCCGACACGCCGTGAATACGTCGGAAATCTTCCTGGTCGCGATGGTGCTGATCTTCGCGCTGCCGTTTCTCGTCTGGAGACTCGGCCGCACGGAGTACTTCGCGCCGCTGGTCGTGGTGCAGATCGTCACCGGAATCGTGCTCGGGCCCGGCATCCTTGGCGCGGTTTTTCCCGAGTACTACCGCTTCGTCTTCAACCCGGCCGTGGTGCAGTCGCTGAACGGCATCGCCTTGTGGGCGGTGATGTGCTTCGTGCTGCTGGCGGGCATCGAGCTGGATCTGAAGCACGCATGGGAGCATCGGCGAGAGAGCAGCACTACCGCCGGCCTCGCCCTGGGCGTTCCCTTGCTGACTGGCAGCATCGCCGCCAGCGTGCTGGTTTGCTTTCCGGGCTGGGTCGGGCCGCGCGTGCATACCTGGCAGTTCATCCTTGGTGTGGGCATGGCCTGCGCCGTGACGGCGCTGCCGATCCTGGTGCTGTTTCTCGAAAGACTCGGCGTATTGGGCACGGCCCTCGGTCAGCGCATCCTGCGCTACGCGAGCATGGACGACATCGCCATCTGGGGCGTGCTCGCGCTGATCCTCATGGACTGGAATCGTGTCGGCCGGCAAGCCGGTTTTCTCTTCGCGTTCGCTGTTGCGGCATTCGGCTTGCGCCACTTGATGCAGCGGCTGCAGGAGCGCGATCGCTGGCATGTCGCGCTGATCTGGCTGGCACTGTGCGGGCTGGGCGCGGACTGGTCGGGCCTGCACTTCATGGTCGGGGCGTTCCTGGCGGGCGCCGCCATCGACCGCGACTGGTTCGACCGAGAGCGGCTCGATTCGATCCGGCACAATGTCCTGTTGTTCATGATGCCCGTGTTCTTCCTGAGCACGGGGCTGCGCACGGAATGGCAGGTTGGCGGCGCCCAGGTTTTCCTGGCGGCGGCGTTGCTGCTGGTGGCATCCATCGGCGGCAAGCTCATCGGGACCAGCGTGGCTGGACGCGTGCTGCGCTGGCAGCCGGGCGAGGCGAGCCTGATCGGCTGGCTGCTGCAGACCAAGGCGCTGATCGAGATCATCTTTGCCAACATCCTGCTGGACAAGGGGGTGATCACCGCTTCGACGTTCACGGCATTGCTGCTGATGGCCGTGGTCAGCACGATGCTGACCATTCCGGTCGTGACCCCAAAGCTCGCTCGGCTGCGTCACCTCATCGGGAAGACCGACTGAAGGCTAGCTGGCCCTTGGGCTTGAAGGCTTGCGGGCTGAGCAAGCCTCTCAGTTCCAGAACTT
>Ga0209254_10005654_pt1 | contig 11494 bp, 11 predicted proteins | sample FrelakmetDIP11DI_FD_187148 | JGI IMG/M metagenome (GOLD analysis project Ga0209254, IMG submission 187148) | Freshwater lake sediment microbial communities from the University of Notre Dame, USA, for methane emissions studies - DIP11 DI (SPAdes)... | ecosystem: Environmental > Aquatic >... | reverse complement strand
CCTGTCCCACTATACCGACTGGACGGTGGGTCACGTGCATTCGGGGGCCCTGGGCTGGGTGGCCGGCATCTCCATCGGCGCCATCTACCATCTGATGACCCGACTGTTCCACACCGAGATGTATTCCGAGAGGCTGGTCAACTTTCATTTCTGGACCGCGACCATAGGCACCGTCGTCTATATCGTCGCCATGTGGGTCTCCGGGATCATGCAAGGCCTGATGTGGCGCGCCTATGACGAGTACGGGACCCTGGCCTATACCTTCGTGGAGTCCGTGGACGCCATGCATCCCTACTACGCCATGCGGGCGGTGGGTGGTGCCATCTTCCTGCTCGGCGCCATCGTGATGCTCTTAAACGTGCTGATGACCGTCGCCAAGTCCTCCTCCGAGGGCAGCCTGGCGAAGGCCCGCAGCCTACCGGCCGCGGCCTGATTCCTGGAGGTAAGAGACAATGGCAGAGCAAAAGACCAAGGTAAAGAGCTTCCAGGAATGGATGGAAGTCAACATCTGGGGCCTCCTGACCTTCCTGGCCCTGGCCCTCTCGGTGGGCGGCCTCGTAGAGATCGTGCCCCTCTTCTACATGAAGAATACGATGGAGCATAACAAGCACCCAGAGCTCATCTGGGCCAAGGCGGGGTCCGAGCCCATCGCGAGCGTGGATGGTGGCAAGGTGGCCTGGAATTGGAAGCCGGGCGAGGGTGTGCGCCCTTATACAGCCCTGGAGCTGGCCGGTCGCGACGTCTATCAGCGGGAGGGCTGCTATCTCTGCCACTCCCAGATGGTGCGTCCGTTCCGGGACGAGAAGGAGCGCTATGGCCACTATTCGCTGGCCTCAGAGTCTGCCTTCGACCACCCCATGCAGTGGGGCTCGAAGCGCACTGGGCCGGACCTGGCGCGGGTCGGGGGCAAGTACTCGGATGAATGGCAGCGCCAGCATCTGCGGGCGCCGCGCTCCCTGGTCCCCGAGTCGGTGATGCCCGGCTACCCGTGGCTCGACGACGCCTATTTGGACGGCAAGCGGATGCAGGCCCACATGAAGGGCTTGCGGACCGTCGGCGTTCCCTATGCGGATGGGGACATCGAGGCCGCCCCCAGCCTGGTGGAGGGGAAGACCGAGATGGACGCCCTGGTGACCTACCTGCAGGTCCTGGGCACCATGGCCGTTTTGGACGAGAACAAGGTCTACCGTGAATAGCCTTGTCGAGTACTTCCACACCGATTGGGAGGCGATGACGACCAACGATTGGATCGGTCTGATCATCACCGTCGTCGTCTTCCTCCTCATGATCGTGGCGTACTTTCAGGTCTTCCGTCCCAAGAACCGGGATCGGCTCGAGTCGAAGAAGCACATCCCGTTCGAAGAGGACAACGAGCTCAACGGAGATAATGATGGCCGAACATAACCCATTCCCCGGTGAGAACAACACCGGTCACATCTGGGACGACAACCTGCGGGAGCTGAAGAACCCGCCGCCCCGGTGGTGGATGCTGGCCTTCTGGGCATCGATCGCCTGGTGGGTGGGCTACGCGATTCTATATCCCATGTGGCCCATCGGACAGCAGCCAACCCCAGGGATCCTGGGCTGGTCCCAGATCCAGGAGTACCAAGAGGGTCTCGAGCAGGTCCGGGCGCGGCGGTCCGAGTTCGAGGAGCAGATCGCCGCGATGACACCCGAGCAGATCCTGGCCGACCCGGGGCTGACCCAATATACCCTGGCATCCGCGAAGGTCCTCTTCGGTGACTACTGCTCTGCCTGCCATGGGAGCGGTGGCCAGGGTAACCCCGGCTTTCCAGTGCTCGCCGATGACGACTGGCTCTACGGCGGCACCACGGCCAAGCTGATCGAGACGATTACCAATGGGCGCAAGAGTGCCATGATTGCCCACGCCAACATTCTGTCAGAGGGCGAGGTCGACACCCTCGCGAACTGGGTGGTGCAGATGGCGGAGACGGGGGGTACCGGTGGCAGCGAGGAGGGCTGGGCCCTGTACAAATCCAAGGGGTGTACCGCCTGCCACGGCGAGAAGGCCAACGGGGTCCTTGCGGAGCTGCCAAACGGTGACATCGTCACCGTGGGTGCCGCCAATTTGACCGATGGTATCTGGCGCTTCGAGCCCGGCGGCTACGAGAGCGCCCGACACACCATCCTCTACGGCGTCAATCAACCGGGAATCCCCGAGACACGGGATGCCGTCATGCCGGCCTTCGGACCAGACGTTACGCGGGGCGGTGCGGCCAAGCTGAGCGGGCTGGACATCAAGAAGCTCGCGGTCTATGTGCACGAGCTCGGCGGCGGAAAATAGGGCCCTGAGGCCGGGCTATGCTGGCTCAGCGGGCGGCCTTGGGGCCGTCCGCTGAGGACAACGACGGGAGAGAGGAGCAAACGCCATGACCGTGCTGAGCAACATTGCGAACTGGGACCCAGTGGCCTGGATGTCGGTGCTGATGGTGGTGATCGCCATCCTGATCGTCGTCTTTCTCTTCTTCAAGGTCAGGACCCTCATCAGGCAGGACGCGGAGGCCCACAAGAATCAACGACAGTGACGGGACGAAATGGCGCATGAGGTCGGCGAGGGGGATCGGGTATCCCCCTTTTTTATTCCGGTAATCCAATGTAAATCATCGGGTTAAAATTGACATAACGCATGGCGACGGGGATTGGGGCACAGCAAAATTTAGGCCTTTGTCGGTTGTGGCCAGGTCAGCGGCTCGTCCCAGGCCGCGGCGACTGATCCCCCCTGGAGAATTCCTGTGAACCTGAACGAACCCATTCGGGCCGAGACGGCTGTCGATGCGCTCTATGCCGACGCCGAGCATTGGCACGTCAACACGGGCGGCGAGACCATCCACGCCAAGCGGATCGCCGGGCGTTGGCGGACCGTTAAGTGGCTGACCGCGGCCGTATGGCTGGTATTTTTCCTGGGGCCCTATGTGCGCTGGGACGGGCGGCAGGCAGTCCTGTTCGACATCCCTAACCGGCAATACCACATCTTCGGTGCCACCGTCCTGCCCCAGGACTTTTGGATGCTGTCCCTGCTGCTGCTCTTCTTTGCCATCCTGCTGGCGGTGTCTACGGCGCTCGTCGGGCGCGTGTGGTGCGGCTTTTTCTGTTTCCAGACGGTCTGGACGGATATCTACACCTGGGTGGAGGAGAAGCTCGAGGGCACGCCGCCCCAACGTCGCAAGCTCGACAAGGCACCCCTGAGCGCCAGCAAGGTCCTGGTGAAGACCTCCAAGCACGTCATCTGGCTCCTGATCGGATTCGCGACCGGTTTCAGCTTCGTCGCCTGGTTCAACGATGCCCCAAGCCTCTGGCGGGACTTCTTCGTCGGGGAGGCTAATGGGGCCGTCTACATCGCAGTGGTCCTGTTTACTGTCGGGACCTATGTCCTTGCCGGCTTCCTGCGGGAGCAGACCTGCTTCTGGCTCTGCCCCTACGCTCGCATCCAGGGCGTGATGCTGGACAAGACCACGGTGATTCCCACCTATGACGTCAAGCGGGGTGAGCCGCGCGGACGCATCAAGAAAGGGGAGACGGACGCCAATCGGACCACGGGAGACTGCGTGGACTGCAAGCAGTGCGTCGCCGTGTGCCCGACGGGCATCGACATCCGGCATGGTCAGCAGGAGGGGTGCATCACCTGCGCCCTGTGCATCGACGCCTGTGATGAGGTGATGGAGAAGGTGGGGCGGCCTAGGGGGCTGATCCGCTATGCCTCCCTCGACGAGATGGAAGGTAAGCCCACCAAGGCGATGTTCGCCCGCCCCCGAGTCTGGGTGTACTCCACCATCCTCACGGTCGCCCTGGCGGGGATCGTCTACGGGCTATCGTCCCTGGCGGCCATTGATCTAAAAGTCCTCCACGAGCGCGCACCCTTGTTCGTCACCCTGAGCGACGGGTCGGTACAGAACAAGTACACCCTGAAGATGCTGAACAAAACGCCAGAGGACCTGTCTGTTAGCATCAGCGCCTCGGGGCCCGAGGGCCTGCGGTTGGTCGGTGCTGAGGAGCCGGTGACCATCCGTCACGGATCGGTGACGCCGGCCATGGTTTTCGTGAAGGTCCCCAAGAAGGACCTCACCCAGGAGCAGGAGCCCATCCGCTTCCGGGTGGAGGCGACCAGACCTAACGGCCAGGTGGTGCGCTCGGAGCGCGACAGTGTCTTTATCGGCCCACACCGCTAGCACAGCCCTGGCGGAGTGATCCGGGCGTGCCGCCGACCGAGGCCCCCGTCGCGGCGGCGCCCATGACACACCCCGTCGGATTCGACGACGGGACCTTTGACATAGCAGGACCTCGCGTGGCGCGTGCCAGGCAGGGAACCCGCGCGAGAGAGGGTTGATTTCGATGCAGACAATGACGAGCTCGGAGGTCAAGGGGAACTCCGCCTGGCGCAGCCCCTGGGTTATTGGCTGGGTGGGGTTGGTGGTTGCCGTGTTGGGGGTCAATCTGACCATGGTCGTATTGGCCGTTGCGACCAATCCCGGGCTGGTCAACGACAACTTTTACGAGCGCGGGCAGGACTACGAGAAGACCCTGATGTCCCGCCGTGCCCGGGATCCGGGCTGGACCTTGAGAACCGACTTCCCGCCCGACATCAAGGCCAACGAGCCCACCACGGTCCGCGTCGTCCTAGTGGATAAAGCGGGTCAGCCAGTGACGCCCGAGGGCGTGACCTTCTTTGCCTATCGGCCGTCGGACAAGTCAAAGGACTTCTCGGTGCCCATGATCGAAGAGGCCAAGGGCCGCTACGCCACGCAGGTCATCTTCCCGCTGTTCGGATCCTGGGACGGCCTGGTCGCGGTCGAGCAGGGCGGGGATGAATACACTGTCGGTAGCCGCATCCTCGTCGCCCGTCCTTGATCCGTGCCTGCCACAGTCGCGGGCCCTCGAGACCCGTCCCAGTCGTCCGTCCCTGACGGGAATGGAACGTACCTGACCGCGGCGCCCGAGTCGAAGCGGCGCTGCTTCCACTGCGGTCTGCCTGTCGTCCCCGCGGAGCCAGTCTCCGCGGTCGTCGCGGGGGGCGCGCGTGACTTCTGTTGCACCGGCTGTCGGGCAGTGTGCGAGGCCATATTCGCCGCCGGCCTCGAGGGTTTCTACCGCCGCACGCCGGAGGGCGAGCCCCTGGGGCCTCCGCCGGAGCTGCCCAAGAATCTCGCTCTCTATGACCTCGACGCGGTTCAGGAGGAGTTCGTCGACACGGCGAGCGACGCGCGGGAGATCAATCTCCTGGTGGAGGGTATTCACTGCGCCGCCTGTGTCTGGCTGATCGAGAACGGGCTCAAGACCCTCCCCGGGGTGGAGGAGGCCCGGGTCAACCTGACCGGGCGGCGGTTGCGGGTGCGCTGGGACAACGGCCGCCTCCAACTGTCCCGTATCCTCCGTCGGCTCGGGGACATCGGCTACGCGGCCGTGCCTTTCGATCCGGAGTCCGCTGAGGGGGGGCTGCGGCGGGAGAACCGCGCCATGCTCTACCGCATGGCCTGGGCCGGCTTCGCGATGATGAACCTGATGTGGGTCTCCATCGCGCTCTACGCCGGTGCGGACCGGGGCGAGTTCCGCGGGCTCTTCCACTGGATCGGCCTGATACTGGCCACCCCCACGCTGCTCTACTCCGGTTACCCCTTCTACCGCGGCGCCTGGAACGGGCTGCGCAGTGGGCACCTCAGCATGGACCTGCCGATCGCCATCGGCGCCTCCATCACCTACCTGTACTCGCTCTATGTCACCCTCAGCGGGAGCCTGGTGGGGGACGTGTACTGGGACACGGTGGTCAACTTCCTGTTTGTGATCCTGGTGGGACGCTATCTGGAAGCGGCCTCCAAACGGGAGGCGGTTGCATCGACCCAGCGCCTGTTGGATCTCCAACCCCGGGTTGCCACGGTCCTACGAAATGGTGAGGAGAACCTGGTCCCGGTGCGATCCGTCGCCGCCGGCGACCGCGTGCTGGTGCGCCCGGGCGAGCGGGTGCCTGTGGACGGGGAGGTGGTGGACGGCCGGAGCGCGCTCGACGAGTCCATGCTGACCGGCGAGTCCCGGCCGGTGTCCAAGGCACCGGGCGCGATGGTGTCCGCTGGGACCATCAATGGGGCTGGCGTGCTCGAGGTGCGCACTACGGCGACCCTGAGGGAGACCGCGCTCGGACGCATCATCCGACTGGTGGAGGACGCCCAGGCCAGCCGGGCGCCCATCCAGCGGCTGGCTGACCGTATCGTCCCCTGGTTCGTGGCCCTGACCCTGGGGCTCGCGACCCTGACCTTCGTGCTGTGGCTGGGGGTGGACCTGGAGCTGGCGCTGATGGCAGCCACCTCCGTTCTGATCATCACCTGCCCCTGCGCCTTCGGCATGGCCACCCCGATGGCGGTGGCGGTGGCCTCGGGACTCGGGGCTGCCCGCGGTATTCTGGTTAAGAACGGGGCCGTGCTGGAGCGGCTCTCCTCGATCGACCACTTCGTCTTCGATAAGACCGGGACCCTGACCGAGGGACGTCCATCGGTCGCCGCCCTGCGGTCCGGAGCCGGTCCCTGGCGGACGGTCGACAGGCAAGACCCCGACCTACTCGACGAGGAGCGGGAGGCCCTGCGACGGGTGGGCACCCTCGAGCGGGTCTCGGAGCACCCGGCGGCGGCGGCTGTCCTCGAGCTCTGTGAGCGCGCCGGGATTCCGCTCCATGGGAGTCAGCCCCAGGCCGTCCGGGTGGTGCCGGGGTCCGGCATCCGGGGCCTGGTCGAAGGGATCGAGGTGATCGTGGGGAACCCCGATTGGCTCAGGCGCCATGGCGTACCCACGGTAGAAGGCCTGGATGCGGCCCCGGGACTTCCCGAGACCGGCGCGATGGGTGTGATCCACTGTGCACTGGATGGCCGGGAGGTCCTGGTGCTCGCCACCGAGGACCGCATCCGCCCCGGCGCCAAGGAGGTCATCGCCCGCCTGCGGTCGGAGGGGATTCGCGTGACCCTGTTGACCGGGGATCGCCGGGCCAGCGCCGAGCGGGTGGCCGCGGCCTTGGGTGGGGTGGACCTGATCGCCGATGTGCTCCCGGAGGACAAGGACCGGGTGGTCGCCGAACTGCAGCGGGACGGCGGCCGGGTCGCCATGGTCGGGGACGGGGTCAACGACGCACCCGCCCTGGTGCGGGCGGATGTGGGCATCGCCATGGGCAGTGGCACCGACGTGTCCATCGCCAGCGCGGACATCGTGCTGATGTCCGATGCATTGGATCGAGTGGTGGAGGCGGCGCAGCTCTCCCGCCGCACCCTTCGTACCATCCGCCAGAATATCGGGATCTCGATTACCTACAATCTGATCATGGTGCCCCTGGCCATGGCGGCCGTCGTCACGCCCCTGATCGCGGCGGTGTCCATGCCCCTGAGTTCCCTGGCGGTGATCGGCAACTCGGCGCGCATCCGCGGGCTCTTCAAGGGGCGTCGGCCCGGCGGGGATTCGGCTCGGGTCTGAAGGCTCCAGGGGGGGAACCGACCCCGACGCCATGCGCCCACTCGCTCTTGGAGGTCGCTCTTGGATGTCATCTACGGCCTGATCCCGGGCATGCTGTTACTCGGGCTGGTGGCGGTCGCGGTCCTGTTCTGGGCCGCCCGCAGCGGGCAGTTCGAGGATCTCGAGGGGGACGGCCGGCGCATCCTCCTGGACGAGGACGCCGTGGACCCCCGCCGCGTCCCGGATGCGGATCCTGAACCTGACCCGGGCGCCACTCCCTCGGGGGCCCCGGATCCGTCCGGGCCCAAGTCGGGTGGCGCTGGGCCTCAATGAAAGCCGAGAGTGATCCCGGCCGCGGCCAGCAGGATCCCCTCCTGCTCCAGCTCGAGCTGTGCCAGGGGATGATCGCGCAGCCACTGGTTCGGGAAACCCAGTGAGAGGGTGTCCCCATCGGCCTGGATCTCTGGGTTCGGCTTCGTGACGGGCGAGCGTCCGCGATGGAGCAGCACCGCGAGCCGCAGGACCACGCAGAGCCGGCGTGCGCTGTCCTGGATCCCCCGTGGCAGGCCGAGGAACTCCTGGACCGGATACTTGCGGCGGTGCCCCAGCACCAGGGCCGCCAGGACCGCCTGCTCCTGGCGGGTAAAGCCGGCCAGGTCCGCGTTGCGCAGCAAATAGGCCCCGTGCTTCTGGTACTGGCTGTGGGAGACCATGACGCCGATTTCGTGGAGGCGTGCGGCCCAGGACAGCATCAAGGCGTGGTTCGGCTGGCCCAGGGACCAGGGCCCGGCAACCTGCTGATGGAGCTGTAGCGCGGTGGCCTCCACCCGGCGCCCATGCTCCTGGTCGATCTGGAACTGTCGCGACAGGGTGGCGACCGTGCGCTCACGCACGTCCGCGTGGTGGCCGCGACCCATCATCTCGTAGACCAGCCCCTCCCGCAGGGCATAGTCCGAAACCTGCATGTGGCCGATGCCGAGGGTCTCGAAGACCGCGCGCAGCACCGCCACGCCGCCGGGGAAGACCGGCTTGCGATCCTCCGTCAGGCCGCGCAGATCCAGGGCGGAGATCTTGCCGCACTCCACCATGGCATCCCGCAGCCGGGTCAGGGAGTCGGCCGAGATGCCGTCCTCGCTCCAGCCCTCGGCCGTGACCACGGCGGCGATGGATTTGATGGTGCCGGAGCTGCCCACCGCCGAGGCCCAGCCGGATCGGCGAAAGATCTCCCGGATGGGCCGCACCTCCAGCGCCCCCGTGAGCTCCGCCTTCTGCGTGGCCTTCTGGCTGATGCGCCCATCGGCGAAGTGACGCCGGGTCATGCTCACGCAGCCCATGTGCAGGCTCTCGCGAAGGCGGGCGGAGAAGCGCTGGCCGACGATGGTCTCGGTGCTGCCGCCGCCAATGTCCACCACCAGCCGGCGCTCCGCCCCAGCCGCCAGCCCGTGGGCCACGCCGAGGTAGATAAGCCGGGCCTCCTCGCGGCCGGCGATTACCTCGATCGGGTGGCCCAGCGCCAGCTCCGCCTGCTCGATGAAACGGGTCTCCGGCCGCAGTTGACGCAGGGTGTTGGTCCCGACGGCCCGCACGCTGCCCAAGGGGAAGTCCCGCAGACGCTGGCCGAATCGTTCCAGGCAGGCCAGGGCCCGTTCGGCCACTTGCGGGTCCAGGTACTTGTCATCGGTCAGCCCTTCCCCGAGGCGCACTGACTCCTTCAGGCGATCGATCACCTGCATGTGCCCATCATTGATGCGGGCCACGATCATGTGGAAACTGTTGGAGCCGAGGTCGACCGCGGCCACCGTCTCATGGTGCGGGCCGTGCCTCGCTGGGCTCAGATCCTGGGCCATGGCAAAGTCCGGTAGGGAGGAGTGGCTATGGTACCAAAGCGCCCCGGGCGGACCCCCAGGGGATTCTCCGTTTGGCAGCGATGCCAGGCCCAAGCCACCGGCTGGAGAGGACTCGCGCGATGAGCAAGGTGAGCGATGAAGGCGCGGTCTGCCCGCTGCCTAGGCCCACCGACTGGACAGGGATCGAACGGATGGCCCTATTTCCGGATCCGCCCTTGGCGGATTATCGGGTGGCCATGACCTTGGCAGGGCAGGCGGCCGTCCAGCGGCTACAGGACCCCATGCTGCTGTCTTGGTACGATCGGGACCGGGACTTCGAGTCCCCCCAACACGCCAGCGAATGCCACCGGGAGAGCGCCGTTCCGGGCTATGTCGATTACGGCATCCATCACGGGGCGACCCTGATGGTGGATATCGAGCAGGGGCGCTTCGTGTTCTTCTACCTGGACGTGGACCTAGAGTAACCGGCGGTCGAGACCGATCCCGCATGAGCGCCCCCTGTGGGAGCTGGACCGCTCAGCGTCTGTTGACGAATAAGTACCTGAAAAATAAGAGAGGCGTGATCCACGTCTTCGAGTTGCGAGCTGAGCCAGTCCCAGGATGGCCATTGATCAGCATCCCCCGAGGGAAGCGATAAATAAAACTTGCTTTTCCTGGGAGGCCTGCCGTTGTATGTAGCCGAGATTTACCGAGTTTGGTCCCGAGGGGATGGAGATGTTGGACACCGAGAGCAGCTTTGGTGAAGAGACCCTCGAGGCGGCGCCGCCTCTGATGAACCCGGAGGATGGGCGGGGTTCGGCACCCAACCTGGCGGTGCGCCGGCGTATCGAGCGGATGCGCGAGCTCAAGCGGTTGCGGGAACTCCTCGACGATCCGGATTTCGACGATCTGAGCTGACCTGTCAGCCCCTTTTTAGACGGATATCGATGGGTTCCCGGGCGCTGATATGGATGTCCCGCTGCGGGAAGGCGATCCCGATCCCGTGGGCCGCAAAGGCCGTGTCGATTGCCTTGTGCAGCTCGGTGGTGACGCTCACGCGGTATTCTAGTGTCTCCAGATAGCACCGCAGGACCAACATCAGGGCATTGTCCCCAAAGGCCTCGAAGGACACCAGGGGCGGCGGTTCTTTGAGGACCCGGGGATTTGCGGCGGCCACCTGGGCGAGCAGCTCCAGGGCTTGCTCCGAATCGCTGCCGTAATCGATTCCGACATTGATCGTGATGCGGTTGATCTGGTCCGTCAGGGTCCAGTTGAGCAGCCGCCCGGTAATGAATTCCTTGTTGGGCACCAGAAGCTCCTGCTTGTCCCAATTGCGGATGGTAGTGGCGCGGATCTGGATGTTCGTGACCACACCCGTCGTGTCCCCGATGGTGACCACGTCACCCACCCGGACCGGGCGCTCGAACAGGATGATCAGACCGCTGATGAAGTTCGCCACGATCTCCTGGAGACCAAAGCCGATGCCGACGCTCAGGGCCGCCACCAGCCACTGGACCTGAGACCAGCTGAGCCCCAAGGTGCCGAAGGCCGTCAGGAAGGCCGCCGCCGTGATCACGTAGCTCACCAGGGTCTTGACCGCATAGCGGGTTCCCGCCGTGACCGAGGTGGCCTGGAGCAGCACGATCTCGATGAGCGCCGGCAGGTTCTTTGCCGCCACCAAGGCGATGAGGACGATCACCAGCACCATCAACACGTCCGCCACGGAGACGGGGATGACCTGCTCGGTCCCTCCCACCATCCCCTGGTAATGCCACAGGGGCACCTGGTCCAACAGATTCAGGGCCGGAAGCATGTCCGACCAGATCCACCAGATGCCGAAGAGGGAGGCAATGCCGATCAGGGTGTTGACCAGTCGGCGGGTCGACTCGTCCAGGCTCGCCAGGTCCACCTCCGGTTCCTCGACAGCGCCGAGCAGGGGGCTGTCCTTGGGGTGTGCCTCCGCCCTCTCGGCCTCGGCCTGGGCGCGCCGGGCCGCCTGACGCTCCAAGGCGGCCTGCAGGGCCAAGCGCCGGCGGGTGAGCATGAGCCAGCGGATGATGGTCTGTTGCAGCACCACGAGCGCGAGGGCTAACCACGCGGTCGCCACCAGGGCCTGGAACATGGTGCCAGCCGCGTAGGAGTAGCCCAGCAGGGTGAGCAGCGCGAGCGCCAAGGGGGTCGCGACGACGGCCGGGAACCAGAGGTTTCGCAGGCGGTTGGCCCAG
>Ga0209254_10005653_pt1 | contig 11496 bp, 10 predicted proteins | sample FrelakmetDIP11DI_FD_187148 | JGI IMG/M metagenome (GOLD analysis project Ga0209254, IMG submission 187148) | Freshwater lake sediment microbial communities from the University of Notre Dame, USA, for methane emissions studies - DIP11 DI (SPAdes)... | ecosystem: Environmental > Aquatic >... | reverse complement strand
ATAAAAGCAAGGTTTTTATAGTCCGAACGGACTAGAAATCTCAGCGCATCCAGACAACACTAAAACCATCTAAATTATTTTTGATTAAGTAGTTCTTTATTCCATCAAATTGAAATAATTCACATGCAGACTTTGGTTTTCGTCACTGGGATTTATAAATGAAACTTTTAACTAGATTACGTGAATTAAGGAATCAACATACCGACTCTTCCATATACGATTACTTAAATGATAGCTTTAAGCTAGATAATGAGATTATTGGCATTGGCGCAACAACATCTCCTGATATCACCAGATTAAATTTAGAAATTATTACTATTGATAAATCTAACTCCTCCAAAAAATAGAAACCAACATTTCTAAGATTTTTATAGTAATGAGCCGTATGGACTAATCATTTGCGTATAAATGCAATAAAAAACTTCAATAATTAGTGATACTCAATATTATTTTTCTATAAATATTTGAGTGTTTAACCACAACTTAGAGGAGATAAATATGTTGTTAAATATTAAACCCACAGCACTTGCCGTGGCATTAGCATTTTCTGTTAGCGCTAATTACGCGCTAGCTGCGCAAGGCGTTAGCAGCTCGCAAACACCTTATGTAGTTCCTACAGCCGCTGGCTGGGATGTTACTTCAATTATAACGGTTGGCGATCAGGCCGCAAATGGTTACAAATTGGTGGGTATTCCAGATGGCATGGGTGCATACGATAATGGTGATGACACGTTTACATTATTAATTAACCATGAACTTGGGGCAACGTTAGGTGCGGTTCGCGCACACGGCGCAACTGGTGCTTTTGTATCTGAATTTGTAATTAATAAAAATACGTTGGCTGTAGTAAATGGTGCAGATTTGGCAACTAATCACCAAGTATGGAACTCAACCACCTCTAGCTACCAGCAAGCAACAGGTACAACCAATAGTTTTGCACGTTTATGCTCAGCCGATTTGCCAGCAGTTTCAGCTTTTTACAACGCAAGCACAGGCTTGGGTACCCAATCACGCATTTTCATGAACGGCGAAGAATCGGGTGCAGAGGGCCGCGCATATGGATTCGTGGCTACAGGCGCGAGCAAGGGTACTGCTTACGAGCTACCAAAACTGGGTAAATTTTCATGGGAAAACAGCGTTGCAAACCCATTCTCCGGCGATCAAACTATTGTGGTGGGTACAGATGACTCAACACCTGGTCAAGTGTACATTTATAAAGGTACAAAAACCAACACCGGTTTAGAAATTGACAAGGCAGGCTTAACCAACGGTCAACTATATGGTGTTAAAGTGAATGGCGTTACAACAGAAACTGCTGCAGTTAACGGTAGTTTTACACTAGAACAAATTAATACTAACCAAAGTGGCGCTTTACAAAATACTGAGAGCAACACTTTAGGTATTACCAACTTTGCTCGCCCAGAAGACGGTCACTGGGCTGATGCTGATACATTCTACTTTGCTACAACAGGTACGGCTACAGGTGGTTCTGCCAAGTTGTATCGCCTGGATTTAAATAACAACTTAGATGGAGGCAACGTTACAATGGTATTAGACTCATCTAGCTTGCTTGGTACTGATGGCGCAGCTGCACGTAGCTTTGACAACATTACTGTTGATGAGAATGGTAACGTACTTATTCAAGAAGATCCTGGAAACAATGCTTATATTGCAAAAACTTGGTTATTTGACCCATCCACTGGGACAAGCACACAAATTTTAGAATCTGACCGTAGCCGTTTCTTAACTGGTGCAACTGGATACCTAACACAAGATGAAGAAAGTTCTGGCATCATTGATGTAACTTCATTACTAGGCAGAAACGATGGAAAGCAATACTATCTTGGCAACATGCAAGCGCACTATAGCATCGCTGGCGAATTAGTAGAAGGTGGTCAAATTTACTTAATTAGTGCTCCAGTACCGGAGCCAGAAACCTATGCCATGCTGATAGCAGGCTTAGGATTAGTAGGTGCAGTTGCACGTCGTCGCAAACAAAAATAATCTTTTCTAATTAACTCACCCCTCCCTCGAGGTTTTGGGCTGATTCCTGGTGATTCAGCCCTTTTTTTAAAGCCAAAAGTTATAAAAAATACAACTACACACTGTTAGTTTAAGGTTAGTTAAAAATTTTTGCTATATCCGTTAGGATTATTAGATTGCCATCTCCAGGCATCCGCACACATTTCCTCTATATTACGTGCTGCTGTCCACCCTAGTAGCTGTCTAGCCATGCTAGCATCTGCATAATTTACAGCAACATCGCCTTGCCTTCTAGGTAAGAACACGTAGGGCACATCCTTGGAGCTAACTTTTACAAAAGCATTCACTACATCCAGAACGCTGTAGCCATTGCCGGTCCCCAGGTTCAAAGTAATCATTGCTTCATTTTTGAATAAATAATTTAGGGCTGCCACATGGCCATCAGCTAAATCCATGACATGAATATAGTCTCTCACACCGGTACCGTCATGAGTTGAATAATCGTTACCAAACACTCGTAATTGAGCTAAACGTCCCACCGCAACTTGCGTCACGTATGGCAATAAATTATTGGGGATACCATTTGGATCTTCTCCTATCAATCCGCTACTATGTGCGCCTATCGGGTTAAAATATCGCAACAACCCAATTCGCCATGTGTTATCTGCCGCATGAAAATCTCGTAAAATATCCTCAATCATCAACTTTGTACGTCCATAAGGGTTGGTTGCACTCAAGGGAAAATCTTCTTTAATTGGCACGGAGGCTGAATCACCATAAACCGTAGCTGATGAACTAAATACAATCGTTTTCACATTGAATTCACGCATTACCTCAAATAGGTTAAGGCTGCCTACTACATTATTATCGTAATAAAGTTGTGGCTTTTCTGTTGACTCACCTACTGCTTTAAGTCCAGCAAAATGAATGACTGCTGTAATTGAGTGTTGCTGAAACAACACTCTTAATGCTCGTTTATTACGAATATCAGTGTTGATAAATGCAAATTGCTTACCTGAGATTTTTCTTACACGTTGAAGTGATTCCTCAGAGCTATTTGAAAGATTATCAAGAGCTATAATGTCATAACCCTTGGCAAGCATTTGCAGGCATGTATGAGAGCCTATATAGCCAGCCCCACCAGTAATTAAAATAGCCATAAAATTTAAATCAAACTTACGAGTTAAATTTTGATGCTACTAAATCAACAAGACATGAATAATAAATTTACTAGTTAAAACGGACTATATTTCAACAATAGTCCGTCATGTTTATGTAACAATTAACCAATTTAAACTTAATTTATCTGCCTACATTAGCAATCTTACTTTTTTACTAAGACTGGACTTCACCCGCTTCCCCTAGGCTCTTAGAGAAATGTAAAAATCGGGGTACAATTTTCTAAACTGTCTACTGAACCGTAAGGCCTTCAAGTTAACAACCCATCATTTATGTTGGAATGTAATAATGCTCTATGAGATTGTGCGCTAAGTGGAAGTTATAACATTTATAAATTTAGTTTTAAAATGAGATATAATGCGCCGCTGTGAAACATTGCACTGGTGGCATCACTCTCCGCCAAAAATAAAGAGTTTCATGTATAATATACGCCTCACGCGCCCGTAGCTCAGCTGGATAGAGTACTTGGCTACGAACCAAGGGGTCAGGAGTTCGAATCTCTTCGGGCGCGCCATATAAAACAAAGGGTTAGCTTCGGCTAGCCCTTTGTCATTTCTAGCTTTGTGCCACGTTTGTGACGTAATTCGAACCACTTACTGCCTTTAATGAACATAGTCGATCTGCATAAGGGGCAAGATGATCCGCAGACATATGCGCATAACGCCGCACCATCTCTGGACTTTCCCATCCACCCAGTTCTTGCAAGGCAAATAAAGGCGTGCCATTTTGCACATGCCAACTTGCCCAAGTATGTCGCAAATCGTGCCATCGGAACTCTTCAATCCCAGCAGTTTTTAACGCTTTATACCAAGCCTTGGTACTGACTTGATATATCGGTTTCCCCTTATAGCTAAAAACAAACAGGGAATGTTTACCAGTTTGTTTCCTGATGAGCAGTACTGCTTCAGCATTTAAAGGAACTGCTATAGCTTTTCTCGCTTTCGCCTGATCTGGATGAATCCAAGCCAGTCTTCTAGCTAAATCGATTTGCGACCACTGCAAACCTGTCACATTCGCTCGCCGTAATCCTGTAGCGAGACTAAATGCTGCCATGTCTGCCAAGTGCTCAGGTAAACACGAAATCAGTCTTTGCGCTTCATTATGCGTAAGAAAACGAATGCGTCTAGTAGGTTCTTTAAGCATCTTGATAAAAGGCGCTCTATCCAACCATTCCCATTCATTTACACACTTACGCAAAATCGCTCTTAAAACCTCTAATACGCGATTTACCGTTGCATTACTTACACCCTCGGCTCTCTTACGTTCTGTGATCTGATCAATCAAATCACGATTAATAGCATCCAGATACAAGTCATTAAGGAACGGATCAAGCCAGCGCAAATGAATCTTATCTGTCTCAATTGTTGCTTTATGTGACTGCTCTTTCAGCCATCTGACTACTGCCTCATTCCAAGTATGGCGCATTCTTTCGCCTAGACGATAAACACGCCATAACTCAACTTTTAGCTTGTCATGGTATTCCTGCGCGAGTTCTTCCTTGTCACTCCCAGTAGAGCGTCGTAATCGCTGCCCGTTAGGGGCGACGACATCGATCCACCAGTGGTTTCCACGTTTAACAATTGACATGGGTCAGTCTCCTTTCCCAGCCGAACTTGCAACGCTTGCCAATCATCAGCATAAAGAGATCGAACAAAGAGTGCAAGATCATCAGGCAGAAAGACCCAGCACTTTCCAATTTTTGCAGCAGGCACATTCCCAGCCTTTGCTCTTCTGCGAAGCTCTTCTGGGTGGAGTTTAAGAAATTTGGCAGCTTGTTCAAGATTCCATGTCTCCATTACTCACCACCTGACTGTTTACGATAAGCTTCACGAAGTGCTTCGTAGTCATCAATCTGCTTATTCAGAATAGTATTAAATCTTCTGGCTTTGACAGATACACGCTCTCCTACAAAATCATCTAAAGTTTTACCTAGAACAATTGATCGGCTATTAAAGTAAGCATAAATCTCCTCACAAAAAGAGTACAACCCCTCATAAAGGTCTGTGATTTTTTCGCGTGCCATATAAGAGGTAACAACGCTAAAACCACTCTCAAATAAACGTTTATCATTAGGGATTCTTTGTGGTGTGAATTCGCGCATTAAAGCACCACCAGAGGTTTCAAAATCAATTGAAGATAGACATAACCACAAAGGATGAATAGGCCAGCGTGAACGATTAGTGTCAGTTTCACTAGGGATGGTAAGCTTTAACCAATCGATTGTGGCATAACTCCACAAGCCGCTAAGATTACCTAAGCATACATCTAGCGCTTGGACATCAAGCTGAGACAGAATATCTCGCTTGAACTCAAACTCTAAACGCCAGATAGGTGTTGCACCATCCCAGCCAGCTTCATTCCAAAGCGGTATTAAATAACCTTTATTACTATCAAGTATCTCTAAAATCTTGTTATAGAGTCGAGCAGACATCGGACTACCTAAGCCAATTGTCCACCCTGAAAACTCACCCTTGACAGAATACTGATTGATATCCTCTGCGCGAGTCACCCATGCGTCACGTTTCCATGACTCCATATTTTCATTGGAGGCAAAATCCACAAACAAATCGATACGACTCACCTTAGGATGTGATTCAAGCTCGCCAAACACACTTAAAACAGACGTTAGATCTTCAACGATGTCTGCCACCTTTTTATGGGTGAGATACTCGCTGGAAATCTTAACGTAAGCCATCGGCATGGATTTAGCCCGATTGCGGGAAAGCTGAATACGGAAGCAGTTATCTTCCAAAGCATATGGAAAGAATTTAGAACCCTTATCCAAAACTTCAAAAATATGCTCATTGACTTGCAGTTGGGCTGTTGCCTGATTTAAAGGGTTTTGAGCTTGTGCAAGTTTCTTAAGACGTTCTAACTTAGCCTCTTGATCAAGATATAAACTCCCAGAAAATGAGAGATATAGACTGTCTATCCCCCACCTCAAAGGCTGAAAGTAATCAGTATTGTATTTATTAGATACTCTGTTAGTAGGCGGCGTATCTAATTCCACCTCAAACTGATCATCTCCGTGCGTGCGGCTTGCGCCGCTACGCGCGGATATGCTCAAGTTTGCGGCGGCTTCGAAAAAACCTTCGCTATTTTCAGACGTATTAAGACTATCTGGCAAGACATGCTCACCTTTGTTGCTTATGTTGCTATTCAGGTTAAGACCTCATTCAAAAAAGTTGAAAAAAGTCACAAGTCGCAACAAACCATCTACAAAAAAAACTGGACGCAGCTAGGCTATAAAAGCGTTAGCCGAAATAATGCATTGAGGATTTAGATTGAGTTATGTTACCGAGAGTTAGAGTTCGTTTGCTATGGAGTTTTCGTATGTTTTCATTCGATGTGTGATTGACTGACTATTCAATAATAGTTAATTTGGTAAGCGCACTGGCTTAAGATATATAGTAATTTGGTGTCAGTTAGTTAAATAAAGTTAGCGTTAAGTTAGCATTTGGTTCATTAGATGTCATTAAGTAATTTAGATGTAATTTTTCCTTCTAGGCAAAAATTTACCAAGTGATTAGTAGGTAGTTTATTAAAGAGCGATGTGACGATTATAAGTGTGAAACTCTTAGAAAAGTTTGTCAACTGAGAAAATTAGAATTGGCTACACTTGGATGATAGTTGGAATAGGCTAGTAAATCCCCATTGCTGACCTTCGAAACTAGGTAGATGTGTCTGTTTTTCAAGGCAAGTCCACATTACCGCTTGAATGATCGGTTAGAGGGTGAACTAAACATCTGGGTTAAAGATAACGAAATGTGGTGAATTTTGAAACTCAGGCAATTTGTCTGATAAATGAACGTGCTCAAAGTTTTTACCCGACTTTTCCATTTCGTCAGCCGTAAACTCCATAAATTTTGCAATTTTTCTTAGTTCAGCTGGGTTTGCTACAAGAGTTATTTCAGCCAACTCTTGCGGCTCAATTTCTTCAATGCTGAGACCTTCATTTTTGTATCCGTAGAGCTTCAAGTTTTTATACCTCTAACGTTTGAATTAAGGGGCGCCGTTAGGCGTCCCGCTTGATTGATGGGTTAGCGCTCATTACTAAGCACCTGATTACGTAGTTTCTCAAACTCTTCCATATACCAACTTTTTGGTAATTCCTCGTCATTTTCAGTCCACTTAGGACTGTTTAATATTTCATTCGCTTTTTCAATCATAGCCAATGAGGATGAAGCATTGCCAAAGGCTTTCCATAATCCCTGCGCATAAAATAAATATGGTAGTGGGCTGTCGGGGTCTAATGCAATTGCATGTTCATGCAATATTGACGCTCTTTCAATATTGCCCATTCTTGCTTCAATGTCTCCTAATGTCTGATAGATATACCCAAGATAGTCAGTATCGTTTAATACTTGTGCTTTTAATACTAGTCGTTCTAAACATTGTCGAGCTAACTCAAGCTCTCCGTTACTCGCGGCAGGTATAGCAGTCATCCAATCTGGTTCTTCTGAAAGTAACATTTTTTTGAGAGCTAACGTTTGAGATAAGGGGCTGGCGACAAAAGTGGCACAGCCATTGTTATTAAAATTATTTTCATGGATGCTAGTTTTCGCCAGTCCCGCTTGATGGATGGGTTAGGTATTTTACGTACATTAGGGCAACCTAACTTCAGAATAGCGTATGCAATTAAGGTTGCCTTCAGCCAATAGTAAGCCACTAGTTACTAAAGTTTTTATTCTGTCTCGGTAAAATAAATCAGGTAACCCAGCCACTCGAATTGTGTTATCCATCATAGTTAAGCCAATAATCATTGCTACTTTTCTACCATGCACGGTTGCATGAGAAAGAAGGCAAGCATCTATTTTTGCCATTAACTCTGGGCTAAGCGATGCTGCTATTTTTGCTTGTACATCAGTTAAGTCACCGTCAGTTTCTATCCCCATGTTGTGATACCTAACAGTTATTATACGGACGCGTGCGTCCGTATAATAATATTTTGAATGTTCATTTAGACACGTTGTTTTTCTTTTTAAATCTTGTAGTTAAGGTTTGCTCTGTCCGTATAATAATAAATAGCAAGTACGGACGCAAGTGACTAAAAATTTAGAGGATTTTTAAAGTCCGCTTTGTCCCCCAAATCTGTCGTGGTCAGATAATAATTGAATGGGGTACATCAGAACATAAGAAAATTAATAATTACTAATATTGTGACAAACTTAAATTGGATAAGATAAAAACATAATTGACTAGCATTTATATAAAAAAGTTAGCAAGCGCTGTAAGTGGCTGTTTTAATTAATAAAAAATGTTTAAAATAACACCTCTACGAACCAAGGGGTCAGGAGTTCGAATCTCTTCGGGCGCGCCAAACAAAACAAAGGGTTAGCTAATTGCTAGCCCTTTGTCATTTTACGGCACGTAGCCCAAACGTAGACGATTCAACTTCAGTCGCCTGAATCGAAGAAAGCCAATCCACATACTCGGCTAAATGCTGACTTGAGAAGTGTGCATACTTCCTCACCATCTCTAGACATTCCCAACTGCCTAACTCTTGTAAAACATGCAAAGGCGTTCCTGCTTGCATATGCCAACTTGCCCAAGTATGTCGCAAACCATGCCATCGAAACTCCGTAATTCCGACTTTTTTAAATGCCGCTCGCCTGCTTTTAGTGTTGCCTTGCATGACTGAATTAGCTATTTAACTAAACACATGCTTTGCGTATTTACCTATCTGTTCTCGAATAAGAATGACTGCTGCGTTACTCATAGGTACCGCAATAAAGGTCATATTCAAATATTAGCACTCTAAAATCGGCATTAGAATATAGTGAATATCAGTACTTCTAAATTTAGTTTTAAGACTGCTAACTAAATTTTTTAAATCAACAATAGTGGCATGCATCATAAACTGGACCCGCTCTTGTCTACCTGTGACTTGCTCAACAATACTTAACTTGCCATCCTCTCCATGGACTGAGCCGTGACCACTTACCTTATTACTTGTAAATCCTGAAATCTGTACTTGCTGCAACAACACATCCACCAACATTTCTTCTAAAGTGGGTGGCACAATTAAAATTAAAAGACCTTGAGGTTCTATATTGTGGTTCATAATTCCACTCCTACTTAAAAAATCTACGATAAAATATTGGTAACAGAACTAATGTAAGCGCTGTAGATGAAACCAACCCTCCGATGACGACGATTGCTAAAGGGCGTTGAATCTCCGAGCCGGGACCTGTTGCGAATAATAGTGGAATTAGACCGAAAGCAGCGATACTGGCTGTCATCAAAACTGGTCTTAATCTACGTTTTGCACCTTCAACCACAATGTTTAATTTATCCATGCCTTGGGCTTCTAATAGGTTGAAATAACTCACCATCACCACACCATTTAGAACAGCAATGCCTAGCAATGCAATAAAACCAACAGAAGCAGGTACAGAAAGGTATTCTCCTGAAATCCATAAACCAAACACGCCGCCTATCATGGCGAATGGGATATTAGATAAAATTAGCAGGGCTTGCTTAATTGATCCAAAAGTGGCGAACAGTAGTAAGAAAATCAATCCAATAGCCACCGGAACAACTATCGCTAAGCGAGCCGCAGCACGCTGCTGATTTTCAAACTGGCCGCCTAATTTAATAGAGTAACCTTCACCGAGCTTTACTTCAGTGTTGATGCGTTGCCTTGTTTCTTCTACAAAGCCGACTAAATCGCGGTCACGAATATTGGCTGTTACGACCACCATACGTACACCATGCTCTCTATCTACTTTTACTGGGCCCTCAGCTCGTTCAATTTTAGCAACTGCAGATAGTGGAACGTTAGTGCCATTAGATAGCGTTAGGAGTAAATTGCTGAAGTCTACAGGCGAAGCACGCAACTCTTGATTCCCTCTAATGAGCACTGGAGTTCGTCTTTGTCCTTCTTGTACTATACCCATTTGCTTGCCTTCAAGTTGTGCATGTAATACGTTTTCAATCTCAGCTATGCTTAACCCTAGTCTACCTGCGGCTATACGATCTATTTTGATTTGTAGATATTGAACGCCACTATTTTGCGGTGTATAGACGTCTTGACTCCCTTTAATCGACTCCAGAATTTTGATGATTTGCTGAGCTTTGGCATCAAGCACTGTTAAATCTGGACCAAATATTTTGATAGCCAAATCACCACGCACGCCTAAAATCATTTCGTTTACCCGCATGTCAATTGGCTGTGTAAAGCTGTAGGCCAAACCTGGCATTTGTGTCATGACATTACGTAAAGCGTCTATTAACTCCTCTTTGGTTTTCATGCGCCATTCACTCGACGGCCTTAAAATTAGGAAATTGTCTGTCTGATTTAAACCCATTGGATCCAAGCCTAACTCATCCGACCCTACCCTGGAATAAACACCTTTAACCTCTGGGACTTGGCTTAAAATTGCGCGCTGCACGTTCATATCTGTCGTCATACTTTGTTGTAGATTAATAGATGGAATTTTTTCCACCCCAATGATGAGATCACCTTCATCCATAGTTGGCATAAAGGTTTTACCAATCTGTGTGTAAACAACGCCAGTAATCGCCAGCATCACAAATGCACCAATCACAATAATTTTGGCATGATCCAAAGACCATTTAAGTATCGGTTCATAAACACCCAATGCTTTTCTGACTAGCCAAGGCTCTTCATGGCTTACTTCTTTCAGCAAGAACGAAGACAGTACAGGGATAACAGTGAGCGATAAAAACAACGAGCCTGCCAGCGCAAACATGATGGTGAGCGCCACAGGTGTGAAGAGCTTGCCTTCTAGACCTTGCAGGGTGAGCAAGGGTAAAAATACTGTAATAATGATGAGCACACCAGCTGTAACTGGTACGCTGACCTCGCGCACAGCGCGATAAATAATATGCATTCTAGGTAAAGTGCTTGCATGTTTTGAATCTGCAAGATGTGAAACAATGTTTTCAACCACCACTACAGCTGCATCAACCAACATGCCAATGGCAATAGTCAAACCACCCAAGCTCATTAAATTGGCAGAGAGGCTAAAATAACGCATGAGCAAAAATGTGAACAAGGCAGACAACGGTAATATGAATGCAATGGTCAGCGCAGCTCTGAAATTACCTAAAAACAGTACAAGTAAAATCAGCACTAATATCACGGCCTCTTCCAAAGCTTTGGTTACCGTATGTACAGCACGTTCTACCAAGCTGCCACGATTATAAAAAACATTAGTGGTGACTCCTTTAGGTAGACTGGGTGCGATTTCTGCCAGCTTGGCTTTAACGCCATCGACCACTTGCTGTGCATTGGCACCGCGTAAGCCTAGTACTAAGCCTTCAACAGCCTCGCCTTTGCCGTTACTGGTGACTGCACCGTAGCGAGTG
>Ga0209254_10005652_pt1 | contig 11498 bp, 11 predicted proteins | sample FrelakmetDIP11DI_FD_187148 | JGI IMG/M metagenome (GOLD analysis project Ga0209254, IMG submission 187148) | Freshwater lake sediment microbial communities from the University of Notre Dame, USA, for methane emissions studies - DIP11 DI (SPAdes)... | ecosystem: Environmental > Aquatic >... | reverse complement strand
GGCCAGTTCAGCGACGCCGCCGCGTTCGTCGGCGACATGGGCCTCGCCGCATCCATCGCCAAGGTACTGGTCGCCGACGATCTCGAGATCGAGGTTGCATTCCTGCCGGCGCTGGACGCTGCCGCATATGAGAACCGGCATACGCTGGCACGCGCCGCGCATGCGGCGCTGTCGGCCCACTTCGGCCTAGTCGAAGTGCCCGAGCGCGCCGAAGCCCCCGACAACAACAGCGCGGCCTAGTCGCCGCCCGGCGCCTGCGACTGCGGGCACTCGACCTGGAACAGCGCGCCGTCGTCGAGGCGCAGCGCCGTGAGCTTGCCGCCCCAGACGCAGCCGGTATCAATGCCGGTGACGTTGGATCGATGCACGAGCCCCTCCGTCGACCAGTGACCGAACACGATTGGCGTGTCGCGCGTCGCGCGGTCGGGATGATCAAACCACGGCACCGTCCAGGCCGGTGCGGCGGCTGCGCCCTCCTTAAACTTCAGGTGCATGCGGCCCGCGGCATCGACGATGCGCAGCCGCGTGAGGGCGTTGACGATGAAACGCAGGCGATCGTCGCCGCGAAGCGCTTCGTCCCAGAGTTCGGGCTGATTGCCGTACATGCGCTGCAGAAAGTCGCGGTAGTCGTCCCGCAGAAGACGCTGCCGGACCTCTTCGGCGCGCTCCAGGGTCTGCCCACGCGTCCACTGCGGCGGTACGCCGGCGTGTACGAAAAGATGGCCGTTTTCCTCGTGCGCCAGTGGCAGCTTGCGCAGCCAGTCGATCAGCGCGTGCCGGTCGGGCGCATCGAGGATTTCCTGCAGCGTGTCGGAGTCGTGCAGCGGCCGGATGCCGGCATCGACGGCGAGCAGGTGCAGATCGTGATTGCCGAGCAATGCCGTGGCCGTGCCGGACTCAACGCGCTGCTTGACCGCGCGCAACGTGGCGAGCGACTGTGGGCCACGGTTGACGAGGTCGCCCACGAAGATCAGCCGGTGTGGGTCCGGAAGCCTCGGAAGCAGCGCCTCGAGGCTGGCCAGGCAACCCTGCAAGTCACCGATGGCGTAGGTGCTCATGGCTGCCATCGTAACGGCTGCATCGAGGCCGTTTGTTAGCATCACCCTGGTTCAGGTCACCCGTCAGCCCATGAAACCCGTCCGCAAGGCCGTCTTCCCCGTCGCTGGGCTCGGCACCCGCTTTCTGCCGGCCACCAAGGCGATGCCGAAGGAGATGCTGCCGATTGTCGACAAGCCACTGATCCAGTACGCCGTGGAAGAGGCCTCGGCAGCCGGCATCACGCAGATGATCTTCATCACCGGGCGGCACAAGCGGTCGATCGAGGATCACTTCGATCGCGCGCCGGAGCTGGAGGCCGAGCTTGCCGCCAAAGGCAAGACCGAGCTGCTCGAGATCGTCCGCAACATTTCCCCGGAGACGGATGTCTTCGTCTACATCCGCCAGCCCGAGCCGCTGGGCCTGGGGCATGCCGTGCTGTGCGCCGAGCCGGTCGTGGGCGACGAGCCCTTCGCCGTGATTCTGGCGGATGATTTGATCGATGCGGAGCGCTCAGTCATCGCGCAGCTCTGCGACGCCCGGGCGGTCCTCGGCGGCGGCAGCGTGCTTGCGGTGGAGGATGTGCCGCGCGCCGACACGAAGAAATACGGCATCGTCAGTAGCACGGTGCTCGACGAGCGCAGCTCGCGGATGTCGCACATCGTTGAAAAGCCGGCACCGGAGCAGGCGCCGTCCACACTCGCCGTGCTCGGCCGCTATGTGCTCGAGCCGGAGATCTTTGCCCACCTGCGCACGATCCCGCGCGGGGCCGGGGGCGAAATCCAGCTCACCGATGCGATCGCACGCCTGGTGCCGGAAGGAACCACCTACGCCTACCGGTATGAGGGCCGTCGCTTCGACTGCGGCTCCAAGGAAGGCTTCCTGACGGCCACCGTGCACTACGCGCGCAAGGCCGGCTACGCGCTGTGACGAATCAGTCGCGTTCGTAGTCTTCCGCCGCGGCGGCGCGCGCGCGCAGCCGGTACAGGCGGAACGGCATGAAGAACAGCGCAAAGTAGACCGCGCAAACCGCGAGGTAGGACCAGAAGATCCAGCGGTCCGCCACACCGGTCTTCCACATCGCTGTGCCGATCAGCGCCAGCACAACGTTCGCCCCGACCAGCATCCCCAGCGTCTGCCACGGGCCGAAGCCCCGGCGCAGCAGCATGTGATGGATGTGATCGCGGTCGGCCGCCATTGGGCTGCGGCGACGCGCCAGCCGGCGTACGGTGACCGTGAAGACGTCCATCAGCACGATTCCGAGCACCCACAGCATCACGGGCGGGGGCACGGTCACGGCGCCGCGCTGGGTCAGCGCCACCGAAAACCACGCCACGGCAAAGCCGAGCACCATGCTGCCGGCGTCACCCATGAAGGTGCGGTGGCGGCCACGCAGCGGCCAGGGAAGGTTGAAGAACAGGAAGCCGGCCAGCGCGCCAGCCAGCACGATCAGGATCTTGGCAGCATTGGCGTCGCCGATCGTCCAGGCGAAGCCGGTCAGAACCAGCAGGATGCCCAGTACGAGGCTACCGGCGAGGCCGTCGAGGCCGTCGAGCATGTTGATGGCGTTGACGACCGCCAGCGCGGCCAGCACCGTCAGCGGGATTGCCCAGTGGCGCGAGTTGATCGGGTTGGTGCCGAAGAGATCGCCCAGGTTCACCAGGAAGTTCTCGCCCCAGGAGGTCATCAGCAAGGCGGCCACGACCTGCAGCAGGAGCTTGGTGCCGGGCGAGACTTCGCCCAGGTCGTCCATCAGCCCCACCAACGCCAGCAGCAGTACACCGGCGAAGAACGCGCTGTACTGGGCGAATGCCGAGAAAGACACCGCCAGGGCTAGGATCATTCCGGCCGTGATGGCGATGCCGCCCGTCAGCGGTACCGGCGCAGCGTGGCGCTTGCGACCGCCGGGATGATCGACGAGGCCCCAGCGTTCGGCCGGCCGGCGCAGCATCAGGATCAGCAGCCCGGCGAAGAACGCCGCAGCGGCGGCCTGCGCGAGATAGGTCAGGGGAACGGCGGTGAGCATGGCGCGGATTATCCGCGAAGCCCGCGCGGAGGCTCAGCGCCCAGGGACGAGGCGGAGGTAAAGCGCAACGGTCTTGTCGACCATCTGCCTGACGGAGAATTCCTCGGCAACGCGAAGGCGGCCGGCCTCGCCCAGTCGGGCCCGAAGCGCCGGGTCGCCGAGCAGGCGGTTCAGTGCCTGCGCCAGTGCCGGCTCGTTCCCGGGTTCGACCAGCAGCCCGGTGACTTCGTCCAGCGTGACGTACTCGACGCCCGTGCCGAGCCGCGTGGCCACGACCGGTTTGCCACAGTGCATGGCCTCCAGCTGGACAAGCCCGAACTGCTCGGCGCGTTCGGTCGAGGGCATGCAGAACACATCACAGGCGTCGTAATAGGCGATCAGTTCGGCGTCGGGAATGAAGCCGACGAAGCGGACGCGGTCGGCCACCCCCGCCTCCTGCGCGGCGCGCCGCAGGCTTTCCGTCAACGGACCGCGTCCGCCGATCCAGAGTTCTGCGTCGACCGCGCGCATGGCGCGGATCAGGACATCGAATCCCTTGTAATAGACGTGTCGGCCAACGGTGAAGAGGATGGGTCGGCGGCCGCGCCCCTGCTCCAGCCGGGCGCTCGTCGCGCGGGCGGCATCGCTCCATCCGAGTGCCTCGGGATCGAAGCCGTAGGGTATGACGTCACGCAACTGCCCCGGCCTGCCCGGCGCCATCTGCTGCGATGAGCTGAAGTGCTGGGGTGTGGCGCCGATGATCGCGTCGGCATCGCGAACGAACGCATTCAAAATCGGTCGGTAGACCGCGAGTGCAATGCGCTGCTTGATGATGTCGCTGTGCCAAGAAATGACGCGCTTCACCGAGCGCGGCAGCGACATCGCCGTGAGCTGACCGAGCGGGTCCGGGAAGTGCAGGTGCACGATGTCGAACTTATGCGCGTTATGCAGCTGGCGCGCGATTAGCGGCATCGACGGGGCGAGCGCGACGCTCGCGACGATTCCGTGACTGGCGGCACGCACCGTCAGATAGCGGTACTGGCGGTGCTCGTCGGTACGCGAGACGTCGTTCGCGACGAGATTGACGGCCACGATGTCGGCCGGCAGTCCGCCGAGCAGTGCGCGCAGGTAGCGCTCGATGCCGCCGACGTCGCCGTCGAACTTGCCGAGGTGGAGGACGTTCAATCGCAGACTTGTGCCCGGACCATCGGCGCGGCTTTCACTTGACGACGCGAAGTTCGAAGAAGATGTTGTACAAGGGATAGAGGAACGCGTAGCGGTTTTCGTACTCGGCCTTGTTGCGGTTGGCCCAGTCCAATGCCCAGCGGTGAAAGCCCCTTCGCAGTGGTCGATCCTCAGCGTCGTACTCGCAATTGATGATCTCGAAGCGTGCCTTTGAGTATCCGAGCCGGAATGCAGACGTGCCTTGAATGAAATAGTCGAAGCTGCGCGACGTAAATGCGCGCCGGTGTGTCGGATCCGAGTAGTAGTTGACGCTGCTCATGAACGGCGCGCGAACTTCGACAATCGCTCCGGGGCTGCCGACCCGCCAGATTTCTTCCATTGTGCTTACGAAATCGGCGACGTGCTCGAGCACATCCTTGCAGAGGATACGGTCCCAGGCGCCAGTCTCGAGTGGATAGGGAAAGATATCGAGGTCGTGAATCAGGTCGGCGGATGAGCCGGCAATGATGTCGACGCCGAATGCGCCTGGCGCCTTCGTGAATCCACAACCGAGCTCGAGAATGCGCGGCGCGCTAACTGCTGGCTCCTCGCTTTCGCCGCTCATTTCGTGATGACGCAAAGGCCGCCGTGCAGTAGCCTCTGGTCGGCAAAGAGTCGGACAAGCTGCAGGAGTCGACGCCACCAAGGCTGTTGAATGCGGGTCAGTGCCGCAAGATTTATCCCGTACATCGAGATAATGGCCAGCGTGGGATCCGGCAGGAACTTGAAGTCTGAGAACCCGATTCCGCGACTGAGGTCCCGGATGTGGATCGGCGGCATGTCCTTCTCGGTCACGCCATAGAGTTCCATCGCTCTGACCGAGTCGGGGCTCTTGGAGTGACCAGCGCCGGGCTCGTGTGTAATGAGGATTCCGCCGGGTCGGAGCGCGCGGAACACGCTTTGGAGCGCTGCCCGCTCGTCGACCGCGTGATGCAGAGAGTCGTAGAAAACAGCGCAATCGAATGGTTCGGTGAAATTGAGCGATTCGTAGTCGGACAACACGAAGTCCAGATTGGCTGCCTGATAGCGAGCGCGATTGCGCTCCGCGAACTCAATCATGTCAGGCGCAATGTCCTGTCCGGTGACGCGATAACCGCGCCTAGCGAAGAAGGCGCTCGTCCAGCCCGTGCCGCAGCCAAGATCCAGCAGGCGTGCAGGGGGTGGCGGCAAAAGGGCCATGATGATGCCTAGGTCGACTAGGTTCTTGGAGCACGTGAAGTGCGAGAACGGCTTGTCAAAGGCCGCCTGTGCGCCTTCGTCGCCGATGTTCTTCATGTAGTCGATTTCGCCTTGCTTCAATTTCTGCACTCCCTGTATGGAGCCCAAGATATCATCGCAGCTGATTACGATTCCGCTAAGACCTTGCGGTAGACGGCCAGCGTCTGATCGGCGCAGCGCTGCCATGAAAACCGCTCAGCCTGTTTCAGGCTCGCCGAAACACGCTCATTCCAGAAGCCCGGGTCTTCAACTAGTCTAAGAAGCGCCTGTCGCAGCCCAAGTTCGTCCTCGGCATCGATGATCACGCCCGCATCACCGACGACTTCAGGCAGCGTCGACCGATTCGAAACGATCACAGGCGTGCCGCTTGCCATCGCCTCCAACGGCGGCAAGCCGAACCCCTCGTACAGCGACGGATAGATGAGCACCGACGCTCCAGCATAAAGTGACGCGAGCGTTTCGTCGGAGGTAAAACCGAGCGGACGCAGTTCTCCGCTGGCGACCAGCGGCTGCATGACTGACTCGAGCTTAGAAGTCAACCAGCCCTTCATGCCGACAGTTACCATCGGATACCGATCGCGGAACGCAGGTGGTAACGCTGCGTAAGCGCGGATGGCCAGTTCGAGATTCTTGCGCGGTTCCAGCGTGCCGACGCACAGCACATATTGGCGGTACTGCAATCCCAATTTCGACAGAACAGGCGCGCACGTTGCCTCGGATCGGGGCCGAAAAATCGACCTTGCTCCAAGTGGTACGGACGTAATTCTTTCGGGCGAAATTCCAAACTGGTCGATGATTTCTTGTCGTACGTACGCCGCGTCAGTTAACACATGATGGGCGGCTTCGAGAGCCCTTGGAAATGCTTTGGTCATTACGGCCACACGCTCGCCGGGATGGGTCTCGGGGAACCGGATCCAGGACAAGTCATGAGCGGTGATGACCGTTGGTCCATCAAACCTAAAGGGGATGAAGTTGGGCTCATGGTAAATGTGCGGGCGTATCGCATTCGTCCCCCTACTGAACCGCCATTGCTGGATCCCGCGGCTAACCCGATAGGGCTGGGGGACAAAGGCCTTGATGAGGTCCTTTATCGCGCCGATCTCCTTGATCGGCCCTGTCCTGATGTCGCGGCTCCATATGGCTGCGTAGAAGAAATAGAGGTCTGTCTCCTGGCCGAGCCTCAATTGCTCCGCTAGGCTTTTCGAGTACTGACCGATCCCGGTCAGAGGGGACAAGAGAGCGGAGCCGTTGAATGCAACGCGTATGGGTTGAACCATCACATCATGAAGAATACTGTTGTCATTCCCTTTTACCGGTGGCATTGGAGCCGGGCCTGCATCAGCCGAGTCTCGTAGAATTCGGATGAGTTCTGTCGGAGCGCTCAACTTTTGCAGAATAGCCGTAACTCGTAGAAAGCGCCCTCGGGACGTGCTTGACGCCGAGGATTTTGCGCTTGCGCCGGCAGCCGCATTGGATGCGGTCGTCAAGTGTTGAAGGCAAAGCGCGTCCGAAAAAGAGTGCGCGCGCTCCTGCCAGCTTCTCGGACAGATAACAGTGATTAGTAAAGGTTGAACATAACGTGCCTAGCTACCCACCGCCGATTGTCAATAGAAAGATTCGCTTTGCCCTTGTCGGGTGCGGGCGCATTTCGGCCAATCATCTCGAGGCTCTGCGACGTCATCACGAAGCGACCGAGCTCGTCTCGGTCTGCGACGTCGATCCTGTAGCGCTGGGCAGGGCCGTCGAACACACAGGCGCGAAGGGCTTCTACGACCTTGGAGACCTGCTGGCCGACAGTGCTGCAGACGTTGTGGTGCTCGCAACGCCGAGCGGCTTGCATCCGGAGCAAGCCATTCAGGTGGCGGGGAGCCGGCGGCACGTCATAACGGAGAAGCCGATGGCTACCCGCTGGGCTGACGGAAAGCGCATGGTTGCAGCCTGCGATGCGGCAGGGGTACGCCTTTTTGTTGTCAAGCAGAACCGGCGTAACGCCACGCTGCAACTGTTGAAGCGTGCGATCGAGGCGGGCAGGTTCGGTCGCATCTACCTTGTCACAGTGAACGTCTTTTGGTCTCGACCGCAGTCGTACTATGAGAGCGCGGCATGGCGTGGCACGTGGGAGTTCGACGGCGGTGCGTTTATGAACCAGGCGAGCCATTATGTCGACCTGCTCGATTGGCTGATTGGGCCGATCGAGAGCGTCCAGGCATATACAGGTACCCTCGCCCGCAACATCGAGGTCGAAGACACGGGCGTAATGGCGGTTCGCTGGCGTTCGGGGGCGCTGGGCTCCGTAAACGTCACGATGCTGACTTATCCGAAGAACATCGAGGGCTCGATAACCATTCTGGGCGAGATGGGCACCGTGCGTATTGGCGGCGTCGCCGTCAACGAGATTCAGCACTGGGAGTTTGCCGACCCGCAAGAGGATGACGAGCAGATCAAGAAGGCCAGCTATGAAACGACTTCCGTGTACGGCTTCGGTCATCCGCTTTACTACGACAACGTCGTCCGCGTGCTGCGCGGGGAAGCCGAGCCAGAGACGGATGGGAGGGAAGGACTAAAGTCGTTAGAGGTGCTGATCGCGTGCTACCTATCCGCCCGCGATGGCCGCCGCGTTCCGCTGCCGCTCGAGTACTGATACATGTCTTGCTTCATTCATCCATCGGCGATCGTCGATCAGGGTGCTCAGGTCGGTGACGGGACGCGGATCTGGCACTGGGTGCACGTCAGTGGCGGCGCGACCATCGGCCGCAATTGCTCGCTTGGTCAGAACGTGTACGTCGGGAACAGAGTGGTGATCGGAAATGGCGTCAAGATCCAGAACAATGTGTCGGTATATGACAACGTCACGCTGGAGGACGACGTCTTCTGCGGGCCCAGCATGGTATTCACGAACGTCTACAACCCGCGCAGCGCTGTTGAGCGCAAGAGTGAGTATCGGGACACGGTTGTTCGGCGCGGCGCAACGCTCGGAGCGAATTGCACCATCATCTGCGGAGTGACGATTGGTGAGTTCGCGTTCATTGGCGCGGGAAGCGTCGTCAATAACGACGTTCCTGCCTTCGCGCTGGTGGTGGGGGTGCCGGGACGCCAGATAGGATGGATGAGTCGCCACGGCGCGCGGCTCGATCTGCCGCTCGCAGGAGATGCTGTCGCTACGTGCCCGGAAACAGGGGATCGTTATCGATTGAGCGGCGGTATCTGCCGGCTGGCTCATTGAGAGGTAGGGATGCAATTTATTGATCTGAAGTCGCAGTACGCGGCGTTGAAGTCGACCATCGATGGTCGCATCCAGAGAGTGTTGGATCACGGTCAGTTCATTATGGGACCGGAGGTGGCGGAACTTGAGCAGGCGCTGGCCTCCTACACGGGCGCCGGGCACTGCATCACGGTCGCGTCGGGTACCGATGCCCTGTTGATCGCAATGATGTCGCTAGGTATTGGGCCGGGCGACGAGGTCATTACCAGTCCCTTCACGTTCGTTGCCACGGCGGAGACGATCGTCCTGCTCGGCGCGCGTCCCGTATTTGTCGATGTAGAACCTGACACCTGCAACATCGATGCGTCCGCGATTGAAGCGAAGATCACGCTTCAGACCAAAGCCATCATGCCCGTGTCCCTGTACGGTCAGACGTCGGACATGGACGCGATCAACGCCGTGGCCTCACGGCATGGTGGAATACCGGTCATCGAAGACGCCGCCCAGAGCTTCGGAGCGACCTTTCGGGGGATGAAGAGCTGCAACCTGAGTACCTTCGGTTGCACCAGTTTCTTTCCCAGCAAGCCACTCGGATGCTATGGCGATGGCGGCGCCATCTTCACCTCGGATGACGCTCTCGCAGTCGCATGCCGCGAGATCCGGGTGCACGGCCAGAGCAAGCGTTACTACCACACGCGAGTGGGGGTTGGCGGTCGGATGGACACGTTGCAGTGCGCGATCGTGCTCGGAAAGCTCGAGCGATTCGATTGGGAAGTGGAGCAGCGACGCCGCCTTGGAGACCGTTACTCCGAACGCCTGTCAGGCATTCCGGGAGTCTCAGTCCCCGTTGTACGGCCGGATCGAACTAACGTCTTCGCGCAGTACACCGTGCAAGTCGATCATCGCCCGGCCTTCGTCCAGGCATTGCAGGCAGAAGGCATCCCGACAGCGATCCACTATCCGATGCCGTTGAATCGGCAGCCTGCCTACAAGGGATACTGCTGTCCTGATTGCACGCCGATCTCCGATGCCCTGAGCGAACGCGTGGTCAGCTTGCCAATGTATCCGGACATGTCACACGCCGCGCAGGACACTGTCATCGCTGCGGTGCGCGCCACGATCGACGGCCGGCAATGGGCGGCCTAGTCAGCCGCGGGAACACCTGAGGCTGCGCCTCTCGCCCATAAGCTCGCCTACACCGACACGGTCAACCACAAGTATGTAGTCGGTAACGAGCAAGGGCAGGAGCGACATATGGACGGAATGCGCCGGTTGGCCGAGTTCGGTCTCTCACCCGTTACCTATGCGAACCGCCAGCCCGCCGTACCGAGACAACGGGAGTTCAGCAACGTGTTCGAGCCGCGTTTATTCAATGCGTGACGACGAGATGCTCGTAACAGCGATGCGAAGTGAAGTGGACGTTCTGATGATGCAGAAGACAACGGAGCTCACACGTCGGACCCGGCGGTTGCCTTTGAGAGCCGTCAGTGCGTCGTGTACTCAGTTCGTTGAGGGAAGGCAACTGCCTGACCTTTGGGATCAGTTCGCGCAGGGCAATGGTTCCTGTCAAGAAGGGCCGTGACTGGTGCGCATCCGTGAACGCATAGCACCACTGAGGAAGAGCGCATTTTTGCGTGCTGTAGGTCTCTTGGTAGGCGGCGCGACTTTCGCTCACGGCATCACCGCTTTGGCGCTTCCTATAGTGACTCGCCTTTACAGCCCGCAGGACTTCAGCGTCCTGGCAGTCTTCACAGGGGCTATTGCGACCATTGCAGTTGCTGCATGTCTGCGCTTCGACGTCGCTATCCCGTTGCCTAAGGATGACGCTGAAGCAGTAAATGTGCTTGCGTTGGCGCTCGTGTCGGCGGTGATCGTTGCGGCTTTGCTCTCCGTTGTGTTGACGGCTGCTCCGTCATTTGTCACCTCGTTGGTGAATCAACCGGGTCTTGGTCCATTCCTATGGCTGATACCAGTCGGCGTACTTCTTGCCGGCGCGTTCAGCGCGCTGCAGAACTGGTTTGTAAGGCGAAAGGAATTCTCAACCATTGCCGCAACACGCATCGCCCAGGCAACGGCGGGTTCCGGTGCTCAGATTGGGCTTGGGCTCGTTGCCGTTGGTGCGGGGGGGCTTGTAGTGGGCCAGGCTCTGAGCAGCGGAGCGGGCTGCGTGGGGTTGTTCTTTCGACTGGTGAAAGGGGATCGGGCGCTTTTGGCCCGTATCAGCCTGCGCGGGATGAAATCCGCCTGGGCCGCCTACGATCGCTTTCCGAAGTTTTCCGCGCTAGAAGCGCTATGCAACAGCGCAGGAATGCAGGTGCCGATCATCATGATCGCTGCGCTTGCTGCAGGTCCGGAAGCGGGCTTCGTTGCGCTGGCCATGTTCGTGATGCAGGCGCCGATGGGGCTTATCGGTAGCGCGATATCCCAAGTTTTTCTTTCGAGGGCGCCCGAGGAATATCGAAACGGCCGACTTGGTGAATTGACCGCGAGTGTTTTAAATGGGCTTTTGAGGAGCGGTATCGGGCCTCTAATCTTCGCCGGCATTGTGGCGCCGGTGATCTTGCCCGCCCTGCTTGGCGGCGAGCAGTGGCGGAGGGCTGGAGAATTAGTCGCGTGGATGATGCCGTGGTTCATCATGCAGTTTCTGACCGCGCCAATTTCGATGTCTCTGCATGTTATGAACCACCAACGGACGGCTCTGTTGATACAGATCTTCGGTTTCTTTCTCCGGGTCGCGGCCGTCTACGTCGGATGGCTCATTGCAGCTACCTACATGTCTGAAGCCTACGCTCTATCGGGCCTTTTTTTCTATTC
>Ga0209254_10005651_pt1 | contig 11498 bp, 11 predicted proteins | sample FrelakmetDIP11DI_FD_187148 | JGI IMG/M metagenome (GOLD analysis project Ga0209254, IMG submission 187148) | Freshwater lake sediment microbial communities from the University of Notre Dame, USA, for methane emissions studies - DIP11 DI (SPAdes)... | ecosystem: Environmental > Aquatic >... | reverse complement strand
AGCGAAGTCTTGCCGGTGCCGCGATGGCCGACGAGGGCGATGTTCCTGATCTTGCCTGGGTCGTTCATCCGGGCTCTCCTCGTGTGTCGTCTCGCCGGCCCGCCGCGCGCGTGCACGCGAGGGGCAGGTCGCGTCCTGTCGGAAGGGTGAAGTCTAGCACAGGGCCCGTGGTTTCACGCGCCCCGCGAGCCCGCGGGAGGACCCGCGGCGGAGGGCGTGAAAGCGAGGCCGGGACTGGGGCGCTCGAGATGCCGCTCGGCCGCGGCGCCGCCGGCCAGCTTGAGCGCCTTGAGGCCGTATTTCTCGCGCACGCGGTCGACGGCCTCGCCGAGCGCCACCTCGCGCCAGCCCTCGTCGAGCGTGAGCTGGAAGGCGTTGTGCGTGAAGCCGCTGATGCTCACGCCCACGAGGCGGACCCAGCGGGCGCCGATGCCGAGCTCGTCGAGCAGCGCCACGGCCGTCTCGTAGAGAGGCCGGGTGGCGCTGACGGAGCGAGCCAGCGTACGGCGCCGCCCCACGGTATGGAAGGTGTTGAAGCGCACCTTGAGCGCGACGGTGCGCGCCGCCAGACCCTTGCAGCGCAGCTCCGCGACGGCGTTGTCGGTGAGCGAGAGCAGGGTGGAGCGCAGCAGCTCGATGTCGTTGGTGTCGTCGGCGAAGGTGACTTCGCGGCCGACCGACTTGGGCAGCGGCCGCTCGTTGCGCACCGGCGAGAAACTGCGCCCCAAGGCGAGCTGGCGCAGGCCGTGGGCACCGCGGCCGAAGGCTGCGGCGAGCAGCGGGAAGGGGACGTCCTGCAGCATACCGACCGTGGTGAGGCCGAGAGCGGCGAGCCGCTCCTGCGTGACCGGCCCGATGCCGCAGACCTCGTCGACCGGCAGCCCGCGCAGGCGGCCGTGGACATCGGCGTCGGTGAGCTCGCCGATACCGGCCGGCTTGTTGAGGCCGGCGGCCAGCTTGGCCAGCGGCTTGGTGGGCCCGATACCGATGGAGCAAGTGATGCCGTGGGCGTCGTACACCTGCTCCTGGATACGCAAGGCGATGGCCCGCGGTGGCCCGAACAGCCGCCGACTGCCGGTGACGTCCAGATAAGCCTCGTCGATGGAAGCGACCTCGACGAGGTCGGTGTAGCGCTCGAGCAGCTCGACGAGGTCGCGGTGCACGGCCACGTAGGCCTTCATGTCGACCGGAAGGAACACGCCTCGCGGGCAGAGACGCTCGGCCTGGAAGATGGGCAGGGCGCTGTGGACGCCGAAGGCGCGCGCCTCGTACGAACACGCGGAGACCACACCGCGGCCGCCGCGCTCGCCGCCGACGATCACCGGCAGGCCGCGCAGTTCGGGGCGCCGCGCCTGCTCGACCGAGGCGAAGAAGGCGTCCATGTCGAGATGCAGGATTGCCCGGTGTGATACGAACATATGTTCGTATCTTACCCCCGCGCGGGACGGATGGTCAACGGTATCGGCAAGGCAGAGCGGCGGCGCACCGATCAGTGGCTGCGGCGCCCCACGTCGACCGTGTACATCCACGACCCGGATGCGCCGTTGAACGTGCCGGAGACGCAACCCACGCCCACGTCGCGCCAGCGTCGACCGACGATGATCGAGCGATGATACGCAGACCGCATCCAGGCGTCGAAGACGGCCCGCGGCGTGCCGACCGAGCTCATGCCCCAGCCGATCACCTCGGAGACGGCCCAGGACGAACAGCCGCTCGTCGCATATCCGGCGCGGCGTGCGCGGCTGGCGCAACTCGCGCCGCCCGGCGACGCGTGCGAGAAGTAGTCACGGCCCATCATGTCGCGAGAGTGAGCCAGGGCGGCACGGCTCAGGGCCGCGTGCACGCGCAGCGGCGCCAGCCCACGCTGAGTGCGGGCGTGGTTGATGAGCTGCAGCATGACGGCCGCGTTGGCCGTGCGCTGCGAGGCTCGCGCCGGCCCGGCGGCCACGGCGGCCACCGCCAGGGCGAGCAAGAGCGCGGCGCACACCGCGAGAATCGGCTTCCGCATGTGAGTCCTCCCCACCGTTCGTTCAGGCCTTCCCGGCACGTTCGCCACTCGCCTCGCCAGCCCTGCTGGCGAGGTCAAGACGGGGGACATCGCCCCACAGCGTCTCAAGACGGTAGAAGTCGCGCGCCGCCGGCGTGAAAACGTGGACGACGACATCGATGAAGTCGATCAGGATCCACTCGGCTTCGCGCTCGCCCTCCACGCGCGCCGCGCGCCGTCGCGAGCGGAGCTTGCCCTCGATCTCCTGGGCGATGGCTTTCGTGAGACGAGGGTTGGCGCCGGTGGCGATCACGAAGAAGTCGGTCCAGCTGACGGTATCGCCCATCGCGAGGATGACGATGTCGTCGGCCTTCTTGTCGGCGGCGTGTGCGGCGATGTCGCGTGCCAGTTCTTCGGCCGTCGTGAGCTCTGTCTCGAGTTCTACGGCTGGTCCTTTGGCTCGGTGTCCTTGAGCTTCGTGTCGGCCCCGACGATCACCACGACGGTATCGGGCGGCACGTCCGCGCCGTCGAGGACGACTCCGCGGCCGAGTATAGCACGGATGTCCTCGGCCACCGGGAGCGCCCCGCTGCCCGGCAGGATCTGCGTCTGGCGGTAGTCGAAGGTGTCGGCGTTGGCCGGCGCCGGAAGGTTCACGTCGAGGATGGCCAGCTGGTCCGCGACGGCCTGACCGACGCCCACGCGTCCGCTGCCGTTACGCACGATGACCGTGTAACGGCTGCGAAATCCCGGAGACTTGCGCGTGATCGCCGCCATGATGTCGTCGGCCTTGGGAAGGAAGGCGAACTGACCTTCGGCCACCCGTGAGTCTGACGGGATGCGGGCTACCTCAGCGTCACCGCCGGTGAGCGCCATCAGCGCGCCGTCCAGATACCGCGCGTCGCCGCCGCCCGTGGCTCGTGCGGCAGCGGCGCGGGCGGCAGCGGTGCGCGCCTCGCCTGGGCGCAAGGCGGCGGCGTCGAGCACCGCCCTCCAGAGCGCCTCTTGCATGCGCGCCGCATCGTACCCGCTCGGCCCGCCTGCGGAGAAGAGCGCCGGGATCTCCGCGGAGGAGACGATGGCGCGATCCTCGAAGGTGCGTTTCGTCCCCGCCAGGTCGAGCTCCACGGGATCGGGCAACGCAAGCTGGAGCTCTCCGGTCGCGGCGAGGTCTCCGAGAGCCGCCAGCGGCAGCCGGTACGCGGCATCGATCGGGGCGCCGACGACGCGCTGCAGATCCTCTCTCAGCGTGCCCGCCGCCATCGCGTCGCCGGCGAACACATACTCGCCGTTGGGCCCCTCGACCAGCAGTTCCTCGGGGATCACGTAGAGGGAAGCAGCGCCGGTGGCGGCATCCTTGACGATCAGCGCCGCCGCCGCGGGCTCGCCGGATCCCGGCGCCGTCAAGGTGACGAGCGCCAGGTAGCCGGACTTCGGCTGCTCCTGCGGTCGCTTCAACCAGCGCGACCCGAGATACCAGGCGCCGAACACGGCGCCGAAGGCCACCACCGCGGCGAGGGCGTAGAGGACCCAGGCCTGCCAGCGCTCCGCCTTCGTGCGCCGGCGCCGCCGCAGACGATCGACTCTATAGCCCCTAGTCGCCGGCATGAGTCTCGTTGTACAACGCCAGCGCATCGGGCACCACCCCGCGTCCGCGGCCGATGAGGTCGAGCAGGCTGACGCGGGCCGCGGCCGCCACGGCATCGTCGAGCGAGGTGCGCGCCAAGGCGCGCACCTCGTCGAGGCCGGGGAACTCGCGACCTGGCTCGCAGAAGTCGGCCAGGTAGAGGCATTTCTGGAGCACCGTCATGCCGGGACCGCCAGTGGTGTGGCGGGCGATCGCGGCGGCGGCGTCCGCGTCGAGGCCGGCCGCGGCCAGCTCGGCGGCGGCCACCGGACCGTGCAGGATCTTCTTGGGACGCCGTGCTTCGACAGGCCCCACCTCGAGGCCGTAGCGCGCCGCGGCCGCGAGCGTCTCCGCGTCGCTGAGGTCGCGGCAGTAGTCGTGCAGCAGGCCGGCGATCGCGGCCGCCTCGGGCGCGGCGCCGAAGCGCCGCGCCAGCTCCTCGGCCTCGGCCGCCACGCGCCGCGAGTGCTCCCGTCGCTTCTCCGAGAGGCGTTCCGCCATGAGCCTCTCTGCCTGGGCGCGATCGATCACGCGCGCCGGTACAGGTTGCGCTCGACGATGAACTCCTCGACGGCGTCCGGCACGAGATAGCGGATGGGCAGACCGGCGGCGACGCGCGCCCGCACCGCACTCGACGACACCCCTACCGGCGGACCGTCGAGGACGGTCACTCGGCCGGCACCCCAGCGCGCCGCGGCGGCAGCGACGACCTCACGGTCGTCACCGGGACGCAGCGCCACGGCGAGGGTGCAGCGCGCGAGGATGCCCTCGGGGTCATACCACGTGTCGAACTGCAGGAGTGAGTCGGAGCCCATGATGAACACGAGGCCGCGTCCGGGAAAGCGTTCGGTCACGGCGGCCAGCGTGTCGCGGGTGTACACGAGGTCGCGCTCGATCTCCAGACCCGACTCGACGAAACGCATGTCATCGGCGACGGCCAGGGCGGTCATCGCGAGACGGACGTCGGCCGCCGTGCGTTCCACGAGATCCTTGTGCGGCGGCGCGGCGGCCGGCACGAAGAGGACCCGCTCGAGACCGAGACGCGCGTGCGCCTCGGAGGCGATGACGAGGTGGCCGACGTGTGGCGGGTCGAAGCTGCCGCCGATGACGCCGAGGCGGGGGCCTACCTCGTCCACGGCGCTAGGGGCGCACCTGCCCGTCGCCCCACAGCTCGTACTTGACGCAGGTGAGCTCCTGGAGGGCGATCGGGCCGCGCACATGCAGCTTCTGCGTGGAGATCCCCATCTCCGCGCCCAGCCCGAACTCGCCACCGTCGGTGAAGCGCGTCGAGGCGTTCACGTAGACGCACGCCGCGTCGACCTCGGCCGTGAACCGCCGGGCGGCGCCGAGGTCTTCGGTGACGATCGCCTCGGAGTGGCGTGTGCCGTAGGTGGCGATGTGCTCGAGGGCGTCGTCCAGAGAGTCGACCACGCGCACGGCGAGCTTGAGCGCGAGGAACTCCGTCTCGAAGTGCGTCTTGTTGGCGCGCTTCAGGGTCGGATCGCCCAGCAGATCGGCGGCGGCCTTGTCGACCACCAGCTCCACGCCGCGCCGTTTGAGCTCTTCTACGGCGCGCGGCAGAAACGCAGCGGCCACGTCGCGGTGGACCAGCAGCGTCTCGGCGGCGTTGCACACGCCGGGGCGCTGGCACTTCGCGTTGACGATGATCGGCACCGCCTTGTCCAGGTCGGCCGCGGCATCGACATAGACGTGACAGTTTCCTCCGGCGGCGTAGATCACGGGGACCTTGCTGCACTCCATGAGGTAGTCCTTGAGGTCCTCCCCGCCGCGCGGGATCACGAGGTCGACGTAGCGGCGCTGTTCGAGCAGTTCGTCGAGCTCACGGCGATCCGGGGTGAGGTACGCGATCGCCTCCCGCGGCAGGCCGGCCTCGATGACGGCACCCTGGACGACCTCGGAGAGGATGCGGTTGGTGTGCATCGCGGCGCTGCCGCCGCGCAGGATGACGGCGTTGCCGGTCTTGAGGCAGAGACACGCCGCATCGACGGTGACGTTGGGGCGCGCCTCGTAGATCACGGCGACGACGCCGAGAGGTACGCGCACCTTGCGCAGTTCGACGCCATTGTCGAGGCGCCAGCCGTCGGCCAGCTGCCCGACTGGATCGGGCAGCGCCGCCAGGGCGCTCACACTGGCCGCCACGTCGAGCAGGCGGTCCTCGTCGAGGAGCAGACGGTCGATGAGCGCATCCGGAAGCCGGTTCTCGCGCGCCAGACGCAGGTCTTCGGCGTTCTCGGCGAGGATCTCGGCGGCGCGACGCGCCAGCGCGTCGACGACATTGGCGAGCGCCTCGTCCTTGCGGGCGCGGGGCAGGCCGGCCAGTACGCGCGAGGCGCGTTGTGCCGCCGCACAGATCTGTTGCACGCTCACTCGGCCTCCTCGCCGACGAGCACCAGGCAGTCCCGGTGCACCACTTCGTCCTCGAGCTGGGGGTTGAGCGCGCGCAACTCGGTGCTGCGCAGACCGCGCACGCGCCGCAGGTCGCGGGCGCTCATGGTGGCGAGCCCTCGGGCGATCTCGACGCCATCGAGGTCGACGATGGCGACCGCGTCCCCGGCGGCGAAGCCGCCGTGGACGCCGTGGACGCCGACCGGCAGAAGGCTGCCGCCCCCCGACGCCAGAGCACGCGCGGCCCCGGCGTCGACCTCAAGGGTACCACGCACGGGCTTGGCATAGCGGAGCCACAGCTTGAAGGCCGACACGCCTGCGGGTCGCGGGCTGACCATCGTCCCGACGTGCTCGCCGGCGGCGGCGGACGCCACCACGCCGGGACGCGCGCCGTTGGCGATCACCGTGCGCACGCCGGCGGCGGCGGCCATGACGGCGGCGGCCACCTTGCCGCGCATGCCTCCGGCGCCTCGCTGCGACGCGCCGCCGACGTCGAGAGCGACGAGATCGCGGGGGTGATCGACCCGCGCCACCAGCCGGGCATCGGGATCGCGTCGCGGATCGCCGGTGTAGAGCCCGTCCTGATCGGTCAGCAGCACGAGGATACTGTCGCGCAGCATGATGGCCACCTGGGCGGCGAGCACGTCGTTGTTGCCGAAGCGGATCTCGTCGGTGGCCGTCGTGTCGTTCTCGTTGATCACCGGGACGATGCCCCAGGCAAGGAGCCGGCGCAGCGTGTTGCGCGCGTTGACGAAGTTCGTGCGCCGCGCGAAGTCGTCGCTGGTGAGCAGGACCTGGGCAGTGGTGATCTCGTGGTCGGCGAACAAGCGCTCGTAGTGGGAGTAGAGGCGTCCCTGGCCTACCGCGGAGGTGGCCTGCAAGGCCGGGATCTGCTGCGGCCGTTCGTCCACGCCCAGAACGTGCTGCCCGCAGGCGATGGCGCCGCTGGAGACAAGCACGACGCGGCGCCCGCCGTGCACCAGGCCGGCCACGTCGGCGACGAGGCCGGAGAGAAGCCGGCGGCGGAAGCGAAGCTGGTCGTCGGCCACCGTGCTGGAGCCGACCTTGACGACGACGGTCTTCACGCGGGGGATTGTAGCAAAGACCCGCCGCGAAGCGGCGGCGCAGGCGGGGCCGCGCTCAGGAGAACTCGAACTCCTGGGCGCCGACGATGACGGTGTCGCCGGGCGTCGCGCCGGCCTTGCGCAGGGCCTCGTTGAGCCCGGCGCGCTCGATGACCTGCTGCAGGTACGCCACGGCGTCCTCGTTGTCGAGGTCTGCCTTGGCGAACAGACGTTCTACCTGGACGCCCCGCACCACGAAGCGCTCGCCGTCGCGCTCGACGGTGAAGGCGTCGAGGCGTCCCTCCGCCGGGCGCAAGACGGTCGTCACAGCCGCGGCCGCATCGGCGGCCTCCGTCGCGGCCCGCGCCTCGCGGGCCTTGGCCATGACATCGGCCAGCGCCGTGACCAGGTCCCCCAGCCCGTCGCCGCTCTGGGCGGAGACCGGGAGCGACGCCGCCGGCCAGGCGAGGCCGGCGAGGAACGCGCCGGCCTCTTCCCTGCCGGCGGCGTCCAGCAGGTCGGCCTTGTTCACGACCACGATGCCCGGTCGTTCGAGGAGCTCGGCGCGGAAGGCGCCGAGCTCGCGGCGCACCGTGTCCAGCGCGCCGGGCCAGGCCGCGGGGCCGTCGCCGCCGTCAAGCACGTACATCAGGAGCGCCGTACGTTCGATGTGCGCCAGGAAGCGGTGTCCCAGCCCGGCGCCCTCACTGGCCCCCTCGATGAGTCCAGGGATATCGGCGATGACGGCTGTGCCCTCGCCCAGACGGAGGACGCCGAGGTTGGGCTCGAGCGTGGTGAAGGGGTAGGCGGCGATCCTGGGGTGCGCCCGCGTGAGCGCTGCGAGCAGCGAGGACTTGCCGGCGTTGGGGAGCCCCACGAGGCCGACGTCGGCGAGGAGCTTCAGCGAGAGCGTCAGCCAGAGCTCCTCGCCGTCCAGCCCGCGCTCGGCGAACCTGGGAGCCTGGCGGGTGGAGCTCTTGAAACAGACGTTGCCGCGGCCGCCTTCACCGCCGCGAGCCACCAGCAGGCGCTGGCCTTCGGTCACGAGATCGCCGAGCAGGCCGCCCTCGGCGTCGCGCACCTCGGCGCCCACCGGGACCTTGACCTCGAGCGTGGGCCCGTCGGCGCCGCGTTTGTTGGCGCCGCGGCCCTGACCGCCGTCGGCGGCGCGAAAGTGGTGCTTGTGGCGAAAGTGACCGAGGTCGTGGAGCTGGCGGGTGGCCACGAGCACCACGTCGCCGCCGGGGGCGCCGTCGCCGCCGTCGGGGCCGCCCTTGGGCACGTACTTCTCGCGGCGGAAGCTCATGGAGCCGTTGCCGCCGTGACCTGCGCGCACGCAGATGCTGGCCTTGTCGAGCATGACGGGTACAGCCGGCCGGGGCCGGCCGCGCTCAGACCTCGGGGACGACCGAGATGAAGCGCCCGGCGCCCTTCTCGGTGAAGACGAGACGGCCGCTCACCTTGGCGAAGATGGTGTGGTCGACGCCGATGCCGGCGTTCTCGCCGGGGCGGAACTTCGTGCCGCGCTGGCGTACGATGATCGATCCTGCCGGGACCACCTGGCCGGCGAACGCTTTGACGCCGAGGCGCTGCGCCTCGGAGTCGCGGCCGTTGCGACTGGTGCCGGCGCCCTTCTTATGCGCCACCCTGCGTCTCCTTCGTATCCTTGAGGGTGATCGACTCGATGGTCAGCTTGCTGAGCCGGCTGCGATGACCCTTCGTCTTCTTGAACGTGCTCTTGGGCTTGTAGGTGAAGACCTTGATCTTCTCGCCGAGCAGGTGCTCGCTGACCCTGGCCTTCACCTTGGCGTGCTTGGCGGCGTCGCCGTCGAACGTGCCGCTGTCCGTGCGCACGGCCAGGGTATCGTAGGAGACGCTCTTGCCTTCTTCGGCGGCGACGCGATCCACCACGATGGTGTCGCCGCTGCTCACCTTGAACTGCTGTCCACCGACGCGGATGACCGCGTAGGTGACGTCGGACTTCGTCATTTCAACTCCCCACAAGACAACGGCAGATGATGATAGCCAATCGCAGAGAGGCCGTCAATTTCGCCCCTGCTTCAGGACGGCAGCGTAGGCGCCCGTGCGCGCCGTGTCGGTGATACGCACCTTGCAGCGCTCGCCGAGGGATTGGCGGCCGCCCTCGACGATGACCATGTAGCCGTCGATGTAGCCCACGGCGTCGCGCGGGCTGTAGGTGAGGCTGAACTCCAGTTCCAGCTCGACCTCCTGTCCTTCCTTCACGGGGATGCGCTGTTCCTGCACGTGCGCCGCTGTGCCCTCGGAGAGCACGCGGAACGTCTCGACGGGCAGGCCGGCGCCGCCTTCGAAGAACACCCGCCGGCCCACCTGCTTCTCGAGCTTCTTCAGCCGCTCGCCGCTCAACCTCTCGGCGACGCCACCGCTCACCTCGATGAGCCAGGCCTTGGCCTGCGAGCGCCGCGCCAATGTGCGCACGCGGCGCTCGACGTTGAGCGCCATGGTCTCGTCGCTCATGACGCGCGCCTTGCCCAGGCAGGCGGGACACGTGCGCGTCAGGATGCCGCGAGCGCCGTCCGTGGTGTTCTGGCGCGTCATCTCCACGAGTCCCAGCGGCGAGAGCTCGACCACGTAGGTCTTGGTGCGGTCGGTCTCGAGCTCGGCCTCGAGGGTGGCCAGCACCATCTCGCGGTTCTTGGCGTGGGCCATGTCGATGAAGTCGATGATGATGATGCCGCCGATATCGCGCAGGCGCAGCTGGCGGACGACCTCGCGGGCCGCCTCGAGGTTGGTCTTGGTGATCGTGTCCTCGAGGCCCTTGCCGCGCGTGAAGCGGCCGGTGTTCACGTCGATGACGGTGAGCGCCTCGGCATGATCGATGACGAGGTTGCCGCCGCTCGGCAGAGGGACCCGGCGCTCGAGGGCCTTGGCGATCTCGTCTTCGACACCGTAGGCCTCGAAGAGCGGCTCGTCGCCGGTGTGCTGATGCACCTTGGGCAGGAGCTCCGGCGCCTCCTTCTCGAGGAAGGCGATGATGGCCTTGTGCCGCTTGGGATCGTCGACGATGAGGCTCTCGCAGGTATCGTTGAAGAGGTCGCGGGTGACCTCAAGGGAGATGTCGACCTCCTTGTGCACGAGCCCCGGCGCCTTGACCGTCTCCGCCTTCTTCTTGAGCCGCGACCAAAGCCGCGAGAGATAGCGCAGGTCGCGCTTGAGGTCCTCCAGGTCGTGACCCTCGGCGATGGTCCGCACGATGAGGCCGGCGTTCTTCGGTTTGAGCTCGCGCGAGATGTCGCGCAGCCGCTCGCGCTCGGCCTGGCCGAGCCGTCTCGAGACGCCGGCGCCGCTCCCTCCCGGCACGTAGACGAGATAGCGGCCGGCCAGTGAGATCTTGGTGCTCAGACGGGCGCCCTTGTGGCCCATGGGGTCCTTCGTCACCTGGACGAGCACCTGCTGGCCGTTCTTGAGCGCGTCGCCGATGCGTCGGGCGCGCTTCTCCCCTTCCGGCGTCGTGACTTCGTCGACGTACAGGAAGCCGTTCTTCTCGAGGCCGAAGTCGACGAACGCGGCGTCGATACCGCCGAGCACGTTCTCCACCTTGCCCTGGTAGATGTCGCCGAGATACGACTTCTTGTCGGGACGCTCGATGTAGATCTCGGCGAGGCGTCCGTCTTCGACCAGCGCGACGCGCAGTTCCTGGCCGTCGTCGGTCACAAGGATCAGCTTGCGTTTGGGCTGCTCGGCGACCACACCCAGGCGCTGCGGCGACGGCGCCGTCATCGGCGTGGCGAGGCCGCTGCCCTCGTCCTGGCGCACGATGGCCTTGGGTCGGCGGCGGTCGCGCCCGCGGGCCTTGGCCTCGCGGGCCGCCGGGGCCGCCGGCTTGGCGGCCACTGCGGCGTTCTCGGCCGCAGGCGCGGGTGTGGGCTCCATCTCGAGAGCAGGCGTCGCTTCGTCGCCGCCCGCAGGCTTCTCGCGGGTGCGGCGACTGCCGCGACCGCCGCGTCGCCGGCGCTTGGGCGCCGCCGTCTCGTCGCCGGTCTGGCCGGCCTCGTCCGACGCCGGCGCGGCGTCCTCTTCAGGCGGTGCTTCGAGCGGCGTCGCAGCGCTCTGAGGCGCGGCAGCCGAGGCCGCCACTGCGGGCTTGCGGCGGCGGCTACGCTTCGCCGGCGCCACCTCGTTCGAGCGTGCCTGCCCTGGCCGGAACTCCGCGGGCGCCGCGGTCTCCTGGAGCGCCGGCGCTGCGTCGGTCACCGCCTCCTCGGCCTCGCGCACGACCTCTTCGTGAACGGCCTCGGCCGCCTTGCGGCGGCGTCGCCCACCTCGCGAACCACGATGGCGCCGCTTCGGCGCAGACGCGTCCCCGGCAGTCCCAGTGTCCGCCCGTGCGCCGTCGGTCGTCGCCGCAGCGGGCGCCGGCGTCGCGGGCACTGCC
>Ga0209254_10005650_pt1 | contig 11499 bp, 10 predicted proteins | sample FrelakmetDIP11DI_FD_187148 | JGI IMG/M metagenome (GOLD analysis project Ga0209254, IMG submission 187148) | Freshwater lake sediment microbial communities from the University of Notre Dame, USA, for methane emissions studies - DIP11 DI (SPAdes)... | ecosystem: Environmental > Aquatic >... | reverse complement strand
TGGCCACCTCCCCGACCGCATTGGGCGGATTTGCCTCGGCACGCGCATTGTCGCGGCGCAACGACGATCCCCAGCGTGCAAGCCGGCCGTGGGACAGAGATCGAGACGGGTTCGTTCTGAGCGATGGCGCCGGTGTGCTGGTGCTGGAAGAGCTGGAACACGCCAAGCGGCGCGGGGCGAAAATTTATGCCGAGCTGGTCGGTTACGGTCTGAACGGGGACGCTTATCACATGACGCAACCACCGGAGAACGGTGAAGGTGCCGCCCGTTGCATGAGACTGTGCTTGCGGGACGCGGGGCTGAACCCCGAACAGATCGATTATATCAATGCCCATGGCACCTCCACGCCGGCCGGCGATATCGCGGAAACGCGGGCGATCAAGGCGGTGCTGGGCGATGCGGCCTATAAGACTGCCATCAGTTCGACGAAATCCATGACCGGGCACATGCTCGGCGCGGCGGGCGGTATCGAGGCAGTGTTTTCCATCATGGCGCTGCTTGACCAGGTGATTCCGCCGACGATCAACCTGGATCATCCTGATCCCGAGTGCGACCTGGACTATGTACCGCACATCGCGAGAGAGGCGAAGCTGGATTTCGTGATGTCGAACTCCTTCGGCTTTGGCGGCACCAATGGGACGCTCGTCTTCAGGCGTTACGCCTAGGTGTCGTTTTTCATCATTCGCAAGGTTTCCTGGCTAACATCGGGCACCGGCTGAATCGAAATTGTGCCCCGGCATTCTCTAGCACGGTGCATCGATCGTTCACGTTTTTTGCTGTTAGATCATGCTTGGCTGCGACAAGGCGTTGGTAAACGGCGAGGAAAAACGCTGCATCGATCTCTCCGACCGTGGATTTCAATATGGCGACGGTGTCTTCACGACCATTGCCGTTGGCTCTGGAATCCCGCAATTCCTGGATAAACACCTTGACCGTCTGCAAAGGGATTGTGCCCGGCTGGCTCTGCCTTATCCTGGACACGGGATTCTGGCCGAAGAAGCTCGCCGTTTGAGCGGCGCCAGTTCGGAATGTGTGCTGAAAATCCTGCTGACGCGCGGAACGGGGGGGCGTGGCTACCGGTGTCCCGATCAACCCCACCCCACACGCGTGTTAAGCTGTCATCCCCGGCCAGACTATCCCTTTGAACTGCGAGATGGAGGTATCCATACCCGACTCTGCCAAGCGCGGTTGGGGATCAATCCACTGTTGGCCGGCATCAAGCACCTGAATCGGCTCGAACAGGTTCTGGCGCGGTCCGAGTGGAACGGGGACGAGATTCATGAGGGCCTGATGCTGGATACGGAGGGTTGCTTGGTCGAGGGGACCATGAGTAATGTATTCCTGATGAAGGATGGCCGTTTACGCACACCCTTGATCGATCGTTGCGGTGTTGCCGGTGTCATGCGCTCCGTGGTCAGGGGGCTGGCGCTGGAACAGCGACTGGCAATTGAAGAAGCCCGCATTACCGTAAGCGAACTCTACCAGGCGGATGAATTGTTTGTGACCAATTGCGTGATCCAGCTTTGGCCAGTGCGCCAGCTGGAAAGTGTGAAGTATGAAGTGGGGCCGATTACGCGCATGCTCGCAAGCCGGATCACGACGCTGATTGGCGAGGAGTTGGTCAAGATATGTCGCGTTTGATCGGAATCGTCATCATACTGGCCAGCTTTGCGACGGGGTGGGCGTGGATGGAGTACCGGGATGCGGTCGACCGTCCGCTCGATAACCGCGAGACGGTTTATTTCGAAATCACCAAGGGGGAAGGTTCGGCGGCTATTGCCGAAGCCTTGAAGCAGCGGGGTCTGACGCAAGAGCCATATTGGTTCAGGTTGCTGGTCTACGTGAACCGGGCTGCGACCAAACTGAAATATGGTGAATATGAAATCCCGCCCCAGACGACAATGCACCAGCTGTTGGCTCTCTTCGTCGCCGGCAAGGTGCGCCAACATGCCATTACGTTTGTCGAAGGCTGGCGTTTTCAGCAAGTGTTTGACGCGATAAGTCAACATCCGGCCTTGGAGCACCGTCTTGAGGGCAAAACGGGAGTGGAGATCATGGCAATGCTCGGCGTGCCCGAAGAGCATGCGGAGGGACGTTTCTATCCCGACACTTATTTTTTTACCAAAGGAACTGCCGATATCGAGTTGCTGAAACGCGCCTACCAAAAGATGCAGACCGTACTGGAGAGCGAATGGCGGGGCAGGGCGGAGGGCCTGCCGCTGGCGAATCCCTATCAGGCTTTGATTCTGGCCTCGATCGTCGAGAGGGAAACGGCACGGGCGGACGAGCGCCCGCTCATCGCCGGCGTTTTCAGCCGCAGGCTTGCGCAAGGCATGTTGCTGCAAACCGATCCGACGGTCATCTACGGGATGGGGGAGGAGTTCAAGGGCAATATTCGCAAGGAAGACCTCATGCGCGACACACCCTACAACACTTATACCCGCATTGGCCTGCCGCCGACGCCCATCGGCATGCCCGGCGTTGAATCCATTCACGCGGCGTTGCACCCCGATGCTGGGGCCAGCCTTTATTTTGTAGCGCGCGGAGACGGCAGCCATGTATTCTCGAACAGCCTGACGGAACACCAGCGGGCGGTTGCTCAGTTTCAGAAAAGAAACCATGAATAAGGGGAAGTTCATCACCCTGGAAGGTGGGGAGGGGGTTGGCAAGAGCACCAATCTGGAATTTGTCCGGCGTTTCCTGGAAAGCCGGGGCAGGCAATTGGTCGTCACACGGGAACCGGGCGGGACCCCGGTCGGCGAGCAGATCCGCTCGATCCTGCTGGGTGATCACCCGGTTTCCGCGGAAACTGAATTATTGTTGGTGTTTGCTTCCCGTGCCCAACATTTGAATGAAGTCATTCGTCCCGCGCTGGCAGGGGGTCTTTGGGTGGTGAGCGATCGTTTCACCGATGCCAGCTATGCCTATCAGGGCGGCGGACGCGGGATCGACCGGGAATTCATCCGGCTGCTTGAGCAGCGCGTACAGAACCGATTGGAACCCGATTTGACCCTGCTGTTCGACGCGCCTGTTGCGCTCGGGATGGAGCGGGCGCAAAAACGTGGTGCCAACGACCGCTTCGAGATGGAAACCCTAGCGTTCTTCGAGCGGGTCAGAATCGCATACCGCGACCGGGCAGCCTGCTTTCCGCAACGTATCAGGATGATCGATGCCAGCCGCTCACTCGTGGCGGTGCAGGACGAAATTGCGATGCACCTGGAAGCGTTTTGCCAAACATGAGCGATCGTGTGCTCGACTTACCTTGGCTGCAGACTTACTGGCGCCTTCTTGACGCTTATGCCCTGGCTGGTCGGGTGCCGCAGGCGCTGTTGATCGCCGGCCATGCCGGAATTGGCAAGATGCGCTTGGCGCGAGCTTTCGCACAGCGTCTGTTGTGCCGGCGGCCTGGGGATTTCGCCTGCGGTGAATGCGTCAGCTGCCAACTATTCGAGGCGCAGACCCATCCCGATTTCCTGGCGGTGGAACCGGCGGAGCCTGGCAAGACCATCACGGTGGATGCAATCCGGGGCCTGATCGGTACCCTGTCCCTCACGCCGCAATACCGCGGTTATCGAGTGGTGATTCTCGCCCCGGCGCATCAAATGAATCCCGCGGCTGCCAATAGTCTGTTGAAGACCCTGGAGGAACCGGACGAGCACACCGTCATGCTGCTCTTGACCGAATCGCCTTCGTCCCTGCCGGCGACCGTCCTGAGCCGGTGCCAGCGGATGGACATTGCCGTACCGGAACCTCGGGATGTCATTAAATGGTTGGGCGAACAGGGGCTGGCGGCGCAAGCTGAAACGCTGCTCGCGATAGCGCAGGGCGCGCCCCTGAGAGCATTGATCTTGGCGCGGGAAGGCGTGATCGAACGGCGTCGGGAGTTCTTTTGGGCATGGATTGATGTGGTCCGGCGCAAACGGGAACCCGTCCTGGTCGCAGAGAAATGGGTGAAGTTTTCCTGCGAAACCCTCACAGACTGGATGATTTCCTGGGTGATCGACCTGATCCGGCTAAATTCCGCCCCCAGTTGCCGCAGGCTCAACAACCCGGACTTCAGCGAAAGCTTGCAAGCGACCGCCCGACAGCTAGAATTAACAGGTCTTTACCGCTTCTTTGATCTCCTGAATGCTACCCGACGACGGCTGACGGGGCAGGTTAACCGCCAGTTGGTGTTGGAAGAACTCTTGATCCATTGGTCGCAAGTCGTCAGAACCGTGCAATAACACCGGAGTCCTCATGAGCGACGCCCAAACTCCTCCCCGGCAAGGCATCCTCTCCTTGACCATTCGGGACAAGAACGCCCTCAGTGCCGCTTACATGCCCTTCGTCAAGAACGGCGGTTTGTTTATCCCCACCAGCAAACCTTATCAACTGGGCGACGAAGTATTCATGCTATTGAATCTCATGGAGGAAACCGACCGTATCCCGGTTGCCGGCAAGATCATCTGGATCACGCCAAAAGGGGCGGAAGGTTACCGTTCCACCGGCATTGGCGTGCAGTTCAGCGAACAGGATGGCGGCATGACCCGCAGCCGCATCGAAACCTATTTGGCTGGCGCGTTGGAATCCGAGCGCCCGACTCACACAATGTAGGGCGCCAGATCAGGCGTCTGATTGTCCTCCAACGCCAATGGTTAGACGGCCTTTCGAAAGCTGACATCCAAGTCCGAGACTTGAAACTCGGAAGAACCCCACCATGTTCATCGACTCTCACTGCCATCTCGACCGCCTCGAGTTAGCCCCGTATGGGCACGACTTCGCCCGGTTCGTACTGGAAACGGAAGCTCAACAGATCGCCCACATGCTGTGCGTTGCGATCAGCCTCGAAGCCTACCCGGCGATGTTAAACCTGGTCCGCGATTACGACCATATTTCCGTTTCCGTCGGCGTTCATCCCAATGAGCAGGATTGCCATGAACCGTCGGTCGAAGAGGTGGTGGAACTCGCCAGCAACCCCAAAGTCGTCGCCGTGGGCGAAACCGGGCTGGATTACTTTCGCAGCGAGGCCGATACGGGCTGGCAGCATGAAAGATTCAGAACCCACATCCGTGCTGCCAGGGCAGCGGGCAAGCCCTTGATCGTCCATACCCGAGAGGCGCGGGCGGATACCCTGAGGATTCTTGCCGAAGAGGGGGCAGGCGAAGTCGGCGGCGTTCTGCACTGCTTCACCGAGGATTGGGAAACAGCCAAGGGCGGGTTGGACCTAAATTTTTTTATCTCGTTCTCGGGTATCGAGACTTTCCGCAATGCCGCGCAAATTCAGGATGTGGCCCGCAGAGTACCCGTGGACCGCTTCCTCATCGAAACGGACTCGCCTTATCTGGCGCCCATCCCGCACCGGGGCAAGCCGAATTATCCTCATTACGTGCGCCACGTTGCCCAGTTCATCGCCGACCTGCGCCAAATGACGCTGGAAGAAACCGCCGACGTGACCTCGCGCAATTACCACACACTGTTCGGCAATCGGAAGCAGGCCGGGATCGGCCTGCCCTGACCACCGACGACGGGACGCAAGCCGTTCCCGCTGAGCACTCCCTTGACGCCCCATACCCTAGGCCCGGCTGCGGATGGATTCGTTATCGCCTGGGGCTTCAATCCAGGAACCGCTTGACTAAACCAGCATAGTCTTCAATTCGCCGATCACGAAGAAACGGCCAGATTCTGCGGACGCTCTCCGAGCGAGCCCGGTCGATCGCCACGATCAACACCCGGCTTTCGTCGGCCTTGGCCCGGGCGAGGAATTCGCCTTGGGGACCGGCGGCGAAGCTGCTGCCCCAGAACTGGATGCCCCGGCTGTTCGGGCTGGGGTCGGCTTCATGACCGATGCGGTTGCAGGCGAGTACCGGCAGCCCGTTGGCGATTGCGTGTCCACGCTGGATAGTGACCCAGGCGTTGAGTTGCCGTTCCTGTTCGTCGGCCTTATCGTCGGGGTTCCAGCCGATGGCGGTGGGGTAAAGCAGCAGATCCGCGCCAGCGAGTGCCATCAGGCGAGCGGCCTCCGGGTACCATTGATCCCAGCAGACCAGAATGCCGAGCCTGCCCGCCGAGGTCTCGATGGGTCGGAATCCAAGGTCGCCGGGGGTGAAATAGAATTTCTCGTAATAACCGGGGTCGTCCGGTATGTGCATTTTTCGGTACTTCCCAACCAGACTGCCGTCCCGTTCCAATACGACGGCGGTGTTGTGGTAGAGCCCAGGCGCGCGTCGTTCGAACAGCGAACCGACGATGACGACACCCAGTTCCCGGGCGATGGTTCCCAGCGAGTCGCAAGTGGGTCCGGGAATTGGCTCGGCCAGCTCGAAGTTTGCGGTATCCTCAACCTGACAGAAATAGGGTCCCAGATGTAACTCCGGCAGCAGAATCAGCTCGGCGCCCTGGGAGGCAGCTTCGCGTATCGCCCGGATCGAGGCATCCAGATTGGCTTCTCGTGATGAGCCGCAGGCCTGCTGAACGAGGGCGACGGTAAGAATCTTGTTCATGATTTCAGCTCACAGGTTTTTTTGGAAACTGCATGCTCATGCAGTGAATGCTGCCGTACTGGCGAATCAGCGGTATGGAAGGAATGGCGATCATCTCCCGATCCGGGAAACACTCGGCCAGCCTTGCCAAGGCAATCTCATCGGCCGGATCGTCATAGACGGGTACCAGCAACGCGCCATTGATGATGAGGAAGTTCGCGTAGGTCGCCGGCAGACGGTCTCCTTCCTCGCTCAGGATGGGTTCCGGGATCGGTAGAGGAACCAGATGGTAGGGCTGGCCGACCCGCGTCGTGAAGCGCTTCAGTTCGTCCTCCATCGCGCGAAGATCGCCGTAAAGCGGATCGTTCGAATCGTCACATGCGGTATAGGCGATTACCTCTGGCGTGCAGAAACGGGCAAGGGTGTCGATATGGGCATCGGTGTCGTCGCCTTCGGCATGGCCGTGATGCAGCCAGAGAATGCGCGTCGCGCCGAGGGAGTCCTTGAGTTGCTGCTCGATTTGCGCCCGTGTCAGGGATGGATTGCGGTTGGGATTTAACAGGCAACGGCTGGTGGTCAGCAAACTGCCTTGGCCATCGGATTCCAGGCTGCCGCCTTCCAGCACGAAATCGATCGATTCCATGGGCGTCACGCCCAACACCCCAGTGGCGAAGAGATTGCGGGCAAGGCAGGCGTCGGCGTCGTGCGCGTACTTGTTGCCCCAGCCATTGAAGCGGAAGTCCAGCAGTTTGGCTCCTTGTGGTGTTTGCACCGTGAGCGGGGCGGTGTCGCGCACCCAGACATCGTCATAGGGAACTTCGATCAGGCGGATATTGGCCAGGTTGGCGCGGAGGCCGAACAAGCGGCGTTCGATATGCAGACGGTGGGCTGTGTTCCGGCAGGCGACGATCAGTTGTTCCCGTCTGCTGATTGCCAACGCAATCAGGCCATAGCTTTTTTCGACCGCTTCCAGCCAAGGGCTGAAATCGCCTTCGTCGTAAGGCCAAGCCACGAGAACGGCGGATTGTGCCGCCCATTCGGGCGGCAGGTAAGTTGGGCAGGTGTCGGTCATGGCATTAACATCGAATCCAAAGTACAGTGATTACCTTTTCGGGAAAGGGTGTCTGTAAACGGTTAACTGACGAGTTCGGTCGGCGAGTGTCAGAGGGGACACTATCGCACACCCGGACCTAACTCGGCTGACCAAACGTAACGTGTGGTGTGTCATGCGCCCCGCAGCCACGCTAGCCACTCACTGAGGACAACCAGTGTCCAGATGGTTCGAGCATGATCATCCTTTCTTCGCCGGTGTTCGAGCAACAGTTCCAGCGCTCTGAAACGGTTGATACCAACGCGATCCAGCAGGGGAGAGGATAATCTCGATCGCGCCCATTCATACAATGGTTCGCGCAACCATTCGCTCAGGGGTACCGACAGGCCGCGCTTCTTCCGATGCACTATTGTCGGGGATAGATACCGCAGGGCATAGCGTTTCAAGAATGCCTTGGTTCGTAAATGATGGACACGTTCCTTTTCCGGAAGTGACGCGGCGAATTCCATCACCATCTGATCGAGGAACGGGGCTCGCAGTTCGAGGGCTGAGTGCATGCTGGCGCGGTCCGCTTTGGTCAACAATCCTTCGGCCAGCGACGTTTCCAGATCGTGTTGCTGCAGCCGGTCCAACATCGACTTTGACGGATAGACGGACATCGCGATTGACGGTGGCGTCACACCGAGGCGCTTGAGTATCGGGGGAGAGATGCTGGCGGTCCACAGTGCGTGTCGTGACAGGGAATCCAACTGATCGCCTTGAATGAAGCGTTTGAGTAGAAATGACAGTGTCACTTTCTTCTCGCTCGCTGGCCAGCTTTCCACTGCACTTCGAATGAGCACCCGGACTGGCTCGGGTAACCGCGCATAACGCTCGGCCAGTCCCGCTCCAAAGTAGGTTGGGTAACCGCCGAAGAGTTCGTCCGCGCCTTCACCGACCAGTGCCACCCGGACATCTTGCGCGGCGCGCTTGGCCAACAGCGCGGTGGGCACCCAGGCCGGATCGGCGAGCGGTTCGCCGGCCTGCCGCACCAGCTCGGTGACGGTTCCCGGGAAATCCTCGGGGCGCACCCAAACCGGAACATACTCGATACCCAGGGCAGCTGCCACCTGCTCGGCATACTGTCCTTCATCATACGACGCCTCGCTGAACCGGAGGCTATATGCTTTCAGCAGTTTTTGCGGCCAAGTGCGCTGAGCTACGGCCGCAATCAAAGAAGAATCGATGCCCCCACTCAAGAACAGACCGAAGTCGACATCAACCTCGCTTTGCCGCTGCACGGCCTCGCGGAATACTGCGTCGAACGCATCGAGTGAAGCCGTCCGTTTGGGTGCCTGTGCCGCGATCCAACGCCAATAACGTCTACGCTGGATGCCGGTTGGATCGATCGTGACCACCTCCGCTGGGCCCACCTTTTGAGTTGAGCGAAAAGGGGTTGCCGGCGCGGCGAAGTATCCCGATTGCAGGTAAGCGTGCAGGGCGTTGGTGTCGATATCCAGCGCACCAGGATCCGCGAACGCCAGCGCCGCGAGGGTTGAGGCAAAGCATACGATCTCATCTGAGACGTTAAAGAAAAGCGGCCTCTCGCCGGCTCGATCACGGGCGAGCAGTAGCTTCTTCTCACGAGGGTCCCAGATCGCAAGGGCGAAGGCCCCCACGATCCGTTCCACAAAGGCGTCGCCGAGCTCCAGGTACAATGAGGGAATCACCGCAACGTCGGTGGCCTGCTCGACAGTACGGCCGCGATCCCGCAACCATGCGCGAAGCTCGCGGTGGTTATCGATCTCGCCATTGCAGACCATCATGACGCCGCTGTCTTGGTCAACCATTGGCTGCTTGCCGTCGTGTAAGCCCCGAATGGCCAACCGGGTCATCCCAAACACCGCCGACTGATCGCCGGCAACCCCGGCATCATCCGGTCCTCGATGCAACAGAGCCGCGACCATCTTTTCCACCCGGCGCGTCATCGAATTCCCTGTCGCCACCCTCTCGAGGACAGCTACGCCACAGATACCGCACATTTCAATTCTTCCCGGGGGTAGGCAAGAGGGCCGCCCAGTAACCTGAGCCGAGTTTCACTAAATCGACGCCGTAGTTCGCAGCAATTGAGCCGAGCATCTCCAGGTTGCGCTCGTTGGCAAGCAGATAAACCGGATGATCGCGGGTGGCAAGCCACTGGTCGCGCCGGTTCAGTGGCACGATTCGCTCTGGCCAGGGCTTACCCGAGTTCAGGGTAAACAACACATAGTTGCTAGTCAGTTCCCTGCCATCGCCGCTTAAAACCGTTACCAGGCGTTTGAGATAAAACGGCAGGCCATGGGGCAGGCATTCCAGGCAGGCAAGCTCGGTCGCCGGAGGCAACGTTTTCGGGATGCGTTCTGCCAGACTGCGCGCTGAGCGAGTCTGCGCATAAACAGACAACAGTTCAGGATTGGCGGTCAGCAATAGCAGCGGAACGCTCATGAAAGCTGCAAAGGCGAGCCGCGTATCCCGAGTCCAGCGGGCGAGCGCCGCAAGGAACGAAACGACCCCAAGCGATATCGCCATCGGCAGGAGCGCGGGTTCGAAAAGCGCAAAGACCTCATGCTTAAATCGAAGCCTGCTTTCGAGTATTGAGGGTTCATAATCAATCGCGCCCAGCATCAGGGTCGCTGCCGCACTCAGCAAGAGGAGCGTAACCGTCCCGCGCCTAACAATCCGCGCCGCTCGCCCACTACGGTTGTCCAGTGCTGCCGCAAAAACACGCGCGGTCAGGACCCCCAGAGCCATGACCGCGGTGAGGATATAGCCGGGCAATTTCGACTGTGAAATCGAGAAAAACAATACGACGACGACGGACCAGACGACAAACAGACGATCAGCGCGAGACCAGCGCTTCCTTTCCCGCCCAGCCGCGACGATGGATTCCGGCAGCAGGAGACTCCAGGCAAAAAAAGCGCCCGCAATGATGGGCACATAGAAATAGAAGGGGGCTGTGCGTCGGAACTCGGTGGTGGTAAAGCGGGCAACCGATTCCTTCATGATTCCATAATACGGGAAGTCTGGACAAAGCACCGAAAGTCCGATAAACCAGGGAAGCACAACGGCCAGGAAAACAGCCCAATTGCGTAGGGCGAAAAAGCGCTTCATCGCTTCCAACCGGCCTTCAAACCCATTGAAGATCGCGATAACCAAGGTGGGGACAACGAATCCTACGGGACCTTTTACCAACGTGGCGATGCCTGCAAATAGGGCGCTCAGCATGTACCAGCGACTCCGCTGTTTTCCCTCGCACTCCTCGGCCAGATAGCAGGCAAAAATGGCCGAACAGACAAAAAAGGCCAGTGTCATATCGAAAATGACGATACGGGAAAAAGCCATGTAAAGTGGCGTCGTGGCCACGATGAGCAGGGCGAGGGTTGCCGTACGCTGGTCATACACGCGTCGGCAAAAAAGAAACAACGCCAGCAGCAGCGCAAATCCGAAGCCGGCCGAGGACAATCGGGCGATGCCTTCCGATTCACCGAACAGTGCGAAAGAAAGCGCTACGGTCTTAAAGTAAAAGGCCGGCTTATCCAGGTAGGTTAGACCGTTGTAGGTGGGCACCAGCCAAGCGCGGGACTGGTTCATTTCCCTCGCCACTTCGGCATTACGCCCCTCGTCCGGCGATATTAATGGCAGATCTCCCAGATGAGCGAACAACACCCATGCGCTCAGCATGAAGGAAAAAACCACCATCCAGCTGCTGAGCTTCAAGGTGGAGGGTCCACCCATACCCTTAGACTTCCTATGCTGAGAGAAGAACACATCGCTTTTATTGAATATGGAAAGTAACGATTGTGGAGCCAAAGCACCCCTCGAAGACGGCGCGTCGAGCGCCCATTGTCAGCCGAGGGACCCGGTACACTGGTTGTCACTTTTCGGCATATTGGCGCCATCGATTTTCGGCGTAATGGCGCCACTCAGAACTGCCAAAATAGGGGCTCGAACGGACCTCAAGAATGCGTG
>Ga0209254_10005649_pt1 | contig 11499 bp, 11 predicted proteins | sample FrelakmetDIP11DI_FD_187148 | JGI IMG/M metagenome (GOLD analysis project Ga0209254, IMG submission 187148) | Freshwater lake sediment microbial communities from the University of Notre Dame, USA, for methane emissions studies - DIP11 DI (SPAdes)... | ecosystem: Environmental > Aquatic >... | reverse complement strand
CGCCGAGTGAACGTCCAACCCAGCCCAACTGCGAACCTGTGCCATGTCGGCACCCCCATGATTGCGGTCGGGGCCCAGGCCACTCCTGGGCCCTCAACCCGCGCACCTCATGCGCGGGTGCCGACCCTCACATCACAACCGGACGCCCGGGCAAGCGTCCATAGGGTCTAGATGAGTAGTTCCACGGCCGGTTGGTCGTGGGGTGGGTTGAAGGGGACATAACGCAACGGGTCGAAGTCGGCGGTGCTCTGTCTCACCGTCGACCCAAGGGGGCCACGATGCTCGCCGACCTCGACCTGTTGCTCATTGCGGTGTTCTGCACCGCTGACGATCTCCTGCCTGAGAAGGCCAAGAACGCCAAGCGAAAGATCACCGACGCGGAGGTCGTCACGTTGTGTGTCGCCCAGGCGATCATGGGCATCCCGTCTGACCAACGGTTCCTTGCTGTGGCCGCCAAGCGTCTGTGCCACTTGTTCCCGGCCCTGCCCAAGCGGCCGGGATTCCACAAGCGTCGCGGCCGACTGACCGACACGATCGAGGCGCTGATCGCCGAGTTCGCCCGCTACAGCCCCGGCTGGGACGACGATCTGTTGCTGGTCGACTCGACCCCGGTGGAGTGTGCCCGCAGCCGCGAAACGGTCAAGCGCGGCGGGGCCAGCAGCCTCACCGACGCGATCGCCGACGCCGCCGACTACGGCTACTGCGCCTCGCACTCCCGGTACTTCTGGGGCTTCCGCCTCCACGGCTTGTTTGCCTGCGATGGCACCCCACGCGCTCTTCAACTCACCAGCCCCAAAGACGGTGAACGCGACGTCTGCCTGCAAATGCTCGCACGCGTCACCCGGACCGGGGCGCTCACGGGCCGCCCCGCCTCCTGGAACTCAAGCGACCGAGGTGCTTCCCTCCGGCACGTGCGTCCGGTAGGGCGGAGCCGCGGCGGCGGCGATCGCGAGGATAGGACCCACGAAATAACCGGCCCAGAAGCCCAGGCCCACCAGGCCGAGAACCAGTAGCAGGATCCTCGTACCGACGGTCGAGGCAGTCCGGGAGCGCCGACCCACCCATATGAGCAGTCCTCCGATGACCGCCGGGGCGACCAGGAAGAATCCGGTGATCGCCATGGTCGGGTCGAAGCCGCTCCGGCCGGCTGCCAGCAGCATCTGGGTAAGAACGGTGGCGGAGGTAGCAAGGCAGAAAAGACCGGCCGCAACCGCCAGCCATCCGGACAGGTGATGCTTCTTCCGTCCCGCGCGCAGCCTCCATAGGACCAGCCCTGCCCCCACGACAAGCACCGCGATGCCGGGCGCGAGAGCGACCGCCCAACCTCGGTCCCACGCATAGATCGACAGCAGGTCGGCGGGGAGACGGATCCAGCCCTGCAGTGTCCATTTCTCCTCGTAGCCTACCGCCAGGCCGAACGGTCCCGCCTGTTCCTCGTCAAAGACGGCCACATAGTAGGTGCCGTCCTGCGGCGCCGGCATGTCCATCTCTGCCGGATAGTAGTAGGCACCTGGTGTGAACGCTTCATATTCGGCTTCGCCCAGATCGCCCTGCTTGACCACGATCGGCACCTCCTCGCCCAAGGCCTCCGCCGGCGTCTCGACGAAATCGGGCAACTGACCTTCGGGCGTCAGCCCGGGACCCATGACAGCCAGGGTGGGACAGAAGCCCTCAGGTCCTGGGGTCAGGAGTTGCAGATAGAGCCGGTCCCCCGAGCTAAGGTCCAGCCGGTAGTACCACACTTCGCCCGGGCTCTCGCTCGTGCCGTAGAAAACCCAGGAAGTGGCGGGGTCGTCCACCACGGTCGCGGTCTCAAGGGTAGGGCCCCTATCCGGAAGCTGGGGCACGTGGGCAAGAGCCACCGAGGCCCACAGAACGAATACAGCGACCGTGAGAGTTGCCAGTAGGAGCAAGCGGCCGAATCTTGTCATGGCTCACCTCTTTCTCTTCCACCACATACCTTGCAGCGACACTGTGAGCGCCGCAGCCAGAAGGTGTTCCAGATGTGGTGCTTCCCAAATCAGGCTCCGCGCATTCGGGCCCGGGAGGAGGTTGGGCTTTCAGAGAGCATTTGCGAGTTGAAACGGGGAGGCGCGGGGGTGCTATCCTGCTCGCGATCAGCACGCTGCCAGGCCACCTCGTCGGCCGCGCCCGGCGGGTGGCGGTGCGGGCAGGTCACCGTGCCTGGCAGGTCACCGTCCCGGCGGGAGGCGCGTTCTGGACAAGCTCTGCCCCGTTCCCCAGCGCTTCGAGGCCGTCTACGGCAGGGTGCTCTTCGTCACCCTGCTCTTCTTCCTCACTTTCATCAGCCGGTTCATCTTCTCGCCGTTGATGCCGAGCATCGGGGCGGACGTAGGCCTGAGCCCCAGCCAGGCCGGTTCGCTCTTCTTCCTCGCTTCCCTCGGAGCTCTTGGCGGCTCGCTGCTGTCCGGCTTCATGTCGGCGCGTATCAACCATCGGGGTACCCTGATCTTTGCAGCCTTGGTTACGGGCGCCACCTTGATGGCCTGCTACTTCGCGCACTCCGTCTGGTTCATCCGCGTAGCAATGATCGTCCTCGGGATGTGCGCCGGCCTGAATCAACCCTCGGTGGTCGCGACGGTGGCGGCGATGGTAAGGCGCGAGGACTGGGGGAAAGCCCTTTCGCTGCAGCAACTAGGCCCCCGGTTGAGCTATGCTGCCGCACCGTTCCTCGCTGTGGCGCTTCTGGCGGCGTTCTCCTGGCAGGCCTCACTGGCGATACTGGGGGTTTTCGCGGCTGCGTCCGGCATCGCCTTCCTCTTCTGGGGGGACTGCGGAGGCTTTCCCGGTACTCCTCCCAACCTCAGGCGTTTCGGGGGGATAATGCGTCAGCGATCGTTCTGGATCATGGTCGTACTCTTTGCTTTGGGTATTGGAGCGCAGGCCGGTCTTTACACCATGATCCCGCTCTACCTGACGGAGGAGCGAGGGTTCTCCGCTTCTTCTGCCAACACGCTCCTCGGTCTGGTCATGATCCCTCCGCTCTTCACCACCTTCTTCGCAGGCTGGCTCACCGACAGGATCGGGGAGAAACGAGCCATACTGTTGTTCATGATCGTCACCGGCCTGGCCATCATCGCCGTGGCCAGCACGTCCTCGGGTTGGTTGGTCGCGAGCATGTTCGTGCTTTCGGCCTTCTCGGCCTGCTTCTTTCCGCCCGCATTCGCCGCCCTGTCACGGATCGTCCAGCCCAACCTGCGCAGCCTGGTCGCGGGATTGGCTCCCCCTTCCGCATTCCTCCTGGGGGGCGGTCTCCTGCCGATCGCTCTGGGCTATATGGGACAAGCTTATAGCTTCAGCCTGGGCTTCATACTTACCGGGCTGGCGGTGATCGCCGGGGCGTTCTTGGTGTTCGCACTGCGCCTGCTGGACAACCTGGAAGAGGGGTGCTGACACTTCGGTCAGGTCGCGCTACCCGCCCGGCGAAACTGCCGGTCCGCACCACAACAGGGAGAGGCCTTTCTTGAGGAGAGGCCTTTCGTCGGATTTGACTTCTGGGGACGGGCGTCATTGAATTGAGTAGAGCGGCTAAGGGTCACCAATGCGGAAGGAGCAGACATGGCAAAGCGGGTGGAGACGGGAACGGTCGAAGCCAACGGCACTGCCCTCTACTACGAGCTTCGTGGATCGGGGCCCACGCTCTTCCTGATCCCTGGAGCGGAAGGGGATGCGGAAGAATACGCGAGGGTGGCTGCGCTGCTTCAAGACGAGTTCGAGGTCCTCTCATACGACCGTCGCGGCTATTCTCGCAGCCCGCGGCCGGCCGACTTTGACGGGACCACCGTCGAACAGCAGGCCGACGATGCCGCCGCCCTTCTCGCCGCTCTGGACCTGGCTCCTGTCGACGTGTGGGGCAATAGCTCGGGCGCCATCATCGGACTCAGCCTCACCCTGCGGCACCCGGAGGTCATCCGCAAGGCCATGCTGCACGAGCCGCCACTCTTCGCGGGCATGGGCGACTATCAGCAGGTCCTGGGCTTCCTGAAAGAGGCGACCGCCAACGGCAAGGTGCCTTTCCTGCGTATGCTGACCGGCGACGTTGTCTATGAAGGCTTCTCCGATGGCTACCGCAGTCGCTTAGCGGCTGATGACACCTGGATCAATTTCGAATTCGACGTGTTCGAGTACTACCGACCCACAGACGAGGAGTTGGCGAGCGCGCAGAGACCTATCGCGGTGCTGTACGGCGCCGAGAGCCCGCCTTTCTTCGGCGAGGCAGCGAACTGGCTTGCGGGCCGTTTGGGGACGACGGTGCTGACCATTCCCGGTGGGCACGGCGCGCACTACGACTTGCCGGAAGAGGTGGCCAAGGCCATCAGGGATTTCACAGCTGCAGCCGCAGGAGTACGGACTTCGAGCTAGAATCGGTACGGAAATGTGCAATCAGCCGGGGCCGCCGATTTCGGGGGCACGAGGAGGGTGACGATGGAAGGACAGACTAGGCCGGGCGAACCGAGTGCGCAGTCAGGACCCCCGACCGGGGGAGCGCATCTAACGCCACCGTCCAAGCCCTCCAGTAGCGTCTTCCGGCGTCTGTGGTGGCTATGGGTGTTAATCGGTGTCATCGCGGTCTTCCTGATCGCCTTCTTCATCGGCCGGGCGACGAACGACGACACCGTCGCTCCGGATACGACGACGAGCACCACAGAGGCGACAATACCCAATCTTCCGGCTCCGACCATGGCGATCACCGAGAAGCAGAACGGCTCCACCGTGATAGTGGGGACAGGCTGGGTAGTCTTGTTGCAGCTCACTGGGAACCCGGAGGACGGGTCGGCCTGGGACGTGAACGCTATCAACGCCGATCTAGTGCAGGTATTCCCCGGACCCCAGATCTCCTACGTGTCGTACGCACCGACCCCGGAAGCGATCTACACGTTCTCCGGGCTCACCCTCGACGAAGGGGACGTGCAGGTACAGGCCAGCAATGTCAGTTTCACGGGCAAGGTGAACAGGACCTTCAGCTGCACCATCCGCATCGTGTCCGAAGACCAGCTGTCCACCACGACCACCGTGGCTGAGTCGACCACGACAGCCTCGTCGACCACCACCTCCAGCTCGACCACGACAACAGAGGTGACCACAACCACGACCACCGAAGCGTCCACGACCACGACGGCGGCCTCGACCACCACAACGGCTAAGCCGCCGACGACGACCACCAAGCCGCCGACCACCACGACCACCAAACCGCCTACGACGACTACCAAGCCGCCTACGACAACCACCAAGCCGCCGACCACCACGACCACCAAACCGCCGACCACCACGACCACCAAACCGCCGACGACGACTACCACTCTCCCCTTCCCGCCGATCGATGTCCCCGAAGGGACCGTCCTCATCGGGCCGAAGGCCAACGGCCAGATTCAGGTGGTTCCCACCACCGCGACAGCCTTGGTACTAGCCTTGCCCGACGACACCTCGGACAACCTGATCTGGCAGCTCGACCCTTACGACAACACGGTCATCGACTTGCGGGAGGACCCGCGCTTCGTCCCGGTCAGCCCAGGATCGACTGAGGGTGCGCTCGTCTGGACCTTCGACGTGGTGGGTCCCGGGGCGACCGATCTGAAGCTCGTCTACGCGGATCAGGCGGGCGGTGTCGCCCAGCAGTTCTTCGTCTCGATCAGCGTGCAGGAGCTCACGATCACCCCGTTCTAACCGATCCCGCACAAGGCGAGTGGTCGAGATAGATGGGTCTCCTTAGAGAGAGGCTAGAGTCCTTGTTGCTCAGAAGCCCAAGGCCCGGGCGTTGGTCGCGAACACCCGGGCCTGCTCTTCCGCGGATAGGTCGAGGCCGGTGATGAAATCCGTGCAGGTGCCCATCTTCTCGTAGGGGAAATCCGAGCCCAGCAAGATCTTGTCTTTACCCAGACCGTCACGGGAGCAGTAGTAGGCCGGCGGATAGTAGTTGCCACTCGTGGTGACCCAGAGGTTGCTGAGTATGTATTCACTCGCCCACTTCTTGCTGCCCGGCCCGAACTCGGGATTCGGCGCCCCCTTGCCCTGCCGGTAGGCGCAATCGACCCGGTTGACGAAGAACGGCAAAGCCTCTCCGTAGTGTCCCATGATGATCTTCAAGTTCGGGAACCGATCGAAGACGCCGCGCACGATCATCCGCATGAACACGAACGCTACCTCCACCCCAAAGCCGAAAGTGGGGCCCGCCAGGACAAACCCAAAGGTCCGCAGCTCCGGGATCATGGGTATGGCCGGGTGGAGATAGATAGGTACGTCCAACTCTTCCACCTTGGCCAGGATCGGCCAGTACATCGGGTCATCCAGGTAGGAATCCCCGAAGTTCGAGTGGGTGTCCCATCCCCTGAAGCCCAGGTTCTTGACGCAGCGCTCGAGCTCCTTCACAGCGTGGTCGACGTCCTTGGGCGCGAGGGTGGCCCAACCGCCGAAGCGGTCGGGATAGCGGGCGATCGCCTCGGCCAGGAGGTTGTTGGCGTTCTCCGCGACCTTCACCCCCACCGTGGGGTCGAAGGCTTCCACCCCCGGAGAGGTCAACGAGAGGTAGGCGACATCGATACCGGCAGCATCCATGTGCTCGATACGACCCTCGCCCAGGTCGAGAAGCTCCCTCTTCTTAGCCATGGAACTCCAGACCTCAGGGGAAAGCCGTTCGCCTTCATTCTCGAGCCTGGGATAGCCGGGGTTGTCGCGGAGGGCATCTATCCACGCCTGCGTGCAGAAGTGGTTTTCGAGATCGATCTTCGTCACGGTCCTATTCTCCCTGTGTTTCTCCCTATAATCTGGTGTGCGACGGCAGTGTACCTCAGGCCACCTCGCACCCGAACCGGGAGGGCCCGCAGGAGGCGCGGCGACCGTACGGCAATCATGTCCACAGCGAGCGATCGGAGCGATGATCATGGAGAAAAGGGCGATAAATCCAGGGACGTGGCAGGATCAGTTCGATTTCTCTCAGGCGATCGAGATTGAAGGGGTGAGCCGGACCGTCTTAGTCTCGGGCCAACTCTCAGTTGATGCGGACGGCAACTCGTTGCATCCCGGTGACATGGTGGCCCAGTTTCATGCGGCCTTGGACAACCTCGAGATCGTTCTCGGTCATGCAGGCCTGAAGCTCTCCGACCTTGTCCGCCTCAACTACTACACGACGGACGTTCCTGCCTTCCTCGAGGCCGTGCCCGTGGTTGGAGAGCGCCTCAAGGCGGCGGGCTGCAAGCCCACTACTACACTGCTTGGAGTTGTAAGGCTCGCCCAGCCCGACTGGATGATCGAGCTCGAGGCCATGGCGGTAGCCTAGCCGAACTCGAGCACGGCCTGGACGAAGGCGGCGACGTTCTCGCGGGGAGCGAAATCCAGGTCGTACGCCGGGGAGAGCAATAGGCCGGACTTCCCCACCGACTGAATCCGCTGCCCTACTTCCCCCCGCATCTGGGCCGGGGTGCCCAGGTCCCAGGTCACGGCGGTCCCGATCGTTCCCCACAACGCCAGACGTTCGCCGAAGGTGCGGCGGATGGCCGCGGCGTCCATGCAGTCCGGCGCCACCGGGTTCACCACGTTGACCCCCAGCTCCACAAGGTCGGGCAGGAGCCGGGTGAAGTCGCCGTCGCTGTGATAGAAGACAAGCAGGTCTGGCGCCGCCTCGCGAGCCGCCTCCACGATCCGGGCGAGCCGGGGCTTGAAGAACCGGCGCCACGTGTCCGGGCTGATCAGCAGACCCCCACCGTAGGCCACGTCGTCGTCGAGAAGCAGCACATCCACTCCGGATCGGGCCAGGACGATGGCGTTCTCTGTCGCCAGAGCGGTGAGTTGATCGAGTAGATACCCGACCAGCTCGGGCTCCCTCACGAGGTCTTTCATGAAGCGCTCGAAACCTCGCAGGCGCCACGCGCTCTCGAACAGCTCGCCCCCAAGATGCGGGGGTGAGCCGGCGACTGCCAGGCCCCTGTCGTGCAGGCGTCCAACGCGCCCCGCCAGTCCTTCGTACCGTCGGGAGTCCGGGAGATCCGGCAGGAGGCCTCGGGCCCAGTCCGCTACGGACTGCAGCCGGCCCACCGGATGGGTCGAGCCGTTGGCGGGGTGATAGCCCCACTCCTGGTAGGTACGGAGCTGAGCCTGGCTCCCCACGTGCACGTCTGCCGGTAGGGTCTCGAGATACGCAAGGAACCGGCCTTGTTCTCGGGGCGGGTCGAACTCGACGAATCTCACGTCGGTCCCGAAAAGCTCGTCGGCGTCCGCTGCTCCGAAAAGAGACTGGGGGAAGAAGCCGAGAGCGCAGGGCACTCGGTCGGGTCGGCCGCCGGAAAGGGCCGTTCGCACACGCTCCAGTGAGTCCATCTACGGCCGCCCGCGCGCGGCACGCGCCGAAGACGCAGAGTCACCCCGGCTCAGGAAGTACTCGACCAGTTCGCCGAAGCTGTCAAAGGAAAGCGAAGCCGATCCTACCTCTCCGAAGCCATAGCGCACGAAAGCGAACTCCATTCCCGCCTCTTCAGCCGCCTCCCGGTCTCCGTGGGTGTCGCCGACGTAGGTCACGCGCCCCAGCCGGTGTTTCTCACTGAGCGCCAAGAGCATCCTGGACTTGCCTATCCCGGACGAGCCATGACAATCCCAGCCCGTGAAGCATTCTCGCAGGCCGCTTGCTCGCAAGAACGAGTCGAGATACCAATCCGGGCAATTGCTTACAAGGAACAGCCGGTGAGCTGCGGCAAGTTCGCGGAGACCATCGGCCACGCCGTCGTAGAGGACACCGCCCACAGCCTCGATCTCCCTGCATTCGTGGGCTTCAAGCGAACTGAGAAGCGCCTCGGGCACGGGGCTGAGCTCAGGAAGGAGTACCTCGACGCATTCGTCAAACGGCCGGCCGGAGACCGACCTGATGTCGTCCACGGTGACTCGGAAGGAGACGCCCATCCGCTGCAGGGCGAGGTTCCAGCCCCGGGTCGAGGCGGCCGCGGCATCCCAGAGGGTGCCGTCGAGGTCGAAAACAAGTGCATCGTCGTTCATGCGCAGATGTTAGCGCGGTCGAGGTGCGATAGTTGGTCCGGGAGACGATCACACCGTTGGTGATGGCCTCGCCGGCCCGTCCACTGGCGCAGCAGGGAGCGAAGAGTCTTCGGCGGTGAGAGCGACGGAAGCCTCACCGAGGTCGGCAAACAACCGCAGGCTGGCCATCCTCGGCAGCCCGACGATCTCGAGGATGCGACAGACTTCGTGGTTCACTCCGATCAATCCCAGCGCACCCTGCGGGCCCAGCTCTCCAAGCAGCCCAATGAGTGCACCGAGCCCGCCGCTATCGATGTGAGTGCATTGACTGAGATCCAGCAGGAGGAACCGACCATCCGTGCCCAACTCCTCCCTCCCAACGGCACAGAGCTCGCTGCCACCAAGGTGGTCAAGCTCGCCCGATACCCGAAGCAGGGGGATCGTGCCAAGAGATCCCTTGACTACGGTCATGCCCGTTCCTCCCGTCCGCTCTAGCCATTCTACTCCCAGCGGTCCCGCGGGAAACCAGGTGAAGCTGCCACTCTGGAACCTCAAAGAAACGCCCTGCATCTGTTATCTTGTACCATCCGCGATTTGAGGAGCGCGACCCGTATTGGCAAAGAAGAGGCTTAGCAAGAAACGCCGGCGCGGCCGCGGGCGACTCCGCGTGCTTATCGCGGTCGGTTCCGTCATCGCCCTGTTCGGGCTCGCCGCCCTCATAGACTCCGCCCTCTACTACAACAAGGTGCACGCAGGAGTCACCGTCTCCGGCCACCCTGTGGGCGGTCTCACACGCGATGAGGCCACGGCTGCTCTCACGAGACTGGTCAAACAAGCCCAGGATGAGCCGATCACCCTTACGAGCGGCGACAAGACCTGGCCGGTCATGCCCGGCGATGTGGGCACCAAGATCGACGTGACGGGCGCGGTGTCGGCCGCGATGGACGTGTCTCGACAAAGCAATTTCCTGGTCGACATGAGCCGACGTCTCGGATTGTTCTTCAGAGACAAGGCCGTGGCTCTCGAAGGGACGGTCGACAGCGAGCTGATGGACGAGGTCCTGGCCGAAGTGGCAAAAGAGATCGACATGCCCCCCGTGAACGCCGGACTGATCATCGACGGCACCGACGTCAGGATGGTAGAGGGCCAGAAGGGGCGTGTGGTCGATCAGGCCGCCGTGCGTGAGGAGGTCAAGGCCCTGCTCTTCACCCTCCATGCGACAAAGCTGGCCGTGCCCATGGTGCTCGAAGATCCCGAGATCCAGGCAGAGGACAGCCAGGGAGCGGTCGTCCAGGCCAAGAAGATGATCGTTTCCGATCTGGTGCTCAATGACGGCGACAAGACTTGGGAGCTCACGCCCGAGCAGATAGGCGCCTACATGGACTTCTCCACTGAGGACCGGAACGGGGTCTCCACTCTGGTTCCGTATCTCTCTGTAGAGAAGATGGGCCCGTTCTTTGACAAGATCGCCGAGCGGGTAGTGCGAAAACCCGTCAACGCCACGTGGAAGAGTGACGGACAGCAGGCGTGGGTGGTCCCAGCCGCCAAGGGGAGGAAGCTGGACCGTGACGAGACTGCCAAGGCTTTGACGGCCGCCTCTCTCAAGGCTTCTGGGCGATCGGCCAAGGTGGTCGTGACCACAACCGAACCCGAACGCACCACCGAAGAAGCCGAGTCCCTGGGCATCCAAGACAAGTTGGGTGGCTTCATCACCGAGTGGGAAGGGACCGAGGACCGGCAGACCAACGTGCGCATTACCACTGAATACGCCAACAACGTGCTCCTGGCTCCCGGCGAGACATACGACTTCGACAAGCAGGTGGGGCCGCGCACCGAAAAGCGCGGATACAAGCTGGCGCACGGTATCACCGGCCCGGGCAAACTGGAGGACGTGTTGGGAGGCGGCATCTGCCAGGTATCGACCACGCTCTTCAACGCGGCTTTCTTCGCCGGGCTCGAGATAGTAGAGCGCAAGAACCACTCCATCTTCATCGACCACTATCCCAAGGGCAGGGACGCTACGGTAAGCGCGGAGTCGCCGAACATGCGCTTCCGAAACGACACCGACCACTACATCCTCGTCCGAGGCGCCTCAAACGGGATCACCACCACGTTCAACATCTACGGCACCAAGGACGGCCGCACCGTGAGTTACAAGACCAGCGACTTCTACGACGTGGATAAGATGACGAAGATCGAATACAAGGCTTCCTGGCTGGGTCCCGGGACCACGTTCATCAGGATGTCCGGCCAGGACGGCAAGGAGATCAAGGTGGTCCGCGTCGTGAAGGCCAAGGACGGCTCGGTCATTCACAAGGACACCTTCATCAGCAAATGGAAGATGATCCCGCAGGAGGTCGAGGTAGGCACGGGCAAGACCACCACCACGAAGCCCCCGGCCACCACCACTACGACCGAGAAGCCGACGTCGACCACCAGCCCGCCTACGACCGGGTTCTAGAGCGCCCCCCCAATTGGGAGGGGGCAGTACCTCAGGCATCCGCGAATCGTGAGTTCAGG